>Ga0190264_10000050_pt1 | contig 17189 bp, 11 predicted proteins | sample Popmic112T_FD_136651 | JGI IMG/M metagenome (GOLD analysis project Ga0190264, IMG submission 136651) | Populus adjacent soil microbial communities from riparian zone of Indian Creek, Utah, USA - 112 T | ecosystem: Environmental > Terrestrial > Soil > Riparian zone | place: USA: Utah | collected... | reverse complement strand
GACGCTGGGCAAGACCACCGGCTGGATCCATCGCAGCGCACTCAGGCACCGCGGCGTCGTCATGCGCAACGGCGTCAGTTACCAGCGCATCGATGACGCCGGATTGCACATCTCGACCGAGGCTGGGCCGGAGCTGCTGGCCGTCGAACACGTGGTCATCTGTGCGGGGCAGGAGTCGGTCAATGGGCTCGCGACCGAGCTCGCCGCAACGGCCAGGCCGGTGCACGTGATTGGTGGTGCGCTGCTTGCGGCCGAGCTCGACGCGGAGCGCGCGATTCGTGAGGGTGTGATGCTGGCGGCGAAGATATGAGTGGCTTCGACGGTAACAAGAATGGGGACAGTCCCCAATTCGAGATGGCTTTTCCGACGGCCAATGACGGCGGTCGAATTGGGGACAGTCCCCTCATCCGCCTGAGCGCTCGCGCGCGCAGGCTGTCCATCCGCGTCTATCCCGATGCGCGCGTCGAAGTGGTCGTGCCGCCGCGTGCCCGGCCTCGCGAGGTCGAGCTGTTCATCGCCACGCACCGGGAATGGATAGACAGCAAACGCGCCGTGGCGCTGCGCAATCGCCCCGAGCCGCAGCCCTTTCCGCCGGCAACCATCGAACTGCGGGTGTCGGCTGAAACCTGGCGGTTACACGTCGCAGGAGGTGCGGGCCGGTTGCGGCTGGCGGAAATGTCCGGCGGAATCCGCGAGCGTGTGCTGCGCGTGACCGGTGCGCCCTCGAGCGACAAACTGCGTGCCGCCCTGCGCAGCTGGCTGTTACGCACGGCGCAGCGTCTGCTGGCCCCGCGCGTCGCCGCTCTGGCCGCTGCCACCGGGGTTAGCTATTCGCAGATTGCCATCCGGCGCCAGCGTTCGCGCTGGGGTAGTTGCTCCGCGCGGGGTACCATCAGCCTCAACTGCTGCCTGCTGTTTCAACGGCCTGAAGTCGTGGACTACCTCATCGTCCATGAGCTCATGCACGTGAAGCACATGAATCACTCGGCGCGTTTCTGGCAGGCGGTGGAGCGACATTGCGCCGACTGGCGTGCGCTCGATCGCGAGCTCGTGCAGGGCTGGCGTCATGTACCGCGCTGGGTTTTCTCCGAAGGAAGTTAGGGTCTCGATGGGCGACAACAAGATCGATCTGAAGAACGAAGGTGTGCACTGGGACCTGGGAACTTCCCAGTCCTATGGCGAGTACCTGCAGCTCGACAAGCTGTTGGACGCTCAAAAACCCAACTCCATCGAGCAGGACGAGATGTTGTTCATCATCGTCCACCAGGTGTCCGAGCTGTGGATGCGCCTGTTCCTGCACGAGCTCGATCACGTGTTCGAATGCGTTCGTCGTGACAACCTCGACCCGTCGTTCAAGATGCTGGCGCGCATCTCGCGGCTGCAGGAAGAACTGCTGGGCGCGTGGAGCGTGTTGTCGACGCTGACGCCGTTCGAATACTCCTCATTTCGCAATACGCTCGGCCGCTCATCCGGATTCCAGTCGCTGCAGTACCGGCTGCTCGAATTCAAACTCGGCAACAAGAACCGCGACGTGCTCGCGGTGCATAAGCGCGACCCTGCCGGATTCGAAAGGCTCGAGCTTGCGCTCAACTCGCCATCCATCTACGACGAAGTGCTTCGCCTGCTGTCCCGCCGCGGCTACGGCATTCCCGATGAGCTCATCGAGCGTGATTTCTCCGAGCCGTATGTCGCATCGAAGGCAGTCACCGCCGCTTGGCTGGGCGTCTACCACAACGCGGAAAAGGACTGGGATCTGTACGAAATGGCCGAGCGGCTCACAGATCTCGACCAGAAATTCCAGCTCTGGCGGTTCCATCACCTGAAGACCGTCGAACGCGTGATCGGCTACAAGCCGGGTACGGGCGGAACCGGCGGTGTGTCCTACCTGGCCAAGGCCCTCGAGCTCAAATTCTTTCCGGAGCTCTGGCACGTGCGCACGTCGATGTGAGCGCGCTGGTGGCCGGGCTGGAGCTGGATCACATCATTTTCTTTTGCGCTCCGGCGGCGCCGGAAGCGGAGGCGCTGCTGGCGCGAGGTCTGCACGAAGGACCCGGCAATTCACACCCGGGGCAGGGCACCGTCAATCGGCGTTTCTTCTTTCGCAACGTCTACCTCGAGCTTCTCTGGGTCGAGGATTTCGACGAAGCCCAGGCGCCGGACGCGCGGCGGACAGGGCTCTGGGACCGTTGGATCAATCGCCACAATGGCAGCTGCCCGATTGGTCTCGTCTTCCGGCCGGCAGCCCCTGATACGCCAACGCCGTTTCCGTCGTGGTCGTACCGGCCAAGGTATTTTCCCGCCGGATTTTCCATCGAGGTCGCGCTCGACATTCCGCCCAACGAGCCGCTGTTGTTCTATCTACCGTTCGCGAGGCCGGCGCTGGTCGAGGACGTCGTGCAGGTGCCGGGCGGCGCGCAGATCGGCCCAGTCGACGGGACGACGCTGCACCTGCCGGAGACGAGCGGTCTTTCCGCTGCCTTGAATTCGCTGGTCGCGGCGGGGGTGGTGTCGGTCGAGCCGGGGCGGGAAGTTCTGGTCGATCTGCATCACCAGAATACGTCCAGTGAAATCATCGACTTGCGACCTAAACTTCCACTGAGGTTCCTCCCGGCCGGCGCACGGCGCCATTCCGCACACTGATCGGTATTGCGCGTTGATGCTCGATTGATGCGCGGATATGATCGGCGGCGCGCGGAACCCATTAGAAGAGAAGGAAGGATCCAATGAAGAGGGGAATGGTTTCGGCCGCGGCTTCCGCGTGCCTGTTGATTGCCTACGCGTCGCTGGCGGAGGTCGCCCCGCCCACACCGAAATACCAGGTCGAGAATCTCGGGCGCGGCCTTCTGGCCCTGCGCACCGGCGACAGTTCCGTCTATGTGGGCTGGCGTTTGTTAGGTACCGATCCTGCGGGACTGGCCTTCAATCTTTATCGTCAGACGGGAGACGCTGCGCCGGTGCGTCTCAACGAATCACCACTGCTCGCGACCACGGATTTCGTGGACACCACCGCGGACCTGACGCTGGGCAACGCCTATAGCGTGCGGCCGGTGTTGCAGGGCGTGGAACTCACGGCAAGCGGCGCATTCAGCCTGCCGGCCAACGCACCGACTCAGCAGTACCTCACCGTGCCCTTGCAACGGCCCGCGGGCGGCAACGTGGAAGTGCCTCCGGGCCACGTCACCCAGGCTGTCACCTACAGTCCGAACGACGCCAGCGTCGCCGATCTCGATGGCGACGGCGAATACGAGATCGTGCTCAAGTGGGATCCATCGAACGCGCGTGACAATGCCTCGGCGGGCCTGGCCGGGCGCCAGCTCCTCGACGCCTACCGGCTCGACGGCACCTTGCTCTGGCGCATCGACCTCGGCCGCAACATCCGCGCCGGCGCGCACTACACGCAGTTCATCGTTGCCGATCTCGATGGCGACGGCAAAGCCGAAGTCGCCTGCAAGACTGCCGACGGCACCGTTGACGGCGCCGGCACGGTGATCGGCGATGCCACCAGGGACTACCGTTCGCTGCTGGTACCCACCGACGGCATCCAGGTGCCGGCCACCAACGATGCGCGTTACGGCAAGGTGCTGGCGGGTCCGGAGTTCTTCACGGTGTTCAATGGGCTCACCGGCGCGGCGCTCGCGACCACTAACTACCTTCCCGGGCGGGATCCCATCGGTGGCTGGGGTGGCATCGGCGGCAATGGCAACAGCGACACCAACGGCAACCGCGGCGATCGTTTCCTGGCGGGGCTGGCCTATCTCGACGGCAAGCTGCCGAGCGTGATCATGGCGCGCGGCTACTACGGCCGCTCGGTGATCGCGGCCTGGGACTACCGCGACGGCCAGTTGACTTCACGCTGGGTGTTCGACTCCGGCGTTCCAACAGCCACGGGTTTTCCATGGGCGGGTTCCTCGCCGTTCTCGGGGCAAGGCAACCACAACCTGTCGGTGGCCGATGTGGATGCCGATGGCAAACAGGAAATCATCTACGGCTCGATGGTGGTCGACGACAACGGAGTCGGTCTGTTCTCGACGGGACTGCGGCACGGCGATGCGCTGCACGCGGGTGACCTGGTGCCATCGCGTCCGGGCCTCGAGGTCTACGGCGTGCACGAGAGCGAGGGCAACACGCTGTCGCTGGGAACGCCGGGCATGGCGCTGTACGACGCGCGCGATGGACAGATCATCTGGAGTCTCTTGCCGGGGCGCGACGTCGGTCGCGGCATGGCCTCCGACATCGATCCGCGCACGCCGGGCTACGAGTTCTGGGGCGCGACGGAAGTGGGTCTGCTGGATGGGCAGGGTAATCGCGTCGCCGATTCGCCGAGTACGGTGAATCATGCGGTCTGGTGGGACGCGGACCCGCTGCGCGAACTCGAGGATGCCAACTGGGTCAGCAAGTGGGACTGGAACTCCTCGACACTCACGCGATTGCTCACCGCCGACGGTGCCACCTCGAACAATGGCACCAAGCAGAACGCGGCGATCACCGGCGACATTCTCGGTGACTGGCGCGAAGAGGTGGTCTTCCGCTCGGCCGACAATCTTTCATTGCGGATCTACTCCACGAGCATTCCCGCCACCAATCGGCTGTTCACGCTGATGCACGATCCGCAGTACCGCACGGCCATCGCGTGGCAGAACGTGGGCTACAACCAGCCGCCACATCCTTCATTCTTCATCGGCGATGGAATGGCGGAACCGTCCGCACCCCCGGTGTGGCATCTGGATACGGATGCGCCGGCGTTTCGCAAGTTGTCGCCGTCGCTGCGCTCCCTGCCGCCGCTGGGCATCCTGCTGCCGGTGTTCATCAAGGCCGAACTGGTGGACCTCCTGGACGACAAGGCCAGCGCGCGCATCGTGAACGTGACCAGCAGTGGCGATGACGACAAGCGGCGCCGGCACGAGCTGCCGGACGTGGTGATCCTCGACGATCTCCTCGTGCTGCTGCGCGCGGAACGTGACGGACGTGCAGATCGTGTCTACACCATCGACGTGGAAGGCGTGGACGCCTCCGGCAACACGGTAGTGGAGTCGGTCGAGGTGACAGTGACCCGGAACTGGTTTCCCTGGTAACCCCTCAAATGAAGCGGGGCCGGTAAACCGGCCCCGCCTCCCGTTCGTCTGCGCGAACTATACCGACCGAACCTGACTATTCCTGGTTGACCCAGAAGTTGATGGACATCGAGCTCGCCGAGCTGGCCGTGCTGCCAATCTGCGCGGGATAACCGTCCACCCACGGAATGTCGTAATTGTTGGCCCAGATGTAGCCGTTCGCCCAGATGTAACCATTGGCCCAAATGTAACCGTTGGCCCAGATGTAGCCATTCGCCCAGATGTAGCCGTTGTTCCAGATATATCCCTGCTCGTTCAACGTGCCGCTGGGCGTGCTGACCGTGAACGTGCCGTCGGCCTTCTGGCGCACGCTGCCCTGGTAGTGTTGCGTGCCGGCGAGGTCGGCGTTGATGTTGAGACCCTGGTTGGCGCAGTTGCTGGCCGTGCCGTACACGGCGCGCTCTGCGTCCACCATGCCGGTGCCCTGCTGGAGCACGCTGTAGGCCAGTTTGCCGTTGGCGTCCACCGCCGGTTTGGCGCTCGCGATGATGCGGCACTTCACCTGGTCGGGCGTGAGGCTGGGGTTCTGGTTCAGCACCAGCGCCGCGACGCCCGACACCACTGCCGCGGCCTGCGAAGTGCCGGACATGGTGAAGAAGTCGCCGTTGTTCATGTAGGTCGGATGATCGACCGCGATCTTCATGTACGTGCCCATGAAGCCCCAGGCGTGACCGCCGGGTGCGACCAGGTCCGGTTTCACGAAACCTTCGTACGTGGGGCCGGTGGACGAGAACGAAGCCAGCCGGTCGTCACTCTTGTTAGTGGTGAAGTTGTCGGTCATCGCGCCGACCGTGATGACGTAGGGCACGTTGCCCGGAACACCCACGGTCTGCGGCAGCGGTCCGCTATTGCCCGCTGACACGACAACGACAATGCCGGATTGCCAGGCGCGCATCACGGCTTTATTGAGCGGATCGTCCCAATAGCGCGATTGCGCCTGGGCCCCTAGCGACAGATTGATGATTCGAATGGCCAGCGGGTTCTTGTTGGTGATCACCCAGTCGATGGCGCGGATAACGGTGGCATAGTTGCTCGACCCGTCTTCGCCAAAGGCCTTGATCGAGATGATGCGCGCATCGGGCGCAACGCCGAAATATTCGCCGGTCGACTTCTTGCGGCTGCTGGCGATGAGGCTGGTGACGTGCGTGCCATGACCGGTGGTGTCGGTGGAAACCGGCGCCCAGTTGCTGACCACGGTGTTGCTGACCGCGTCGTACTGCACGGCCATCCGGCCGAGCCCGTTCGAATCCACGTCGAGCGAATCGATTTTCCAGTAGCCGGTGTCGATGACCGCCACGCCGATTTCGCGACCGCGAATGCCGGCGCTATGGAGCGCTTTCGCATTCACGTCCACGGGCGTCGGATCGCCTTCACCGTAGGTCGTGTTGTAGGAGATTTCGACGTCGTCGAGATCGACGTAGTCGCCGGGGAATCCTTCGCTCATCGAGCTCACGAAACGGATCGCGGTGTTGCGGCCGCGATAGGCAGTGATGTTGTAGCTCCTGGCGGTGAAACCGGTGTCGTTGCCCGCGCCCGAGATCCTGCCGACCTCGGTCCACGTGGAGCCGCCGTTGGCGCTGGCCTGCACCGCGACGTATTCGCCGGCTTCGAGGCTGGCGCGTGAATAGTTGAGCTTGAGCGTGACGGAGCTGGCGCTCGACGGCGTCGCGGCGCGGCGATAGACCGCGCCATTGCTGCCGATGATCATGCGGTTGCCGCCGCGCTCGAGCCAGCCGATGACCACCTTGCCGTTGTACGGCGAGTTGTTGTCGTTCTGTTCCACCCAGTCGCCATACCAGCGGTGCGAACCGTTGTTGTTGGCGAATGAGCCGGTTTCGAAATTGTCGCGTACGTAAGCGGCGGCCAGCGTCGTGACTGGAGCATTCGGTGTGACTTGCTTGACGCCCTGAATGGAGAGCACGGCCTGGTGCTGGGAGGAGGTGAGAGAGGCTTCGACGGCGTCGATGACCCCGAGGCGCGAAACGACTTTGCCGCCGGCGGCCTTCACGGCACGGGCAGCATTGTCGGTGCTGTCGGCTTCGACGATGTAGCTGTGTGCCTCGCCGGCGTCGGCAACGAGGGTCGTTCCGGACGTGCCCGAAGGCGCGGCAGAGCACGATACGAGCCCGGCCAGCGCAACCGTTCCCAGGACTCGAGCAGCAATCTCAATTACACGTACGGACATCAACGCCTCTTCGGTGGCCCCAGTCTGCTTTTGCAGACAGCGCCATTAGAGGTGCGAACGGCAATTTCCTAGCGTGCGTGTGTGACGTGGCTCTCGGGAAAAATGTGACGGACGTCTGATAAGGGCCGGTTAAATCCGTGCCCTACGTCACATGCAATCAGCGCCGGGCTGTGCGTTGAACAGAAGCTGGCGCTTCCTTTCCCTGGCCGAGGATCTTGTCCAACAGGTTCGAGAGTGGCGTCGCCGCACAGAAAAGATGGCCCTGTCCCTCGTGGCACTGTTCGGCGATGAGGAACTGTGCCTGGGCTTCGGTCTCGATGCCTTCGGCAACGATGCGCAGGCCGAATGCATGGCCGAGCGCGATGGCCGCGCGGCAGACGGCCCGCGCTTCGTGGTCGTGACCGACTTCTTCGACGAACGAACGGTCGATCATGATGCCGTCGAGCGGCGAGCTGCGTAGCTTGCCGAGGGAAATGTAGCCGGTGCCGAAGTCATCGATGAGCACGCGCACGCCCTGGCCGCGCAGCTGATGCAGGGCCGCGAGGCCGGTACGACCCGTGGACAGCATTTGTTCGGTAATTTCCAGGTCGAGCTGCGAAGGCTCGATGCCGGCTTCGCGCGCCGAATTGGTGACGTCCTCAGCGAGACTCTCGGCGGACAGATACTGGCGGCCGACGTTGACCGAGACGCGCAGTGCCGGGTAACCACGCTCGGCCAGTACGGCGAGATCGCGGCAGGCGCGGCGCAATACCCAGCGGCCGAGTTGTACCGACAAGCCGGACAGCTCGGCGATGGGCAGGAACTCCGACGTGGGCACCAGTCCACGAATCTTGTGCGGCCAGCGCAGGAACGCTTCGACCGCGACGATCTCGCGTGTCGAGAGAAGGAAGCGCGGCTGATAGTGCAGCTCGAGTTCGTCTTTCTGGATTGCCTGGGAGAGTTCCTGGCTCCAGTCGAGGCGCGTGAGCGACGCCAGGCGCAGCGTGTCGGAATAGAACGTGACCAGGCGGTCGATGCCCTGGCGCCGGCCGGCATCGAGCGTGGTGAGCGCGCGTTCGATGAGCTCGCTGGCGCGGTCGCCGTCGGTTCCCGAAAGCGTCACACCGGATTGCGGCGCGAGCTGGAAGATCTGTCCGTCGAGATCAACCGGGTGCTGCAATGCCTTCATGATGGCTTCCACGGCCACATCCGCGTCGGCGCGCGCGCGGATGTCCGTCAGCACGACGCCGATGACGTCGTCGGAAACGCGTGCGATGCGCGGCAGACTGGTGCGCGCTTCCGGAAGAGTCTCGGCGATCGTCTTGGCCGCGCATTCGAGCAGGCGATTGGCAATTCCGGAGTCGAGCACACGTTGATAGGTGGCGTAGCCACCGATGTGAATGAGTACGACACCCACGGTGTCTTCGCGCAGCGTGGCCATGTCGAGCGCCATGCGGAGGGATTTTTCGAAGCCGTCACGATGCGGCAGCATGGCGCTGGCGCTCTGCGGATACAGGCCGGAATCGTTGGCCGTGACGCCTTCGCCCAGGTCACGGCAGACGACGAGTACGCGGTCGAAGCCCTGCACCTGGAAGCGCATCTCCAGTTTCAGGTCCCCGTCCTGGTAGCGCTGCTGCGCGGGTTTGCGTGTCTTGAGGATTCTGCGCACGGTCTGCAACGCGTGCGAAGCAACCGATTCGGGCCACAGCGTGTCAAGAGTGCGCCCGGGAAGGGCTTCTTCCTGGGCATCGAGGCCGCGCACCGCCTGGCCGCCAACGCAGGAAAGGATCACGCCATCACGCCGCACGATCAGTGCGAGATCAGGAAGTGACCGGGCTAGAGCATCTCGAATATCGCTGTCCATGCTGAATTCATTATGTCAGCGCGCTTCGCGCAGAACTCGTAGCGCGTTCACAGTGTCGTCGCTTCCACGCGTCGACATCTGCTCAATGATGACGCCGTTGGCGATCAGGCTGTCGACATTCGACTCGACCGCGGTAATGACTGACTGCAGTGACGACACGTGTTCGGTGCCAAACCAGCCGCGCCAGGCGTTGCGGCCGCGCTTTGCGCGATACAACGCGAGGTCGGCGATCTTGATGGCCTGCTCCCAGCTCACCGACTCAGGGTTTCCCGGTACAAACGGCAGGCAGGTGAGGCCGATGGAGCAACTGGTGCGCACGACGGCGCCACGCGGCAGCACGCACTTCATCTTGGCGATGCGTTCGCGCACGCGCTCGGCAAGCATGCAGGCGTGCTCGACGTGTTGGGCCTGCGCGACGACGACGAACTCATCGCCGCCCCAGCGCGCCAGGACGTCGTCAGGACGGATCGCCTGTCGCAACGTCTTGGCGATCTCGACGATGACATCGTCGCCGGCGGCGTGGCCGTGCTGGTCGTTGATGGGCTTCAGCGCATCGAGATCGATGATCATGATGGCGAGGCCGGAGTTTCCCTTGCGATCGGCGATCAGGCGGGGGAACTGCTGCATGAGATAGCGGCGATTCGCAAGACCGGTGAGCGGATCGCTGAAGCTCGCCATTTCCAGGCGACGGTTCGCGTCTTCGAGTTCACGGTTTCGTTGGGCCAGCTCGTACGTGCGGTCACTGACCTGTTGTTCGAGTTCCAGCCGTTGCATGGCAGCGCGCGCGATGCGGCGCTGCTGGGCGTACCAGACGGTAAGCAGCATCAGCACCGCGAGCATCGCGTAACCGAGATAGGCGACCGGCGAGAGCCAGGGAGAAGGTGCGACGTCGATCGGCAGGGCGAGATCCTGCGTGCTCCAGACTCCGTCGCTGTTGCTGGCGCGCACGCGGAACACGTACTGGCCGCCGGGCAGGTTGGTGTAAGTCGCGACGCGGCGTTCGTCCGCGCGCACCCAGTCGCTGTCGAAGCCGTCGAGCTTGTATTCGTAGCGGTTCGAGCGCGGGTCGGCGAAGTCGAGCGCGGCGAACTTCAGCGTGATGACATCTTCCTTGTGTCCGAGATTGAGCCGCTCGATGCGCTCTTCGGGTACGCCGACGATCCCCGGAGTATTGAGCTTCAGGAATTGTGTGAGCACCACGCGCGGCGGGCGCTCATTGAATTCGAGCACTTCCGGGTAGAACGTGTTGAAGCCGGCGGCGCCACCGAAGAACAACTTGCCGCTGCGGTCACGGTAGTGCGAGCCAAAATTGAACTCTTCGGCCTGCAGGCCGTGCAGCCGGTGAAAGCGCTGGATGACACCGCTCTTGGGATCGAGGCGCGCCAGGCCGAAGTTGGTGCTGATCCAGATATCGCCGGTGCCATCGGCGCGCAGGCCGTATACCGAATTGTTGGGCAGTCCCTGCGCCTCGGAGAAATTGGCGAACCGAAGGCCGTGGGGCGCGTCGGCCGGATTGAGCACGCGGTCGAGACCGCCGCCGCGCGTTCCGATCCACACGCCGCCGGTATCGTCGACCAGGATCGAATAGATAGTGTCGGCGCTCAAAGTGTCGAGCTGCTTGGCGCCGCGCTTGTAATAGTAGAGACGCCGGGTCTTCTGGTCCCAGACGTTCAGCCCGCCGCCATCGGTGCCGATCCACACGTGGCCGGAGCGATCACGGGCGAGCGCGGTGACGCGTCCACTCGACAGGTGCAGGCCATCTTCGGGACCCGGGCGCAGATTCTCGAAGCGGCGAGTGCGCGCATCGAAGCGCGAGATGCCACCGCCGAACGTGCCCACCCAGAGTTGTTTGTCCACCTCGAGCAGGCTCATCACGCCCGCAGCGCCCAGCGACGTGGGAACAGCCGGGTCGTGCAGGAATACCTCGGCCTTCAGTGTCCGCGCGTCGAAGCGGTTCAGGCCACCGCCCATCGTACCCACCCACATGTCGCCATTGCTGCCTTCGAGCATCGACATGACGCGCTCGTCGCTCAGGGAAGAGTGCACACCCTGCACGTGACGGATCGTGCTCACGCGCCCCGAGCTGCGATCGAGCAGGTTGACGCCGCTGCCAAAGGTGCCTATCCACAGGCGCCCCAGCTTGTCTTCAGCGAACGAGGTGATGTTGTGATCGCTATAACCTTCCTCGGCGCTCGCGCGCACGTGGCCAAACGACCAGGTCCGGGGGTTCCACTTGGCGAGGCCGCCGAATTTGGTGCCTATCCACAGTGAGCCACCCCGGTCTTCGGCCAGCGAGACGATGTAGTCGTCGGGCAGCGAGCGGGCCTCGGCCTCGTCGCGGCGGTAGCTGGAGAAGATTTCGGTAGCCGAATCGAACCAGGACAAGCCGCGCATCGTGCCCACCCAGAGGCGGCCCTGGCTGTCGATGAGCAGGGATTGAATGCGATTGTCCGGCAGGGCCGCGCTGCGGCCCGGCGCGTGCTCGGGAAGTTCGTGATAGACACGCCAGCGGGAGTTACGCGGATCGAAGCGCGCAAGTCCCATGTCCGTGCCGACCCACACCATGCCGTCGGGCGTCTCGGCGAGCGCGCGTACGCGCAGCGGTTGGCCCGCGGCGACGAGTTCCGTCGGAAGTGCGATACGCGTGACGTCGAGATTCGCCGTGGTCAGGCGATCGAGCCCGCTGGCGGTGCCGACCAGCGTGTCGCCGTTGCGCAGATTGACGAGACTGAAGACGGAATTGCTCGAGAGCGAATTCGGCAACGCGGATGAATGACGGAGGCGGCGCAGTTCGTTGCTGTGCGCGTCGAAGATGGCGAGTCCCTCATCGCGAGTCGCGATCCACAACCGTCCGAGGCGGTCGCGGGCCAGCGTGCGTACGCGCTGCAGGTCGGGCGCGTCGCGCAATATCGGCGGCGCATTGAGCTTGCCGGTGACGGCATTGCGGAAGACCACGCCGGCGCCGTCGGTCGCAATCCACAAACCGTCTTCGCTCGCGACCAGCGAGGAAATCCAGCCGTTCGGCAGCGTCTCGCTGTCGCCGCGATCGTGGCGCAGCTGCCGGAAATCATAACCGTCGAATCGGTTGAGTCCGTCCTCGGTGCCAAACCACATGAAGCCTTCGCTGTCCTGGACGATGGCATTGACGGCTTGCTGTGACAGGCCTTCTTCGAGGCTGTAGCGCTGGACGCTGAGTGGAGGAGTGGCGAGTGCGACGGTCGAAAAAATGCAGGCGGCCGCGGCGGCGGCGACGCGCGCGCGCATTCCGAAGGGCCGGTTTTTTCCCCGTGTTGTTGACATTGTCCAGAAGCTACGGACGACTCCAGCCGTCATCGTAGTTCCGCAGGCGCGCGAGCTATGTGACTGGTGTCGGATGGGCCCGTACAGGAGCACCATGTAGGAGCGCTACCACGTGATATCTGTGATGTGGATCACAGGCGCGCCGCACCTTAAGGTGCGGTTCTAAGTCCATTCAGCCGTGGGCACACCCATCGCCGCCGCGTCCCGGCGAGCGGCGAGGCTGCCGTTCACGAGCAGTCCATGTCTTGCGATTCGCAGGTGTGGCAGATCCGAGGCGCTGTTTCCGTACGCGAAAGTTTCGCCATCCTTTCGTTCCGCGACCAGTTCGCGCAGTCGGATCGCCTTCTCCTCGCCGCGCCGGTTGGGAGTCGTCAGAGTCCCGTCGAACCGGTCGCCGTTCCATGCGACGCCCGTGGAGATGACCTGGTGGAAACCGAGCTGGCGACCGAACTCCGGCACGTAGAAATCGACACTCGCGGACATCAGCACCATGTGGTGCCCGGCATCGTGATGACGGCGGATCGCGGCCAGCGCGTCGGCGAAGCTACGTCGCGCGATCGTCTCGGTGACGAAGGCTGCCGCGGCGGCGTGCAGTTCGGCGCGCGGAGTGCCGCGCAGCGTTGCACGCAGCAACGATTGCTTGAGCGCAGCCCGATCGTGGTCAAACGCGAAGCGAATGGTCGCGGGCAACACCTTGAGCAATCGCAACAGCCGCCATGGGCGTGGCTTTGCGAGCTGACGCAGCACCAGCGGAAACAGCGTGTCGCGATGGGTGATGGTGCCGTCGAGGTCGAAGATGGCGATGGGCATGCCAGCATGTTAACGAAGGCCTTGCCACGATTTGCCACAATTGCGCCGCGCCATTGGCCACATTCGCCAGGACACTCCCCGCACTGCAACCTGCATCAAGGGAGATCGTGATGGCCGAGAGATTCAGATTCATACCGCCGCTGGTCGGAAAAGCGCTGGTGATCGGCCTCCTGATCGTGTTGTTGCTCGTTCCGCTCGCCCAGGTGGAAAGCCTCGTGGGCGAACGAGTCGAAATGCGGCAGACCGCCGCGATGCGCGTGGCCGAATCCTGGGGTGGCGCGCAGACCACCGCCGGAGTCTTGATGGCGATTCCCGTGGAGACCACGCGCGTGGTCGTCGACCAGACCGCGGCAGGGCGAGAAACCCAGCGCATGGAGGTCGAGCGCAATGTCCTCTACGTGCTGCCCGATACGCTGAAGATCAGCGCCAGCGCCGACCCGGGTTTTCGCGCCGTCGGACTTTACGAGACACCGGTGTACACGGCCAACGTGCAGATCTCCGGCGAGTTCGTGAACCGCGACTTCGCCCAACTACTGACGCAGAAGGAGGGCCGCGAGGTGAAATGGGGCGAGGCGCGCCTGCTCGTGCTCAACTCCGAATCGCGCGCATTGCGCGCCGTGGACGACCTCGAGGTGGCCGGCGAAAGGTCGACAGTGGCGGCCGACGCTTATGCGGGATCCGCGGGCATTTCCACGTCCGTACCCGTGGCGGCGCTGCGCGAGAACGCCACGGTTCCGTTTCGGCTGAAACTCACCCTGGCGGGCAGCAGCCAGCTCAGTTTCCTGCCGCTCGCGCGCAAGGCGGAAATCGCCATCAAGTCCGCATGGCCGCATCCGAAGTTCCAGGGCGCGCCCGCGCCACTCGACCCGCAGATCACGGACGACGGATTCACGGCCCGCTGGTCGGTACTCGAGATCAACCGGAACTTCGGTCAGAGCTGGTACGACAGCGAGGTTCGTCCGGGCGAGCCCGCGGAGGCATCTTTCGCCCAAAGCAGCGTTGGCGTGGTGTTCTACGAACCCGTCGACATCTACCAGCGCAACTACCGCGCGGTGCACTACGCGGTGCTGCTCATCGTGATCACATTCCTCACGTTCTTCCTCTGGGAGCACATGAGCGGCATTGCCATTCACGGCATGCAATATCTCATGGTGGGGCTGGCGCTCGCGCTGTTCTATCTATTGCTGCTGGCACTGTCCGAACACATGGCGTTCGACGTCGCGTACGCGACGTCTGCAGGCGCATTGGTGGCGTTGATCACCATCTACCTCACCGGCGTGTTGCGGCGGGTCACTCTGGCGTTGGGCGCCGGGGCAGGGCTCGCGACTCTCTACACCATGCTGTACTGGATCCTGCGCTCCGAGGACTACTCGCTGCTCATGGGAGCGCTGTTGCTGTTTGGCGTGCTCGCCGCACTGATGATCGCCACGCGCCGTATCGACTGGTCGAACGTAGTGCGACTGCAGCGTGATGCGGATGCGTAGAAGCAATGAATCATGCGGCGCCGAGCGCGGCGGCGGCCCGCCCGATAGCCGCGTCGCGCTCGGCGCGAACCGAATCGAGACGCGCCCGCGCGGCGCGCAGCACCGGCTCGCGCGCCAGCTCCGGACGACCGGAGTCGAAGGGCGGAGCCGGCGCATATTCGATGGCGAGTTGAACAGTTTCGGCGAGGTCACGGCCGCCGATTTCCGCCATCACCTCGAGCGCCATGTCGATTCCCGCGGTGACGCCGCCGCCCGTGAAGATGATGCCGTCGCGCACGACGCGGCCGGGGTCCTGCGTAACGCCGAAGTCGGCCAGTTTGTCGCGCCACGCCCAGTGGCAGGCGGCGCGCTTTCCCTTGAGCAGTCCTGCGGCCGCCAGCAGCAGGGAGCCCGTGCACACCGAGGTGATGTAGCGCGCCTTCGCGCCCAGGCGGCGCAGCGCCGCGAGATAGGCCTGGTCTTCAACGGCTGCCACCGTGCCGAAGCCGCCCGGCACGCAGAGCAGGTCGCATTCGTCGATGCTGTCCAGCCGGCGTAGTCCGGAAAAGCGCATGACCGAATCCACCTCGAGTTCGCCACCTTCCACCGACGCGAGCACGCAGCGTGCGCCCGGCAGGCGAGTGAGCACTTCATAGGGCCCGGTGAAATCGAGCTGGGTGATGCGAGGGTAGAGCGCGAAAACGACGTTGAATGGGACGGCCATGGGTTGCTCCTGCAGGCGAAAATGTTGACGGCGCCATCCTCGCGCACTAGCCTGCTGGCCGGAATGCCATTGTTCCCTCGTTTTATGCCATGAAGCGATGAAGCGCCGCGTTGCCTTTCTCATTTTTCCGGACTTCCAGCTGCTCGATGCCGCCGGGCCGATCTCCGCGTTCGAAATCGCCGGGCGATATGCGCCAGGGACGTATGAGCTGCGCGTGATTGCGAAGCAGCCAGGCGCCGTCGCGAGCACTTCCGGCGCCAGTATCAACGCCGTGGCGATGGGGCTGCCCAGGTCGATCGACACGCTCATCGTCGTCGGTGGCGAAGGCACACGTGCGATGTCGAAGGATGAGCGCATCGTGAAGTTTGTCGCCGCCTGTGGCGCGAAATCACGACGCGTGGCCAGCGTATGTTCGGGAGCCTACATTCTCGCCGCCACCGGTTTGCTCGATGGACGCGCCGCCACCACCCACTGGACGCGCAGCACCGACTTTGCGATGAAGTTTCCACGCGTGAAGCTGGACGCCGATCGCATCTTCGTGAAGTCGGGAAAATTCTGGAGCTCGGCCGGCATCACCGCGGGAATCGATCTGTCGCTGGCGCTCATTGCCGAAGACCTCGGCGAGGCCGTGGCGCGCAAGGTGGCGCAGCAGCTCGTTGTCTACTACCGCCGACCCGGTGGACAGTCGCAGTTCTCGACCCTGCTCGAGCTGGAACGCGCCGATGGACGTTTCGCTGCGTTGCTCGACTACGTGCGCACCAACCTGCGCGAGCGGCTCTCGGTCGATGAACTTGCCGCGCAGGCGTGCATGAGCCCGCGAAATTTTGCGCGTCTGTTTCAGGCCGAGACGGGCACCAGCCCGGCCAGGGCGGTGATGCGGCTGCGTGCCGAGACGGCGCGGGCGCAGCTCGAGAGCGGCGCGTCGTCGGTGCAGGCCGTGGCGCAAGGCTGCGGCTTCGGCGATCCGGAGCGCATGCGACGCGCATTCCAGCAGATATTCGGAGTGGCGCCGTCGGGTGTGCGGCGCAGCCGAGGTGCCGGGTGAGGAGTGGGGAGTCGGCGCGGTGGCAGGCGGTGGAGCAGGGGAGTACGACTCCCCACTCCTCACCCGGCACCCCTACGCCCTGGTTACGCAGCCTTGGCGGCGAGCTGCCGCAAGACGTACTGCAGGATGCCACCGTGACGGTAGTAGTCGCGCTCCTTCGGTGTGTCGATGCGCACGCGCGCCTCGAACGTCACCGGTGATCCCTTCGGCGGCGTGGCCACGACCTTCACGGTCTTGGCCTCGGCATTGTCGAGCCCGGTGATCTCGAAGACCTCCGAACCCGTGAGGCCGAGCGTGGCCGCGCCCTTGCCGGCCGGGAACATGAGCGGCAGCACGCCCATGCCGATGAGATTGGAGCGATGAATGCGCTCGAAACTTTCGGCGATGACGGCGCGCACGCCTAACAACATGGTGCCCTTCGCGGCCCAGTCGCGCGAGGAGCCGGTGCCGTATTCCTTGCCGGCGAGAATGACGAGCGGCGTGCCTTCCTGCTTGTAGCGCATGGCCGCGTCGAAGATGGACATCTGCTCGCCGGTGGGCACGTGCACGGTGACGCCGCCCTCGGTGCCCGGGGCGAGCAGGTTACGCAGGCGGATGTTGGCGAATGTGCCGCGCATCATCACTTCGTGGTTGCCGCGGCGTGCGCCGTAGGAATTGAAGTCGATGGGCTGCACGCCCTGCGACACCAGGTACTTGGCCGCCGGGCTG
>Ga0190264_10000049_pt1 | contig 17319 bp, 17 predicted proteins | sample Popmic112T_FD_136651 | JGI IMG/M metagenome (GOLD analysis project Ga0190264, IMG submission 136651) | Populus adjacent soil microbial communities from riparian zone of Indian Creek, Utah, USA - 112 T | ecosystem: Environmental > Terrestrial > Soil > Riparian zone | place: USA: Utah | collected... | reverse complement strand
TCGCGGCTGAGGTCGGGGAAGAGCTCCTGCAGCGGGCCGGGGCGCATGACCGCGCCGGAGAGGTTGTGGCCGCCGCAGGTTTTCGCCTTCTCGATCACCGCGACCGGGACCTCGCCCAGCTGCTCCAGCGTCTCCGGGTCGTCGGCCAGCAGTTGCAGCAGGCGGTTGGCGCAGGCGAGCCCGGCGGTGCCGCCGCCGACGATCGCGACGCCGATCTCGATGCGGTCGTCCTCGCCGTCGAGACCGCGCTTGACGAACTCCTTCTCGACGTCGACCGGGGGTGGGAAGTCCGCCGGGGAGACCTTGCCGCTGCTGGAAGCCATGTGACAGCCTTTCGTGTCGATTGACTCGTCAGTCAATCTTACCGCGGGGGATCTCGGGTCTTGCTGGGCGAGTTCTTGCCGCTATGCGATAACAACTCGCCCATCGGGTTACAGTCATCGCCGTGGGAGAGCTGATCCTCTACGCGATTCCGGCCTTCGTGTTGCTGCTGGCGGTCGAGCTCTGGTCGTTCCGGCTGGCCGCCGACGAGGACCTGGTCGGCTACGAGGCGCGCGACACCCGCACCAGCCTCTCGATGGGCGCCGGCAACGTCGTCATCAACGCCGTCTGGAAGCTGGCCGTGGTGGTCGTCTACGCCGGCCTCTACGAGCTGACGCCGCTGCGGATGCCGGCCGACCAGTGGTGGACCTACGTGCTGCTCTTCTTTGCCGACGACTTCGCCTACTACTGGTTCCACCGCATTCACCACGAGGTGCGGGTCTTCTGGGCCAGCCACGTCGTCCACCACTCCTCCCAGCACTACAACCTCTCGACGGCGCTGCGGCAGACCTGGACGCCGATGACCTCGCTGCCGTTCTGGGCGGCGCTGGCGCTGCTCGGCTTCCAGCCTTGGATGATTCTCACCCAGCAGGCGATCTCACTCATCTACCAATTTTGGATCCATACGGAGCGGATCGGCCGGCTGCCGGCGCCGATCGAGTTCGTCTTCAACACGCCCTCGCACCACCGCGTCCACCACGGCTCCAACGAGCTCTACCTCGACCGCAACTACGGCGGCATCCTGATCATCTGGGACCGACTGTTCGGGACCTTCCAGGGAGAGACGGAGCGGGTCAAGTACGGGTTGACGCAGAACCTCCGCACTTCCAAGCTGCACAGGGTGGCCTTTCACGAGTTCGCCGCGATCGCTCGCGATGTGCGCGGCGCGAAGAGCTGGCGCCACCGTCTCGGCTACCTGTTCCGCGGCCCCGGCTGGTCGCCGGACGGGAGCGGCGGCGGCACGCGCGGCTGAGCCCCGGCTCGGTGCCGCGTGTGCAAGAGCAGATTGCTGCCGTCTAGAAGAGGCTGAGGCCCAGCGCCGCCCGCACCGCGACTGCGGCCGCGAGGGCGACGACCAGGCTCGCGAGGGTGCCGATCAGGAAGTACTCGGCGAAGCCTTCGCGATGCTCGCTTAGCGAGGGGAAGCGGGCGAATGACTTCGCTGCCAGCGCGACCGCCGCCGCCTGCGGTTGTCCGCCCACGATGAAGGCGAAGAAGAGCGCGCGCTCGAACCAGCCGATCAGCGTGCCGGCGTGCTCGAGGCTGCTCGCCCTGTCTGTTTCGCCCTGCTCGGCGAGGGCGGTGGCAAAGGGTGAGAGGACCCAGGCGACGATCGCACCGCCGAGGAAGATGGCGGCGAGCGCACCGCTGGCGACGACGATGGCACCGTTGCTCTCGATCGCCTGCTTGAGCGCCTCCCAAAAGTCGGCAGATCCGACAAGGAGCAGGCAGGTTGCGGTCACGACCGCGGCGGGCAGGATCAAGGTGAGCCCGTCGCGGATCCTCGGCGTGTTCGGGCTCGTCGCGGCCGTCGGAGTCGGCAGCGCCACGATGGTTGCCAGCACCGCGGCTGGTGCCGCGGCCAGCGCTACCCAGGCCGCGGCATCCGGTAGCAATGGTGCCGCGACGATCGCGGTGAGAGCGGCTGCGACCAGGGTGCCGAGGGGACGACTTCGCCGTAGTCGCGGCAGGCAGAGTGGCAGCAGGATTGCCACCGGCACTCCCGCCGCCAAGCGGGCAAGGTCGCTGGGTTCATGCATCGATCGCGACCACGGGCGCTAGGAGCCAATCCGCGAGCCAGCGCCCCTCGCACTCCTCCTGCCAGGCTGCGCTTCGCAGGCGCTGGGAGACCGCCTGGGGGGTGATGCCAAGTTCTTGTCCGACTTCTTTCTGACTGAGGTTGTGACGCATCAGATCCACCGCCTCCCACTGCCTGATGCCACGCCGACTGGCGAGCAGGGCGAGCAGGGTGAGGTTGGCGCTGACCGCGCGAGCGCGATGGGAGTCGTCGCCACTTACGGCAAAGCCATAAGTGGAGTCCTTCGCCTCGGTCATGGCGTCTCGCGCGTTGTAGAAGGCGCTGCCGCGGGAGTCGGCGGAGGTTTTGCCGAGTGGGGCCTCGACCCCGCCGATGCCGATTCCCACCCACCATTCGTCTTCGCGAACGCCCAGCAGCACGAGCTCGACCACCGCTTCCGAATTCCTCACGATGGCCTGCATCTCGTCTCCCGCCGTGCGTACGAACGGAAGTCTCAGCTGCTCGCGGAATTCGCTGTTCAGAAGCCGAATCCAGCTTCCTATTCGATCTGGGTTCGTGCGGCTCTCTTTTTGATCGATCGTAAGAACGACTGGCATCGAACAAGGCTAGAGCCTTTCTTTGGCTCTTATCAAGGCCTAAGCCTTGATATTTAGCTTGATGAATTCCTTCACCCAAAGCTTGAACGCTCGCTTCGACTTAAGGAGAGAGCCTTGTTTAGAGCTGAAACAAGGATCTAGCCTTGAGCGCAATCAAGCGCTGAATGAGCGGCCTTTTGCTTATCGACAGGACATTCAGCACGAATGGACGCCCGCGGCGCTCTTGACGACCTCGAAGGCGCTGCCGGGGATGCGCTTCAGCTGGTTGAGGTTGTCGTCGTCCCAGCGGCGGTCGCTGCTGCCGCTGAAGAACCAGTTGGAGCCGTTGTCGGCGACGATCAGGCCGTAGCGCTTCATCGCCTCGGCGATCGTGCGGGCGGGGCCGCTGAAGCCGCCGAGGCCGTAGTCGGCCTTGAGCCGCAGGCGTAGGCCCATCGGCGGCGCGGCGGCGTTGGAGGTATCGCCGGCGCAGTGGACGGCGGGGTGGACGTAGGCGTCGCGGGTGCTCTCGAAGGTGACGCGGATCGCGTGCTCGAGCTTTCCCGCGGCGACTTCGTCGTAGCGGACGAGGCCGGGGAAGATCGGCAGCCCGGCGGCGTCGGCAGAGGTCCAGCCCTCGGGGCGCAGGGCGGTGGAGTTGAGGTCCCAGGCGGTGCCGGAGTCGGCGTTCCAGTGCGGCTTGGGGCTCGGCTTGTAGAAGGAGCGGTAGAGCTCGTAGAGCATGCAGCTCGACCTGTCGACCGTGAGCACGTGGCGGTCGCCGTCGCTGCCGTTGCCGCCCTCGACCGGCGCCGGGCCGGGGACCGGGAACGGACCCGGGTCGCTCTCGTCGCCGTAGGCGGTGTAGTTGACCGGGAGCTTGCGCTGGCCGGGGCCGACGACCGCGAAGGGGAAGCCGTAGGGGCGGGGCGAGCCGAAGTCCGGGTGCAGGTGGTCGCCGCCGTTGCCGTTGATGTAGGCGATGTAGCTGGCCGAGCGTGGGTCGCGCGGCGCCTTCGAGATGTCCTGGTTCCAGGCCGACTGGTTGCCGAGGGACGGGGCCCGGGGCGAGAGCGAGGCCGGCGGGTCGGGGAAGACCTGGCAGGAGCCGAGGTCGGGGTAGGGGCCGACGGCCTGGGCGGGGGCGGCGAAAGCGGCGAGGGCCAGGGCGAGGAAACCGAGCGGGAGCAGCTTCACGCGGGCGGCTGACCCTCGCGCACGTTGAGTCGACCCACCTCGAGCTCCTCGATCTCGACCCGGCCGAACTTGGCGCGGCCGACCGAGAGGCGGCCGACGCTGAGCCGGCCGATCGCGAAGGCGCCGATCGCCGTGGCGCCGACGGCCAGTGCGGCGATCGCGATCGGGGCGCGGGCCGAGGGGCCGAATGCCTGGGCGCCGGTCACCGTCGCCGGTCGCGCCTCGGGCTTGAAGCGGGCGATCTGCGGGAGCTTGGCCACGCCGCAACCGTAGCGCGGCTAGCCTGACGCTCCGATGAGCGTGGACGACCGTCCCACCCTGCTGGTTGTCCAGCACGTGCCCTGGGAGGGGCCGCACCGCATCCTCGACGCCTGCGGTGCGCTCCAGGTGCAGACGGTGAAGCCGCTTGCCGGCCAGCCGCTGCCCGCGCACGAGGAGGTCGCCGGCGCCGTCGTGATGGGCGGGCCGATGAACGTCGACGCGGTTGAGCGCTTCCCGGCGCTGGCGGCCGAGCGCGAGTGGCTGGCGGAGGCGGTGCGGCGGGAGCTGCCGCTGCTCGGCATCTGCCTCGGTGCGCAGCTGCTGGCGCGGGCGCTCGGGGCCGAGGTGCGGGCGGGGGAGGGGCCGGAGATCGGCTTTGCGCCGGTCGAGGTCAGTGACCCCGACGACCCGCTGCTCGGCAGGCTCGCTCCCAGCACCGACGTCCTGCACTGGCACGGGGACGTCTTCGACCTGCCCGACGGTGCCCGGTCGCTCGCCTCCTCGGCCCGGACCGAGCACCAGGCCTTCCGCACCGGCAACGCCTGGGGCGTCCTCTTTCACCCCGAGGCCGACTTCGCCTTGGTCGAGGCCTGGCTGGCGGTGCCGGAGATGATCGAGGAGGCGGTCGCGGCGCTCGGCAACGAGGGCGCCCACGCCCTGCCGGAGGCCGCGAGCGCGGCCGAGCCGGCGCTGGTCGAGCGCACTGCGCCCGGCTTCGAGGCCTTCGCTGAAGTCGCCCTCACCGCCCATGGTCAAGCACCTGACCATTGGGTAGGCTCGGAAGACCGACCGGAAGGAGCACCGTGAAGCTCAAGAATCTCTTCGACAAAGCCAAGAAGACCGTCGACGAGCGTGGCGGGGTCGAGAGCCTCAAAGCCGATGCCGCGGAGTTGAAAGACGTCGCCGCCGGCAAAGGCAGTCTCGCCGACAAGGCCAAAGGCGCCGCCAAGGCGCTCAAGGAGCCGGGTGCGCCGAGTAAGGCTGGCGGCGGGCCGGGTGAGAGCCGGTCTGAGAAAAGCTGAGGAGAGCCGCTTCTGGAGCGCGGCAAAAAGCTAGCTCGATGGGTTGCGTCACCTTCATCTTGGTCTTGGCCTCCGCGCTCGGCTGCGGTTTGGCGGCGGGCGTCTTCTTCGCCTTCTCGACTTACGTGATGCCCGCCCTCGGGCGCCTTCCGGCGGCGCAGGGGATCGCCGCTATGCAGTCGATCAACGTGGTCGCGCCGCGGCCGTTCGTGATCGCGCAGGTCGGGACGGCCGCGATCACGATCGCGGCGTCGGTCGCGGTGCTGGTCGACTGGGACAGTGCCTACGGGTGGTGCGTGCTTGCCGCCGCTTTTGTCTACGTGCTCAGCATCGTGGTGCTGACGGCCGTCTACCACGTGCCGCGCAACAACGCGCTCGCCACGGTCGAGCCCGACGATGCTCGCGGCCAGGAGCTGTGGTCCCGGTACCTCGTCGACTGGACGCGCTGGAACCACTTCCGGGCTCTGCTGCCACTGGTCGCGTGCGGCCTTGAGATCGCGGCGCTCCTAGCGGGCTGAGCGATCTCCGCCGGCGAGGCGTAAAGAGATGGCGATTCGGGAAGGGTGGAGGGATGGACGTCTGCCTGATGATCGAGGGCCAGGAGGATGTGAATTGGGTCGACTGGCAGGCGATCGCCGCCGCCTGCGAGGAGCATGGGGTGGGGACCCTGTTCCGCTCCGACCACTACCTCTCGGTCGACGACCGCCGCGAGCGCGGCTCGCTCGACGCCTGGGCGACGATCGCGGCGCTGGCGGCGACGACCGAGCGGCTGCGCCTGGGCACCCTGGTCTCGCCCGCGACCTTCCGCCACCCGGCGGTGCTGGCGAAGATGGCGGTCACCGCCGACCACATCTCCGGTGGCCGGGTCGAACTGGGAATCGGCGCCGGCTGGTGGGAGCGCGAGCACGAGGCCTACGGCTTCGACCTGCCCGAGCCGGGCCCGCGCCTGGACGCGCTCGAGGAGCAGATGGAACTGATCCGCCGCTACTGGGAGGAAGGACCGTTCAACTACGAGGGGCGCCATTACCGGGCCGAGAACCTCGATGCCCTGCCGAAGCCGGTGCAGGAGCCGCGGCTGCCGCTGATCCTCGGCGGCAGGGGCGGGCCCCGTAGTCTGCGTCTGGCCGCCGCCCTCGCCGACGAGTACAACACCGCGATGGCGACGGCGGCGGAGGTCGCCGACATCCGCCAGCGCCTCGACGAGGCCTGCGAAGCGGCGGACCGCGACCCGAAGACCCTGCCGCTCTCGATGATGACGGGATGGCTGGTGGGCGCGGACGAGGACGAGCTTCGCGACCGCGCGAGCCGCCTGGCCCGATGGAAGGGCGAGGGTGAGGACGGCGAGGCCTTCCTGGCCGGCCTGCGCCCGAGCGCGATCAAGGGCACCGTGCCGGAGGCGATCGAGCAACTGCGCGAGCTGGAGCAGGCGGGCCTGACCCGGATCATGGGCCAGCACCTGCTGCACCGGGACCTCGACGCGATCGAGCTGCTGGGGCGGGAGATCGTTCCGGCCCTCGCCTAGATCGGGCCGATGCCGCCCCGCCCGGCCCGCTAACTTTCAGCCGGCGCGGTGGACGTAGCTCAGTTGGTAGAGCTCCTGGTTGTGGTCCAGGCGGTCGCGGGTTCGAGTCCCGTCGTCCACCCTTAAGGAAAGCCGGATGAGGATGACTCTGGCGGGGTGCTCCTGCGCCTGCAATCTGTTGCCGGGGCGCAGGAGCTTCTGACGGAGTCAACCGCTCACGGGGCGACCGTCAGGTCGACCTGGTCGGTGAGCGCTTCGTCGGTATAGCCGCGCACTGTCGAGGCCCCTGTATAGGCGGCTGAGGTCCCCAGGCCACAGAACACCAGGGGTCCGATGACTTCGAGGGGGATTCCGCTGAGCGATGTCGTGATTCGGACATCGTCCAGTTGTTCCCCGGTGTTCTCGTATGTGATCGCTCCCAGTCCTTCTTTCGGGGAGAGCCGGAAGCGACAGCCGGCGTTGTCCGCTTCGTGGTTCGCCGTGCTCGTGTAGACGCGGAATTCGATTACCGCTCCTGCCGGACATTTCAGATCCATGCTGCCGGTGAAGTGGCCTTCGCTTCCGTTTTTGACGTGAAACAAGAAATCGCAGCCGTTCGTCGTGACTGTCGTCGGATAGACCCCCTGGAAAACGCAGTTACGGTAGGTCGGGCTGACTGTTATCGCGTTCGGTTTGACTTCTTTTTCCGGGGATGCTTCCACTGTCCCGTTGAACAGGGCTTCACAAGACACTTCCCTGATGCCCAGGGTGAGTCGGTGACGCGAGGATTTTTCGTGTTCGACCTGCTGTCCTGCGATCTCGGTCGAGGAGAACCCGCCTTCTTCCCCTCCTTTGACCGCCAGTTCGACGTTGCCGAGGTTATGGGCGGTCAGTGTCCTCGCCCCTTCGTAGCTACCTGTGGTCGCGGTTCCGCAGGCGCCTGCCATCGCGACGGGAAGTCTTGCGGTTCTCGAGAAGATCTGGACGTCGGCAGGACTCCCCGCGACGTTTGTGTATGTGTTCGGCGTGAGTCCTTCGAACGGAGAGACTTGGATCGTGCAGAGCGCTTTTGCTTCGAAGTGTTTGGTGGGACTGGCGAAGATCTTTATTTCCACCACTTTTCCGACGGGGCACTCGAGTTTTGTCAAGCCGTTGACGTAATGGTTCGCGCCTGTCGTCTTCCCGCCACTCAGCACGAAGTCGCAGCCGTTCATCTGAACTGTCGTCTGGCGATTGCCGGGGGTTGCGACGCATGTGCTGTATATGGTGCCGAGTGTCAGTTCCGTCGAAGCTTTGGTCAGCGTCCCTTCAAAATATGCTTGGCTGCAGCTGATCTTGTTGTCTCCAGCCCTGAAGACGTGTTTAGAGCTGCCTTCGTATTCGATCTGTTGCCCTGTGATCGTTGCCGGGTATTTCCCGGCCGTGAATTCCACCGCTGACGCGCTCGCGGCGGTCGCACCGCTCACCACCATCAGGGCGATGACGAGCAATCCCAAGGTCTTGCGTATGTGGATCATTTTTTCTCCTTTCGGCCCTCTCCGGTGCGCGGGCTTACAAAGGAGAATAATAAAGACTATTTGAGCGCCTTAGTCAATCTCTCTCATTCAGCGAGGGTGCGACGCAGCGGCGCCGCGAGGTCGCCTTTTCGCGCCACTGAAACACCTGTCAGTTCCAGCCAGTCGCTGAGCAGGCGCAACTCCTCGGCGAGTTGCTCTGCGACGGGGGTGGTGTCGACGTGCGGCTCGGCGAAGGCGCCGCGCACACACAGCACGCCCGCCTGGCGGTCGCTCTTGAGGTCGACCCGGGCGACCAGGCGGTCGCCGAGGAGGAAGGGGAGGACGTAGTAGCCGTAGACGCGTTTCGGTGCCGGCGTATAGATCTCGATCCGGTAGCGGAAGTTGAAGAGGCGCTCGGTGCGGTCGCGGGCCCAGATGAGGGAGTCGAAGGGGGTCAGGAGGGCTCGCGCTGCTGCGGTCCGGCGCAGGCCGGTGGGGCGCTCGGTCGAGAGGTAGGCGGGCTGCCGCCAGCCCTCGACCCGGACCGGGACCAGGCCGCCGTCCTCGGTCAGTTCGGCAACGCGGGCCTTCGACTCGGCGCGGGGGAGGCGGAAGTAGTCGCCGAGGTCGGCCTCGGTTGCCACTCCCAGCCGCTTCGCCGCGATCAGGATCAGTTGGCGCTGCGCCTCGTCCTGTGAGGGTGTGGGCGCCTCGAGAACCTGCTGCGGCAGCACCCGCTCGGGCAGGTCGTAGAGGCGCTCGAAGTTGACCCGGCGTGCCGCGCACACCTGCCCCGAGAAGAACAGGTACTCGAGCGCGGTCTTCTCTTCGCTCCAGTTCCACATCTCTCCCGGCTCGCGCCGGCGCCCTTTTGCCGCCAGGTCCGAGGCCCGCAACGGCCCGCGCTCCCGCACCATCTCAAGCACGAACTCGAGCAGCTCGGGCTGCTCTGCCGCCACCCGCGCCACTCCTTTCCAGGCCAGCTTGTCCGCCCGCGCCATCCGCCAGCGCAGCAGCGGCTGCAGCTCGACCGGCAGCAGCGAGGCCTCGTGCCCCCAGTACTCGATCAGATCCCGCGGCCCCGCTCGCCTGGTCTTCCCACCCGGGTTCTCGTGCCAGGCCAGTCGATCCAGTGCCTGCCGTGGATAGGGACCGAGTCGCGAGAAGACCGGCATGTAGTGGGAGCGGCAGAAGACGTTGACGGAGTCGAGCTGCAGGAGGCCGACGTCGTCGATCGCCCGCCGCAGGTGCCTGGTGTCCACCCGCCCGGTCGGTCGCGCTCGACCGAAGCCCTGCGCCGCGAGCGCGAGGCGCCGGCCCTCGCCGGCGCTGAGGTCGAACTCGGGGTCTGTCGGCATCGGGCGATTCTCCAGTAGACGCTCTGATGGCGGCCCCGAACCACCCGCCGTTCGGCTGCTTGCTTCATATACTGCGGGCGCTTGACCTCTCAGGGGAATTCAATTGGCGGGCGCTCGGTCCTCGCGGCGCTGACGACGCTGGCGCTGCTCGCCGCGCTCTCCCTCGCCCCCGCGGCCCGTGGCGCCGATGCGAGCTGGTCGTTCGACACTCCGAGCTGGGACTACGGACTCGTCAAACCCGGTCTCGGCCCCGCGACGCACACTTTCGTCCTCACCAACACCGGTGTGGTCCAGCTCTCGGTCGGCTTTCTCAGCGTCGCAAGTGAAGGCGATTTCTCGATCGGGGAAAACCGCTGTGGCGGGAAACTCGCTCCGGGCGCGAGCTGTGAGATCGATATCGCCTTCGAACCGAACAGCGCCGGCCCCAAGGTCGGGGAGGTCCAAGTCGCCGACCTGAGCGGGATCGTGGCGCCGGCCTCGGCCGACCTGATCGGAGCGGGTGCCGGCCCTCGTCTCACCTCTGACCTCCTCGGGGGATACTTCGATCAGGCCGCTGTGGGAAGCGTGTCCGGGCCGAAGACGCTCACCTTCACGAACGAGGGGACCCTTGGCCTCACGCTCACCGAGGTGCGCCTCGGTGCGTCTTCCTTGAATGCCGATGCCGACCAGTTTCGGCTGCTCGGCGGCAGCTGCGCACCCGGCCTTGTGTTGGAGCCCGAGCGGAGCTGCACGGTTGACGTGGGCTTTGCGCCGACCCGTGTGGGCTACCAGGAGGCGACTCTCGTTCTCATCGGCGACGTGCCCAACTCCACCGTGATCAGGACTCTTGCGGGGAGAGGGTTTGCGCCGAGACCACCGCTGATCTTTGCGCAGATCCCTCGGGGGCCCGAAGTCGTGATCGTCCGCAGACCCGCGAAGAGCACCACCCTTCGGCACGCCGCGTTCTGGCTGCGCGGCTCGGCGGACGCCGTCGGGTTCGTCTGCAAGCTCGACGATGGCGACTTCAGGGCCTGCGGGTCCCCGGCTCGTTTCCAGGACCTGCGGGCCGGCCGGCATCGGTTTGCCGTCCGCGCCGTTGCCTCGACGCACAGGTGGGGGCCGCTGGTCACTTACCGGTGGTGGGTCCGACGCAGCTGAGGCTCTACGCGGCTTGTGACGGCGGAGTTCCCCATTAAGCTGCGCCGATGCACTCGCCTGCCCGTCGCCTCCTCGCCTCCTTCGCCCTCGCCTTGGCGGTGGCTGCCCTGCTCGCGCCCTCCACCTTCGCGAAACCCGCGGAGATCGCCTACCGGTGCGATGTCGACATCTGCCTGATCGATCCGGATAACCCGGCGGCGATCGTCAACCTCACGGACAACGGCAGCAAAACCTTCGACGAGGAACCGGTCTGGTCGCCGAGCGGGGACCGGGTCGCCTTCGTCTCGCAAGAAAAAGGCTTCCAGAACATCTTCGTGATGAGTCCCGACGCGCCGGGTCAGACGGTCAACGTGGCGACGCAGCTCACCCACTACGCGGAAAGCAGTTCGCTCTACGACCTGGCCTGGTCCCCGGACGGGACGAAGCTGGCCTACGAGCGCGAACAGGGAGCCTTCCGGCAGATCTTCGTGGTCGCAGCCGACGGTTCGACGCTGACCCCGCTGTCGATCGCCGCGCCCGGTGAGCACCCGACCTGGTCGCCGGACGGCGGCAAAATCGCCTTCTCGAAAGGCTCGGAACAGGTCTGGACGACGAACGCGGACGGCAGCAACGCGATCGCGCCGGTCACCAACGCGCTCGGGCACGACCCGACCTGGTCCCCCGACGGGACGTTCATCGCCTACGACCACAAAAACGCCCAGTTCGGTGGTTGGTACGACGTCAACGTCGCCAACGTCGGCGGCGGCACGCCCGCCGTGCTTCCGGCCAACTTCGCCCAGTGGACCTTTGCCACCTGGTCGCCCGACGGCGCCAAGTTGGCCTACCGCTCGACCGTGCGAGACGCCCTGACGATGGAAGACGAAGGGTTCATCCGCGTCGCCAACCGCGACGGCAGCGGGAACGTGGCGCTGCCGCCGAAGTCGGGGGTCACCGCCTACTTCTACCGGCCGTCCTGGTCGCCCGACGGGACCCGCGTCACCTTCGAGGGGTTCACCTCTCCGCCGACGCCGCGGGTCTTTGAGATCTACGTCCAGCGCACCGACGGAGCGGGGCAGATGCAGGCGATCACCAGCGGTGGCGCCAACTCCGAACCCGATTGGCGCCCGGACCCGCTGCGCACCCCGTTCGTCCCGGTCGTCACTCCTTCCGGCGGCAGCGCCGGACAGCCGCCCGGCGGACGCAAGCCGAAACTGGTCTGGTTCACGAAACGGATCCCGATCACCGGCGGCGGCCCGATCCACGTCATGATCGTCTTCTGCGGCGCGCCCGACTGCGGCGCCTCGACCCGGGGCACGTCGCCGAAGGCGGCACGCGCCCGCGGACTCCCTTTCCGGCTGGCGACGAGCTCGAAGGCGAAGCCGAAGCCGATCATTGTCGGCAGCGGCAAGCTGAAGCTGCGCGAAGGGCAGGAAAAGCCGCTGCTGATGTATCTGAACAAGGCCGGCAAGGAGTTGCTGAAGCAGCAGGGCAAGCTGGACATCCAGGCGACGGTCACCGTCACCAGCGCCGGCCAGGCCCCGGTGACCGCAAAGAAGACGATCCACGTCGTCCTCAAGAAGCCGAAGAAGAAACGCTAGCTCAGTCCTTGGACGCGTTCTTCGGCTCCAGCCCGACCAGCTTGTAGTAGCCGACGACGAAGAGCTTGCGGCCGTTGGAGACGACGGGGTTGTAGCCCGCGGTCTTGAAGAGGAAGGTGCGCTTGTGGGTGTGGACGTCGAGGCCGATCGCCTGGCGGGTCTTGAAGCTGGAGGTGAAGACGGTGTTGTCGATCACGGTCGCGGTGCCGGGGACGGGGCCGCCGACGTCGTAGCTCCAGCGCTGCTTGCCGCTGCGCGCGTGGAGGGCGAAGAAGCGGCCGTTTTCGGAGCCGATGTAGACGGTGGGCGGGGTGCCGGGGACCTTGGCGACGGCCGGCGAGCCGTAGACCTGGCCGCCGGTCGGGAAAGACCAGTCGACCTTGCCGTCGCGTTTGTCGAAGGCGAAGACGGTGCCGTCGTCGCGGGCGGCGTAGACGCGGTTGAAGGCGATGGCGGGGGAGGAGTAGAAGCCACCGCGCCCGAACGGCGCCTGTCGGCTGGTGTTGGTGCGCCAGATCGGCTTGCCGGTCTTGGCGTTGAGCGCGAACATCGCGCTCTGGTAGTCGGCGACGTAGATGCGGCCGTGCTCGTAGGAGGGGCTTGCCTTGATCGCGGCGGGGGCGTCGAAGTGCCAACGCTCCTTGCCGTTGTCGGTGTCGAGCGCCAGCAGCTGCCTGCTGTCGGTGCCGATGTAGAGGGTCTTGCCGACGACCAGGGGCGAGGACTCGAGATGGGCGCGGAGGTCGCGCTTCCAGATCGGCTTGCCGGTCTTGGCGTCGAGGGCGACCAGCCCGCCGTCGAGCCCGGCCAGGTAGATGCGCCCGTCGTGGTAGGCGGGCCCGGTCACGTCGAGCGGGGCGCCGTGCTGGCGGTGGCGGACGATGCGGCTCCAGAGGACCTTGTGGTCGCGCAGCCGCACCGCCTGCGCATTGCCGAACTTGTTGACCAGATAGGCGACACCGTCGGCGATCGCCGGTGGGAACTCGATCAGGGCGTGGGTGTTGATCGACCAGGCCTGGTTCAGCGGCGGGTCAAGGTCGCGCAGTGGCACCGAGAGGTAGTGGGTGCGCTGCGGCACCCGGCCGAAGAAGGGCCAGCCGACTCCCTCCTCGGTTGGCTTCGGGTCCTGTGCGGCGGCGCTCGACTTGCCCGCCGTCCCGTCGTTCCCGCCGTCGGAGCCACCGCAGCCCGCCGCGAAGGCGGCGAGCAGAAGCAGCATGGCGGCGATGGCCAGGGGGTTGCGGCAGGGGAGGGGCACCACGGTCCAATCGACCGCGGGCCCGCTTGCCTTTAGCGAGGTTGGGAAGGCGCAGCCGACTTTGACCCCGCTGGGGTGGGGAAAAGGTCGGTTACGCGGGTTCGCGTGGGGCCGCGTCGTAGCCCGACCTGCGGGCGGCGCTCACGGTCGCTTCCGCCCGACCACCAGGAGGTACTCCATCTCGAAGCGGGCGTCGTCGGCGCTGCCGCGGTTCCACTCGTCGCAGAAGCGGTCCAGCGCCTCTTCGAGCTCCTGCTCCCGGCCGTCTTTGCCGGCGTTTTTCAGGGCGGCGATCGTCGGGCCGTAGCGCTGCTTGAAGTGCTCCGCGTAGTCGTGCGGGTGCGTGAACGCGTTCACCTCGAGCACGTCGCGCTCGACCTTGTCGAGCTCGACGCGGTCGCCGAGCAGCTCGCGCAGGTGATCCTCGCCACCCCACAGCGGCGGCGGCTGGGCGCCGGGGGGAGGGGAGGGCATGAACGGTCCCATCGTCCGGAAGAGGGCGCCGAGCATCCCCTCGGGCGTCCAGCTGAGCAGGCCGATCGTGCCGCCCGGGCGGCAGACGCGCATCAGCTCGTCGGCGGCCACCTGGTGGTGGGGGGCGAACATCACCCCGATCGAGGAGATCACGGCGTCGAAGCCGGCGTCCTCGAAGGGCAGCGCCTCGGCATCGGCCTCGGCCCACTCCAGCTCCACCCCCTCGGCCGCGGCGCGGGCGCGCCCGGCCTCGAACAGCTCCGGGGTCAGGTCGCTCGCGGTGACGCTGGCGCCGGCAGCGGCGGCGGGGATCGAGGCGTTGCCGGTGCCGGCGGCGACGTCGAGGACGCGCGTTCCGGGGCCGATCTCAGACGCCTCGACCAGCCGCGGGCCGAGCGGCTCGAGGAAGGTCTCGACCATCGACGGGTAGTCGCCGGACGCCCACATCGCCCGGTGGCGGGCCTTCAGCTCGGCGTCGGCATCTGGGGACGAGCTCATCGTCTCGGCACTCTCACTCACTGGATCCTCCTTCTCGGGTGTGTAGGTCTTCTTGTACGCCTCCCCGGGGTGGCAATCAACTTCAAGATCTGCAGTTGGGCACGTACACTCGACGGCAGGGATATGTCAGAGAGCTACGGACAGTTCTGCCCGGTCGCCCAGGGGGCGGAGGTTCTGACCGAGCGCTGGACGCTGCTGGTCATCCGCGAGCTGCTGATGGGAAGCACCCGCTTCAACGAGCTCCAACGTGGCGTCCCCCGCATGTCCTCGTCCCTGCTCAGCAAACGCCTGCGCGAGCTGGAGCGCTCCGGGGTGATCACGAGGACCCCGCTCGACGGGGAGCGCGGGCACGCCTACCGCCTCACCCCCGCCGGCGAGGCGCTGGGGCCGCTGGTCGTCTCGCTCGGGACCTGGAGCCGGGACTGGCTGAAGCGCGAGATCAGCGCCGAGGAGGCCGACCCGGCCCTGCTGATGTGGGACATGCGCCGCGGCCTGCTCCTCGATCGGCTTCCCCAGGACCAGGTCGTGACCTTCTTCCGCTACCGCGACGTCGAGGACTCCAAGCGCGCCTGGTGGCTGGTGGCGCAGAGCTCCGGCGCCGACATCTGCTTCACCGACCCCGGCTTCGCGGTCGACCTCCAGGTCGACGCCGAGGCGCTGGCGATGGCCGAGGTCTGGATGGGCAAGTTGGAGCTGGGAGCGGCGATGCGTTCGCGACGGGTCAAGGTCAGCGGGCCGGAGGACCTGGTCCGCAGCTTCCCGAACTGGTTGGGCCTCAGCTCCTTCGCCTATCCGGATCCGGCGGCCGTGCTCGACGAACGCGGTTAGTCGGGGAGGGTACGCTCAGGCAAACTGGACAAGATGTCCATTTAGTCCTACACTCGCGAGCGGGACGACAGAACTTCGAACAGGAGGCGAGACTCGTATGCCCCAATGGAACAACGGACGGCGTTTCGAGGGACGGGTAGCGATCGTCACCGGTGCTGGCGGCGCCCTTGGGGGAGCGGTCGCGAAGGCGCTCGGGAGCGAGGGAGCGACGGTCGCGCTCGGCTACCGCAGCTCCGCCGAGTCGGCCGAGTCGGCGCTGAAGGAGATCGTGGCCGCCGGGTCGCGCGGGCACTGCGCCAAGGTCGACGTAACCGACGGGGACTCGGTCGACGAGTTCGTCGCCGACGTCGCCGAGCGCTACGGGCGGATCGATGTCGTCGTCAACGCGGCCGGGCGGATCGACCCGGCCGATGCGGTCCGCTTCGCCGCGTCCGATCCCGCCGCCTTCGCGACCCTGCTCGACGTCGACCTGCTCGGCACCTTCCGCGTCTGCCAGGCGGCGGTGCCGCACCTGCGCGAGACCGGCAACGGATCCATCGTCAACTTCTCCGGCTCCTACGGCAACGGCGTCAACCAGGCGAACGTCGTCAACTCGGTCGCCGTCACCTACTGCGCCGCCAAGGGCGGCGTTCGCGCCTTCACCTCGGCCCTGGCCCGTGACCTGGCGCCGCAGATCCGCGTCAACGCGATCGCCCCCGGCCCGATCGAGGCCAACTGGGAGGACGACTGGGAGATCCCCAAGGAGCATGTCGAGGAAGCGCTGGCGATGACTCCGCTGGGTCGCATGGGCAGGCCCGAGGAGATCGCCGAGAGCGTGCTCTACCTTGCCTCCGACGGTGGCGGCTACACCACCGGGCAGGTGCTAGAGGTAAGCGGCGGCTGGATCATGGACGGGTGAGGAGGAGCCGGTGAGCGAGATCAACGTCGACCTCAGCGCCCTGCTTCCCGCCGACCTGCCCGACGGGCGCGAGGCGGTGGCGGAAGGGAAGGCACTGGCCGCCGGCCTCGAGCGCGGCCGCTCGCTCTTCTGCGAGACCAACGGCGTCGGCTCCGAGCGCGAGTGGCGCGAACGCGCCCGCGCCGAGGGTTTCTCCTGCAGCTGCATGAACATCGGTCTCGCCACCTGGGCCGACACCCGCGAGGCGATCGGGCTGATCTACGAGGACGCGCTCGCGCGCGGGGTGCGTCCGCCGGACCGCTTCAACCTCCTGGCCGAGCGCCGCATGGGCCTGCCCAAGGACCGGCGCGCGGATGCGCCGCAGGAGACCGGGCCGGCGCTGTGGTCTGACCAGGACTGGTGGGAGCTGGCCAACACCGCCCCGATCCAGCCCGAGGCGGCCGACAACATGATCGGCGGCCCCGGCTCGGTGGAGAACGCGAGCGACGCGCTGCGGGTCGGGATCACCCACATCGGCGTGCTCTCCCAGTACTCCTGGCGCTGGCCCTACTGGGACGACGAGATCAGCCAGACGATGTCGGTGTTGAAGGCGGGCGGGCTGCTCGCGGCCTTCCGCTCGGAGGGGGTCTGCTTCGACTCCTACCTCGAGGACGGCTACCCCGGCGTCTTCCACGACTACGCCAACTACGTCGGCTGGGCGATGCTGGAGCGCTACATCAGCGAGGAGCTGATCGGGGCCGCCTACTCCTGCTCCTGGGGCGGGCTGACCCAGAACCCGGTGATCAAGTCGGCCGTCACCCTGGCCCTGCACACGGTCAACCCCGAAGGCGTCCCGGCCGGGTTCGTCCAGGGCGACACGATCGGCAACACCCCCGACTTCGACTCGAACATGGCGGTGGTCAGCAGCGACGTCCTCTTCATGAAGATGGTCGACCGCCGCTACAAGCTCGGCGGCGCCCCGATCGCGGTGCCGGTGACCGAGACCGAGCGCATCCCCTCCTGGGAAGAGGTCGCGACCGTGCAGACGATCGGCCGCCGCCTCGAGGAATACATCCCGCTGGTCGACCCGGTCGTCGACTGGGCCCAGATCGAGGCGATGCGCGACCGTCTCGTCGCCGGTGGCCGCGCCTTCTTCGCCGCCGCGATCGACGGTCTCGGC
>Ga0190264_10000048_pt1 | contig 17327 bp, 13 predicted proteins | sample Popmic112T_FD_136651 | JGI IMG/M metagenome (GOLD analysis project Ga0190264, IMG submission 136651) | Populus adjacent soil microbial communities from riparian zone of Indian Creek, Utah, USA - 112 T | ecosystem: Environmental > Terrestrial > Soil > Riparian zone | place: USA: Utah | collected... | reverse complement strand
TCGGGCAGGATCACTACATCGCCTGCTCATTCCAGAAAACGAGCTCGGTGACGGCCCACATCGCTTCTCAGATCAACCCCGAGGCGCGCTTCTTCTACCTCGACACCGACGTCCTCTTCAAGGAGACCTACGAGACCCGCGATCAGCTGGCGGAGACACTCGGCATCGAGTTCGACCGCTTCCACAATCTGACCCTCGAGGAGCAGGCCGCCGAGTACGGCGACGAGCTCTGGAAGAGCGACCCGGATTCCTGCTGCGGCCTGCGCAAGGTCGAGCCGATGCGGCGCGCACTTTCTTCCGTAGACTGCTGGGTCGCCGGCGTCCGCCGGGGTGATTCCAGCAGCCGTTCCAAGACGCCGAAGCTCGGCTGGGACAAGAAATTCAACCTCTGGAAGCTGAATCCGATCGCGGACTGGTCCGAGCGCGACGTCTGGAACTACATCCGTGAGCACCACCTCCCTTACAACCCGCTCCACGATCACGGCTACCCGTCGATCGGCTGCACGCACTGCACGCAGCCTGTCGGGCCGGGCGGCTCGCCGCGCGACGGTCGCTGGGCCGGCGTGGCAAAGACCGAGTGCGGAATCAACTAGCCCGCCGGGGCGCCTGCCCGGGGCATTGAAGACTCAGCGCTGATGGAGGAGATCACCTCAGTGCGCCCGGCGGCGATCGAGCTGTCGGACCTCGACACCCTCGAGGCCGAGTCGATCCACATCATCCGTGAAGTGGTGGCCGAATTCGAACACCCGATGATGTTGTTCTCGGGCGGCAAGGACTCGGTTCTGATGCTGTACCTGGCGCGCAAGGCGTTCGCGCCGGCGCCGGTCCCGTTCCCGATCATGCACGTCGACACCGGGCACAACTTCCCCGAGGTGATCGAGTTCCGCGACCGCACCGTCGCCGAGCTGGCGCTGCGGCTGGAGGTGGCCTCAGTCCAAGAGCAGATCGACGCCGGCCGGATCAAGGTCGGCCACCCGCTGGAAAGCCGCAACCGCCACCAGACCGTGGCGCTGCTGGAAGGGATCAAGAACGGCGGTTTCGACGCCGTCTTCGGCGGCGGCCGCCGCGACGAGGACAAGGCCCGCGCCAAGGAGCGCGTGCTCTCCTTCCGCGACAAGTTCGGCCAGTGGGACCCGAAGAACCAGCGCCCCGAGCTCTGGCGCCTCTACAACGGCCGCCACCAGAAGGGCGAGCACATCCGCGTCTTCCCGATCTCCGACTGGACCGAGCTCGATGTCTGGCGCTACCTGGCGCGCGAGAACGTCGACCTGCCGCCGATCTACTTCGCCCACGAGCGCGAGGTGGTCGAGGTCGAGGGCCTGCTGATGGCCGTCAACGAGTTCTTCCCGCTGCCCGATGGCATGGAGCCGAGCCGGCAGATGGTGCGCTACCGCACCGTCGGCGACGCGACCAGCACCGGCGCCGTCGAGTCGACCGCGGTCGACTACGAGGCCGTGATCGCCGAGACCGCGGTCTCGCGGATCACCGAGCGCGGGGCCACCCGCGGCGACGACCGCTTCTCGGAAGCGGCGATGGAGGATCGTAAGAAGGAGGGTTACTTCTAGTGAGCCAGCTGCTGCGGATCGCGACCGCCGGCTCGGTGGACGACGGCAAGTCAACCCTGATCGGGCGGCTCCTGCACGACACCAAATCGATCTTCGAAGACCAGCTCAGCGCGATCGAGCAGACCTCGGTCAAGCGCGGTGACGAACAGACCGACCTCGCCCTGCTGACCGACGGCCTGCGGGCCGAGCGCGAGCAGGGGATCACGATCGACGTCGCCCACCGCTACTTCGCGACGCCCAAGCGCAAGTTCGTGATTGCCGACACCCCCGGCCACATCCAGTACACGCGCAACATGGTCACCGGCGCCTCGACCGCGAGCCTGGCGCTGCTCCTGGTCGACGCCCGCAAAGGCGTGTTGGAACAGACCCGCCGCCACGCCCTGCTCTCCTCGTTGCTGCGGGTGCCGCACCTCGTCCTCTGCGTGAACAAAATGGATCTCGTCGACTACGACCAGGAGATCTACGAGGAGATCCGCCACGACTTCACCAGCTTCGCCGCCAAGCTCGAGATCACCGACCTCGACTTCGTCCCGATCTCCGCCCTGGCCGGCGACAACGTGGTCGAGCGCTCGCTCAACATGCCCTGGTTCGACGGGCAGCCGCTGCTGGGCCAGCTCGAGGACGTCCACATCGCCTCCGATCGCAACCTGGTCGACAACCGCTTCCCGGTCCAGTACGTGATCCGGCCGCAGTCGGCCGAGCATCGCGACTACCGCGGCTTCGCCGGCTCCGTCGTCGGCGGCATCTTCAAGCAGGGTGACGAGGTGATGGTCCTGCCCTCACGCAAGACCTCGACGATCGACCGGATCGACACCCCCGACGGGGCCGTCGACCAGGCCTTCCCGCCGATGGCGGTGACGATGCTGCTCGAGGACGAGCTCGACATCTCCCGCGGCGACATGATCTGCCGCCCGACCAACCAGCCGAGCGCCAACAACCGCTTCGAGGCGATGATCTGCTGGTTCGACGAGACCTCCTCGCTGCGGACCGGGGCGCCGTACCAGCTCAAGCACACGACGAAATGGATCGCGGCCGAGGTCGAGACGCTGCGCTACGAGCTCAACGTCGACAGCCTGCACCGTGACCTCGACGCCGAGACGCTCGAGGTCAACGACATCGGCCGGGTCTCGATCCACACCACCTCGCCGCTCTTCTTCGACGAGTACCGGCTGAACCGGACCACCGGCAGCTTCATCCTCGCCGACCCCGCCACCAACCTCACCGTCGCCGCCGGGATGATCATCGGCGCCGCCGGCGAGTCGCCGACCGGGACCCACTCAGTCGTCGCCGACAACATCACCTTCCATCCCAGCAGCCTCTCGCGCGAGGAACGCCGCGAAGCGCTGGGGACCAACGGGGCGACGATCTGGATGACCGGCCTCTCTGGCTCCGGCAAGTCGACGATCGCCGCCGCCGCCGAGCACACGCTGGTCGGCAGCGGCCGCAACGCCTACATGCTCGACGGCGACAACCTCCGCCACGGCCTCAATGCCGACCTCGGCTTCAGCGAGTCCGACCGGGCCGAGAACGTGCGCCGGGTCGGCGAGGTGGCGAGGCTGATGGCCGAGTCCGGCGTTGTCGCGATCGTCTCCCTGGTCAGCCCCTTCAAGGACGCCCGCGACAAGGTCCGCGCCGCCCACCAAGCGGCCGGCATCCCCTTCTACGAGGTCTTCGTCGACACGCCGCTGGAGGAGTGCGAACGGCGCGACCCCAAGGGCCTCTACGCGAAGGCCCGGGCCGGCGAGATCACCGACCTGACCGGCGTCGGCAGCCCCTACGAGGCCCCGGTCACCCCTGAGCTGACGACGGATCCCGACCTGGAGACCGCGGTCCGCCAGGTTCTCGGCCTGCTCAGCTAGGAAGGCCTAGGGCTTCGGCTCGCGGACGACGACGGTTCTGCCGTCGCTGAGCTTGTAAAGGGTGCCGATCGGCTCGCCGCGGCCGACGACTTTCTCGTTCGGCTTCAGCTCCACCTCTTTGACCTTGTCGTCCTTGTCGGCGACGACCGTGTCGGCGGGGCGGGTCTGGGATTTCTCGGTGCCGGCTTTGCCGGTGATCGCCTCGGTCAGGTCAAGCGAGGAGAGGGCCGCGAGGAGGAAGGCGACGGAGAGGACGATGCCGAGGTCGAAGAGGTTGACGAGGCCGTCGAGGGGATCCCCGGCGCGGTCGTCGCGGCTGCGGGCGCGGGGGGTGACCTTCACGGCGCCACCGCCAGGTGGCTGTGGGGGATCGGGTGGCCGTTGCTCGCCGGGGCGGAGAGGCAGGCGGCGACGTACTCGACGTCGGAGTAGTCCTGGGCGTAGAGGCGGTCGCGGACGAGGGCGATAGAGAAGGCGAAGGCTCCGATCAGGAGGCCGGCGACGGTGACGCTGAAGGCGACCCGGAGGTTCTCGGTCAGGGTGGCGACGTCCCCGTCGGCGAGGCCGGCGAGGGCCGGGGAGAGCGGGATCAGGGTGCCCATCAGGCCCAGGGCGGGACCCATGCGGACGAGGATGCGGGTGCGCTCGAGCCGGCGCAGCGAGAGGTAGTCGTACTCGGCCAGGCGCTTGGCCAAGCGGGCCTCGGAGTTGGGCTGCCCGCACTGCTCGACGATGCCCGCGAGGGCGTCTTCCATCTGTCGGTTCCAGGCGAAGGTGAGCAACGCCGCCAGTGCCTGGTCGGGCATCCCGGCGGCGAGCCGGCCGCGACACTCCTCGACCGCGCGCTCCAGGCCCCAGAGGTTGCGATGGCGCCGCCGCCGCACCTCCACCAGCAGCGCCCCCGCTTCGACGATGACGAGCGCCAGCGCCGCCACGGTGAGAACCAGGACCGGAACCAGCAGCGCCTCGGAGATGTCGAAGAGCAGCTGCTCGATCATCCGATCGCCCCCCCGGGCGACTTTTTGCCGGATAGCGACACAAACTCGCCCAGCCCGCTCATCCGAACAGGCTCCGGGTCTCGATCAGGGCGCCCGCGCCGAGCAGGCCGAGGGTCGCGAGCAGGCCCCAGGCGGCGCCGGGGAGGCCGCCTCCGCTGCCGTCGTCCTGGAGTTGGCCGCTGCGGGCGGCTACCTGCTTCGGTGCCTCCGACGGGACGTCAGCGGTAGCGCTGACCAGTTCGCCGACGACCTGCTCGCCGGGAGGAGTCTTGGGGACCGGGGGCTTGTCGGCAGTGGACGGCGTAGGAGGGGAGGACGACGGGGCAGGCGTCGTACTGTCGGTCGGCGGTGCGCTCACCGGCGGGACGCCGCCACCGCTCTCGCCGAGCCCGCCGAGCGGACTGTCGGCGACTCCGTGGTCGGGTGCCTCGGCGTCCTTGTCGGTGCCCCCGCCCTTGCGGTCGGGCCCGGCGATCGGCGCGCCGACCTGGATCGTCACCACGGCCGAGGCGCCGGTGTCGTCGCCGTCGCTGGTGACGCCGACGACGACGTCATAGCTGCCGCGTTTGGCGAAGCTGTGGGTGGCCTCGGCGCTTGCGGCCGAGGCGCCGTCGTCGAAGTACCAGGAGTAGGTGAGCTGCTCGCCGGAGCCGGCCTGTTCGACGATCGCGCTGAAGCTGACGGGCTTGCCGGGACGGGTCCGCCGGGTCGACGCCTTGGCCCGGACCTGCAGCCGGGAGCCTTTGCGGAGGACGAGGGAGATGCCCTGCGGAGCCTCGAAGCTGTCGTCGGCGTTAAGGTCTTCCGGCCCGGTGCTGGGACGGAGGAAGCCGGTCCCGGCGGCGGTCGCGTAGACCAGCGGCGGGCCGTCGGCGAAGGCACCGGCGTCGAGCGCCTGGTCGCGGCTGAGCAGGACGGCACCGCCCGCCGGCCGCTGCACTTCGAGGTAGGAGAAGCCGTAGGGGTCGGCCCCGGCGGCGTCGAGGATCGCCGCCGGCGAGAAGCCGCTGAGGGTCTGGGTGGTTTCGCCGACGGCCGCCCGCAGCAGGTAAGGCCGCGCGACGACGTCCTCCCTACCGGCGAGGGCGGCCAGGGAGATCGTCTGCTGGGCGCCGCCGGGACTGACGACGGTTACCTGGGCCGCGTCGGCCCGGGCCCGCTCGGCCGCGAACAGGCTCAGCGCCAGCGCCCCGAGAGCGAGGAGAAAACCGAGGCGGAAGAGGGTGGGGGCGGCCTTGGGCACGGGGAGGGATATTAGGTGACCCTAATCGGGTCAGCCGGTCCTGAACGAGACCGAGACGCAGCCGAAGCCGTCGTTCGGCGGCGGGTAGAAGCCCGCGAAGACGCGCTGGCCGTCGGCGGTCAAGGTGCCGCGCAGCGGCCCGGGGAAGCCGAACGCGCCCGGCCCGCTCTGGGTCGGGATGGCGGGGGCGAGGCGCAGCAGCGAGGCCCGCTGTTCGGGGTAGGCGGTCTGGCCGCCGCCGTAGAGGTTGAAGATCGCCTGCGAGGCGGCGCCGTTGATCTCGATCTCGGGGTTGCGGGCGACGATCTCGATGCCGTGGCTGGGGTAGCTGAAGCGGACGCCGCCGCGGTAGTAGAGGGCGGCAGAGCCCGAGGGTGGGTCGTACCAGCCGTTGGCGAAGGGGAAGTCGTAGGAGTAGACGAGCGTCGGGTTCGTTTCCGCCGGACGGTCGGGGCAGGGATGCTGGGACTCCGGTATCGCCGCCTCCGGGACGGCGCCCTCGAGCGCCTGCGGCGCCTGCTCGGTGTTGAGATAACGGATCCAGGAGTCGCGCACGTGCCAGGCCAGCGTCGCCGCGGTGACGTCGATCGCGGTGGCCGGGCGCGGCAGCAGCGGCGAGGCGACCGCGATCGGCCCCGACTGCGGGGTCTCGGCGAGCAGCGTCGCGGCGGTGATGCTGAGGCTGCCGAGCGTGCCACCCGGCAGGTGGGCGCCGAGGCGCTTGCGCAGGGCGCGCAGGGTGGCGGGCTGCCAGCTGACGCTCGCGCCCTCGAGTTTCGCCGCGCCGCCGGCGCCGTTGGTCGAGAGGGTCCCGCGCTCGAGCTTGAAGATCGGGCGCCGCTTCTTGCCGAGCTTGGCGCTGAGCCAGGATCGCGATCCCAGTTCGACCCGCATCGCGGTCAGCTTCACCGCGGTCTTGGTCCGCCCGCTGCCCGCGGTCAGCTCCAGGGCGCCGGGGTTGAGGAGGCTGGCGGAGGTGTCGCCGATGCTGCCTCCGCGCACCGAGAGGCGGGTGCGGCGGCCTTCGCTCTCCGCCGCCCCGCTGCCGCCCAGCCAGATCCCCCGCTCGGACAGCGTCCGCCACTTGCCCGCGGTGATGACCAGGTTCGCGCTGCCGACCGGCTCCGCCGCGCCGGCGGGCGCGGCGGCGACCAGAACCAGGGCCAGTGCCAGGGCTGAGAGAGCGGCCTTCATCGCTACGGCGTCGGCAGCGCGATCTGCGCCGTGATCGGGTCGAAGCCGCCGCCGCCGGCGCCCTGGGCCAGGTTGGCCAGGGTGAGGGCGTTGGTCAGCAGGCCGCCGTCGACGGCGATCCCGTTTTCGATCGGGTTGTTGTCGGCGGGGATGTCACCCCAGCGGACCGTGCCGGTCTCGGCGACGGCGCTGATCGTGCCGTCGTCGAGGGCGACCAGGTCGACCCTGCCTCCGGCCCAACCGAGGCTGGGGTTGCGGTAGCTGTAGGCGTTGGCGACGAGGCGCGAGTTGGCTCCGTCGATCACCAGCGTCGGCTTCGAGATGACGAGGCCGTAGTTGCCGGCGGCCGGGTTGCAGAAGCTGACGGTGGCCTCGCTGGTGGCGATCAGACGGTCATCCGTCGGATCCGCGGTTCCCGCTTCGTAGGCGTACTCGGAGACCGGGAAGCGGAAGAACTTCCCGAGCCCGCCGGTCGGCGCCGGGGTGGCGCCGCCGCCCATGTTGCCCGGATAGCCCGCGCTCGCCCCGCCCAACAGCTGGAAGCTGCCGGTGCTGGATACCGAGGAGCGCAGGGAGCGCCGGAAGCCCCAGTTGATCGTGCCGCCGCTGCCGGTCACCGGGTCGGTGAGGGTCGGCAATGCGGCCTGGGTGAAGTCCACCGCGGGCGGCGTGCCGACCCCGGCGTCGATCGTGCACTCGGCCAGCAGCGGGCGCTGCACGGCCGTTTTGACCGTGATCGGGTCAAGCGTTTCGCCGGCGTCGTAGATGCCGGAGGCAAGGGCGCCGTCGGCGCTCATTTTCGCCGGGATGTCCTCCCAGACGAGGGTGTTGCCGCCGTCGCTGAGCTGCGGCTCGACCCCGCTGAGGTCGAGCTCGGCGATGTCGGCCCGCTGGAAGCGGTACCAGGTGCCGTTCTGGTTGGTGCCGACGTCGGCGGTGATCCGTGAGTTCTCGCCGTCGATCACCACGGTCGGGTTCCTGATCGCGATGTCGAAGCCGTGGCCGGACTTGCAGAACAGCGCCGTGCCCGAGCCTTTCGTCACCAGCTTGTCGTCGGAGTGGTCCGGCGCGGTGCCGGGCTCATAGGTTCCCGCCGCGACCGGGAAGCCGAAGAAGGAGCCGGGGATCGCCATCGAGGGACCGGCCGGGTTGGCGGTGGCCACTCCCAGCGCCTGCATCGAGCCGGCGGGCGGCACGTTGCCGACATAGCTGCGGAAGGAGTCCTTGAAGCCCCACTCGAGTGAGCTGCCGGTCACGCTCTGCGAGGTGCCGGAGTTGAAGGTGGGGAGGGCGGCGAGGCCTGAGACTTCACCGGGGGCCTCCCCGAAGGCGGGCGGGCCGCCAGATACCGGGACCGGGCACTCGGTCTCGAACGGGTGCGGTTCGGCCGGCAGCTCGATCTGAGCCGAGACCGGGTCGAAGCCGCCGGTGGCGGTGCTGAGGACGGTCAAGCTCGCCAGCGAGAGCGCTTCGGTCTTGAGGCCCCCGTCGACCGGGATACCGGAGGTGAGCGGGGTCTCGTCCGCCGGGACGTCGCCCCAGCGCACCGTGCCCAGGCCGGTGGTGGCGTCGACCGCGGAGGTGTCCAGGTCGACCAGCTCGACCCGGCCGCCGATCCAGCCCTTGGGCCCGGGCGACGGCCCGAAGCCGCCGGAATAGCTGTAGGCGTTGGCGACGAGGCGGGAGTTGCCGCCGTCGATCACCAGGGTCGGCTTCGAGATCACCAGCGCGAAGTTGCCGAGGCCGGGGTTGCAGAACCCGACGGTCGCGTTGCTGGTGGCGACCAGGCGATCGTCGCCGGGATCGCCGGGAGCGCCTTCTTCATAGGAGTACTGCGCGATCGGGAAGCGGAAGAACTTTCCGAGCCCTCCGCTCGGCGCCGCCGAATTGCCGCCGCCCATGTTGCCGGGGTAGCCTTCGGTCGCGCCACTGAGCAGTTGGAAGCTGCCGCCGCTGTCCGGCAGGACGACCGTGTTGCGGGTGGCGCGGCGGAAGCCCCAGTTGATCGTGCCGCCGCTTCCCGTGACGGGATTGTTCAGGGTCGGCAGCGCGGCCTTGGTGAAGTCGACCGCCGTGGTCGGGGGAACGGTGCCGGAGTCGATCGCGCACTCGGTCAGTAGCGGGCGCTGCACGGCCGTTTTGACCGTGACCGTGTCGAGCGGGGTGTCGGCGTCGTACAGCTCACCGGTGGCGGCGAATCCGTCGGCGCTCATTTTCGCCGGGATGTCCTCCCAGACCAGCGTGTTGCCGCTGTCGCTGAGCTGCGGCTCGATCCCGCTGAGGTCGAGCTCGGCGATGTCGGCGCGCTGGAACGGATACCAGGTGCCTTTGACGTTGGTGCCGACATCGGCGGTGATCCGCGAGTTCTCGCCGTCGATCGTGATCGTCGGGTCTTTGATGACGACGCTGAACCCGTGGCCGGACTTGCAGAACAGCACGGTCCCGCTCCCTTCGGAGACGAGCTTGTCATCGCTGTGGTTCGGCGCGGTGCCGGGCTCATAGGTTCCGTCGGCGACCGGGAAGTCGAAGGTGGAGCCGGCCGTGGCCATGGTCGCCCCGGCCGGAGTGGCGACGGCGCCGTCGAGCGGCTGCATGCTTCCTTCCCCGCCGACGTTGAGGACGTAGCTGCGGAAGGAGGTCTTGAAGCCCCACTCGATCGAGTCGCCGATCACCGACTGGGAGGTGCCGGAGTTGAAGGTCGGCGCCGGGGCGATACCGGAGACGGTGCCGGGCGGGTGGCCGAAGCCGGGGCCGCCGGAGACGTTGCCGACGGGGCACAGCGTCCTATAAGGATCGTCCGGGTCGGGTTCGGGTTTGAGGCCGCCGTCATCGATTTTGATCGGCCCCCTGTGCGGGGGCGTGGGTGCGGTGACGATCGGCGTCGGCGCGGGTGCGATCAGCGTTGCATCGACAGCCGCCGAGCCGGCCTGGCCGGCGGTAATGCCGTCGGCGCCGAGTACGGCGCGCAGCGCTTTTGCGCCCGCGTTGGTGAGCGCGAGCTTGGCGCTCTCGAGCTTGACCGAGGAGCCGTCGACTTGCGGCGTGCCCTTGGCGCGGAAGAAGACGACCCGGTCCTTGTCGAGCTTGGCGCTGATCGCCGTCGACTTCTGGCCGAGCTGGACGATGACGTCGCGCAGCGAGGCGCTCTGGCCCTTCAACGTCAGGCCGATGCTGCCCTGGGCGCGGACGGTCGGCACCGTTCCGAGCGCGAGATCGGCGACCGGGAGGGCGAGGATCTGCGCCTTGCCGCCGCTGACCTGCTTGCGCTTCTTGGCGGAGCCGGTCTTGCCCGCCTTGGCGGAGTAGGTCGCCACCACACCCTGCTTGCTCAGCGAGCCCTTGGTATCTGACTTGAGCGTGAGGGTCACCTCGCCGGTGCCCGGCGCGGCCGTTGCGGTCCCGGTCGCGAGTGCTGCGAGGAGGACCGATGCCAGGAGCAGGGCCGGGAGTGCGGCGCTGCGGGCGCGGCGCGGAAGGGTCGAGAGCAGATTCATCGTTTGAGTGGCCTCCTTCAGCCAGTACGGGTGTCGAGTCCCCATTATTAGGGTGCCCTAAGAATTCACACTAACAAACTAGGAATTAGGTTGCCCTAACGCGGTTGTTGTAACCAGGCAACGTGCAATGCGGTGCGGCCTTCGTGGGACGTGAGGCGGGCGTCGGCGGCCCAGACCGTCGCCAGGCGCTCGTGGTCGAGCACCTCCGCAGCGGCGCCGGTCGCGACCGTGCGTCCCTCCGAGACGACCACGACGGTGTCGGCGATCGCCGCCGCCAGGGCCAGGTCGTGGACGACCAGCAGCACCGCCAGGCCTTCGCCGACGAGGTCGCGGAGCAGGCCGGCAACGCCGATCGCGGCGCCGAGGTCGAGCTGGGAGGTGGGCTCGTCGGCGATCAGCACCGGCGCCTCCTGGGCCAGCCCGATCGCGATCTGGACCCGCTGCAACTCGCCCCCCGAGAGCGTCGTCAGCGCCCGCTCGGCGAACCGGGTGACGCGGGCCCGCTCCAGCGCCCGGGCGATCCCCTCGTAGTCTTCGCCGGTGAGGCGACGCAGCGGCCGCAGCCGCGCCGAGCGCCCGATCGTCACCGCTTCGCGCACGGTGATGCCCGCCGGCACCGGCATCCGCTGCGGCACGAAGGCGCGTAGCCCGGCCAGCTCGCGACCGCGCATCTCGCTCACCTCGCGCCCTTGCCAACGGGCGCTGCCCGCGGTCATCTTCTGCAACCCGGAAACAGCCCGCACCAAGGTCGACTTCCCGGCCCCGTTGGGCCCGACCACCGCGGTCAGCTTGCCCGCCTCCAGCCGCAGGTCCGCCCCGCGCAGAATCGGCACCCCCCCGATCTCCACCTCAACCCCGCTCGCCTCCAGCAACCGTGTTGATGGGCCGTTTTCCCTCCATATAGGCGTATTTCCGGCCCGTCGATCCTGTTTTGGGGGGTTGTCTGGCATCAGACGGCCTTACGGAGGAGCCAGAGGAAGAGGGGGACGCCGAGCAGGACCATGAAGGGGCCTACCGGCATCTCGATCGGGGCGCGGAGGGTGCGGGCGAGGGTGTCGCCGGCGGCCAGCAGGGCGGCGCCGCCGATCGCCGAGGCGGGGACGACGAAGGTGTGGCTGGAGGTGCCCCCCGCCATGCGGACGACGTGGGGGACGACCAGGCCGAGGAACCCGAGCAGGCCGGCGATCGCCGCCGAGGCGGCGGCCAGCAGCGCCGCCGCGATCCCGGCGGCGAGCCGGATCAGCTGCGGTCGTGAGCCCAGCGAGGCGGCGACGTCGTCGCCCAATGCCAGCCGGTCCAGCGGCCGGATCAGGCAGGCGGCGATGATGAAGCCGACCGCGAAGTAGGGCCAGATCACCTCCAGCTCCTGCCAGCCGCTGGAGGTGAGGCCCCCGGCGATGAAGAAGATCGCCGAGGGGGCGCGCTCGGGGTAGGCGGCCAGCAGCCCCGTGGTGCCGGCGGTGAACAGCGAGAGCATCGCGATCCCGGCCAGGATCACCTTGCCGGTGCTGCCGCGGTTGCGCCCCGACCAGGCGAAGGCGAAGACCAGCGTCGCCGCCAGTAGGCCGAAGAAGAGCGCCCCGACCGGCAGCAGCGCGATCGAGCCGGGGAAGAGGATGATGATCAGGATCGCGCCGAAGCCGGCGCCGCCGGTGACCCCGATCACGTCCGGCGAGGCGAGCGGGTTGGCCAGCGCCCCCTGCAGGACCGCGCCGGCGATGCCGAGCGCGGCGCCGACGATCATCGCCTCGACCGTGCGCGGCAGCCGCAGCGCCTCGATGATCTGCTGGTCGCTGCCGCCGTCGCCCTTGCCGAGGAGGATGTCGATCACCTCCCCCGCCGGAACCTTGACCGCGCCCAGCGCCAAGGAGGCGATGACGGCGGCGAGGAGGGCGACGACCAGCGCCGCGAAGACCAGGGTCCGGCGCGCCAACCCGGTCAGTTCTTCAGGTAGGCGCGGCGGACCTTGCGGATCGTGGCGGCGATGTCGGTACCCGCCTGCAGCAGTGAGTTGTCGACGGAGACGTACACCTGCCCGGTCCGCGCCGCCGTGGTGCTCGACCAGGCCGGGTTGTCCCGCAGGTACTCGGTCAGGCTGGGGATGTCATCGGCGTTCGCATGCGGGACGGCGATGATGATGTCCGGGTTTTCGGCGACCACGACTTCGTCGGAGATCCGCTCGAAGCCGGAGTTCGAGTTGACGCCGCCGGTCAACAGCTCACCCCCGGCCCTGGTGACGATGTCGCCGCCCCAGCTGTTGGGGAGGAAGGTGAACGGGGTGCGGCCGACCCCGAGGATCAGCATCACCTTGGGTTGCTTCTTGATCCCTGCCTCGGCCGACTTCACCTGCTTGCGCATCGACTGCAGCAGGTCGCGGGCGTAGTGCTTGCGGCCGACCAGGGTGCCGATCTTGAAGGTGTCGGCGAAGGCGCCCTGGACCGTGCGCGGGTCGTGGAGGACGACGTCGATGCCGAGGCTCTCCATCGCCTGGTTCCCTTTGGCCCAGGTCTTGGAGGAGAAGACGAGGTCGGGGTTGAGCGAGGCGAGCTGCTCGAGGTTGGGCCCGTTCGGGTGCGAGAGCGGCAGCGTCGTGACGCTCTTCAGCTTCGGCGAGAAGCGTTCGGCGCCGCCCAGCGTTTCGCCGATCCCGATCGGCATCACGTCGAGTTTGGCCAGGGTGTTGGCGGCGAACGGCGTCAGCGCGACGATCCGCTTCGGCGGCGCGGCCTGGGCCGGGGCCGAGATCGCGAGCGCGACGAGCAGGGCCGCCAGCAGGGCGGCGGCGAGGACGGGGAGCTGCCGGAGAGCGCGGCCCATCAGCTGACGGGCACCCGCGTGTCGATCACGTCGTAGTTGCGGACCCGGCTGTTGAAGGCGAGCTCGCCGTTGGCGTGGCGATGGCTTTTCTTGAACAGGTCGCTGTCGCGCCAGGCCTTGTAGGTCTCCTCGCTCTCCCAGCGGCTGAGGACCACGTACTCGCCCTCGACATCGCGCCGCAGCAGTTCGAAGCTGACGAAGCCCTCGGCCTTGTGGACGTGGCTCTCGCGTCCGCGGAAGGTCTCCTCGAACGCCTCCTTGTTCTCGTCCTTCACGCTCACTACGTTCATCACGACGATCAAGCTCCGGCTCCTTTACGCAGGCTGGCGATTCCGTCCGCGCGACAAGTCACGCTTAGGGCGCCCTAATTAGGTAGACCGAATTAGGGTAGCCGAACTACGGCCGTGAGGGAACTTGCGGCTCGCCGAGCCCGTAGGTCTCGTAAGCGCCGAAGCGGGCGAAGGTCTTGTGCGTCGGCCCGTGGTAGTCGGAGGAGCCGGTGGGCACAAGGTCGAGCTCCTCGCAGAGCGCCAGCAGGTGCGCGGTCTGCTCCTTGCTGTGGCTCGGGTAGAAGGTCTCGACCCCGTCGGCTCCGAGCGAGCGGATCAGGTCCTCGACCTTGTCGGGCTCGGAGATGTCCCAGTAGGGATGGGCGATCACGGCGACGCCCCCGGCCGCGCGGATCAACTCGATCGCCTGTGCCGCGGTCGGCCACTTGCGCGGCACGAAGGCCTTGGCGCCCGGCACCAGGTACTCCTCGAAGAAGGGGCCGAGGTCGCCGCTCGCGCCGGCCGCCTTGGCGATGTGGGGGCGCCCGATCGAGTCGGCCGCGCCCGCCTCGCGGATCGCGTCGTCGAGGGTCAGGTCGAAGCCCTCGCGGCGCAGGTTCTCGACGATCTCGCCGGCCCGCTCGCGCCGCTCCTGCTGCGCCCGCTCGCAGGCCGGGCCGATCTTCCCGAGCTCGACCCAGTAGCCGCAGATGTGAAGGTCTTCTGCGTACTCGTGCACGCACGACATCTCGATCGCCGGCACCAGCTCGATGCCCAGCCGGCGCGCCGCCTCTTCGGCCTCGACTACGCCGGCGACCGCGTCGTGGTCGGTCAGGGCCAGCGTCGTCACCCCGGCCTTGGCGGCTTCCTCGACCACGCCCGCGGGCGCCAGCTGCCCGTCGGAGACGGTCGAGTGGCTCTGCAGCTCGATAAGCATCAGGGCAGCCTATTCAGGCTTCCATCACCGCGCCGCTCGCATAAATAGACTGCGCCGCCGTGTTCGAGAAGGTGCTTATAGCCAACCGCGGCGAGATCGCCATCCGCGTCGCCCGCACTCTGAAGGAGATGGGGATCGGGTCGGTCGCGGTCTACTCGGAGATCGACCGTGAGGCGCCGCACGTGCGCGAGGCCGACGAGGCCTTCCTGATCGGCCCCGCGGTCCCGGCTGAGAGCTACCTCAACATCGAGAAGATCATCGCCACCGCCAAGGAGGCCGGAGCGGAGGCGATCCATCCCGGCTACGGCTTCCTCGCTGAGAACGCCGACATGGCGCGGGCCTGCGGCGAGGCGGGGATCACCTGGATCGGCCCCCCGGCCGAGGCGATCGAAGAGATGGGCTCGAAGACCCGGGCGCGCGAGATCATGGAGGCCGCCGGGGTGCCGATCGTCCCCGGCTCGACCGAGGTCGCCAAGGACGTCGACGAGGCTCGCAAGCAGGCCGAGGAAGCCGGCTACCCGGTCGCCTGCAAGGCCGCCGGCGGCGGTGGCGGCAAGGGCTTCCGCGTGGCGATGACGCCGGATGACCTCGAGGAGGCCTTCGAGGGCTCGGCCCGCGAAGGCGAGAAGTTCTTCTCCGACGACCGCGTCTACGTCGAGCGCTACCTCGAGGACCCACGCCACGTCGAGGTCCAGGTCCTCGCCGACTCGCACGGCAACGTGATCCACCTCGGCGAGCGCGACTGCTCGATCCAGCGCCGTCACCAGAAGGTGATCGAGGAGGCCCCCGGCCCGCACGTCGACGAGGAGATGCGCGAGCGGATCGGCAAGATCGCGATCGACGCCGCCGCCGCGGTCGGCTACCGCGGCGCCGGCACGATCGAGGGCATGCAGGTCGGCGACGAGTACTTCTTCCTCGAGATGAACACGCGGGTCCAGGTCGAGCACTGCGTGACCGAGATGGTCAGCGGCATCGACATCGTCCGCGAGCAGATCCTCGTCGCCGCCGGCGAGCCGCTCTCGATCGCCCAGCAGGACGTGAAACTCAACGGCTGGTCGATCGAGTGCCGGATCAACGCCGAGGCCGCGCACAAGAAATTCGCCCCCGCCCCGGGCCCGATCGACGACTCCTACCGCGAGCCCTCGGGCCCTGGCGTGCGGGTCGACTCGGGCGTCGAGGGCGGCTCCGAAGTGACGCCGATGTACGACCCGATGGTGGCCAAGCTGATCGTCTGGGACGTCGATCGCGAGAAGGCGACCCGGCGGATGCTGCGGGCGCTGGGGGAATACAACTCCGGCGGCCTCACCACCTTGATCCCCTTCCACGAAGCGATCCTCGCGACCGAGCAGTGGGCCAAGGGCGAGACCTGTCGCGACCTGATGGAGGACCGCGACTGGCTGAAGTCGACCGCGCCCGAGAAGATCACCGCCCCCGAGGTCGAGGAGGGCGCCGAGCTGGTGACCCGCGACTACAAGGTCGAGGTCTCCGGCAAGCTCTTCGACGTCAAGGTGATCGGCGAGGCCGGAGCCGGCGCCGCCGCTCCCGCGGCCGGTGGCAAGAAGCCGCCGAAGCGCGAGCGCAAGGCCGGCGGCGGCGCTGCCGCCTCCAGCGAGTCGCTGCCCTCGCCGCTGCAGGGCACCGTCTTCAAAGTCAACGTCGAGCAGGGGGCCGAGGTGGCCGAGGGCGACCTGATCTGCGTGATCGAGGCGATGAAGATGGAGAACGAGATCACCGCCCACCGCGCCGGCAAAGTCACCTCGCTGAACATCGAGGTGGGCGCCGCCGTCAACAGCGGCGACATCCTCGCGGTAATCGAGTAGCGCTCTTCTCTACCTAGCTAGAGAGTCTCGACCCGAAACAGCGGCCCGTAGCTCGGACCCGAACTAGACGTTACGCGCGGGGGGACGGGTACCCCTCCAAACGTCTTCAACTTCTCGGTCACCAACCTCGCGGCGCCAGCCGGTAGCTCTCCACCCGAGCAAGTTAAGTGCGGAGGGGTACCCGTCCCCCCGCTTCACCGGCCTATTTTTTCGGCGGTTTCGCGGCCTGCTGCTGCTGTTTCTCTTCGCGTTCTTTCTGCCGCTTTTCGCGTTCCCGCTGTTCCTTTTCTTTCTGCCGTTTGATCTCGAGCTGCTGCTTACGGGTCAGCGGCAGCTTCGGGGAGGTTTCCTGGCAGGTGCGGCCGCTGCATTCGACCAGGCGCCGCAGTTCTTTCTGCAGGAAGGTGCGGATCGGGAAGAGGTTCGAATCGCGGACTTTGTTGTTGAGCTCGTACGGGTCTTTGTTGATGTCGTAGAGCTCTTTTTCGCCGTTCGGCCATTCGATGTACTTGTAGGGGCCGAGGCGGATCCCGGCGTAGTCCTTGGGCGGGGCGACGATCGAGGCGCCCGCCTCGTCGGAGCGCCCGGCGCGACTGGCTGCCGCCCCCGGCCGGGCCGCCAGCGGCTGCCCACCCTGGGCTTCGACGTCGTTGGTCTCGACGAAGGACTCGAAGAGGAGCGGCCGTCGCGTGCGCAGGGTGGGGTCGAGCAGGTAGGGGACGAGCGAGCGCCCGTCGATGCTTTTGTCCGCCTGGGCGTTGGCCAGCTCGAGGATCGTCGGTGCCAGGTCGACATTGCCCGCAAGCTCTCCCGTGGCGCTGGCCGGTTTGATCCCCGGCCCGCGGATCAGCAGCGGCATGTGGGTCGCGGGCTCGTAGGCAAGGAACTTGCCGCCGGTGAGACGGTGCTCCCCGAAGAAGAAGCCGTGGTCGGAGGTGAAGAGGATGTAGGTGTTGCGCAGGCGGCCCATCGCGCCCAGCGTGCCGAGAACCTGCTGGACGCCGTCGTCGATCGCCCGCAGCGACTCCAGGCCCTTCTGGTAGTAGACGCGGTAGGTGTGGCTCTCGGCCGGTGAGAGGTAGGAGGCTTCGCGGATGAACAGCGGCTTGTCGTTGACGTTGCCCTCGTTGA
>Ga0190264_10000047_pt1 | contig 17406 bp, 9 predicted proteins | sample Popmic112T_FD_136651 | JGI IMG/M metagenome (GOLD analysis project Ga0190264, IMG submission 136651) | Populus adjacent soil microbial communities from riparian zone of Indian Creek, Utah, USA - 112 T | ecosystem: Environmental > Terrestrial > Soil > Riparian zone | place: USA: Utah | collected... | reverse complement strand
TCCCATCATGATTCTCTGGTTCGTGGTGCTCGCGGTGCTGGGCGCGCTGGAGATCGTGCGTGCCCCTCAGGTGCTCGCGGCAGTGAATCCTTGGTATGCGCTGCAGTTGTTCTCGTCGCACCCTGGGCTGTCGCTGGTGATCATCGGCGCCGTATTCCTGGTGGTGACGGGCGCCGAAGCGCTGTACGCCGACATGGGGCATTTCGGCCGGAGGCCCGTCGCGATCGCCTGGTTGACGCTGGTTTGGCCGGCGCTGCTCATCAACTACTTCGGCCAGGGTGCAATGCTGTTGCAGTCGGCCACACCGATAGCCAACCCGTTCTATGCGCTGGCACCTCAAGGATGGCTGCCGGCACTCGTGCTGCTGTCCACGGCCGCGACAGTCATCGCGTCGCAGGCGACAATTTCCGGCGCCTTCTCCGTGACCCGTGAAGCCGTACAGCTCGACCTGTTGCCGCGCGTGCGTGTGCTGCAAACCTCGGCGGAGGCGCATGGGCAGATCTACGTCCCGGCCGCGAACCTGTTCATGTTCGTCGCCGTGGTGATGTTCGTAGTGGGTTTCGGCAGCTCGAGCGCGCTGTCGGCCGCATATGGTGCCTCGGTGGTCGGCACCATGCTCATCACCACTTTATTAGGCGCGCTGGTTGCCGGCTCCCTGTGGAATTGGCCAGTGTGGCGCGTGGCTGCACTGTTCGGCCTCATGTTGCTGGTCGACCTGGCATTCGTCGCCGGAAATGCCACCAAGATTGTGAGTGGCGGCTGGGTGCCGCTGGCGCTGGCAGGCCTGATGTTCGCCATGTTCATCACCTGGCGCGACGGACGCCAGCGACTTCGGGCGGAACTCGAATACCGTGCGGTGTCGATCAAGAAGCTGCCCGAGCTCCTGATGCCGGCGGCGAAAGTGCCCGGCACCGCGGTGTTTCTCGTGAGCCAGAGTGGTTTTGTGCCCACCGCCCTGCTGCGCAACCTGGAGCACAACAAGGTTCACCACGATCAAATCGTGATTTTGCACATCGAGATCCAGCGCATTCCACGCACCGATCCGATGTGCCGCGTGGTGATCGAAGAGATGATTCCGGGCGTATTTGACGTGCGCGCGCGATTTGGCTTCATGGAGACACCCGATGTCGGCGAGGCGCTGCGCAACGCGCGACGCCAGGGTCTCAAGGTGTTCGCCGAGGATTCATCGTTCTTTCTGGGCTGGCACCTCGTGCGCGCGCGACCGCAGCCGGGGTTTCCCGGAGTGAAATCGCGCGCCTTCGCATTCCTGCAGCGTCGAAGCGCGCAGGCCGCGGAGTTTTTCAATATGCCGACACGAGGCGTCGTGGTCCTCGCCACGGAAATCGAAATCTAGCGAGACATTTTCCGGGGCTGCACGTTGACGTCACCAGCCAACGCGTGTCCGACAGCCAGTACAAAAAAGTCCTGTGAGCCACCTTGGCCTTTCCGGCCGTGCGGCTAGTCGGAATCCGCCTTGACAACGCTGTCCAAACTACCCGGATGCGGTGCTCCCGAGTTGTGCACGGCCCGATTACGGGCCTAACATCGCCCCCGCTCGCGCATGAAGCGCGGGCATTCAGGGGGACTTGTATGGACACAGGTTATCTTTCGCGGCAGGTATCGCCGCACATCCGCCACGCGGCTCCGCACTCGGAGAAACCGCCCTAGCTCCCGATCCGTTTCGCTATCGATTTATTTCGTACGAACGATCACGAGGGAGCTGTCATGAGGATCGACTTACTTCGAGGGATGATTCTGTGCGTGTTCGCATTCCTGACCCAGGGCGCATTCGCCCATGGACTGGTCCAGGACCCGCCGGCACGCAACTGGTTCTGCGGTGCAGTGACCAAGCCGGACCATGTGCAAAACGGCGTGGCCCAATATCCAGTGTGCGGTGGAGCGTTCTTCGCTCCGGGCATCGAACCGACCGCCGGCTACAGTTTCATGAGTGTGCTCACGCACACCACCGGGCGCGCGGGCGTGGGCACACGCACCAACGTCTGCGGTTTCAACTCCGAGACCTGGAATGGCGCCGCAACGGTTTGGGATCAGGCCATCGACTGGCCGACGGTGCCGATGACCGCGGGTCCACGAAACTTCACCTGGAATATTTCCTGGGGACCTCACTTCTCGGACAGCTCGGATTTTCGCTACTGGATCACGAAGCCGGGCTTCGTGTGGCAGACGGGGCGTCCGCTGACGTTCGCAGATTTTGAAGACGCGCCGTTCTGCGATCTCGCCTACAACGATGCGACGCCGAACGCCAATCCGAACCTGGTGCCCGACAAGGCGAACGCCATGTTCCTCACGCGCTGCACAGTGCCTTCGCGCTCCGGACGCCACGTGATTTATGCGGAGTGGGGCCGCACGCCGCCCACATTCGAGCGCTTCCATGGCTGCATCGACGCGCAGTTCTCAGGCTCTCCGCCGCCCACCGTCACGGCGAACATCGTGACGACGCCGGCGAACGTGGCCACGTTCACCGGTTCGGGCTCGATCGCGCTCAACGGGAGCAGCTCGGTTGGCAGCAACCTCAGCTACACCTGGAGCGTGGATTCGGAAAATCCGTCGCTGTACAGCATCACCAATCCGATGAGCGCGCAGGCCACGCTGAATCTCGGCGTGCCGCAGGCCTCGGGTAACGTCACAGTCAACCTGCTCGTGACCAGCGGCAACTCATCCGACACCGAGACGCGCACGATCCTGCACCAGCCGGCCGTGAGCAATCAGTGGTTCGACCTCGGCGTGCTGACCGCGGATGCGCGCACGCTCGTGGTGGGCGACCGCGTCAACGTACGTACCGTGTCTACCACGGGTCAGGATGCGTTCTGGCCGACGACGCCCATCACCATCACGTCCGCGAACACCGGTGCCACGCAATGGCCGGTGACACTCGCGAATGCGGTGAATGCGCTCAACGGCAACGTTCGCATCGGCGTGCTGAATGCGCAGAACCAGGTGGTTCCGGCGGCCAATGCGACCAGCAACCGCGTTTACTCGCTGACCAGCGCGAATATCGCCAGTGCCTTCCTGCAGGTGGTGATCGGAGCGGTACCGACCGCGCCGACCGGTCTTGCGGGTACGCCAGGCAACGCGCAGGTGGCGCTCACCTGGAACGCGGTGTCCGGTGCCACGGCCTACAACGTGAAACGCTCGACGACCAATGGCGGTCCTTACGCCAACGTCGCGCAGAACGTCACGGGTACCGCGTACACCAACACCGGCCTCACCAATGGCACGCCTTACTACTACGTCGTGACGGCAGTGAACTCGAGCGGCGAGAGCCCCGTGTCGCTGCAGGTGAGTGCGACCCCGGCCGCGACCGGTGGCGAAACCGGTGGTGTAACGGTGACGAAAGCGGTGACCAGCGCCAGCCCGTGGTTCAACGAGATCCAGGTCCGTCTCGCCAACACCAGCTCCATCACGGCCATGACCGTGACGGTGGTGGTGCAGCGGACGCCTGGCGTCAGTTACAGCGGGGCGTACAACACGGTGGGCGGACAGATCTCGCAGGCCAACGCGAGCACGACCTCGACCGTGACGTACACATGGACGCTGAACGCGGGTCAGCAGCTCGGCGCGTCGACTTCACGAACCTTCGCGGCGCAGTTTGGCGGAAACGGAACTGCGCACCCGGTAACCGGCGACACCTGGACGGTGAACTACACCACCGGCGGCGTCGCGCGCAGCCAGACGGGGAGTTTCTGATCCGCCAGGCCTGAAAGAAGCATGCATGGACGGCGCTCACCGCAGGAACGGTGAGCGCCGGCGCATTGACCCTGAAAGAGCACGGACGAGCGGCGTTCACCGCGGGGAGCGGAGGGCGCCGTGCGCATACATACCAAGGAGATGGAATTCATGAGGATCAAGAAACACCGCCTCGCGTGGACGGCGGCCGCCGCCTGCGCGTGGGCGCTAGCTACAGGCGTCGCATCGGCGCAAACCCCTGCATGTCAGGTCACGTACACAAAATCGTGGGAAGGCGGTAATGGCTTCGGCGCCAATGTCGTCATCACCAACAACGGTCCGGCCATCACCAACGGCTGGACGCTGGTCTTCAACTTTCCCAACGGGCAGCGATTGCAGAATGGCTGGCCGGTTTCCTTCACTCAGCCCGCGGGCAGCGCGACGCTGACGATCGCCAGCAACGCCGACTGGAACCGGAGCATCGGCAGTGGTGGCAGCTTCACCGCGGGATTCAATGGCACGTTCACCGGCACCAACAACATACCGACGGCATTCACGCTGAATGGCACCAGCTGCAACGGCGGCACCACGCCGACCAATTCACCGCCCAACGTGAGCCTGACGAGCCCGACGAGCGGCCAGCAGATTGCGAATGGCGCGACGATCCCGCTCGCGGCCACCGCCAGCGACAATGGCTCGGTGAGCCGAGTGGAGTTCCGCGTCGACGGCGCTCTCGTGAGCACCGACACCAGCTCGCCCTATGGCTTCACGAACCCGGCACTCGCGGCCGGCAGTCACACGGCACAGGCCACGGCGTTCGACAACGCATCGCCACCGCTGTCGACTTCCACGGCTTTGATTCCGTTCACGGTGTTGGGCAGCACTTCGCCGCGCACCATCGTCGTCAATCCTGCGACGCTGAATCTGGCGAGTGGCGGTACTGGCACGTCGAACGTCCGGCTGGGACAGGCACCCACGGGCAACGTGGTGGTGACGCTGACGCGCAGCGGCAGCACCGCCATCAGCTCGAGCGCGAGCTCGGTCACGCTGACCACCGGCAACTGGTCGACCGGCGTGAACGTGACGTTCACGGCGGCGGCCGGCACGACGGCGGCGACATCCACTTTCGCGGCCGCGGCGACTAACTACACCGGCGCGTCGATCACCGTGAATCGCACCGCCACGAACCCGAACCCGGGTCGCGTCGACAATCCGTACTCGGGCGCGGGCGTGTACAACAACCCGATCTGGCGCGCGAACGCGGTGGCCGGTGGCGGCAGCTCCATAGCCAACCAGCCGACGGCGGTGTGGATGGATCGCATCAGCGCGATTGCCGGCAACAACAGCGGCAGCACTGGCGCCTGGGGCCTGGTGCAGCACCTGAACGAGGCGGTCACGCAGGACTCGGCCAACGGTTCGACGCCGCTGGTCTTCCAGCTGGTGATCTACAACCTGCCGGGCCGCGACTGCGCGGCGCTCGCCAGCAACGGTGAGCTCGGACCCAACGACCTGCCGCGCTACAAGGCGGAGTACATCGATGTCATCGCCGCGATCCTGCGGCGGTCGGAGTACGCCGGACTGCGCATTGCCACCATCATCGAGATCGATTCACTTCCCAACCTGGTCACGAATGTGACGAGCAGGCCGACCGGCACCGCACAGTGCGACGTGATGTTCCAGAACCGCGGTTATGTCGATGGCGTGGGCTACGCGCTCGCAACGCTGGGTGCCATTTCCAACGTCTATAACTACATCGACGCGGGTCACCATGGCTGGCTGGGTTGGGACACCAACTTTGCGCCATCCGTGCAGATGATGCTGCAGGCAGCCAATGCCTCGGGCAGCACGCCTGCCAACGTGGTGGGCTTCATCACCAACACCGCGAACACCTCGGCGTTGCAGGAGCCGTACATCACAGTGGACTCGACCACGCGGCCGTCGACCTGGATCGACTGGAATCAGTTCAACGACGAGTTGACCTACGCCCAGGCGTTCCGCAACCAGGCGGTGAGCGCAGGCTTCCCGTCCAACATCGGCATGCTCATCGATACCTCGCGCAATGGCTGGGGCGGTTCGGCGCGGCCGACGGGTCCTTCGACGCTCGCGGACCTCAACGCGCGCATCAACGCGTCACGCATCGACCGGCGCATTCACAAGGGCAACTGGTGCAATCCGAGCGGCGCTGGCATTGGCGAACGTCCGCGTGCGGCACCTGCCACCGGCATCGATGCCTACGTGTGGGTGAAGCCGCCAGGCGAGTCGGACGGCTCCAGCACCCTCATCCCGAACGACGAGGGCAAGGGCTTCGATCGCATGTGCGATCCGACCTACGGTGGCAATCCGCGCAACAACGGCAACATGACCGGAGCGCTCCCGAACGCCCCATTGTCGGGGCATTGGTTCCAGGCGCAGTTCCAGCAGTTGCTCCAGAACGCTTACCCACCGCTGTAGGTGGCTTTAAGGCTTGCGGTTCAGCGACCCTCCCAGCTGAACCGCAAGTCTTGGCGGGTAACAGGCGCCAGCAAAGGATTGCCGGCGTCTGTTACTCGACATTTTCGGTTCAGTTCAGGCGAAGCTTCACGCTCCCCGCTATCGGCACCCGAGCCTGCTCACGCGGATCACTTTCGGGTCCCGAACCAATACCTTTGAATCGTCGCCCCCCGGGAATTGTTGCGTTTGCCGGCGGTCATCACGCAGGCATACGCGGGGATTGCGCCCTGCATGCCAGAATCCCCGGCGGGCGAAATAATGCAGCGGAAAGGCCGGTCTGATCAGTTACCCAGGCATCGGCCCCACAGGAACCCCAATGACGAGAAATCTGTCCCTTGCGCTCCTGATCGGCGTGTTGAGTGTCAACGCCTGCGGCTCTGAAGCCGCGGTAAAGATCCCGGCGCCGGCATTCGACCAACCGGCTGCGCCCGGGAAGCTGCAGACCGCCGTGGTGGCTGGCGGATGCTTCTGGGGAGTGCAGGGCGTCTATCAACATCTGAAAGGTGTGAAAAGCGTGCTCTCCGGTTACGCCGGAGGCGATGGCTCGCGCGCGGACTATGAATCGGTGAGCGCCGGAGATTCGGGCCACGCCGAATCGGTGCAGATCGTGTACGACCCCGCGCAGGTCACCTACGGCCAGATCCTGCACGTGTTCTTTTCAGTGGCGCATGACCCGACACAGCTGAACCGCCAGGGACCAGACACGGGCACGCAATATCGCTCGGCCATTTTCTATACCAGCGACGAGCAGAAGAAGATCGCGGAAGGCTACATCGCGCAGCTCGACAAGACCGGTGCGTATCCGCGGCGCATCGTCACGCGCGTGGACGCGTTGAAGCGCTTCTACGAAGCGGAGGGCTACCACCAGGACTACCTGCTCAATCACCCGACGAATCCCTACATCGTCATCAACGATCTTCCAAAGGTGCGCAACTTCGAGCACACGCTACCGGCGCTGTACGTCGCGAAACCGGTGACCGTGAGCGCGTCGACGCGCGAGGGAGCCCAGGCGGCGCCCAAGGCCACGACCAAAGCCGCGCCGGCACCCGCGAACAGCGGCGCCATGATGATGGCGGCTGCCGAAAAGCCCGCCGAAAAATCAACCCAAAAACCGGCCCAAAAATCAACGGAGGGCGGCGCGATGATGTCGGCAGCCGGCGCCAGCGGGCCGTCGAAGACCGAAGGGCCGCTGCCCAATCTCGATGGGGCGACGGGCTGGCTCAACAGCAGGCCGCTCACGCCCGAGAGCCTGCGCGGCAAGGTCGTGGTCGTCGATTTCTGGGCGTACTCGTGCATCAACTGCCTGCGCACGATGCCATACGTGAACGCCTGGTATCGCCACTACAAGGATTCGGGTCTGGTCATACTCGGTGTGCACTCACCAGAGTTCGCGTTCGAAAAAGACATCGCGAACGTGCGCGAAGCAGTCAAAAAGTTCGACATCCAGTACCCCGTCGCGCTCGACAACGAGATGGCGATCTGGAAAGCCTTCAACAACAGGTTCTGGCCCGCGCACTATTTCGTCGACGCCAAGGGGCAGATCCGCGGCCATCATTTCGGCGAGGGAAAATACGGCAAGTCGGAACGCGAGATCAGGCGGTTGCTCACCGAGGCCGGTGCGAAAAACCTGCCCGACCCGCTCGACGCCGCCGCGGGTGTTGGCGTCGCCGCGCCGGCGGACACCGCGAACGTGGCGTCACCGGAGACGTACGTCGGCTACGCGCGCGCTGAAAATTTCGTCTCGCCGGGCGCCTTCGCCCGCGATGCAAAGAAAACCTACGCCATCCCGAAGACGCTCACACTCAACCAGTGGGCGCTCGGTGGCCCCTGGCAGGTCGCACGCGAGCACGCGCGCCTGGGCGCTTCACCGGGCCGCATCGCCTTCCGCTTCAAGGCGCGGGACCTGCACCTCGTGCTGGGTCCGGCGACGCCGGGCAAGCCGGTGCGCTTTCGAGTCACGATCGACGGCGCACCGCCGAAGGCGGATGCCGGCATGGACGTGGATGCGGACGGCAACGGAGTCGTGCGTGAGCATCGGCTCTATCAGCTCGTTCGCGAGAAAGGGCCGGTGAGTGAGCAGGAGTTCGTCATCGAATTCCTGGATCCGGGCGTCGACGCCTATTCATTCACGTTCGGTTGAAACGGGAGAGTTTATGGACGAGGCAATGAGGTCACGACGCGGATTCCTGTTAGGCGCGCTGGTGGCGCCCGTGGCGCTCGCCGTCGGGGCCTGCGCGCGCGGGTCCGACAAGCCCAGGTCCGCGACCGTGGAGATCGAGAGCTTTTCCGCCGACGGCAAGAGCCTGGGAAAGGCCAGCGTGGCGCGCGTGATCAAGAGCGAAGAACAGTGGCGCAGCCAGCTCTCGTCCGACTCCTATGTCGTGACGCGCAAGGCGGGCACCGAGCGTCCCTTCAGCGGCAAATACAACAAGAATCATGACGACGGGTTGTATCGCTGCATCTGTTGCGACACGGCGCTGTTCGATTCGAAGACCAAGTTCGAATCCGGTACCGGCTGGCCGAGTTTCTGGAAGCCGATCTCGAGCGCCAATGTCACCGAGTCCGGGTACAGCAGTCTCACCCAAGGCACAGAAGTGAACTGCAAGCTTTGCGATGCGCACCTCGGGCACGTGTTCGATGACGGGCCGGACCCGACCGGCTTGCGCTACTGCATGAATTCCGTGGCGCTGAATTTTGTCGGGCGTGCAAAAAGCACCTGAGCCTCACGGCCTGGCGGGAAGGGCAAACGACAGATAGGTGCCACTACCCGGGCCGAAACGCTCTTTGCCGCCGCTCGCAAATATCGCGACGTACTGGCGCCCGTCGACCTGGTAGGTGATGGGCGTCGCGTCGGCGGACCAGGGCAGCGTGGTTTCCCAGAGTAGTTTGCCGTTCGCCTTGTCATAGGCGCGGAATTTCCGGTCGTGGATGGTCGCGCCGATGAACAGCAAACCGCCGGAGGTCACCAGCGGGCCGCCGTAGTTTTCGCTGCCGGTGTCCCTGAGACCCTTCGCGGCGAGTTCGGGAAACTCGCCGAACGGGACGCTCCAGACTTGTTTTCCCGTGGCGAGCTCGATGGCATTGAGCGTGCCCCATGGCATTGCCACTGCCGGGTACCCTGCCGGATCGAGCCAGCGGCGATAACCCGTGAAGCGGTATTCCTGGTTCATGGGCGACAGGTCGGGGGCGCCGGCGGGGATGTCCTCGCCGTCGAACAGGTATTTTGCGATGGCACTGATCGCCTCGCCCTGCATTCCGGCGAACGCCGGCATGCGGCCGCCGCCCTTGCGCACGAGGACGGTGAAATCTGCCGGCGTCATGCGTCCTGCGATGCCGACCAGCGATGGAAACTGCGGGGGCGAACCCTGCAGGTTGTCGCCGTGACAGGCAGCGCAATCGCGCAGGTAGATTGACTTGCCCGTGCTGCGGCCGGTGTCGTTGACGGCGAGCGAGCCCAGCCAGGCCATTTCATTGGAGTTCACGTACAGCAGCCCGGTGTCCGGGTCGAAGGCCGGGCCACCCCATTCGGCACCGCCATCGAAACCCGGGTAGATAGTGGTGTCGATACCGACGGCGAGCGGTTTGAACGGACCGTCGCTGCGCACGGTTGCGAACTGCTCTCGTGCCCAGGCGGCCGCTTCCCTCGTGCGCGTGGTGAGGCTGTCTGCCGTCAACCGCTGGCGCGCATACGGTGCGGGCAGCTTCGGCCGCAGGTAGGTGGGGTAGGCCACCTCGCCGGGCACGTCCGACGGCGGTGCGGGCACTTCTTCAACCGGAAACACCGGCTTGCCGGTGTCGCGGTTCAGCACGAACACGAAGCCCTGCTTGGTGGTTTGCGCCAGCGCGTCTACGGATTTTCCCTTGATGCGCAACGTCACGAGCGTGGGCGCGGTGGGCAGATCACGATCCAGCACGTCGTGCTTCACGAACTGGAAATGCCAGCGCAACTTGCCGGTGGCGGCATCGAGTGCCAGCAGGCAGTTCGCATACAGGTTGTCGCCGCGTCGATTGCCGCCGTAGAAATCCGCCGCGGCCGAACCGGTCGGAACGAACACCAGGCCGCGCCGTGTATCGAGCGTCATGCCCGGCCAACTGTTGGCACCGCCGATGTATTGCCACGCGTCTCCCGGCCAGGTGTCGTGGCCGGGCTCGCCCGGTTGCGGAATGGTGTGGAAGCTCCAGCGCAACGCGCCGGTTTTCACGTCATACGCCCGAACGTGTCCGGGAGATGCGGGCAGAGTCTCGCTCACGCGGCCGCCGAGGATCATGAGTTCCTTGTAGATGACACCGGGCGACGTGAGACGCACCGACTGCGAGGCGGGATCGCGTCCGAGGTTCTCGCGCAGGTCGACGCGCCCGTTCCTGCCAAAACCTTCGACGGGTTTGCCGGTGTCGGCATTCAGCGCGTACACGAAATTGTCGACCGCCGCGAAGACGCGCGCATCCTTGCCGTCCGTCCAGTGCATGAGACCGCGATTTGCACCGCTGCCCGAAATCCCGGAATCGAACAACCACAACTGACGGCCGGTCGTGGCCTCCAGCGCGAACGCCTTGTGCGACGGCGTGTACCCGTACAGCGTGCGGCCTACGACAATAGGCTGTGTCTGCGTATCGCCCTTCTCGCCAGTGTCGTGTTGCCATGCAACCATGAGCTGGCCGACATTGCCGCGATTGATCTGCGCGAGTGGGGAATGGCGCGTCTTCGCATCGTCACCGCCATAACGCGGCCAGTCGGCGTCGGCGGCGTTCGCCATGCCTGCACGGGCAAGCATGGCGACCACGATGTACACGCGCTTCATCCGGACCCCTTCTTGTAAGAATCGTGTGACGCAATCTACGGCAGATTGCCGCTTGGGTCACCGTGCGCCGGCAGTCACAATGCAGCCGTGAATCCCAACGTGCTCCTCCCAGCGCGCATACGGACTCACAACAGGGGGCCGCTTCGTGCGGCCTCTTTTTTTGGGCGCAGTGCATGACCCGCAAACGCAAGACAGTCATCGTGTTGTTAGCCGTGGCGTTGGTGCTGATCGCCGCACGCGTGGCAATGCCTTATTACGTCGAGAACTACGCCAACGACAAGCTGGCGTCCCTGGATTCGTATGACGGCCATGTCGGCGACATCGACATTCATCTCTGGCGCGGCGCATACAGCATCGACGACATCGAGATCGTGAAGACTGGCGCATCGCGCCCCGTGCCCTTCTTCCGTTCGGATCGCGTGAACTTTTCGATCGAATGGCGCAGCCTGTTTCGTGGCTCGATCGTTTCCGAGGCGTCGTTCCTGAGTCCCGAGCTCAACCTGGTGCAGGGCAGGAGCGCCAGGGATTCGCAGCTCGGTAAGGAAGAAAACTGGAATGCCCGACTCGAGGAGCTGTTTCCATTCCGTTTCAACACCATCCAGGTACGGAATGGCACCGTACGATTCCTCGCGCCCGGCATCAATACTCGCGACGCCATCACCGCGCGACATGTCACTGGTGACATTTCCAACCTCACCAACGTTCTCGACTCGGGCAAGGAGACTTTCGCCGACTTCCATGTGAAGGCCGATGTCCTGGATGGGGCGCCGGCGACCGTGGAGGGCAGCGCCAATGCTTTCGCAGCCCAGCCGACCTTCGATGTGAATCTCGAAGTGAAAAAAGTGCAGCTGCCGCAGGTGAATCCGTGGCTGCGCGAATACATCAAGGCCGACGCGGAAGCCGGAAAGTTCGAGCTGTACATGGAGCTGGCCGCGGCCGATGGAAAATTCACCGGCTATGCCAAGCCGATCCTCCAGGACGTGAACATCTATCGCTCCGGTGAAGAAGAGCAGAGCCCACTCAAGCGCCTCTGGGAGGGGTTCCTCGATTTCGCGGCGAATGTGTTCGAGAACCAGGAAGCGGATCAGGTGGCGGCGCGCATTCCGTTCTCAGGCACCCTCAGGGATCCGGAAACGAACCTGTTTGCCACCATTGCCAGCGTCATGCGCAATGCGTTCATCAGCGCTTTCGCTCGTTCACTGGAGGGTTCGATCACGCTGCGCGATGTGAAAAAGAATCTGGGGGAAATCGATCCGAACAAGGAATCCGAACCCGACAAGAAATCGGAGAACAAGAACGCTCAGCAAAAGGATGACGCAAAGCGACCCGCCGGGCCTGCTGGCAAGGTGTAACGGGCCGGACCCTCAACGCCGTCGAGCGACGTCCGCGGTGTCGTTTGGCGCCGCCGAAGTTTTCTGGCTTTGCTCCTCGTGCAGTGTCAGCAGCGATTGCATGAGCTGATCGTCGTCGGCGCTCGACATGACGCCGAGCACCTCAGCTTCATGGCAACCCGCGGCCGTCAGGTAGGCGTGTCCCATTCCAGAATCGATGTAGATCGACTGACGCTCGTTCAAGGTCACCGGGTCGTAGAACTCGGTGTGAACGACGATGCGGCCTTTGAGCACGTAGATGAATTCTTCGCCGGCGTGCCGGACCAGCTCGCCGAATTCTTCTCGCGATGCCGCCCGGATCTTCGTGATGACCGGAATCATCCGCTTGCGCCGCAGCTCGGTGCACAAATAGTAGTAGTCATAATTTGGCGTCGTGACGCGCACCGCCTTGTCGACATCGCCGAGGCTGCGTCGGGCAGTCACCGCTTGCCCGTGCTCGCCGGTGTCCTCGGCAAAGAGCTCCGACATGCGCAGGCCAAGTCGATGGCTCAGCTGCTGGAGCTTGTCGAAGCTCAGCGTCAGGCGATCGTGCTCGATCTTGGAAAGCGTCGAAAAGGGTATTCCGCTCTTCGCGCTCATCTCTTTGAGTGTCCAACCTTCGCGATGACGCAACCGCCGGAGGAGGGCCCCCAGGGTCGGACCGGCACGTTTCTTTTGCACGGGCGATATATCTCCACATCCATTGAACTGTTTTCTGTCTAGGATAATAATGTCCCAATCCGGAACATTGTGCTCGAAGTCGCTTCGAACACGCGAAAACGCGTGACTATAAAACTATGGGTGGGGCCATGTCTAAATTGAAGGCGCTGATATTGGTGGCGGCCGGCTTTTCCTCGGCGGCATTTGCGGATGAACCGAGTGTGCCGCTTTCGCCGGCGCCAACTACGGCATCCGCAGCCGCGCCGGCGAATTCGCCAGACCAGGCTGGAGGCGCGGTACCACTCACCAAATCCGACGTAGACACCTGGCTCGATGGCTTCCTGCCTTATGCACTGCGCACCGCTGACATTCCGGGCGCCGTCGTCACCGTGGTGAAGGATGGGCAGCTCCTGACGGCGCGTGGATATGGATTCGCCGATCGCGAAAAGCGCACTCCCGTCGATCCTGATCGCACGCTCTTCCGGCCCGGCTCGGTCAGCAAGCTGGTCACGTGGACGGCAGCCATGCAGCTCGTCGAGCAGGGCAAGCTGGACCTGGATAAGGACGTCAACACGTATCTCGATTTCAAGATTCCGGAATACGACGGCAAGCCCATCACGCTGCGCCAGATCATGACCCATACGGCGGGGTTCGAAGAGGCGGTCAAGGACATCATCTTTACCGATCCAGCGCACCTGTTGCCTCTCGGTGAATATCTGAAGCGCTGGACACCGAAGCGTGTGTTCGAACCTGGAACGACGCCCGCGTATTCGAACTGGGCAACGGCGCTCACCGGCTACCTGGTCGAACGAGTCTCGGGCGAATCGTTCGATGACTATTGCGACAAACATATTTTTGCGCCGCTTGGCATGACCAACTCCACCATGCGGCAACCGTTACCCGCGGCACTCGCGGGTCAGATGGCGTCGGGCTACAAGCCGGGCCAGGAGGCCGGCAAGTTCGAGATCATCGGTCCCGCGCCGGCCGGTTCGCTCTCTGCCACTGGCACCGACATGGCGAAGTTCATGATTGCGAATCTCGACGGCGGCAAGGGGCTGCTGTCGCCCGAGGTCGCGGCGACGATGTACAACCCGCCGCTCGACAAGTTCAACCCCGTGTCGCTGTTGCCGCCACTCAACCGCATGCGGCTGGGGTACTTCGAGACCAACGTCAATGGCCGCGAAGTGATCGGCCATCTGGGCGACACCGAGTTCTTCCACACCTCGCTGCATCTCCTGATGAAGGAAGGCGTCGGCATCTACTTCTCATTCAACAGCGGAGGAAGGGAGGGGCAGGTCCAGACACTGCGTTGGTCGCTGTTCGAGGACTTCGCGGATCGCTATTTCCCCGCAACCGCGGCGGCAGATGTACCACTGGATGCGAAAACGGCCGCTGAACATGCCGCCATGATGGCCGGCAACTGGCAGGTGAGCCGCACGGCCTGGAGCAATCCGATCGCCGTGCTGAACCTCATCGGCCAGACCAAGGTGGCTGTCGGACCGAAAGGCGGATTGCTGATCCCGGATCTGCTCGGCGCGAACAAGCTGCCGCGTGAGTGGGAAGAGATCGCGCCGTTTGTCTGGCGCGAGAAGGGCGGGCACGACCTTCTCGCCGCACAAGTCAAAGAGGGCCAGGTGGTGCGCTGGAGCTTCGGCCTGCTTGCGCCCTTCATGGTTTTCGATCGCGTCCCGGCGCATCGTTCCTCGAGCTGGATCACGCCGGTTGCTTCCATCAGCCTCGGCGTTCTGTTGCTGACAGTTCTGTTCTGGCCCATCGGCTGGTTCGCGCGGCGCAAGTACCGCGCGACATTCCCGCTCGCCGGCACTGCGCTGCGGGCTTACAAGTGGACGCGTTGGGCATCGCTGGCCGTGGTGCTCGTCCTCGTCGGCTGGATGGCGATGATCGGCGCGCTGTTCGCCAATCTCGAGAACCTGGCGGGCGCCTTCGACGCGCTGCTGTGGGTGCTGCAAATCGTCGGCCTGGTTGCATTCATCGGCGCCGTAGCGATAGCGGGATGGAACGCCTGGTTGACCTGGCGCGATGGTCGCCGATGGACGGCGAAGACCTGGAACACGCTGATCGCGGTTTCTTCGGTCGTGCTGCTGTACGTCGCATTCAACTTCAATCTCCTCTCGATGACGGTGAACTACTGATGTCGAGGCTGAAGCTCGACGTCGCCGTCGAAACGCTCAGGCTGGCCAGGCCGTTCAAGATCTCCGGTTATTGCTTCGAAACGGCCGATGTCGTGTACGTCACGCTGGATGACGGCACGCATCGTGGCCGTGGCGAGGCGGCGGGCGTCTACTACATGCAGGATGACCTCGCTCATATGACGAAGGCGCTGCAGGCGGCGAGGGCGGAGATCGAGGCAGGCCCGACGCGCCACGAACTGCGCCACATCTTGCCGCCCGGGGGCGCGCGCGCCGCGGTCGATGCCGCGTTGTGGGAGCTAGAAGCGCTGCGTGCCGGCACTACCGCCTGGCGGATCGCCGGGCTGACCAGCGTGCATCCCGTGCGCACGACACTCACGGTGAGTGCGGATACGGTCGAGGCCATGGCTGCCCGCGCTGTGACGTACGCCAATGCCAAAGCGATCAAGGTGAAACTCACCGGCGAACTCGATCTCGATCTCGCCCGCGTGCGCGCGATCCGGGCCGCGCGCCCCGACGTCTGGTTGGGAGTCGATGCCAACCAAGGTTATTCGATTGGTGAGCTGCCGGCGCTGGTCCGCGGCCTTTGTCAGCACCGAGTGCTGCTGCTCGAGCAACCGCTGCCGCGCGGCCGGGAGGCCGATCTGCAGGGCTTCGACTCGGTGATCCCCATCGCGGCGGACGAGAGCGTTCTCTCGCTCGCGGAGCTGCCGCGTGCGGTCGGGAGTTTCGACGTCGTCAACATCAAGCTCGACAAATGCGGCGGCCTCACCGAGGGCCTGATGATCGCCGAAGAAGCACGGCGGCTCGGGCTCGAAGTGATGGTCGGCACCATGATCGGGACGAGCCTCGCGACCGCGCCCGCTTTCATCCTCGCGCAGCAATGTTCGATCGTCGATCTCGACGGTCCGACTTTCCTCGTCAAGGACCGCTCGCCTGCAGTCGTCTACCGCGACGGAGATCTGTTCGCTGGCGACGACGTGTGGGGCGCCGCCAGCTCCGTGGCTGCATGATGGCCGTCGCCGCATGACGAGCGAGAAGACCTGGTTCGGCCATCCCCGTGGCCTGACCGTACTGTTCTTCACGAACATGTGGGAGCAGTTCTCCTACTACGGCATGCGCGCGATCCTGGTCTATTACATGACCAAGCAGCTGCTGCTGGCGCAGGAGACTTCTTCGGTCATCTACGGCATCTACACCGGCTGCGCATATTTCACGCCGCTGATCGGCGGATTCATCGCCGATCGCTTCCTTGGCAAGAAACGCGCGATCATCATCGGCGGCAGCGTGATGGCGCTCGGGCATTTCATGATGACTGCCGAGCCGCTGTTCTACGTGGCGCTGGCGACTATCGCGATCGGCAATGGTTTGTTCCTGCCCAGCCTGCCGAGCCAGATTCGCGATCTGTACCAGCCTGGAGATCCGCGCGCCGGCCGCGCTTACAACGTCTACTACGTCGGTGTGAACATCGGCGGATTTCTCGCGATGCTGGTCTGCGGGGCGCTCGGCGAAGCCTTCGGGTGGCACTGGGGCTTCGGGGCTGCGGGCGTCGGCATGGTGACCGGTCTCCTTTTCTACCTGTGGGGTCAACGCTATCTTCCGGCGCAGACCCAGTTGCCTCGCGCCGAGCTACTCGCGGCACCTCGTGAAAACATGGCGCGCGACACGCTGCTGCTGCTCTTCAGCCTGGGTGTGGCGGTCGCCGTGTTCCGGAGCGCGTACGAGCAGGTCGGCAACACCGTGGCGCTGTGGTTCGATACGGGTGTCTACAGGCTGGCGGATGGATTCTCGATTCCATTTACATGGTTTTTCGCGATCAACCCGCTCTGCGTGATGTTGATCACACCGTTCCTGCTCGCCGGGTGGCGGAAACGTGAAGCGGCAGGACACACTCCATTGCCCACGCAGCGCATGGCGACCGGCGCGCTCATCGTTGGCGCTTCCTATCTATTCCTCGCCGCGCTCTCCTGGACAGGGGACAGCGGCACCGTTCACTGGCAATGGTTCGCGCTGTTCTGGGTAGTGCTGACATTCGGCGAGCTGTTCATTCTTCCCACTGGCATCGGGCTGTTTGCCCGGCTCGCGCCGCAACGACTGGGCGCGACAACAGTGGCCTCGTGGTTTCTGGCCACCTTCGCCGGAAACCTGGCCGCCGGCCTGGTTGGAACCTTCTGGTCGCGCATGAGCCCCCCGGCCTTCTTCGTGTTGCTCGCCGGGATTTGCGTACTCGCGGCCACCGCGCTTCGGCTG
>Ga0190264_10000046_pt1 | contig 17502 bp, 28 predicted proteins | sample Popmic112T_FD_136651 | JGI IMG/M metagenome (GOLD analysis project Ga0190264, IMG submission 136651) | Populus adjacent soil microbial communities from riparian zone of Indian Creek, Utah, USA - 112 T | ecosystem: Environmental > Terrestrial > Soil > Riparian zone | place: USA: Utah | collected... | reverse complement strand
GCCTGGCACCGAAAGGCGGAACCTTCCGATGCACGCGAATCCTAAGCGGCGCAAGCCGGATGCGAACGATGTCACCGAGCGAGCGATCCTCGCCCTGGTCGTGGCGGTCTATCCGCTCTCTCGCACGCTTCTGGAAGTCAGCCGGGAGATGGGCAATCGGGAAGTGGCCGAACGGGCTGTGCGAAAACTGAGCGACTACGGCCTGGTCCGGCTCCACGGGCAGACCCTGCTGCTCACCGATGCCGCCTTCCACTGCCACCGATTGGACGCCTGGTGAGCATCGCGGAACGCTTCGGGGCAAACTGGTTCGCGAGCGCAAGCGAGCCGGCCTCTCTCAAGAAGAGGTCAGTGAGCGGGCGGACCTCCATCGGACCGAGATCGGGTATCTGGAGCGCGGCATCAGGCTCCCTCGCCTCGACACGATCCTCAAGCTGGCAGGTGGCCTTGAAATCCAGCCGAGCGACCTTCTGGTCGGGATGGTCTGGAAGTCAGCGCCGCCAACCTCTGGCCGCTTCGAGTTCCCCGACGATGGCGCTACCCTCTAGCTATGCCTAAGCGGTCAAGCAAACCGCGAGACGTGAACTCGCTGGCCCGCAGCATCGTTGACGAGGCGACGGGCGAGAAAGCGCCAGAGGAGCCGCAGACGGAACCTAAGCCCGACCCCGGCAAAGACCCCGCCGCCGTCGCGCTGGGGCGACGGGGCGGGCGCAAGGGCGGCAAAGCACGGGCGGAAAAGATGACGCCCGAGCAGCGAAGTGAGGCGGCGCGGCGAGCCGCGAAGGCTCGCTGGGACTCTCGCTAAGAGACGATGTGCATCGCTTTTCGGCGAGCTTCAGCGTCTTGACTAGATGCGGGGTCGGTTGCCTGTGCGGTCCCTGCAACCGACCTGAACATGCGACCGAACGCCGACTTGCTCAACTCCTCAACCGGAATGCGGAGTTCTCTGCTGATCTCGGATGGGGACACCCGTTCGGTGCGAAGGGCACCTAGGACCTTGGTAATGACCTGGGAGGTTTCGGGTGTGCGAATTGCACGCGGCTCGTTCTCCCAGCCTCTCTTGCTGAGGGCGATGCAGATGTTCCGGTATTGCCATTGAGTCATCAGGTCGAGCTGGTAGGCCCTTCGCGCCAAGTTGACGGCAGAGACTCGCCAATAGGACTTAGCGGCGATGACCTGCGCAAGCGTTGCATTGCGCGGGAGGCGAGCGATCACGCTGTTGCGAGGCATCAGAAATGCCGCTCCGAAGGCATGCGCTTCGGCCTCAACTTCACGGCCCCTTGGACCACCATGTGCGTGTAGAACGAGGTGGCCTAGCTCATGGGCTGCATCCGCCCGGCTGCGCTCGACGGTCTTCATCGTGTTGAGGAATACGTAAGGCAACGATCCTCGCCAGAACGAAAAAGCGTCAACCTCTTTGCATTCCTCCACCAGCGAGAACACGCGGACACCACGTGCCTCAAGTAGATGGACCAGTTTGGTAGCCGGCTTCTCTCCCAGTCCCCATTCCTCACGCACCGCTTCCGCTGCCGTTTCGGGATCGCTGCCTCCGAAGTCGGGCACGTTAGGGGTCGGGAGGTCAAAACGCTCACCTATCCAGTCAGAGAATGAGAGAGCTAGACCCCCGGAGGCCAGAGCTTGATCGCGCTGGCGGGCAGATAGCCGGGTCATCGACCTGAAGCTCGCGCCATCAATGGTCGGCTCATCCAAGGTATCCCCGTAGAAGAAGTCCACCGGGAACTCCACGGCCTTAGCTAGCCGACTAATCGTCAGCTGCGAGGGCTCCGCCTCTTCGCGCTCGTATTTGGTGAGCATGCGAGCGCTGACACCCGCGGCTTTCGCCAGCGCGGCCTTGGTCAAGCCGCGACGACGGCGTGCAAGGTCCACTCGCGTGTAGTTGAAAGGGTCCACTCCGCAAACCTCAGGAGGTCTTGCGGCGACTGACCGGCACGTTGATCTCTTCTTCGGCTTCGCCCTGCTCCTGGTCGTCATCGAACTCCGGAGTCTCCAGCAGGATCGACTCCAACGGCAGTCGAGACTCGAAGTGAGTCGCAACTACGCGCTGATCCTGACCGGAGTTGGTGGTGCCGGTTACGACGAACTCGACCGGGACGGCCAACTCAAGCCGGATTTCCTGTGCGGCTTCGTCGTAGTGATGGAGCAGGAACCAAGTCACAAGGTCCTTGTGCAGCAGCGCCACCTTGGAGGCCGCGCCGATAACCGCCGGGTCGAAGGCCAGCTGCGCGCGATTGACCGCTACCGCCTTCTGCGTCCGCGGTCCCTTATCGGTCGCCGTCGAGGGCATGCCCTCGGTGCCGGTCTTCTCGTCGCCACGGGCGGAGGTGATCGCGACCTTGCCGTCCGGACTGCGAACGGTCTCGAAATTGCCGGTGCGATCCACCTGCCAGCCTGCCGGGCAAAGCGCATCTCGCAGCTGCCGCAGGGGAAGGCCCCATGCCAGGAACCCAGACATCGCGGCAACATCGTTCTCGGTGCATTTCAGAACCAACTCGTAGCCGATGCGGACGGCCTCGCGAGGGGCATCAATGTTGTCGGGTCCTAGAAGGACCTCTAGCTGAGCTTTGACACGGGCGCGTTCGCCGGGAGCCTCATATGGGAGCACAAGCAGGTCCTTTCTAGGGTCGGTTCCGATTATTATACCGCCGATGCGGCGCCAAAATCGGAACTATCAAATTGACCTTTTCTGTCCGACCGCTTACGCATAATAGGTCAAGATGAATCGTCTCACCACTGAGAAGCGTGCCCAGATCATCGGATGTCTCGTTGAGGGCAACAGCATCCGCGCCACCGTGCGGATGACCGGCGCCGCAAAGAACACGATCACCAAACTGCTGGTCGATCTCGGGGAAGCCTGCGCCGAGTACCAGGACGGCGCCTTTCAGAACCTTCCCTGCACGGTCGTTGAGGCTGACGAGGTTTGGTCATTCTGCTTTTCGAAGCAGAAAAACGTGCCCGAGCAGTTCAAAGGCACGCCCGGCTACGGCGATGTCTGGACCTTCACGGCGATCTGCGCCGATACGAAGCTGGTCCCGTCCTGGTTGGTCGGGGAGCGGACCTCAGACGACGCCTATGTCTTTCTCTGCGACCTCGCCAGCCGGATGACTAACCGCATCCAGCTATCGACGGACGGCCACAAGATGTACGAAGGGACGGTCGGGCCGGCGTTCAGCCAGAACGTCGATTGGGCGCAGATCCACAAGACCTACGCCACGGCTCGGGAGCCGGGCAAATACAGCCCGGCGGTCTGCATGGGGACGAAGAAACTGACGCGGAAGGGCGACCCCGACCCCGACCGGATCTCAACCAGCTACGTCGAGCGGCAGAACCTCACGATGCGGATGGGGATGCGGCGCTTCACCCGGCTCACCAACGGCTTCAGCCGCAAGGTCGAGAACCTGGCGCATGCAGTCTCCCTGCATTTCATGCATTACAACTTCTCCCGGCCCCATCAGAGCCTCAAGGAGCGCTACCCGCGCACTCCGGCGATGGCGGCCGGAGTGACCGATCACGTTTGGTCTCTGGAAGAGATCGCGGCGCTGCTGGACTAACTAATCCTCGAAGAGCCGGACAATGACCGTCGCGCTTTTGTCGGTGATGACGCGCCTCACGACGAAACTCCCCGTCTAGATTGTCATCGGGCCGATCCAGTAAGAGCACATCGCCTGGCACGGGCTCTAACGCAAGGGCGACGTCCCGGACGATTCTCGGTGCGCCCGGAATGGGCGTGACTGGCCCCTCCCGCATGATCCGCCAAGTCTTTTCCATCGCCCGCGAACCTAGCAACGGCTACGAACTCGGCTGTCGGGGTCTGGGTCATTTCAAACTGACCCACTGCCCGTTTCTGGGCTCTACCACCGCACCGGCCAAAGCTCCCGAGCCAGCCTGGTCGGCGCCACCAGCCCTCCCCTGCAGCGCACCAGCCCCTTCCCGGTCAGGTCCCTCACCGCTTTCTCTACGACATCGGCCCGGGCGAAGGGCTGGGCCGAGTAGATCTCCCTCGACAGATCCGGCACCGTAGGGCGGTCGGGGAGGTTGATGAAGACCGTCATGAGCACGGCGCCCTGGGCGAAGGCGTCGTGCCCTCCTGTGAACCGGTCCCGGTGGCCGTTGCGGCCGTTCTCCTGCATCCCTGGCGATCCCCGATAGGTGCTCGCCTGCCTTCGTCCAGGGTAGCGCCCGACTTGACCTCGATGCGAACATGCGTTCGATGGGCAACGACCTGCGGTCGATCGAAATCCAGGGCTACCTGAACGGGGTCTGGGAGAAGGGCGACGCCGAGGAGGCGTTGCGGCTCGCCAGGGAATTGCGCGCCACCGAGCACGAGCTGTCCTTCCGGGATGCGATGCGACTCGTGATCCTCCTCGCCCAGACCGAGCATCACCTGTTCGACAAGGCAGCGGACCGGTGGCTGGAGCGCCTGCTCGAGGAGGAGTCCGAGCCGGCGATCATCCAGGTCGCGACAGCAGCGGTCGACGGCCTGCGGGGGCCGGTCGGGGATCGGTGCGCCGTCGCCCTGCGCGGGATCATCACCGGGTACTTCGATGAGCGCTGAGCCGCGCCTCGACGTCGCCCTACGCCGCATCCTCGCCCTCTCCCCTGCCTCCTCCGACTACGAGCCCCGGGTCCGGGCCTTCATGGTCGCCTTCATCGAAGAGCTCGACCCCAGGCCCCTCAACATCCGCAAGCTGGCCGACTGCTTTGAGTGCCTACAGACCGAATACCTCGGCGCCGAAGCGAGGGCGGGGCTGGAGCTGCTGGCAGACAGGCTGGAGCGCTACTACCGGGGGTGGGTGTCCCTGGAGATGGCGGGATCCTTCGAGTTCCAGGGCAAGGTGGAGCGGCTGGAGTGGAACCCCTGAAACGACGAAAGCCCCCCGCCAGTGAAGGCGAGGGGCTCGGATGCTGCGCGGCGTTTTGCGCTTCTAACTATCGCCGGGTGACTGTGGGGGCTGGGGCCATTCGTGCTCTGTAACAACGTCCCCCACCTCTCCCGTCACAACGACTGGGAGCGGAATTTTGCGCGCGAGCTCCCCGTCAATGTGGAGTTCCAGGTGATACAGGCCCTCTCGAACGGCCATCGCCGGAATCTGCAGGGCGACATGCGCGAACCGCTCCTCACCGGGAAGTAGCGGGGCGATCTCCTCGGGGGGGAAGGCAACGAGGTCAACGGGGGGGACGTTCGGCAAGCCGGTGGGGCCTATGAAAGCGATGCGGAAAACGTGCTCTGTCTTCATGTCGGCCTCGGATACCCGCACGCGGAGCAGAACTCCAAGGGGCATCGGCGCTGGGAGCCCTGGCAGCTCATAGCGGGAGAAACCGCCGCCGTGGATGTAGAACTTGTCGTTAGGCGTGCTCGCCGCGTCGGCCAGAATCAGCGTGTCAAGTTCCACTGCCTGCTCCTTGTAGCAAGTCCTCGCTAAACAGTTCCTCCGGCTTTAAGTGGAAGCGGGAAACGGTGCAGTGAATTTGCAGTCTCTTGAACTGCCAATCGGCGAGCCGCCCCGACTTCTGTAGGCCCTCCAGCGCGGCAGCAGGGACCGGCTGCTCCTGGACGACGTTGGCGACGTGGTCGTCAAATTTGTCGTCGCCGTAGATGTAGAACTTGTCATAGCGTCGCCCTCGTTTGAGCTCCTCCTGCTTCTCTCCGGGGAAAGTGCTGGCATTGACGAGGGGGGCGACATGAATCCAGACACGCTTGAGTGCCGATGATCCCCGTTTTTTGGCGCGCTCGTAGTCCTCGCAGGTGCATTCGTTCGACGTGACGACACAGAGTTTCGACGTTTCTCCGATGACCTTCCCGTCCTTCCAACGCGCGATCGGAACGTTGGCGATGATGTCGCCCTGTTCGAGGGCGTCGTCGTGCGGCTTAAACGGCGGATCGCCGACGGTCAACGATTTGGCTCAGTCGTCGAAAGGTTCCGGGCCGTCGAGCGGGTCGGCGAACGTGCCACGCGGTGCCGCATCGGGAACGGTGATGCTGTCGTAATCAATGCCGGCGGACCAAACGTGGCCGTCCGGTGTCTCTTCCGTCCGAAGCTCATTCTGGGCATGCGCAACGACGCTCTCGAACACGGGAGTCGCCCGCGTCGGGATCACCACCTCGGGAGGCGGGAACGCTATGAGGGGAGGGGCGGTCAAGGCTCTATCTTCTTCCACGTGAAGTCCATCGGCACCTTTCCGTCTCGGCTTGATGGGCGGGCTGCACTTGGTGCAACGATGCTCAACGTTACCTACCCCGGTCAGCGCGCGTGTTACGAGGGGCCCCCTACACGCCGCAGACCGGCCAGGGCGAGGATCCCTGTTCCCGGTAAAGCCGAGCTGCGCGTTCGTCCTGTTCGTGGGGAGAGGCTTCGCTTGCGAGACCCGAGCCACCAACCGAAAGCCAGGTCGACGCCGTGAACTGGTAGGCCCCGTAGAAGCCATTGCCGGTGTTGATCGAGTAGTCGCCGCCCGACTCGCACGAACGGATCGCGGCAAGCACAACAGCTCCCGGCGGAGTGATGGCGTCAAGGTAGCGGCGGTTGGCCAGCTTCCGCGCGCGGTGCTCGAAGTAGGCCCGCTTGCTCGACCGCCACGTCTCCCGCAGCTCTCCCCGCTCCCCAGAACCTCGAGCGCAATAGAGGATCAACCGCTGGGCCTGGATCACCTTCTCCGGGGGCTTGCCTCTCTCCCATGCCGGGAGCCTCCATGTCTTCGAGGCGAACTTCTTGAAGTGCGAGACGGAGACGGGCTGGGTGAAGCAGGGGTCGATGGTGGTGTTGGGTCTCGTTGCTGAAACTGCGGCAGGTAGAAGCAGCACAGCGAGAATCGCTATCAGGGGAATGGATCGGCGGATGCCGGCCTTTCGTGGGGAGCGAGTCGGGCCACTACTGAGGCCCATCCATGAAGTCGTGGGGCCGCCGAGAGGCCCGATAGAGTTCTTGAGGTGAGTTCGTTTCAGTTGATGACGGCCGAGGATCTAGCCCAGCGCTGGCAGATCAAGACGGACGCCGTCTATCGACTGGTCCGGGAAGACAAGATCCCGGTCGTCAAGCTCGGGCGCTACTACCGCTTTCACCCCGAGGAGATCGCGAAGTGGGAGGCGAAGTCGTAAAGCGACCCGCGTGGGCAGCTACCCCGATGTTCCCGCCATGCTGGGCGTCGATCGAAGCGATTCCGCTATCCCGCCGGGAAGGCAGTCATGTCCTTGGCGAGATGGCCTCTTCACGAGTCCTCGCATTTGAGCGAGACCAGATGAATGCACTGCCCGCCCTTCTCGATGAGAAAGAGGGCGGATGGAGCTTTGACGAAAATGGTGAGTTCAGAGACTCCGTACACCTTCACGCAACGGCCATCGAGGCCATCCCCTCACTGCCGCTTGAGCCGCTATTCCTCGATTTCAACGGCGCTGACTTGGTGAGCTGGGATGCAGGCTCTCCGGGCGACGAAGTTCTGGCACCCAGGCTCGCCGGCGCGCTGCTCCGGACGGGTGGGCTGCACGAGCGTTCCACCGAGGCAACCATATGGCTGGCAGAAGCGGCGGGCGTTCGCGTTTTACCGGGGGTTCTTTCCTGGTCAACGTTCCCGAACCTCAGGGTCAGCGGGCTTGGTCCCGAGGTTAAGGACCCGGATCTCTACGGACCCGAGGTGATTGCAGCCGAGAATCTCGCCGCAGCAGAGCGAATCGTCGCCGCGCTCCAGTGGCTCCAGTCCTTCAACGTGGATCTGGTCGAAGCCAAGCCTTCAAGGCAAGAGCGACGAGCCGTCGAACGGGCTGGAGGCCAGATCGCCCTCACCGTCCAGGTCAAGCAGACCAAGCGCTACACCTCCGCCTCCCAGACCAACGGCAAGGCCAACTACTCCCACCGCTTCGAGACCCGAGGGCACTACAAGCACCACTTCGAGTTGAAGGCCGATGGAGAGCCGAGCAAGACGTTCGCGGCCTGCCATCGCAAAGACCCGAGCCGCCTCATCACCGTCGATGGCAAACCGTGCTTCCGCTTCTGGGTGCCGCCCTTCGTCACCGGCCCGATGGACAAGCCGTTCGTGCCGAAGGTGCGCGTAGCCGACGCCGTTCCGCCCACCCAGTAACCACCGGGTAGCGGGGTAAGGGCTACCGCTCGTAGTCCAGAACGATGATCGTCTCCGGCTTGTCCACCGGGGCGTAGAGGTTCAAGGCACCGAACCGGTATTGCTCTGCCGTGTCGTCGGCAAGCCAGCCACCTTGCACCAGGGCGTCGCCAAGCGCCTTCTCGATGATCACCCTGAAGTTGCCCTCGTCTCTTCGGCGGCGCTGTTTGAACCGGAGCGTGGCCGTCGCCGTGACCAGCTTCAGGCCACCGGCCATCAGTCCACGCGGGACCGCCTGCTCCATCAAGGCGATCGAGATCCACTCCTGCCACTGCTTCTTATGGCGCTGGCCTACTGCCCAGTGCGAGCGGTAGCCGATCTGATTGAAGCTGGGTGGCGTTCCCCCGATGCGGAGCGTCGCGCGCTCCGTCACGGCGCAGGCTCGCGGGGAATCTTCGGGGTCTTGACGTTCTCCTTGGTTTCCTCGGCGCCGCCGTCATCGCCACGGCCATGGAAGAGGATCTGATGGTCGCCGGGGATGGTCGGCCAGTAGGAGTTGACGAATTCGGTCTCGTCCTCGTTCAGCGTCGCGGGGATGACTGCGATGTCGTCGGCGTCGCCTTTGACCGGGATCACCTTCCAGTAGGCGTTCTCTGGTTTGACCGGCTCGCCCGTCTCGCGGTTCGTCGCTTTCGCCCGCAAGACCATGCGGTCACCGATGTCGATGCTCATTCGGAACCAACCTCCAGGTCGAGGGTCGTAGCGGGGTAGGTGGAGAGAGTCAGCCGGGTGGTCGCGGCGCTCACCGAAAGCTCGACGTTCGTGGCAGCGTGGACGGAGAGGGCGATGGCGACTTCGTTGGGCGAGATGAAGCCCTCGGTAAGTAGCGCCAGCGCAAGGTCGACCTCTTCGGCCGGCGTCAGTCCAAACAACTGCCGCAGAGAGACAGGCACCGCCGAGCTCGTCTCGACGACCGGAACCAGGAGCCGCCCCGCGGCGAGCCGCAAGGCGATGGCTCCATTGCTCTCGGTTGACGGCGTCAAGCCGACACGGCGGAGCAGAACCAACGACGTGGCGCCATTGCCCTCTTGCGCCGGGGTAAGCGACAGGAGTACCGGCTTCCGGTAGTCGAGGGCCACAGCCTGACTCGCCTCGGGGCCCGTAATCAGACCAACGTGGATCGGCTTGACGAAGCTGAGACCGTTGGCCTGGTTCGTCTCATGGGCCGGGATCAGTGGAATCGGTCCCGAGATATTGCGGTAGGCGAGTTCCTGCGCTTCGCCATGCTCTTCCGCGGTGGCGAGAGGGGCGACCCGAAGCAGCGAGATCGGGACAACTGAACCAGACTCTGCAGCGGCGTCTAGTGCAACCCGGTGGCCAGCTGCGACGGAGAGTGCGGCGTCAGCCTCTACCGCGGCGCTCAGTAGCTTGCGAATCGTCTTGAGCGGGACAACCGCCACTGCTGCGCCCGTCTCTTCGCCGGGCACCAGCGCGAAGCGCTTAAGTCGCCCTGCCCCCTGCGCGGCATCGGTCTCATCTGCCCGGGTCAGCGTGTAGAGCCTGGACGCAGTGAGAGGCTGCGGTGAATCGCTCTCGACCGCCTGCGGGAGGGCGACCGTCTTGCGCCGCGACGGCGTCTGCGCTGCATCCGTCTCGGCGGCCGGAGCCGACGCCGCAAGCTTCACCACGCTTCGCGCCGCGGCGCCGCTGGTCTCACCCGCCGAGTTCACCGCCACTCGCTTGGATCGGACCACCGCCTGTGCGGAGCCAGCCTCCGCTGCCGGGGTCAGCGTCTTGCGAATCGTCTTCGTAAAACTGCGCGGCTGGGCCGCGTCTGCCTCGGTGGCCTGGCCGAGCGTTTTGGTCGTCGCGCCTTTGCCGTTGAAGCTCCAGCCACCCAGCGATTCGCCGGCATCTAACGTCGGGTAGTTGCTCGACGCCTGGGCCTGAATCGAAGAGGCGTTGCCCGCGAGGTCGACCAGCGACGCGACAGCGACGTTCAGCTCGCAGAGGAAGACGGGGTTGCCATGGGCGCTATTCCAGATATCGGAGGTCCGCCAGTTCGCTCCCAGCGCTTCCTTATGCGCGTCTGACATCGCACCCGACCACAGCGCCACGGCCCCGACGTGGGCGTTCAGGAAGTCGCCGTTCTGCCACGCCCCGACCTCGAGCATCGTCGCTTCTGCGGCGTTGCCGATGTTGGCTGCGAGGTCAAGGTGCGTCCATCCCCCACCCGCCCCGAACTTCCACCCGATCCGAGGTTTCGCCGAGCCCGTGGCCTTGCTGACGATGATCAGCAGCGGGTCGGTGATGTTGGTGAACCGGGTTGCCCCGAGAGACTGCGTGCCGACATCCCAGAGGATGCGGTCGCGTTCAGCTTCGGTGACGGCGCCTTTGAAGCTGATCCCCGACTGTGCCGTCCCGTTGCCCGCACTGGACCCCGACAGCAGGTAGCCGATCGCGTCGTAGTTGTCGCTGAGGTTGGCGGCGTTGCGGTTCAGCAGGTACAACGCCGTGTGGGCGCCCGCGGGGAGTTTCGCAATCGCTTCTTTGACCGAGTTCCAGCGAACGCGGTCGTTGGTGCCGTCGAAGCTGAGCGCCGCCACCGATCAGCCTGTCTGCCTCAGGTGGCCCGGAACACTTCGCCCGCGTTGATTTCGACGTCGTTGCCATCGGCGGTGACGGCAAAGTCGAGGTGCTCACAGGGGATCAGGTTTGCGTCCGTGCCACCGGTCGTGTCGGCGTCGTAGGCGATGAGCAGGCCGGTCGTGTTTTTGCCCGCGGTCGGCGCCGTCCATTTCGTCGCCGGGATCGCCGCCTGCCCGCGGTTGTTCGTGTTGTCGGGCGCGAGCGCTGCGATATCCGCATCCGTAAGCACCTTGCGGGACCAGCCTTCGGCCTGCTCGTTCGGAGTCCCCCCCAGGAACGCTTCAACCGAAGCGAAGTCCTGGCAGTTGGCCTCCGTGTCGGAGGTGCTGAGCGGGATGAGGATGATCGCCGAGTTCGCCGGTTCGTTCTGGTCGACGCGGTTGAAAAGCTCGACGACCCTGCCCTTGGCGATGTTCAGGACGAAATTAGCCACGGTCGGCCTCCTCAAGATCGACGGACTCGCCGTCTTCGGTTACGGGCGTCAAGGTGATGCTCTGGCCGACTGAGCCGTCTCCGGGAGCGGAGTCCAGCTCGCCCACCTCAGACCGATCGGCCCGAAGCAGAACCACGCGACAGGTCGGCGGCGTGAAATAGGTCTCCGGATCGCCGCCGCCGCGGGTCACGGTGACCTCTTCGGCGCCACCCTCGGCACGACCGGCAGCAATCGCCTCGCTGCGATCGTCGAAACCCGGTCCCTCCGTGACGGCGCCGCCGTCCTCGACGCGCTCCCAGTTCCAGCGGCCCTTCTCGTCTGGGGCAATGTTGATCTGCATCGCTTAGCCCTCCGCGTTCGGCAGCCGGTAGACGCCGAAGTTGGTCGCCAGCCAGCCGAGCGCTACGGCGACGATCTCTTTCGGGGAATGCGCGCCGCTGGTCAGGTAGACGACGAACGGGGTCGTGGTCCCCAGCAGGGAGACGATCAGCTTCTTGTACTTGCCGAGCTTGGGGAAGAGGGCGGTTGCCTCGTCATAGGGATCAGGCATGGTGAGTCCTTCCGTGTAGGGGATCTACTGCGAGGTCGAGGGGTGCTGCTGGGAGAGGGGCTACGTCCAGCCTTCGTTGTTGAAGGCCTCTTTGATGCGTTCGAAGGCGGAGCGGAGGGACCGCCCGAGGCGGCAGAGGCGGCGCATCAACGGGTCACGCGCAGGTAGTCGTTGACCAGGGACTTGTCGCGGCGCTTGCGATAGACGCCGTCTCCGCCGTCGCCGTCGCTGACGGCACCGCTCGGGCCGGTGTTGAACTCGATGCTTTCGATTTCCCCGTTGCCCAAGTCCTTCACGAACATGCCGATGTGATCGAAGGTGAAGCGGACGAGGTCTCCGCGCTGCGGACTGGACGTGCGCCGGATACCGAGCACCCCGAGGAAGAGGGCCACCGCCGCCCATGCCCGGGTGACGGCTTTGGAGCCGGCCAGGCGGTAGCAGAAGGCCATGCCGTCCCCGCACCACGGCTCACCGATGACGCCACCGTTGGCGAGGATGATCTTGTCGACCATCTTGCCGGTGTTGTTGCCGCCTTCCTCCATGATTCCGACGCAGGAGTCGGCGACCTTGTAGGCGCGCTCGCGTAGGTTGCCCCGGCGCCATTTCTGGACCCGAGGCTTGCGCACCTTGGCGAGCGCTTTCATGGCGGTCGTGCGTGGACGGGATCCGCGGAGAAGCCGCTGGGCGTACTCGCTGAGCTCGCCTTTGCGTGCGCGCCTCAGCGTCATCCCGCCGACGCCCATCGCGTACAGCAGATGCTCCGCTGCCCGCTCGGTCTCCTTGCCGTACTCGCCGTCTACCTCCACGGTGAACTGCTCGAGCTTCCAGGTCGCGGCCTTGTGATCGATGCCGTGCTGAAGCTGCTTTACGTCCGGGCCCGCCTTGCCTCGGGTGAGCTCGCGGTGGACGTGTTTGTCCGCAGCACCATGAGGCGCCGTTTTAGTCTGAGCCATGGTCGGCTCCTTCCTGTCGATATGGAGCCGACCGAAGCGCCGGCGAGAGAGATGAATCGAGGACTAAGGCTTGGGGCAGAGCAGCGGGCCGGTCAGACCGCACGTGGTGATCTGGAGGACTTCTCCGGTGCCTTTGAGGGCTTCACCAACGGCAGTGCCTACGGATTCGAAAACTGAGGCAGAGGTGCCGTCCTCGGGGGCGCTCTGCTCGGGCTCGTCAACTGCTGCAGGTGGAGGTGAGATGGCCACTGGGCTTGCGGTTGGTGCTGGATTGCGGTTCGGCTGGGGATCCGCAGGAGCCGGGGCGTCGTCGTCCTGGCCGTTTCCATCGCCGGGCGCCTGGTCACCCTCGCCGTCGCCCGCGGCTGGTGCCAGTCCTCCGCCGCCGGCCGGACCCGTCGCAGCCTCTCCCCCGCCGCCGTTATCCAAATCTTGGACGGATTTGGAGTTCGCTTGGACTTCACCGTCCCGAGGGATGAAGAACCGATCGCAGTTGCGTCCCTTGGTCCCCTCGACCCGCTGGTGTTCGATGCACGGGTTCTTCAGGTCCCCCTTGCGAGCGATCCGCTCTCGGATCCTGGTGCAAGCATCGCCCTCGGGATGGAGCGTGCAAGGCGTCTTCTGGATCTTCGTGATGTCCCTGCCCTGCTCCTCGTTGCGACGTTCGGCGTTGATCGAGATCGCCACGGCCAGCACCCCGATCATCAGGGCCAAAGTGACCGGGTTCTGGCGCATCCACGCGTAGCGGCTTCTTAGCCAGGCACTCACAGGCCCCTCGCTTCCACGATCAGCGGAGACGCCGCGAGCACCATTCCCATCGCCGCGGCGGTCGCCGGCTTCTGAAAGAGCCAGCTCATCGCAGCCACTTCGAGAGCAGTGCGTCGATCGGCTGCCCCGTCCAGAAGGCGGCGAGGATCAAATCGGCGATCAGGAGGGGAGTGTCGATCGAGCCCGAGCTGAGCTGGTCCTGCACAGTCAGCGCCAAGAGGACCACGGTGATGAGAATCGAGATCCGGGGCTGAGACTTGCGTTCGGACTTTGACTCGTTCGCCAATCAAATCGGTCCTCTCAGGGGGTCGGGGACGGGCGCTGGGTAAACCGGCGGGGGGTAACGCGGTCTGCAAGATCCGGCGGCGTAGCTGCGTTCTCTTCGGGTACAGTCGCGTGCTTCGTAGGGGAGCGCGCCCATCGAAAAGGGAGAACCAGTCGCCATGCGCAAGACCATCGCCGTTCTCACCGCGGGTAGACGCCGAGGTTCTTGGTGACTGAGAAACCAGGAATCAAGGCGCCTGCGGGCTGGTATGAAGACGACGGTGGCCTGCGCTACTGGGACGGCACGGCATGGACCGAGCAGCGTGCCCCGAAACCCGCTGATCCCTTGAGCCAGCGTGCCATCGCAAGTGCAGTCCTGGTCGGGGTGCTCGCAGCCTGGTTTGTCATCTGGCTGGGTGCGCAGTTCGCCTCTGACATCTTCTATTGGCCCGTCAAGTTCGTGGTCGAGGATCTCCCGGAATTCTAGGCAGGTTGTATGCTCAGTCCTGCTTACGCCAAACGCCCCCGCGACGATAGAAGGCGTCCGGGGGCATGACACGGAGGGATTATCTCCATGCCAGACCAAAGTAACAAGCCGTTCTCCCGGAAGTTGAAGGACAACTACGCAGCGATCATGTCGACGGTCGCGGTGGTGCTCGCCCTGACCAGCGCAGGCGCCGTTGCGTCGGGAGTCGTCGTCACGACGAAGACGATCAAGAACGGAACCGTCAAGAGCATCGATCTTCAAAACGGGGGCGTCAAATCCGCTGACCTGAAAAACGAGTCGGTCGGCTCGGCGGATATAGGCAGCGACGCCGTGGCCTCGTCGGATATTGCCAACGACGCAGTCGGCTCTTCCGATATCGCGCCAGGCGCAGTTGAATCGGCGGCCCTGAGCCTTCCCGCCCCAGTGCAGTGCCAGGTCACGGGGGAGACCAAGATCCACCCGACTATGGCCTTCGCGAAGGTCGCCGACGTCTGCACCTACACGAAGGGCACCGCCGAATCCATCCTGGAAGTTGATTGGACGGGCTCCGTCGAGGGGCATAACAGGGGCGAAATCTCGGGGTGCGTGTTCCAAGTAAGGATCAACGGATCGGCGTCGGCTCCGGGTGCCGGAGTGGTGTTTGGTGCGGGACTATCCCCCGTCTCCGTATCAGCGCTTTTCGCCGGCCTGCCCGCCGGACCGCTCACCATCGAAATTTGGGCTCGACTGGCTGCATACGAACCGGCCATGGGTGGAGACTCAGATGCCTGCACCGTTGGGCCGGTCGCCGCAAGCACGGCTCAGACGATCACCGTCGGCGAGCAAGTCATCTAGCGCTGTTCAGCCAATCCCGATCTCTTCAACGTCAAGACATTCAAGTAGGGCCTCGTAGGAGTCCGGGGGCGCGTCGAGCGCAATCGCATTGGATCGAGACGACCGTCCCCGGTTCGCACTGACGATGTACCGATAGCCGGGATTCGAGGAGTCGATGGGGTCGAAGAGATCCCCCGATTTCACGTGGTAATAGGGGTATTCCGCGCCGTGCTCATCTTCCACATATCCGGTGAGGGTCGCTTCGCCCGAGCCGTCGAGCATCTTGGCCTGTTCGAGGAGGCGTGCGGCAGTTTCTTCAGCGCCCCGCTGCGTGGCGACTCGCTTCATCGAGATTTTCGGCCATTTCCGGAGACCGGGGATCTGATTGGCCGGGTTCAGGGGATCCGTGTCGAGTAGCCGGTCGCTGGTCAGCGGGTACCCAGAGCCGGTTGGGGCGATGACGCGCGTCGATCCATCGACGTCCTGGTATTGGATGAGTAGGCCATTGATGGCGCGCTTCATCGACTGTCCGGTCTCTCGGAGCTGAGTCGGTCCGACTCGGCCGCGCCAGCACTTACGGCCTTCCCGTTCCCCCTTCGGGTTCATGTAGAAAGTGGGACCGAACTGCCCTGACCACACTGCCCACTCGTTGAGCTCGAAGCGATTGGCCTTTTCGACAATGTCTTGAACGGTCGTCGGCTCTTTGAACGGGAGATGTGAGATCGGGAGGTTGCTCGGGCGGATCGAGCCGTATGGGCCGGTCGAAAAGCTAAGCAGCGGCGCCCACCGGCTCAATGCGTAGGCGGTGACATCGGAAGCCAACACCCCGACATTCGGCCAGCTTCCGTATAGGGGCAGCCTTGACCGGTCCCTAACGCGGACGTTCTGCCACTGGGCTTCCCAGCTCCCGCGTTCTTCAAGCGCTTCGTTGAACTGGTCTTGCAGGACAAGGAAGCATCGAGCAGCGGCCACGGCGAAGGCCTGATTTGCGGCTGATGAGCCGGCGAAGTTTTTGAGTTCCTCCGCAACAAGTCCCACGTCGTCGCGGGCCGCAAAGAGCCTGTTGGCCCATTTTGAGTTGAGCCCTTTGGCATTCACGAAATCAAGGAGGACTTCCCCGATTTCGACGCCCTGCGAGTCGTACCAACTCTCTGCTAGATCACGCCCTGATTTAGAGCTGATTTCAGACCAGGCGTGACTAATTGCGGGCGACGCCAAGAACGATTTGGGTTCGGCGGCGCTGGGCGTGCCGGCGGGCAGAAGCTGCACGCTTGCGTTCGTAAACTTGTCGGTCGGAACGGGGTCTTCCGCCCTCCGCCGAGCGCTCGCCTCCCCCCAGGCCGCCATATCCGCATCGATCGGGATGCACTGCGCTGATTCGTCGTCACTCAGATGTGACTGGTAGCCGACTGCCGCCGGGCTGATGACCAGCCGGTCGCCTGAGGTCCGGGGTGCATCATGCAGCGCGCCCTCCCAGACCTTGTACTGGCCCGCGCTGAAGAGCTCGATCTTCGTTCCACCCTGCATGTCGCCGTAGTCGACGCCCGGCTTGCGCGCTAGCGAGCAGCTCAGTTCCTTGTAGCCACCGGGAATAGAGTCGGAATCCTGCAAATCCTCGAAGACGCGATCAGGTCCCGCCTCGTCCTCCCCCCAGCGATAGGTCTTCCCGCCGGGAGTGGTGGCCAGGATGTACTGGCGCATGGGTGGGCGCTCGAGGACGCGAATAGACAAGAGGTAGCCTCCGAATCTCGGGGTCGTGCCACTGGAGAGGCCGGCGCTCGCTAGGACTCAGGAACGCCGGACCAACAAGGGCGATACGTTGGCTGCCCCTGGATCACATCGATGCCCGTGTCGGCGATCTCGCCGAAGTTTCCACGACTCGGCTTCAGGCAGATCTCGACCGGCCGTTGCTCGGGGCCCGAGACGGGGATTCGAGGAAGGTCCGAACCGGGATAGGCGACCGGACCGTAGGCGATGCCTTGGGGATCCTGTCGGAATATGCCCTGGGTACTGATCATCGCGCTGCGATTTGCGAAGAGCACCGCATCCTTTTCAGGCACCCAGACGCCCAGGTTGTCGTAATCGCGCGTCATGGCACCTTCCTGGTTTTCGTCGGCCAGGTAGACGCCGCCGGCGGGCAGGAGCGAGAGTTTGTCGGTGCCCATCGGGAGACCGGTGCTCGTGTTGGTCGCCAGCGGGACCAGAACTTCGTCAAGGAACACGACTAGCTCGTCTCCGATGACGCCCGCCCTGATCGTGCCGGAGAGGCGACGCGCCCCGAATTCTTCCCAGCCGAAGACCGTCAGAACGCCGCCTCTTACGACTTCGACCCCGACTCCTCCGGCGGTGCCTTCCGCTTCAGTCCCTTTGTTGGCGCTGTAGAACACCCGCACGTAGTTGCTTGCGTTGGACGCCTTGAGCAGCATGCCGCAGCTACTCAGAAGGGAGCCATACCGAGACCGGCTGAAGGTGAGTTCGGCCATCATGTCCGTCAGCCCGAGCGCCAGGCCGACGGCTC
>Ga0190264_10000045_pt1 | contig 17671 bp, 16 predicted proteins | sample Popmic112T_FD_136651 | JGI IMG/M metagenome (GOLD analysis project Ga0190264, IMG submission 136651) | Populus adjacent soil microbial communities from riparian zone of Indian Creek, Utah, USA - 112 T | ecosystem: Environmental > Terrestrial > Soil > Riparian zone | place: USA: Utah | collected... | reverse complement strand
AGCCCCAGCTCGAACATCCACTCCCACAGCTCGGGCGAGTAGGCGAGGTTGCCGGGATGGCCGTCGGGGTGCCAGCCCTCCATCACGCAGTTCTCGATCATCAGCTTCACCCCGCGCTCGCCGGCGTAGTCGACCAGCGCCGGCATCAGCCGCTCCGCTGTGCGCAGGTTTTCGCTGACCGTGGCGCCCGGGTCGCGGCCGATGAAGGTGCCGACCGGGACGCCGCCGAGCGCGGCGGCGGCGTCGATGCAGGCCCGCAGGTGGGTGTGGATCGCGGCGCGCTCGTCCGGGTCCGGGTGCAGGTTGTTGTCGTAGTAGGCGAGGGCCGAGAGCTCGAGCCCGTTCTGCTCGAGGGCGTTGCGGACGCGATCGGCCTCGGCGGCGTCGAAGCGGTCGGCGGCGACGTGGGCGGCGGTGAAGGGACGGTCGCCGAGCGACGGCCAGGCGGCCAGCTCCAACGCCTCGTAGCCATGCCCGCCCGCCCAGGCCGCGACCTGCTCAAGCGGGCGCTCGGGCATGCAGGCGCTGAGCATCCCCAGCTTCACGGCGCCACCTCCACCCAGGCCCGCTGCCGCGCCGACTCCAGCACCGCCTCGGTGAGGCGGACCGCGCGCAGCCCGTCCTCCAGTCGCGGCAGGCCCTCCGGCGCGGCGCCGACGATCGTCGCGTAGGTCTCCGCGGCGAAGGCGTCGAAGCAGTCGTGATAGCCCTGGGGATGCCCGCCCGGCAAGGTCACGTAGGCGGCCGCCTCAGGGGCGAGCGTGGTGAAGTCGCGGGGAATCACTTCCGCGCCCTGGCGCCTCAGGACCCGTAGCGAGTCGGGATGTTCCTGGTCGAAGGCGAAGGTCTCGGTGTCCGTCGTGACCTCGAAGCGGAGCTGGTTCTTGCGCCCGGCCGCGACCTGCGAGACGACCACCGAGCCGCCGGCGCCCGCGTCGGTCTCGAAGAGGATGAGGGCGGCGTCCTCGGTGTCGACGGGCCGCACCTCGCCGTCGCCGGCGGCGCGCTCGAAGGAGGCGCTCGAGGAGCGGCGGCGGCGATCGTGGGCGATGCTGGTCCGCGCTACCAGCGAGACGATCCGTTGGCCGCTGACGAACTCGACCAGGTCGCACCAGTGGGAACCGATGTCGGCGAAGGCGCGCGATGGCCCACCGAGCTCGGACTCGACCCGCCAGTTGTAGTCGTCGACGTCGAGCAGCCAGTCCTGCAGGTAGGCGCCATGGATCAGCCGCGGCGGCCCGGCCGCCGCCTGAACCCGGACCCGCGCCTCGCGAACGGTCGGGTAGTAGCGGTATACGAAGGGGACGGTGGCGACGACGCCGGCGGCCTCGGCGGCGTCGATCAGCGCCGCCGCGGCGGTCGAGTCGAGCGCGACCGGCTTCTCGCAGACGACGTGCTTGCCCGCGGCGATCGCCGCCCGGGCCAGCGGCACGTGCAGGTGGTTCGGCGTGCAGATGTGGACGACGTCGATCTCGTCGGAGCCGACCAGTTCCTCGGCGCTGCCATAACCGCGCGCGGCGCCGAGCTCGTGCCGGGCGGCGTCGGCGCGCTCCGGCGTGGAGGCGGCAACGCCAGCGAGTCGCACCCCCGCGACCCGGGCCGCCCTGGCGTGGACGCGGCCGATGAAGCCCGTGCCGACGATGCCGACGCGCAACTCGCGAACATCAGCCAAGGGCTTGATGAGCCCCGTGTCGACGGCACCCTCCTCCATGAAACGAACGTAATCCACTTTTGCTTGTCTGTCAACCAAAAGACTGCCGACTAACCAGCAGAAGCTAGGAATTCCGGGTTTAGAGCGCTTATCTTCTGCCTTCTTGACAGGCAAAAGCCCGAGGTGATTCACTCTCTCCTCGGATGGCCGAGCGAGTTCCTCCCGTAGCGACCCCGACCGGAGCGGGCTCGCTGCTGAAGCTGATCCGGGAAGGCGAGGGGTCGACCCGGGCCGATCTGGCCAAGCGCACCGGCCTGGCGCGGTCGACGATCACGCAGCGGCTCGACCAACTGCAGCGACTGGGTCTGCTCAAAGAGGTCGGCGGCAGCGAGTCCACCGGCGGCCGGCCACCGATGCTGCTCAGCTTCAACGAGGACGCCGGCCTGGTCCTGGCGGCCGACCTCGGCGCCACCCACTCGCGCCTCGCCGTGACCAACCTCGGCGGCGAAGTCCTGGCCGAAGACCGCGGTGAGATCGAGATCGCCTCCGGTCCCGACGCGGTCCTCGACTGGGTCGAAGAGCGGTTCTCAAAGCTGCTCGAGAAGTGCTCGCGCCAGGGAGACGAAGTCGCCGGGATCGGGATCGGACTGCCGGGGCCGGTCGAGCACTCGACCGGGCTGCCGCGCAACCCACCGATCATGCCGGGATGGGACGGCTTCCCGGTCCCCGAGCGGTTCGCCGACCGCTACGGCGTGCCGGTCCTGGTCGACAACGACGTCAACATCATGGCGCTGGGCGAGCACTGGACCGACTGGCCGCAGGTCGAGAACCTGCTCTTCGTCAAGGTCGGCACCGGGATCGGCTGCGGGATCGTCCTCAATCGCGCCATCCATCGCGGCGCCGACGGGGCCGCGGGCGACATCGGCCACGTGCGGATCGCGATCGACGAGCAGAGCGAGGACATCGTCTGCAGCTGCGGCAATCTCAACTGCCTCGAGGCGCTGGCGAGCGGCGGGGCGATGGCCCGCCGGCTGCGGGCGAGCGGCGTCGACGCCCGCGACGCGCGGGCGGTAGTCGAGCTGACCCGGGCCGGCGTGCCGGAGGCGGTGCAGCTGGTCCGCCATTCCGGACGCCTGGTCGGCGAGGTCGTCGCGACCGCGGTCAACTTCTTCAACCCCTCCGTGATCGTCGTCGGCGGCGACGTCGCCGACGCTCAGGAGCAACTGCTGGCGGGGATCCGCGAGGTCGTCTACCAGCGCTCCCTACCGCTGGCGACCCGCCACCTGCGGATCGTCAGAAGCCCGTTGGCCGACCGCGCCGGCGTGATCGGAGCGGCGGCAATGGCGATCGAGCACGTGCTTTCGCTGGAGCCCGGAACGGCGCCCTTCGGGGCGGGGCGAGCCGGTTAAAGCCTTAAAGACCGAGCGCTACTCGCCCGCAGCGGTGGCGACCAGCGAGCGGGGACCGCCGTGGTCGCGATGCTCGCAGAGGTAGATGCCCTGCCAGGTCCCCAACGCGGGGCGGCCGTTGCTCAGCGGCAGCGTCAGGGACGGGCCCAGCAGGGCCGCCTTTATATGGGCGGGCATGTCGTCGTCGCCCTCCAGGGTGTGGGTCCAGTAGGGGGCGCCTTCGGGGACCGCGCGGTCGAACCAGGCCTCGAAGTCACGGCGCACCTCCGGCGAGGCGTTCTCGCTCAAGGCCAGGGAGGCCGAAGTGTGCTGGATCAGCAGCTGCAGGGTCCCGACCGCGATCTCCCGCAGCTCGGGAAGAGCGGCGAGCACTTCCCCGGTCACCAGGTGAAAGCCGCGGGGCCGCGCTTGGAGCCGGATCGTCCGTTGGACCCACATCAGTGATCGCTTATACCGACTTTGCCTTCGACTTCGACCAGGTGCGTGACAGGCGGCTGTCCGCCACCTGCCCCGAGCCCGCGGACCTCGTCCTCCAGCGACAGGTCCGCCTGGGTCAGCCGTTCGTGCTGGCGCAGGTGCTCCTGCCAGGAGCGGACGTGGAAGCTCTCGACGAAGCGGTCGGGATCGGCGAGATCGCGCTCCAGCACCCAGTCCACCGCCCCATCGCGGAGGCGGAGCTGGCGCAGCTCCTCCATCCGCGCGATGAATACCGGCGCATCGGCGGGAAGCACCCGGTAGACGAGCGAGACCCGCACCGGCCCGGATGGGACCGGGCCGCTGACGCGCGGCCGCGGCCAGAGGTCGGCGGGTCCACGGTCGGCGGCTTCCACAGGAGCGAGCGGCCAGCGCAGTCCCGCCAGCGGCACGAAGGCAAGCCCGACGGCGGCGATGGTCAGCGTGGCGGATAGCCCGAGACCGAGGGCGACCCCTCCCCAGAGCGCGGCGGAGATCGCCAGGCCGCCCTGGAAGACCAAGGTGTAGAGGGCGGTGCCTCGGCCGCGCACCCATTCGGGCAGCGCACGCTGGGCGGCGGTGTTGGTCATAGCCATCTGGGTGGTCCAGGCAGCGCCACCCAGAACCAGGCCGATGCCGACGATCACCGCACTGTCAACCTGGGCGAGGACGAGGGTGGCGAGGGCGTAGCCGAGGGCAGCGATGACCAGCAGCCGATCGGAGGAGAACTGCGCGCGAGCCTTGGCGATGCCGAAACCGGCCACCACCGCGCCGGCGCCCATGCAGGCGAACAGCGCCCCGTAGCCACCCGCACCCAGTCCAAGCTCCTGCCGGGCGACCTGGGGAAGCAGCGCCCAGACTGCTCCGGAGAAGGTGACGAACACCGCAGCGCGGGCCATCACCGCGCGCAGGTCGGCCGAGTGGCGGGCGTAGCGGAGGGCCGCGGCGGCGGCCGGCAGCACCTGCTCGGGCGGCGAGGTCCGCGACGCGGGCCGCCGCCGCCAGCGGGCGATGGCCACCAGCGCCAGCCCCCACATCACCGCGTTCAGGCCAAAGACTGCCTCGGGACCTTGCAGGGCGATGATCAGGCCGCCGATCGCGGGGCCGACCGCCCGGGCCGCGTTGATCGCGATCCCGCCCAGCGCCATCGCCGCCGGCAGCTCCTCGGGCGGAACCAGCTCGGGGACGCTCGACTGCCAGGTGGGCAGGAAGCTCGCCAGGCCCATGCCGATCAGGAAGGTGAAGCCGAGTAGCACCGCCGGACCGACCAGCCCCGCCGCGGTCAACGCCGCCAGGGTGGCGGCGACCACCACCACCCAGATCTGAATTGCGATCAGCAGTCGGCGGCGGTCGACGATGTCGGCGACCACGCCGGCGGGCAGCGCAACCAGGAAGGTCGGCAGGGTGGTGGCCGACTGGACCAAGGCCACCAGCAGCGGCGACCGGGTCAGTTCCGTCATCAGCCAGGCGGCACCGACGTTCTGCATCCAGGTGCCGGTATTGGCCGAGACGCTGCCCAGCCAGAGCAGGCGGAAGCCCGCGCGGTGCAGTGGCTCAGCCGGGCTGCTCAACCTCGTATACCGCCGCCAAATCCTCGTCGGCGTGGTCCTCGTCGGCCGCCAGAAAGCGCTTGTAGGTCGCATCCAGCAGCGGCATCGGTACTCCCGAGCTCTGCTCGACCTCCCGCACCAGCTCCAAGTCCTTAAGGGCAAGGCGCACGGGGAAGCCGGCCGGATAGTCATGGGCGCGCATCTCGTCCAGCTTCAGAAGACCATAGGCCGAGCCCAACGGTCCGCCGTCAAGAAGCTCGATGAACTGCCGCTGGTCCAGCCCCATCGCCTCGCAGAGGTACATCGACTCTGCGAGGGCGGCGGTCATGGAGATCATCCAGTGATTGGCGGCGATCTTCAGACGCGAGCCCATCCCGGCCTCGCCGACCCAGAGGACACGCGAACCCAAGGCCTCGAAGACCGGCTCGACCGACGCGCGCGCCGAGTCAGGCCCGGAGGCGAGAATGGTCAGTTCACCCTCCTCCGCCGGGTGGGTGCTGCCGGAGACGGGCGCGTCGACAAGCGTCACGTCGTGTGCCCGAGACACCTCGACGAGCTGATCGGCCTCGCTCGCCCCGACGCTGCTCATCTGCAACCAGATCGTCTCCTCTGGCCAGTCCTCGAGCAACGGATCGACGAGGTCGAGAACGATCGGCGCCGTCGGCAGCATCGTGATCACGACGTCGGCGCCGCGCACGACCTCGGCCGGTTCATCTCCCCGCTCGGCGCCACGCTCCTCGACAGCAGTGACCTGCTCGGGGTTACGGTCCCAGGCGACGACCTCGATGCCCTGATCGAGGAGGCGATGGGCCATAGCCGATCCCATCAGGCCAACCCCGAGCAAACCTACCCGAACCTTCTGCTTGTCAGCGTAGGTGTTCACTCGATGCCTCCATCATCTCCCGACCGACCTGTTCGGTCAAGCATCCGGAGAGTGTGTCGCGCGGAGCGTAGGATCAGAGGACGGAGGTGGAGCCCCGATGACCTACATTGCGTCTCCCGATCGCTACGAAGGCAAGATGCGGTACCGACGGACGGGCCGTTCCGGCCTCGACCTCCCCGTCCTCTCGCTGGGCTACTGGCACAACTTCGGCGACGACCGCCCTTTCGAGGTCCAGCGCGCGATCTCGCGGCGCGCCTTCGACCTGGGGATCGTCCATCACGACCTGGCGAACAACTACGGCCCCCCGTACGGGTCGGCGGAGGTCAACTTCGGCCGCTTGATGCGGGAGGACTTCGGGTCCTACCGCGACGAGATGATGATCTCCACCAAGGCGGGCTGGGACATGTGGCCCGGCCCCTACGGACAGGGCGGTGGCTCGCGCAAGTATGTGCTCGCCTCGCTCGACCAGTCACTGCAGCGGATGGGGCTGGAGTACGTCGACATCTTCTATTCCCACCGGCTGGACGGATCGACGCCGCTGGAGGAGACGATGGGCGCCCTCGACACGGCGGTGCGCCAAGGCAAGGCGCTCTACGTCGGCGTCTCCTCCTACGACGCGGAGCGAACGCGGCAGGCAGAGGCGATCCTGCGTGGCCTCGGGACCCCCCTGCTGATCCACCAGCCGTCCTACTCGATGCTGAACCGCTGGATCGAGACGGAGAAGCTGCTCGACACCGCCGCCGAGCTCGGCATCGGGGTGATCGGCTTCACCGCCCTCGCCCAAGGCCTGCTCACGGATCGCTATCTCGACGGCATCCCGGAAGACTCCCGTGCCGCGCGGGACCCCGAATTCGACAAGTCCTGGCTCAGCGAGGAGATGATCGCCCGGCTACGGGCGTTGAACGAAATCGCGTCCCTGCGCGGGCAGACCCTCGCCCAGCTTGCCCTGGCCTGGGCGCTTCGGGACGAGCGCGTGACCTCACTCGTCATCGGCGCCTCCTCGGTGGACCAACTCGAGCAAAATGTCGCCGCCCTGGACAACCTCTCGCTCTCGGCGGGCGAGCTGGCGGAAATAGATCGGCAGGTCAACGCCGGCGGAAGCGTCGACATCTGGCGGGAAGCTCGGGAAGGCGCCTTGTAATCAGTCGTCGCGAGGAAGGTGACGATATCCAGGGTTGACAATGCCCTCGTCATCCCCTCGCGTGAGCATGTTGAGCATCGCCTCGGTTACGCGGTCACCCACACGACGATTTGCCTCCACCGTGTTGAACGCGACTTGCTCCGAGGAGGCGAGAAAGCAGTCCGGGGGCAGGTCGGAAAAATCAGATGATGGCGGGGCATCGAACGCGGCACGAAGTCGGCCTGCTCGCAGTTGCGAGTAAAGAGCTTTGCAATCGACCGCGTCCGGAAAGGCGGCGTTGACGAGCAGCGCCCCTTTTTTCATGCGCTTCAGCTCCGGGCCTCCGACGACGTGATGGCCGTGCAGCCGGTCCACGTGCAGGGACACGATGTCGGCAAGATCGAGTAGACGCGTAAGCGTCACCGCCTCGATCCCGTCCTCGAGATCGCGGGGCTTGCGCCTCCCGGTGGCGAGCACACGCATGCCGAGCGCCCGTCCCAGCTTCGCGGTTCGCAGTCCCGTGTGGCCGAGGCCGATGACGCCGAGAACGAGCCCGCCGAACTCATGCGCCGGGAATCTCGAAGGCGTGGGCGGGTGGGCGGACACGGCGGGGAGCCCGCGACTCATCGCCAGCATCAGCGTGATCGCGTACTCGGAGACCGCCGGAGCGTTGAGTCCGACCGCGGTCGAGATCGCTACCCCGCGGTCGGTCGCCTGCTCCCATACCGGGATGAACTCGCTGTAGCCGGAGCCGGGGAAGGCGATCGCCTGCAGGCAGTCGGCGCTGTCGAGCACCTCCCGCGTCACGATCTCCATGCCGCCCCAGATGTATCCGCGCTTGCCCGCCAGGGCGCGAGCGAGCGCGCCCTTCGCGAACGGATCCTCAAGCCGCGTGACGCTGAAGCCGGCCTTCCGTAGCAACCGCACGTGACCAGGAGTCACGAACCGGCGGCCGGTCACGAGGATCCGGTCACGAGCCGCGCGACTCACCCGACCCCATCTCTGAGTTAGCGGCTCGAATCACTCCACCCACGGCGGCCAGTGACGTCACGATGCTGCTGAGAATCCAGCCATGGATTATGCCCAGGTGCTCGCCCGCGAAAAAGATGCGCGCACTACCGGAGGAGTCGCCGATCGGCTTTCGCATGTTCTCTTGATGGCGGAGTTGCTGACCTGGCCTGAAGTAGGTAAACCCTTCCTGCCAAACGTGATGCCGGGCTTTGACGATACGGCTGCGCACGCTGTCGTCCTCAGAGCAACCGTGCAGTCGATCGACGCCGGCGATGACCTCCCTGGTACGACGCTCGTCATCTTCCAGCCGGGCGTAACGCTGGGCGCTATCGCCCCACATGTAGGCCGCGGTGAAGACTCCGGCGTGGTCTGGGACCTCCGTATCGCGTGGAATCCACTGGTTGGCGCCGGACAATCTCCGTTCGCGGCGGCCGTTGTCCGACGGGTAGTAGCACTGCTGAATCGACTCGTCGGTAAAGCTTTTGCCTCCCACGATTTCGTACTTCGATTCCCAAAACCGCCGGTCGCAGTGGAAGAGGCACTTCGCCAGGTGCTCCATCTGCACCTGGCGCCACGCTTCCCTCTTCTCAGCCAGGCCCTCCAGATCTTGGGGCGCGATATCGATGTTCTGAAGTCGCTTGATCGGCGCCGTACAGATGACGAAGTCGAAGACCCTTTCCCGAACGTCTTCTTCTTCCTGCTTCCAGCGAACAGCCACACCGGCGTCGGTGACGTCCAGGCCGATGACCTTTGCCCCGAGCGTGATGTCTTCACTCCGCAGTCGTCGGAGAAATGCGTTCGGCAACTGTTCCATCCCGCCGACGATCTCCACCATCGGCGTCCCCAACGTCGGTACCAGGTCGAGCACGAACTGTGCGAACGTCCCCGAGTCGAGATACAACAGGCCGGTCGCCCGCGCTATGTAGTCCCAGTCTTCAGCATTGAGGCGCACGGAGTCCAAGCGCTTCTTCGTCACGAAATCGCGGAGGGTGTGAGCCTCCCATGAGGCAAGCTCGGAGTCAGCGCCGCCATTTACGAACAGCGACCACCTCTGCTCGTCGGTGAGCTCTCTGAGCACGGGATATATGACGCGCTCCAACAGCAGATCGAACGGCGAGCGGCAGAGGTCGCCCACCGACAGACTGAGGCCGGGGTACGCGCTTTTGAGCTCCTGGGCTATATCGGCGCCTTTGTCGCCGAAGAACTTCACCTGTCCGTGCTGACCTTGGAGGAAGAAGAAGCCGTTGGGATTGGCTCCGATGAAAGGCCGCGTCTGAAGGCCGAATCGCTCGACGTAGTCAAGCGTGGCCTGATGGGTCACAGGAAGGCGCATGGCACCGAGCTCCCCGTACGTGCCGTCGTCGAAGTGGTGGGTAAAGATGCGACCGCCGCAGCGGTTGCTCGACTCCAGCAGGGTGACTCGATACCCCCGCCGGTAAAGCTCGTAGCTCGCGCAGAGCCCCGCTATTCCCCCACCTATGACGCACACTCCTACACCGGGCTCATGGAGGCACTCCGGAAAGTCCTGCCGAAACTCGAACAGACTCTCCCAGGAGAACGGGCCTCCTGTATCGACGTGGTCGAACGGTGGATCGAGCGCGGGCGACTTCTTGCTCATGCGCATCCCTTGCGAGTTACCGCAGTGCAGGACCCCGCCATGGTCCAGAAGTGTATTCCTGATCTAAGATGTCCATATGGATGACGCCGTCTCCCGTTACCTGACCAACACCGAAGCGGGTGACGTCGAGGGATTCATGGGGACGCTGGCGCCGGACGTCGAGGTCGTCTCCCCGATCTCCGGCAAGATGGTCTTTCGCGGCGAGGACGACGTCCGGATCCTGCTGAGCGCGGTCTACGGCACCTTGACCGACCTACGCTGGACCAGGTCGGTCGGGGACGGCGAGAGCCACATCGCCGTGGGCGAGGCGCGCATCCTCGGGGTGAGGATGACCGACGCGATGGTCTTCGACCTCGGCCCCGACGGGCGCATCCGCAGGATCGGTCCCCATCTCCGCCCCTGGCTGGCGCTGACGCTCTTCGCCCTGGTGCTGGGGCCGAAGGTGGCACGGCACCCGGCAGTGGTCCGACGGGCCCTTTCCGACAATCGCTGACCGCAACCCCGAGCCCTGGGTACATACGCCGGAACAGGCCATATGTTGAAGGGCTGATGGAGCGCTACACGCTGATCGATCTCTTCGCCGGTTGCGGCGGCATGTCGCGCGGGTTTGAGGAGAGCAGGCGCTTCCGCTCGATCCTCGCCGTCGAGGCCGACGGCGACGCCGCCGAGACCTACCGCCTCAACTTCGGCGACCACGTCGCCGAGGCGCGGATCGAGGATGTGGCGAGCTTCCAGAGCGCCGACGTCCTCATCGGCGGCCCACCCTGCCAAGGGTTCTCGCCGCTCAACCGCGGCGCGGTCGGCTTCGAGCGCCGGGGGCTCTGGCAGGAGTACCTGCGGGCGCTCGAACAGGCCGAGCCGACCGCCTTCGTGATGGAGAACGTGCCGGAGCTGCTGCGCTCGGCCGAGTACGCGGAGTTCAAGAAGCGGGCGGAGGGGCTCGGCTTCCAGGTCGAGGGCGACATCCTCAACGCGGCCGACTACGGCGTGCCGCAGCGGCGGCGGCGGGCGATCGTGCTCGGCATCCGCGACGGCGACGTCCCCTGGCCGGCGCCGACCCACGCCGACCCGGAGGTCACGAGCGCTGAGCCGCGAGAGCCGTGGGTGAGCTTCCGCCAGGCGGTCACCGGCCTGCCGCTGCGCCCCGACGGACGGGCCTGGCACCGCTCACGCAACCCGCGCCCCGAGAGCGTGCGCCGCTACAAGGCGGTCCCGCGCGACGGCGGCGACAGGTTCGCGATGCAGCGCAACCTCGACCGCGCCGGCCTGGGGGATCTGGTGCCGCGCTGCTGGCGCGAGAAGCCGACCGGGACCACCGACGTCTTCGGCCGGCTCTGGTGGGACAAACCTTCGCTGACGATCCGCACCGAGTTCTTCAAGCCCGAGAAAGGCCGCTACCTGCACCCCTCGGCCCACCGCCCGATCACCCTCCGCGAGGCGGCGCGCTGCATGAGCTTCCCGGACGACTTCATCTTTCCCGAGCACCAGTCGATGACCAGCGTCGCCCGCCAGATCGGCAACGCGGTGCCGCCCCTGCTGGCGCGGCGCATCGCCGAGGCGGTGGCGGCCGAGCTCGACGGGAAGGTCGGGGCCCGTCCCCCGGCAGAGCTCACCGCGGCCGCCGCCTAGTCGAAGCCCAGCCGCTCCCGAACGTGCTCGGGGAGCGCGCGGCGCTGCTGCTCGGAGAGCCCGTCGATCTCACTCTGGGGGATCGACATGACCTCGCCGCGGCCGAGCCGGGGGTAACCGAGCGCTTCGATCACCGCGTTGCCGTATTGAGCCGAGAGCGTCCTCATGCCGTTCAGAGGGTCACCTGCCCAGGTATCGGCGCGGATGCGTCGCATCGGGTCGCCCGTGGTACGCGCGACCGTGGCGATCGCGTCGCGCGGGATCGGGGTCCGGGGCAGGAGAGTGAAGAGCTTGGTCACCCGGGCCTGGATCGTGTCCTCGGCCATCACCTCGGCCCGCACCGCGTCATCCATCTGCGCGACGAAGCTCTGCGGCAACGGCGTCGGCGGCACCAGGAACCGCATCGCCGCGTCGCGATCCGCCGCCGTCAGGGTCGTCTTGCGGTCGCGGTTGGCGCCGAGGTTCAGGTACTCCTCGCGGCAGCGGACGAGACCGACCTGGAACTTCGAGAGCTTGCGCAGTCCGCCGATGCAGAGGCAGAGCCGTCCGACCGCCTCTTCGGGAATCTGCCAACCACTGTTCATCCCCCACTTGATGTCGACGGGATGGCCCTCGATGTCGAGGTCGAGCAGATCGCCGCGCTCGAGCCCCAGAGATGCCCGGACAACGATCTCGAGCTTGGTGCCGACGTAGGTTTTCTCCGTCTTCTCGAGCTGGGCGAAGGACCAGCGGCCGGTGCGCGGGCCGTCCAGCACCTCGTCGATCGACTGCCGGATCGCCGGCCCGAACCGGGCGGCGGGATCGGGGCCGGCCAGCGCCTGCAGGTGGGCGAAGACCAGCTCCAGCTCCGGATCGGGCTCCACCGTCTCGATCGGGTCGAAGAGGGACACCGGAGGAGGGTATTAAGGTGCGAAGAGGTGAGTGGAGATCGCCCAGCGCCTAGTCGGCCGATTCCCTCCTCGGCCGCGAAGAGCGCCGAGATGTCCCGCGTCGCCCGCCGCGACACTGCCCCCGAGCTGGCGCTGCGATCAGAGCTGCACCGCCGCGGCCTGCGCTTCCGCGTCGACCGGGCGCCGGTGCCGGGGGTGCGCTCGCGAGCCGACGTCGTCCTCGGACCGGCGCGGGTCGCGGTCTACGTCGACGGCTGCTTCTGGCACAGCTGCCCTGAGCACGCCACCACGCCCCGGGCCAACGCCGAGTTCTGGGAGCACAAGCTGACCCGCAACCGCGAGCGCGACGCGGAAACCAACCAGAAGCTGAGTGAGTACGGCTGGGCAGTGGTGAGGATCTGGGAGCACGAGGACCCCGTCGAGGCCGCCGATCGGGTGGCAGGTGTGGTGCGATCGCGATTGGCCACCGGCGCTTGAGGGCGGCCGGGCCGGGCTGCGAAGATCGCCGCAGTGTCTGTCTCACTGCCGGAACCGCTCCCCCGCGATCTGAGCGCCGGGGGGTTCGCCCGCCGGGCCGGGGGGCTGGTGCTGGTCGGGCTCGTGGTCGCGCTCCTTATAAGCACGCTGCCGGGACTCGACGAGGTGCGGGAGCGCTTCGCCGACGCCGAGCCGGCCTGGTTGGTCGCGCTCTTCTTCCTCGAGGTCGCCTCCTGTCTCTCCTACGTGGTCGCCTTCCGCGGTGTCTTCTGCACCCGGCTGGGGTGGCGGTTCAGCTACGAGATCGGGATGACCGAGCAGGGGACGAACGTGCTGGTGCCGGCAGGAGGTGTCGGCGGGCTGGCGCTCGGCGCCTGGGCGCTGCGCCAGGGCGGGATGAACGCGGAGCGGATCGCGCGCCGCAGCGTCGCCTTCTTCGTCCTCACCAGCGCCCCGAACTTCATCTGCGCGGCGCTGTTCGGGCTGGCGCTGGCGACCGGGGTGCTGCCGGGCGGGGGGCCGTTGATCCTGACCTGGGCACTGGGCGGGCTCGCCCTGGCGGCGATCGTCCTGGTCGCGGTGCTGCCGCGGATCCTCGACCGCGTCGGGCCGGCACAGGAGGGGGCGGCGCCGAATCGCCGCGCCCGAGCGGGCCGCTTCACCCGGCGCGCCGCCACCACCGTCGCCGACGGCGTCCACGACGCGGCCGGACTGCTGCGCGCCCGCCAGCCCTACGCGCTCCTCGGCGCGGTCGGCTACATGGCGCTCGACGTCGTCGCCCTGGCGGCGGCCTTCGCCGCCTTCGGCAGCACGCCCCCCTTCGCCGCCTTCGTCTTCGCCTACGTGATCGGCCAGCTCGGGGGGCTGCTCCCCCTCCCCGGCGGCATCGGTGGGATCGACGGCGGCCTGATCGGGGCGCTCACCCTCTACGGCAGCCCGCTCGCGCAGGCGACCGCGGCCGTACTCGCCTACCGCGTCGTCCAGCTCGGCATCCCGGCGATCCTCGGCTCGGTCGCCTTCGTCCAACTGCGCCGGACCCTGCTGCGCGAGGAAGCGCCGGCGGCGCTCTGCGAGCCCTACGACAAGCCGCTGCCGGTCTTCACCCTGCCGCCGCGCGTCTGACTACGACCGCGCGACGTTCCAGCCCCTGCCGGCCCGGGAGCTTGACGATCACCTTGTCGGAGATCGGGCCGGCGCCGTCGCGGTCGAAGCTGAGCACACCGGAGTCGGTGTCGAGCAGCAGCGTGGGGCGGCGAAGCCGCGGCCAGGGATCGGCCTTGGCGACGACGGTGAAGGAGCGGCGCAGCTTCAGCACCTCGCTGCCGAAGACGGCGGCGGTGAGCACCAGGCGGTCGCCTTTGCGGGGGGCGAAGTCGGTGACGGTGGCGGCGGTGCGCTGAGCCGGCCGCTCGAGTGCGGGCGGCCGCTGCGAGCTTTCCGGCGCGCCGGTGAAGCGATAGCGGTCGGCGCCGGGGCCGCCGGTCGCGACGTCGCCGTTCGTCGCGTTGAAGACGATCGTGTCGCCTCCGTCCCCGCCCTGCAGGCGGGTGGGTTCGGGCCCGGAGACGAGGGTGCCGCCGGCGTCGTTGGCCAGCAGGCGCCGGTTGCCTTCACCGCCGCGCAGGGTCACCGCGCGCGAGCCGCGGGCGACCGCGACGTCGAGGAAGGCGGGGACGTCGAGGCTGCGGTTGGTGATGACGGTGGTACGGCCGGGGCCGGGGAGCTGGACGATCTCCGGCGTGCCGGTGCCGTTGAGCACGTAGACGTTGTCGCCCGGGCCGCTGGTCATCGCCAGCCCGGACATGTCACCGCCGGCGACCATCCGGTTGTCACCCTTGCCGCCGATCATGACGCCGGTCATGTCGTCGCCCTTGAAGCTGTCGTTGCCGCCGCCGCCGTACATGATCGCCTCGCCGCCCGACTCGACCATGCGGTCGCGCCCGGCCGCGCCGTAGAAGTAGTTCTTGCCATGGCCGCCGATGAGCAGGTCGTCCCCGCCCGCGCCGTAGATGATGTTTTCGCCGCCGCCGTCGCCGTGGACCTCGGTGTCGCCCTCGCCGGCGTAGACGATGTCGAGCGCGCCGGCGCCGGTGCGAACGGTGCCGCCGGCACGGGGGCCGAGGATGCGGTCCGAGCCGCGCGTGCCGGAGCTGGTCGCATCGCGGTCGCCGTCACCGCCGGCGGCGCGCGCGTCGATCAGCGTGCCGGGGCTCTGCACCTGCACCGTCCCTTTGATCGGCACCTGCTGGCAGGGACTGTCGGTCGCAGTCGCGGCGGCGGTCGCCTGCCGGTAGCGGCGGGTGGCCGAAGGCGAAGATTTCGGCGGGGCCAGCGGCCGGCGGTAGACGCAGCCCACCATCGTCTGCACCGGGTTGCCTTTGTCGTCGTAGCCGTAGCTCGCGTAGGTGCCGACGCCCCGGCCCTTGAAGCTCGCCATCGAGGCGTAGCCGGCGGGGAAGCCCGGGCACGGCTTGCCTTCGGCCTTGAAGCCGGAAATGCTCTCGAGGAAGCCGCGCTGCAGCGAGGAGAGCGAGGAGTCGTCGGCCGTGTAGCCGGCCCCGAACAGCTGTTGGCCGATGAAGGTGATGCTGTTGCGGACGGAGCTGTCGCCGACCACATAGGCCAGGCAGGGCTGGCGCCGGGCGGGGCTCTGGCCGAGGGCGAGGGTCGCCGGGGTGGTCACGTTCTGGGCGACGCCGTCTGCACCGAAGGAGAGGTCGGCGTCGTAGAAGTAGTTGGCGTCGCGTTTGGTGGTGAAGACGTCGAGGGTGGTCGCGAAGCCGGGGCTGGCGGGCGCCTCCATCGTGATCGTGCGCGTTTTGGTGTTCGTTTTCGCTTCGGTCTCGGTCTTGGCGAAGTTGTACTCGCCGTTGATCTCCTGGCTGACCTCCACCTTGCCCTCGGCGATGAAGGGGACCTTCGTTTTGATGCCCTGTTTGGAGCCCAATTTGCCGCCGATCTTGAAGCCGCGGGTGGTCGCCGTCGTGCTGGTTTCCGAGGTCGAGACCGATTCGGAGACGGCGACCTTGCCGACCGGGAAGTCGAGAGGAACCACCTCCGTGGCCGACCCCACCGAATATTTTTCGTTGCTCGTGCCGACCGCACCACTGACGTTGAACTTGCGGATCGCGGCACTGACGTTGTTGATCGTCCAGTTCCCCTCGTTGCCGACGTCCAGCTCCGCGCACTTGCCTGGCTCCTTGGCGAACACGTACCACTGGCAGGCCACCCCGACCGTGCTCAGCAGATCGACCACCGCGGTGTTGTCGTCAGCACTGGCGGTCGCCATGGCGGGTCGGCGGGTCGGCGCAGCCGGGGCCCGGCTCGCTTTGGGTTGCACCTGGTGGCTGTTGACCGGCACCGCCGTGTTGCAGTTGGCGTCGCTGTAGACGAAGACGTCGGCGTAGTTAGCGTCGCGGATCTTGGTGTGCCAGCAGATCAGCCCGGCGCCGTCTTGGCGCGGCAGCCAGGTGCCGAGGCCGTCGTAGAAGTTGGTGCCGAAGTTGGCGTTCTGCCCGGCCTGCCAGTAGAGCGTGTAATTGTCGGGCGATCCGTTCGGGACGTACCAGGTGCTGCCGCCCGGCTCTTTGACCTGGAGCTGGATCCGCTGATGGCCGTCGCTGCCACTGCAACCGCCGCCGGTCTTTTTTTCGCTGACGTAAGGAACGCTCGTTCCCGGCGCGGTGAAGTTCTGATCAAGCGGGTGGACAAGCCCCTGCGCTTCCCAGCAGTTGCTGCCTTCGCGGGCGAGCAGGGTGACCGTCTCCGGACCGTAGTTGTGCACCCTGACCGTTACCCCCTGACCGGCGAGTGACGGCGGCGGCACGATCGCCAAGACGGCGAGGAGAAGCAGGGCGACAAGGGTCAGGCTCCAACCCGATCTTCTCGGCGGCGCGTGGGTTGGGCCGCTCACCGCCCGGAAGCTAACAACGGCGGCCGACATCATTTTGCAAAGGGGTTCTTGTCGAATAAAAGCGATGCGCCTGCTAGCCCGCGGCGAGGTGGGGCGTGGTCCCGTGTCCCCCTTTGAGGATGAGACCATCGGCCAGCCCCACCACCATGAACAGGCGCAGGGGCTGACCGGCGGATCCGTAGACGGTGATCCAGCGCTTTGTGGCCTGTCCTCCGCAGCCTGCCCGCACGAGCAGGGCAAGCGCGGCCAGGTCGATGAAGTCGCAACGCTCGAGGTCGATCAGGACCCGTCTACTTCGCTCTGCCCCCCGCAGCGCCGCACGCAGGTGATCGAGCACGGCCAGGTCGACCTCACCCTCGATCTCGATTCGACGGCACCCTGGCGAGGAATCGCGCTCAATCAGCCGGAACGCCCGCATCTGTCACGTCAGCTCGCCCGCCTGAGCTGGGCCGCGGCTTTGACGCAGCGCGAGAACGGGGTGCCCTTCTCACCTTTGACGTGCTTTTTGCTCAGCTCCTTGCAGGCTTTGCGGGCGGTGATCTTCTCGTCGTTGGCGGCCTTCGCCATCGCGGTCACGCACTGGCTGAAGGGCGTCCCATTCTCACCTTTGACGTGCTTCTTGCTTTGGTCCTGGCAGTAGACGCCGTAGGCCTTCGCCTTCTCGGGCAGACCGGCGCCAGGGCCAGGCGTGTCGGGAGTCGGGGCCGGGGTGTACTTCGGGCCGTTGCCCTGGCCGGGGTTGGTGGGCTGGCTCGCGAGCGCCACCGCCGGGACCAACGCCAGGGCGAGCGCACCTAGAACCATCGCGACCTTCATCCGCAGCTTCATCGTCTCTCCTCCGCTTCGTGCGCCCCCGAGGGCGCGTTTGCCTTCCGTGCTGGTGAAACGGGGGTCGATGGCGAGTGTCAGGCCCTATCCGCGAGCCGGCATCAGGGCTTCTTGCCGGTTTCGGCTTGTGCCGGGGCTTCACCTCCGGCCGCCTGCGGGGCGGCCTTCCCCTGCGCCTGCGGCTCCGGTGCGGCGGTGCTCGGGGGAGACGCGGGGGCGGCCTTCCCTCCAGCCGGGGT
>Ga0190264_10000044_pt1 | contig 17748 bp, 15 predicted proteins | sample Popmic112T_FD_136651 | JGI IMG/M metagenome (GOLD analysis project Ga0190264, IMG submission 136651) | Populus adjacent soil microbial communities from riparian zone of Indian Creek, Utah, USA - 112 T | ecosystem: Environmental > Terrestrial > Soil > Riparian zone | place: USA: Utah | collected... | reverse complement strand
GCTTGTCCCAGATCGACGCGGGGTAACCATCCGGCCCAACCGGCGAGTAGACCGCCTGCCAGATGTCCCACTGATCGCCGCTGCGCCCGTGGGTGCCCAGCACGAGCTCGCGACGCGAGCTCTCCGCCACGGTCGTTTCGGTGCGACCGAGCCAATCTCGCTTTCCAGCTCGCGGTGTGTGCTTCCAGAAACTTTCGGTGTAGAACGCGTTCGATTCCTTGTAGATATCGATGACCGTGTACGCGCGGAAGTCGACCGGATCGGGACAGGCGATGTACGCGCCGTTGTAGAAATCCGGGTAAAACAGCTGGACCGCCATGGCTTCCCAGCCGCCGGTCGAGCCGCCGTAGACGAAGCGTGACCAGCCCGTGCCGAGTGCGCGATATTTCTTTTCCAGGTACGGAATGAGCTCGGTCTGGATCGCGGCGCCGTAGGGTCCGAGGTTCGCCGAATCGACGGCGTAGGAGTCGTCGTAGAAAGGATTCGCGTGCTGGATTTCGACGACCAACGCGCGCGGAAAATTCGGGCCGATCCAGAGCTTGTAGAAGCGATACGCCTCTTCCTGTTGCGTCCTGTTATATCCCTTCCATCGAAAGCGTTCGCTGTAGTCCGGCTTCAGATCCGGATCGGGCGGCGTTTCACGAAATCCCCCGAAATCCTCCGGAAAATGTCCGTGATTGATGATGAGCGGATAACGCGCCTTCGGATGAGCATCGAAACCTTCCGGCAGGAGCACGTGAGCGCCGAGATACATCGGCCGGCCCCAGAATTTGGTCAGGAGCTTGCTCTGGATGCGTTCATGCCTGACGTACTTCGTGTCCCTGGGCGGGACGATCTCGGGGATGATCTGATCGACCGCGAGCTCAATCGTCGCATTCGACTGCGGATCGAACGTGATCTCCATGGGCTTCGAGTACACGTTTCCGGGTGCGCGATTCCATTGCTGGCCCTCGCCACGATCCATCGGCAGCTTGATCGTGTGGCCGTCGCGCTGAAACGTTTCGTAGCGGTGGAACACGGCCTGCACGCGATACTTTCCAGCGGGCACCTCGCGCAGGCTGTCGCGCGGATAACCGAGGACACTCGCATCGACTACCTGCGGCTTCGTCGGCGACCAGTGCTCGACGTCGATGCCGAACAGCTGCTGTGTTGTTGCGCTGTCGTTCACCTGCATCCGCGGCTCTTCGCCCGGGTCGTTAGAGAGGACCAGGAACAACCGACCGTCGGGCAGCGCACCGGCGAGTCTCCCGTCGTATTTCACGGCGAACTGCGGCGTCGCGAACGCAGTTGTCGTCAGCGCGAGGAGGGACATGGAGAGCAGGATCGGGCGCATGGACATTCCTCTCGGCAACGAAGAGTCTTCGGAAAGCGGCGTCCACGCCGCGTCAGCATTCATCGTCACGAAGATACCAGTCCGCGTGATTTGATTGCCCGGTTTCGCGATCCAGAGTTTACTGGGAATACCGTCGGTTCAATATTTCGGGTGTCCGGAGAAACATGAGTGACAAGAGCAACCCGCCGCCGATTTCTACGCGGTGTCGTCCGCGCAGGCGCAGGCTCGATCGCCGCGCTGGCGCTGGGCTCCACGAACACACTCGGCCATCCCCGTACCCGTGAGCGTGCTTCCATGACTATTCTCGAACTCTCGCGCCTGCTGGCCGCCCGCAAGGTCACCAGCCGCGAACTCGTCGAAAAATCACTTGCGGCCATCGAAGATCCGAACGGCGAGGGCGCGCGTGCATTCATCCGCGTGCATCGGAGTGCGGCGCTGGCGACGGCGGATCGCATCGACGACGAGCGGCGGAAAGGCGCGCGACTGCCGGTGCTCGCCGGAATTCCAGTTTCGGTCAAGGACAACTTCGACGAGGCCGGCATCGTGACGCTCGCCGGATCGAAGGTGCTGGTCACCGCGCCGGCCGCAGTGAGCGACGCGACAGCGGTCGCGCGCCTGCGCGCCGCGGGCGCCGTCATCATCGGCCGCACCAACATGACTGAGTTCGCCTATTCGGGCCTCGGCATCAATCCGCACTACGGCACACCGCGCAATGTGTTCGATCGTGCCTCGGTTCGCATTCCGGGAGGGTCGTCGTCCGGCGCGGCGGTTTCAGTTGCCGATGGCATGGCCGTCGCCGCCATAGGCACGGACACCGGGGGATCGGTGCGCATCCCGGCGGCGCTAAATGGCCTCACAGGTTTCAAACCCACGTCGCGTCGAGTGTCGCTCGATGGTGTGTTGCCGTTGTCACTGACGCTCGATTCGGCGGGGCCGATCGCCCACGCCGTCGCTGACTGCGCGCTGCTCGACCACGTACTGTCGTCGACGCCGATCACCGAACTACCCACGATCACCGTGCGCGGCATGCGTCTCGCTGTGCCGCAAACCGTGGCGATGGACGAATTGTCCGCGCCGGTGGCGCGGGCATTCGCAGCGGCGATTGCGAGCTTGTCTGCGGCCGGCGCGTCCGTCGTCGAGTTCCCGCTGAGTGAGTTCGCGCGTGCCGCCGAAATCAATCCACGCGGTGCCATCAGCAGCGCGGAAGCGTTCTGGTGGCATCGCCAATGGATCAAGGGAGGCGCGAATCAATATGACCCGCGAGTCATCGCCCGCATCCGGCCCGGAGAGGCGATCAGCGCCGCGGCCTACATCGAACTCTTGCAGCAGCGACGGCGTTTCGTGCTCGACGTGGAAGCGGCGGTGCGCGGCTTCGACGCGTTGTTGATGCCGACGACTCCGGATACGGCGCCGACCATCGCCGAAGTGGTGTCCAGCGACGAAAGTTATTATCGTTTCAATGGCCGGATGCTTCGCAATGCGGCACTCGTCAATCTATTCGATGGCTGTGCGTTAACCGTCCCCTGTCATCAGCCGGGCGAAGCACCCGTGGGAATGATGATCGCCGGCACGGCGGGTCAGGATGGCCGCGTGTTGGCGTTGGGCCTCGCCATCGAGAAGCAATTGCGGCAGGTTGAGTGAGCTAGCGCTCGTCCTCGCGTTTCTCTTGCGCTTCTAGTTCTAGGTTCCGACGCTTCGCACGTTCCAGCACGTCCGGGGAACCCATGGGATCACGACGGCCGCGCAGCAGACCGAATAGGGTGCCCGCGAGGACGGCGCCGACGATAATCATGGAGATGATGAACAGCTTCACGAGGCAGACGCGACCAACGCCAGCAGCCGGTCCATCTGCGGCGGTTTTGTCACGTGTGCGTCGAAGCCCGCCGCGAGGGCACGCTTTCGATCATCGGCCAGGCCATAACCGGTCAGTGCAATCAGGTAAGTGCGCAACCCGCTGGAACGCACCTGCACGGCGAGACCGTAGCCGTCGAGTCCGGGCAGCCCGATATCGATCAGCGCAACGTCGGGTCGCAGTTGCGTGATCACGTCGAGCCCGCTGGGTCCGTCAACTGCCGTGTGGACGGTGTGCCCTTCCTGCTCGAGGATTTTCTGCAAGCTGAGGCGCGAATCCTCGACGTCCTCCACGATGACCACGTGTCGTGCGCTGCCCACGGCTGCCCGCCGTTGAATTGCCGCGCCTTCCGCCAATGGGGCGACCGCCGGCAGACGAACCGTGAAGGTCGCGCCAGCGCCTGGTCCATCGCTTGCGACATCGACCGTTCCCCCGTGCAGCTCGACGATGCGCCGCGCCAGCGTGAGGCCGAGGCCGAGACCGCCGCGTTTGCGTTCGGGTCCCTGCTGGGCCTGGAAGAAGAGCTCGAAGACTCGCGCCGCGGTCTCCGCGTCCATGCCTGCGCCGTCATCGCTTACCGTGAGCTCGACCGTGTCCGCGCGTGCGTCGATGCGTACCTCAATTCGGCCTCCAATCGCCGTGTGTTGCACGGCGTTCGATACGAGGTTACTCACGACCTGCACGATCCGTGTGCGGTCCGCGTTTACCCAGGCGGCAGCGCCGTGCAGCGTCACCTTTCGGCCGCCCGTGATGCCACCGGCGGCGAGGGCTCGCAGCGTCTCTTCTACCGTGGCAAACACGTCGATCGGGCCACGTTGCAGCGAAATTTTGCCCGCTATGGCGCGCCCTACGTCGAGCAAGTCCTCGACGATCCGGCTCAGGTGCGACGATTGTCGCGCGATCACGTCCTCGGCGAACTGCCGCTGCGCATTGTTCGGGCCCGAGTGCTGCAGCAGATGTACTGCGTTCGAGATCGATGCCAGCGGGTTACGGAGTTCGTGGCCGAGCATCGCGAGAAACTCGTCCTTCGCCCGGCTGGTCTGGGCGACCTCGGCGAGAGACTCCTGGAATTTCGCGGCACGCGCGGCGGCGCGCGCCTCGACCAGCGACAGCAGCAGTGCCGCGACGAGCACAAACAATGTGATCGTGGTGACGGAACCCGCGAGCCAGCCCCGGTTCACCAGCGCCGTGCCACTCACGGCCATTGCCGGGAAATGCGCCGCCGCCATCCCTGCATAGTGCATGCCGGCGATGGCGAGTCCCATGCCCATGGCTCCGAAAGCACGATGGTAGCGACGCCAGCCGGACGGCCGAGGCGAAGAGAATGCAACGCCGAGGGCCGCAAAGGACGCGGCGATCGCTATTGCGAACGAGATGGCCACCCAGGGCGGGTCATAACGAATCGGCGGGACGATCTCGATCGCCGCCATGCCGACGTAATGCATGGCGCAGATGCCGATTCCCATCGCGATGCCAGCGCTGACCAGCGCGGTGCGACCGACCTGTTTGCGGCTGGCGATATGTAACGCGAAAGTCGACACCACGATCGCGATGACCATCGACAGGAGCGTTATACCCACGTCGTAGGCGATCTCGATTGGCAGCGCGAGCGCGAGCATGCCGACGAAGTGCATGGACCAGATACCGATTCCCATCGCGACGCCGCCGCCGATGAGCCAGGCCGGAGCAAGCTGCCGGGCGGCCACGCGGATACGCAGGGCGAGCGTGATGGCGGTATAGGACGCCAGGATGGCGACCAGCAGGGAGACCAGTACGAGCCAGTGGTGGTAATGCTGGTGCATGGCGGAGTCGCAGCGTACCCCGTCGTGCCGTTTCGAGCCATTGCCATGAACTGCCAGGCTGTTGATCGGCTCAGCCAGGAACCCGCCGCACTGCAGGACCCTGCCGGGTAACGCTATCAGCAGGCTCAGGACCGTAGCGGCCGGCGAGGGCAGGCCGCGCCGGCCGGGCAGCCTAGCTATCGAACGTGATCTTCACCGACTCTGCCGACTTTTTCGCCGGGCCATGAAACACGACTTCGATATTGTTTCCGTCCGGATCGAGCACGAACGCGCCGAAGTAGCCCGGATGATAGGGACGCTCGCCAGGCGCGCCGTTGTCGCGTCCGCCCGCGGCCAGCGCGGCCTTGTAAAACTGCTCGACTGTTTGCCGGCTCTTGCCCTGGAACGCGAGATGCGTCCGGCCAGTCAGCTGGCCTTGCGCGGCAGCGCTCTCCTTGGTCGAGATGAACAGCTCATCCGCCCAGAAGTAATCGTCGCCTTCACCGGCCAGCGGGATCTCCAGCACGGTGAACACGGCAGCGTAGAAGCGCTTGCTGGCGGCAAGGTCCTTGACCACGAGCTGAAGATGGTCGATCAGTCGGCCGCGATGGAGTTCCTGGGTTTCCATGTGCAGAACCTATCACTGCAGCGACGACCGCGAAATCCACACTTCGAGTCGGAATCGATAACGCGGACTGCACCTTTTGTCCGGCCGATGTCACACTTCGGGATATGAGATCGAATCTGGGACAAGGGCTCTTGCTGTGCATTCTTGCGGTGTCGCTCGGGGCGTGCTCACGATCCAACGAGGCGACCACCATCACTCCCGCGCCCGCAGCCGCGGCGCAACCCGCACCCACTTCCGCGCCGGTGGCGGAAACCGCGCCCGTGATGCTGCCGCCGGAGCTCGCCGCGCGGCTGGTGCGGCCGCATTCGCCGGTGCTCGGCGCCGCGAAAGCACGCGTGACCGTGGTCGAGGTCCTGGACCCTGCCTGCGAAGCCTGCAGGGCGTTTGCACCGGTGGTGGAGCAGTTGCTGTTCCTTTATCCCGCGGATGTCCGCGTGGTGGTGCGCTTCGCTGACTTTCATCCTCCCTCCCAGGAAGCAATCCGTCTGCTCGAGGCCGCACGCCAGCAGGGAAAATTTCACGAAGTGCTCAGCGCATTATTCGAACGGCAGCAGGAATGGGCATCTCATTCCGCGCCGGATGCCGCACGCGTGTGGAAAATCGCCGGTGACGTCGGGCTCGACCTTGCCAGGGCGCGCAAGAATGCGCGTGCCGAGAGCGTAAACAAGATGCTGCAACTCGAGTCCGAAGACCTGGTCGCCCTCAAGGTCGAGCAGACCCCCACGTTTTTCGTGAACGGCAAACTACTCGTGGACTTCGGTCCGAACCAGCTGTTCGACCTCGTGAAGAACGAGGTTGGCGCGCCGTGACCGCTATTCGTGGAACACGGGCCCGTGGCCGTGCACGCGAAACCATTTGGTGATGATGATCTTGTGGCCGCTGATCACCGGTTCGCCGCAGTGCATGGTGAACTCATTGGGTGAGCCATCTGCGTGCAGATTGTTCCAGATCACCGCCATGCCGGCCCTGGGTGCGAATGCGAGGTCGATCTTCGTGAAGCGTGTGGCGCCGCCTTCCAGGCCATCGTTCAGATAGACCATGAATGTCCAGGTGCGATTGCCGCGCACGCCACCGAGGCGGTGGTACGTGTCGGTGCCCGGCATGAAGTAATCCCAGTGCGGCTTGAACTGCTGGCCAACGTCGTAACGTTGCGCCTGCACGCCCTCGGAGTATTCGGCGCGGATGCCGAGTGTCCTGCAGATCTTCGCGTCAATCGAAAGTGCAACCGGGCTGCGCAGGTGGCAGAGGTCCGAGGTCTGGCTCGTGCGGAATGAACTGTCGCCGATGGTGTACGCCACCGTCGAGGGACGCAGGTGATGACTGATGAGCGCGACGAGACGTGCGCATTCCTTCGCGCTCAGGAAATTGTCGAGCGTGTAGAGATCTAGGTTGGGATTGTCGACCTTGTGCAGGTTTGGAGGGTGACGCCGGATCAGCGGCGGAGATGGCGCGCCGTCGGCCAACGCATCGCCACGCGGCCTGACCGCATCGATGGCCGCGATGATGGTTTCATCGGACAGCCCCTGTTTGCGCATCGTCTCCAGGGACTCGGACAGGTCACAAGCCAGATCCACGCGTTGGCGCAGCCAATCGAGAAGGCGTTTGTCGAGGACAACTCCGCTGTTCATGGCCGATGTCTCTATCAAAATCTATAACGTAAACCCAGCCCCACTGCATTCATGCCGCCCTCATCGCCCATGAGCCCATAGGCCACCGAGCGATGATGCAGGCGCAATGAAATTTCCCACGGGGCCGCGCTTGGACCCGCCGTCAGTTCCAGGACCCAGTAGACCAGCCACTGGTGGCTTTCACCTTCTAGCTCCACCTCGACGGGCGGCACCTCGGTGGCATACGACAATCCGAGGCCAAATGCCGCTGACGAATTGAAGCGCTCGCTCCAGGGGAAGCGTCTCCATCGCAGCAGAATGGGGACCGCGTTGAATTCCCACAGCGTCTGATCATGAAAGTGGTAGACGACCTGTCCTTCGGCCTCGATGGCGAGCGCGCCGTCCTTGCGTGCCGCGTACTGGCGTGAGACCGCGACGGCGGCGAGATAGGAATCCACGAATTCGGTGCCCAGGGGATCGGTGATGATGTCTTCCCATCCGGGCTGCGTGGATATGCGTGCGCCGTACACCGTGGCATACCAGTCGCCCACATCGGCAACAGCGCACGCGGGCAACAAGAGGGCGAGTGCGGCCATCCATCGCGTATTCATTTGCGAAGCGTACCCGGGCTTATCATTCGCGACTGTGGGAATTCACGCGAAACGCGATGCAGTTACCAGGGACGCACTGCCGAGGCTTCGCCTGGTGTGCCTGGATCTTCCTGAAACGGTCGAAGAAGAAGCCTGGGCCGGCATACGCTGGTGCGTGAACCGAAAAAACTTTGCCCACGCGCTCACGATCAGCGACGGCTGGCCGCCGGCCTATGCAAAGGCCGCTGGCACGCGCGGCCCGGCTTGCGTCGTCACCTTCAGGCTTTCGCGCGAGCATTGCGCGGCCGCGCGATTCCGCCGCGCGCCATTTTTCCGACCGGTATGGTTTCCCAATATCGCCGGGATCGTGATCGACGCACGCACCGACTGGGACGAGCTCGATGAGTTGATTCGCGAGAGCTACCGCGTGCTCGCTCCGAAGAAGCTGGTGGCACGCATGACCGAATGAAAAAAAAGCGCGCCGGTCCTGGTCCGGCGCGCTTTCTCGAGATCAGCTAAGAGGGCGATTAGCCGATCGGCTTGACGATGTGTCCCGTCAGTACTGCCAGGTCAGCCCAAACTGCCAACGAGCGCCGCCGTAACTCATCTGTTCCAGGGTCGGCGCCCCGTCAGAATAAGTGTTGTGGGGCTGAATGGTCCGGTACGTCAGCTCGCGCGTGACGTTGCGTCCTGACACGTAGACATTCCAGTGCTCGTCGAACTGGTAGCTCAGTTTCAGATCGATGAAGTCCGTGGCGTCCCGGAAGTTCGTGCCGCCCGGATTGTAGGGCGTACGGATAGTCTGGCCCGGGCATTGCCCGAACGACGTCGGGTAATTGTTGATGGCGTTCGAACAGGACGAGATGAAGTCGAAGTACTCGGACTGGCCCTGGTAGGACAATCGCGCACTGAACTTGCTGTCGTCGTACCACAGCGTGAAGTTCTTGAAGTAGGAGCGCTGCTTCTCCGGTGGGTTGTAGCCGCCGGTCATCAGGTCCTGCGATGTCGCGAAATCCTCGAAGTCCAGTTCGGAATAGTTCAGGTCCACGCCGGTGTGCCTGAAGATCCATGGCAGGAACGTGAGCGCGACTTTCGCGGTGTACTCCATGCCCAATTGGGTCCCGGACGGGCCGTTGATATAGGACGGATAGGTGAAGCTGAAGTCCGACAATGGCAGTCCGGTCACCGGATCGGTCGCGTCACTGCCTTCGAACAGGTTCGAAGCCGGCATGTTGGCGTTGATCGGAGCGCCCGTGACGATCTTGTTGCGATAGTGCGCGACCGAGAACATCAAGTCTTCATTGGGATACCACTCGACCGTGAGGTTCTGGTTTTCTCCCCTGAACGGTTGCAAGGCCGGATTGCCGACGCGGCCCGTACAGGTGTTCGGATTGTCGGATGTCCCATTGACCTCGGCAGTATTGCGATCGTCGACGGTGCACGTTCCCGAGGGCAGTAGATTGGCCACGGGCGGGCGCGACATCACCTTGCCCTGGTAATAGCGGAGCACGATGTCGGGCGTGACCCAGAGATTGAGGTTGGCGGCCGGCAACCAATCCTTGGTATCACCCTCGAGCGACGTATTCATCGCGACACTCGTGGTGACGATGGCGGTGGGGTTGGTGACCGGGTGGTAAGCCGAAGTCACTGCCGTGTGCGACAGAGTCATGAAGCCCGTGGCATTCGTCGTGGTGATGACATAGCGCGTGCCGACGTTGCCATCGAACCGCATGTTCCACGGCAGTTCCTGATCGAAATTGAACATGAAGTAACCGGCGTCGGTGACTTCGTTGTAGGCAAAGTGCTGCTGCTCATAGACAGTGCCGTCGTTGGCCGTGCACGTCTTCATGCAGTGGTAGTCGAACACCTGGTCGGGAATGCCCGCGGCGATGACGGCCGGATTGATGAACGGCCAATTGGTCAGGATGTCGCCCTTGTCCGGATAGTCCCCCAGGAACTGAGAATCGCTCGTGTAAAGGGCGCTCTTGATCAGAGCGTCGAGGTCCGCGGGCGTGAACGTCATCGTCCCGTACAGCGCGTTGTTCAGATTGGCGACGGGGCTGTTGTTGGTGCCGACTGCGGTGCCTGCGACATAGCCGTATTGGCACGGCTGGGTGGAAGTTGCCGTTGGCATGCAGGAGCGATAGTTGACGGTCAGGTTTTCGGTTGGAACGATCACGGGCGCGACGTATCCCGCGGCGCCCACGTTGCCAGTGCCGGCCTTCACCGTGTAGCCGCCGCCGCCCCAGCCATTGCCGCTGCGATCGCGGCGCTGAAAGCCCGCCTGGAAGCTGCTGAAGAACGGAAGCTTCTCTTTGGAATCGAACGTGAAATCCATCTTCGCCTGCTTCTCGGCGTCATCGGTCATCGACGGACGCCAGGTGAGGGTGAAGTTGTTGCCCCACTGCGCCGCCTGAGCCGCCGTATAGGCTGGCGAGCCCGCCTGAAACGCGGAGGCGTTGGACACGTTTCGCGCTATGACGGGGTTCAGGGATGCATAGGGCAGGTTCGCCAGGTCGAGTCCGTCTGGCAGGTCATAACTCCAGAGACCGGACGGCGTGATGTGTGCGTCCACGCCGCCGTACGTGTAGTTCACGGCGGTACGGAGCTGGCCGCGCTGGAACGTCGAGCCGGAATCTCCATACATCAGATCGATCTTGAGACTGTCACGATTGAAGTGAAGACCGGTCTGCCAGTTCCAGGTTTCGATGTCTGTGTCGTAATTGATGGCATCGATGTTGGCGTTGCCATCGGCCAGGTGGAACGAGGTGACGTGGTGGGTGTCATCGACCACGACGTTGGTCATGTTGCTGGCTACGCCGCAACCCGTCGTCATTTCCTGTGCACCGGTCCCGGTGACGGTCGGAGGGCCGCACAGGCCGGTTGAATGGTAGCCCGCGCCAATTCCGGTACGAACCGCGCGAGGTGTGATCAACGCGTTGGTGTCGGGCGTGCCTGCAGGAATGGCGGCCTGCGTAAAGCTGCCGGCAATGTTGTAGCCGGGGCTGCCGAGATTGAGCGTGTTGTCCACGTTGGTGAGGTGACGATCCGCCTTCTGATAGGCGGCATAGACCGTCATATCGTCGTTCACCCGAAAATCGAGACGGAATTGCCCCGAGGACCTTTCCTCCTCGGAATTGCGTGGGAGCGAACGAATGAGCGAAGGCGCGTAGTCGTTCCACTGGTTCAGGCAAGTCTGCAATCCGTTGGTCTGCTCCAACTGCGCCGCCGTGCGGTTGTTTGCGGCGGATACTGCGGAAGTCGAGACAGTTCCGAGGACCTGGTCGCCCGCTCCGATTGCATTCAATTGCGTCTGATTCAGGGCTGGAAACGCCGCAAGGCAATCCGCCGGAGAAGCGGCTGCAGCCGACCTCGTCAGAATGTCGATGGGCGACAGCGACGAATAACCGTTGGGTCCCAGAACACGGAAATTCCCGGCCGTTGCGGTCGGATCAACCAGGCTCGGGTCGTAGGTGAAGGTCTTTTCCGGCGATTGATCGAAGTCGGCGCTGCGGAACGGACCGGCGTTGCCCGACGTCTGCGGCTGCTGGAGATCCGTTTGGGTTTCGAATTTCGAATAGTTGACGCTGGCGAATACGCCAAGGCGGTCTTCCAGGAATTTGCTCGCGAAAATGGCCGAACCACTTGGCGTCAGATCTTCGGTGATGGAATTCATCTGTCCGTCGGTCGCGAACTGGAAGAAAGGTTTGTCGAAGTCGAGACCGTTTCGCGTTTCGATGTGCACCGAGCCGGCCAGCGAACCTTCCGTCATGGCCGCCGTCGTGCCTTTGTAGACGTCGATGGTCTTGATGATGGCGGATGGCAATTCGCGCAGGTCGGCCGCGCGGCCGCCACCGGCGTTGAGGCCACCCGACAGCGCGCCGCCGGTGTTCAACACGGTCATGCCGTCGATGTCGACGCGGGTCATATCCGCGGTGGTGCCGCGAACTGAAATGCCCACGCCCTCGCCATTGTCACCGCGATCGAGCGCGACGCCCGCCACGCGGGAAATCGCTTCATTCACATTTTGATCGGGGAATTTGCCGACATCCTCGGCGGCGATGGAATCCATCGCCGTTGCAGCCTTCTTTTTGCGTTCGATCGAAGTGCGTTGGGCGGCGCGCGTGCCGACGACGGTCACCGATTCCAATTCCTGCGGCGCCGCGGTCGGCGCATCCGCCGCTGCTGGCGCTGCTGGCGCTGCCGGCGCTGCCGGCGTGGCCGGCGCCGGGTCGGCATTTTGCGCGGAAGCGAGTGGTGCCGTACTCAGGAGCAGAGCCGCCAGGCCCGCCGAAGATCCAATGAACCGATCGCCAGAACGGCTACCGAAAGTGCGCTTACGCGATGATTTCCGCATGTGTTGCCCCTCCCCCGAGTGCAAATATTTGCGCGTTTTTTATCGTGTAACGAAAAACGGACAAACGCGGTTCCGCTCTTCGTATGCCGCTGGTTCGGCAAATTATTTTGTTAGACCCGTGGCCTTTCAGACCGCCACAAAGATTCCATTTGCTCGCTACTACGATTACTTATGATCGTATTTGATTGTTTTTGATGTTCACCTGTCGAGAAACGGGTGTCAATCATGTTTTCGTTCACGGGCGATGTGTACATTCATATGCACATCCGGTTTTGATGGTAACGAACGGATTTCCAAAGGCTACGAGTTACAACACTGAATGACCTTCGCCGCGCTATGTCTGGTGCTGCTGGCGGCCCTGACGCACGCGAGCTGGAACATCTCCGCCAAGTTCGCGGCCGAGTCACGCCATTTTGTCTGGCTGTTCTCGGCAGGTTCGGTACTCGTTTATGGGCCGGTGGTAGCGGCCGTGCTGTTCGTCGAGCAGCCGGTATTCGAAGCTCGCCACTGGATGGCACTGGCCGCAACTTCAGTGCTGCATCTGCTGTACTCGCTCAGCCTGCAGACCGGCTACCGGCATTCCGACCTTTCGGTGGTTTATCCGATAGCGCGTGGTACCGGGCCACTGCTCTCGTTCATCGGCGCCGCATGGTTGTTAGGCGAAACACCCACGGCGCGCTCGCTTGCCGGCATGTTGCTGATCGTCGGCGGCATCCTGCTGGTCGCGGGGATCGTCGGCCATCATCGGCGAGCACCCCGAGTCGGCGTGTTCTACGGCCTGCTGACCGGAGCGCTGATCGCTGCCTACACTCTCAACGACGGCTGGGCGGTGAATGTGTTGCTGATCTCGCCGTTTCTCATCGACTTCACCGGCAATATGTTTCGCATGGTGGTGCTCGCGCCGCGCGCCTGGGCCGATCGCGCGCGCGTCGGTCTCGAAGCGCGCCTCTATCGCAAGCCCATCATCATCGTGAGTGTGCTCGGGCCGCTCGGCTATATCCTGGTGTTGTTTGCCATGCGCATGGCGCCCGTCAGTCACGTTGCTCCGGCGCGGGAGTTGTCAACGCTGGTGGGCGCATGGTTCGGCTCGCGCCTGTTGCGCGAGGACTCAGGGCCCTGGCGCATTGCCGGTGCTGCGCTGATCGTCGCCGGTGTGATCGCGCTTGCAATGCCGGCCTGATGGCGCGCCGGTCAGTATCAGTCGAGTCGATCGGTCGCGCGACGCCCCGTGAGTTCGGCCAGCGCCGCGCGCAGTTCGCGAATGCGCGGCGGTTTGCCGAGCAGCCGGTCCACTTGCAACGGGCGCTCGACGCGATCGGCCAGCTGATGACGCCAGCCGGTGAGCAGCACGATTGGAGTGCCTGGTGAAGCGGCGCGCAGGCTGGCGACGACCTGGCGGCCATCGACGTCGGGCATGGCAAGGTCCGTGATCACGATGTCGTACGGCATGCGGGACGCGGACGCTGCGCGGAACGCGTCGATTCCCGCCTGGCCACCATTGGCGGTCGTGACTTTGTGGCCTTCATCGACCAGGGCGCTGCGCAATGATTCGATCAGCGAAGGATCATCATCGATGAGCAACACGCGAAGGCTTCGAACGGCAGGCGCCGGCGTTTGTTTTCGGCTTTCCGGGGCTTCCGGCGCCGGCGTATGCGGGCGATCGAGCGCGCGCAATCGCGCAACCGCGAGCGCCACGTCATCGGCCGCGCGGCGAATGCTCGTGACGTACTGGCGCGCAGCTTTGTCGAGATCTTTGCGTTCGAGAAGCGCGTCCGCATAGAGGGAGATCGGCGACATGGCGATGTCGATCTCGTTCGCAATGATGCTCGCGTCACCCTCGCGCCGCGGGCCGACGTGCTGACTGAGAATGTCGGTCGCCGGATCATTGCTTTCAGCGGTGTTCATGTTCCGAACCTTCTGGTCGAGCGACACAAAACACTAGTAGTTTGATAGGGTTAAGTCACTAAGGACTTCCCCCAAGCTGACATGCCACTACGCAACGACATCGATTTCATGCGCCTCGCCCTGGAGGCCGCGCGCGGCGCTGAACAGGCAGGCGAGGTGCCCGTGGGTGCCGTGCTCGTACAGGGAGACGCCATTCTTGCGGTGGCGGCGAACCGGCCGATCGCCGGCCACGATCCGACCGCCCACGCCGAGATCGAAGCATTGCGCGCCGGCGGCAAGACGCTGGGATCCTACCGGCTCAACGGCACCACGCTGTACGTGACCCTGGAGCCCTGTGTCATGTGCGCGTCGGCCATTGTCCATGCCCGCGTGGCGCGGCTGGTATTCGGCGCCTGGGATCCCAAAGCGGGTGCCGCGGGCAGTACCACCAACGTATTCACCATGCCGTCCATGAACCATCGCGTGGATGTTTTTGGCGGCGTTCTCATGGAGGAAAGCGCGCGAATGCTGAATGCTTTCTTCACTGCGCGTCGGCGGGAGCTGACATAGCGACGGGAGGGGCGTCCTCTTCACTCAGGTCACTCAGGAGGAGGAGATCGAGAGATCGGTGTGCTAGCGTCGCGGTCCCGCGCCCGCGGCCTCATAAAGGATATTCTCCATGCGTTCCCCAATTCGCCTGCTCCTTTGCATGATTGCCGGCGCTGCAGCAGCTGGCGCCGTTGCCGCTCCCGTCACCTACAACGTGGACCCCGAACACACCTATCCGAGTTTCGAGGTAGATCATTTCGGTGGTGTGTCGGTGTGGCGCGGAAAATTCAATGAGAACAAGGGCACCATAGTGCTCGACCGCGAAGCGCAGAGCGGCACGGTCGACATCACCATCGACATGGACTCCGTCGACCTCGGGCTCGAGAAGCTCCATACGCATCTGAAGGGCACCGATCCGGGCATGCTCGATGTCGCGAAGTATCCCACCGCCACCTACAAGGGAAAGCTCGCCAAGTTCAAGGATGGCGCGCCCACGGAAGTGCAGGGCGACCTCACTTTGCATGGCGTCACCAAGCCCGTGACACTCACCATCCGTTCGTTCAAGTGCATGGCGCACCCAATGAAGAAGAAGGAATTCTGTGGCGCCGATGCGGTGGGCAATTTCAGCCGCGAAGACTTCGGCATCAACTGGGGCAAGGCGTTCGGTTTCAAGATGGACGTGAAACTTGCCATCCAGGTCGAAGCGTTCAAGGCCGATTGAAACCAACTATTCGCTGGTGCTGACGAAGGGGAAAGGAATGCGGAAGTTTTTTTGCGCGCTGGCGATGCTGGCGTTCGGTGTGACTGCCGCCAGCGCGGACAAGAATGACGCCACGCCCATCTTCGATGGCAAGTCGCTGACCGGCTGGAAGACCCTCGGTGGCGGCGCCGATTACAAGGTGATCGACGGCGCCATCGTCGGATCTTCGCGCCCTGGAATTCCCAACAGCTTTCTCGTCACCGAGAAGGTCTACCGGGACTTCATATTCGAATTCGACGTTCGTCAGGACGTCGGCCCCACCAATTCTGGGGTGCAGTTCCGCAGCCTGAGCACGCCGGACTTCGAAAATGGCCGCGTCCATGGCTACCAGACCGACATCGATCCTTCGCCGCGGCAGTGGAGCGGCAGCATTTATGAAGAGGCGCAGCGGGGCTGGTTCTACACCGGCGAGCTGCATCCCCCGGCCAAGGCGCTCTACAAGTTCGGCGAGTGGAATCACTACCGCATCGAAGCCGTCGGACCCCGCCTGCGCGTGTGGATCAACGACGCCCCCGCGGCGGATGTCATCGACGATGCGACCAAGGAGGGATTTTTCGGCTTGCAGGTCCATAGCATCAACAATGCGGAAGAAGCCGGGCGCACCGTGACCTGGAAGAACCTGCAGGTGCAGACGAAGAATCTGAAGCGCAGGGCCCCCATGGGCATTTTCATCCGCAACCTGCTGCCTAACAACCTCGATCCCGAGGAGAAGGCGCAGGGATGGCGACTGCTGTGGGACGGCAAGACCACACGCGGCTGGCGCAGCGCGAACGCGGAAGGATTTCCGGCCAAGGGCTGGTCATTCGCGGACGGCGTGCTCGCCGTGCAGGCGAAAGGCGGTGGCGGCGACATCATGACCGACGAGGAATTCGGCGCCTTCGACCTGCAGATGGAATTCAAGGTGTCGGCAGGCACGAACAGCGGCATCTTCTACTTGCTGACCTCGCCGAAAGATCCTGTGAGCGGCGCGCCGCTCGGGCTCGAATACCAGATTCTCGACGATGAGCGCCATCCGGATGCAAAGCTCGGCATCGACGGCAATCGCACGCTCGCTTCGCTGTACGACATCTATCCGCGCGCCAAGCTCATGACCAATGTGGGCATCGCTCCCAGGATCGACGTGTGGCAACACGCGCGCATCGTGGCGCGCGCCGACGGCACGGTAGAACACTGGCTGAACGGCGTGAAGGTGCTGGAATTCAAGCGCGGTTCGGACGACTACCGCGCGCACGTCGCAGCCGGCAAGTTCAAATCGACGCCGGGTTTCGGCGAGGCGCAGAAGGGTCGCATCCTGCTGCAGGATCACGGTGATGCGGTTTCGTTCCGCAGCATCAAGATCCGCGAACTGAAGTAGCTAGAGATCTCCGGATCAATCCCTGGCGACGACCGCGTCGGGCACGGACGACTCGAGAATCGCCGCGAACTGCGAGACGCGTTCGACGAATTGCGCGGTCTCCCGGCCGTTGGCATAACCGCGCTTGACGCGCTTGTGCCACACCGGGTCGGACAGCCGCGGAAGGTTGGCGCGCACGTCAGCCCACACGTCGGGGTTCTTCTTGCGCATCTGCGTGATGATGCGCGCGTCCTCGAGATGGCCGATGCCGATGTTGTACGCGGCCATGGCGAGCAGCGTGCGGTCGGGATCGCGGATGCGTTTTGGAATGCGCTCCTTCATGTAGAGCAGGTAACGCGAGCCCGCCATGATGTTCTCGTCCGGGGAGAACACGTTTTTCACGCCCATCTTGGTGGCGGTCAGCGGCATGAGCATCATCACGCCCTGCGCGCCACGGGGCGATACCGCCGCCGGCCGCCAGCGCGATTCCTGATAACCCAGCGCCGCGAGCATCCGCCAGTTGAGCCCCGTGTCCCGGCCCGCGGCCTCGAAGGACGAGCGCAGATGGGGAAGCCTGGTCTCGATATGGCTGCGGAAATCGGCTGCCAGGCGCTTAGGCAGCCGTGCGCGCTGCACGGGCGGTTTGGCAGGGGCGGGCTTGGGTTTGGGCTTGGCTGGCGCCGGATGTTCGGCGCCCAGCACCGGGGGCCCCAGGCCCAGGGCTGCGATTCCGAGGGCCAAAAAGGTCCGCCGGTTCGTCAGGTTTTTCCGCCCCTTGGCTCTGTGCATCGTTCGGCTAGAATACGCGCCCCGCGAAGGGCGGCCCTAATTTGGAGGCGCCGTCTGAGGCCCTTGTAAAAGGTTCTGGCGCGGAGAGGTACCGAAGCGGTCATAACGGCGCCGACTCGAAATCGGATGGTCGGGTAATTCCGGCACGTGAGTTCGAATCTCACCCTCTCCGCCAATTTTTTACGCTGAACTACGTTGAGATTCGGACTCACGTGCGTGAAACGAGACGAGTTCGACAGTTCTGGCCGTGAGCACAGCTTTGCAGAGCAAAGCTGAACACACGAG
>Ga0190264_10000043_pt1 | contig 18041 bp, 14 predicted proteins | sample Popmic112T_FD_136651 | JGI IMG/M metagenome (GOLD analysis project Ga0190264, IMG submission 136651) | Populus adjacent soil microbial communities from riparian zone of Indian Creek, Utah, USA - 112 T | ecosystem: Environmental > Terrestrial > Soil > Riparian zone | place: USA: Utah | collected... | reverse complement strand
GCTGCGACTGCTCGGGCTCTCGTTCGCCACCATGCTGGCGGGCTACCTCTTCGTCTGGTTCGACCAGGGTTACGGCTGGGGCGTGCGCTACCTGCACCCGGCGCTCGCCGCCCTGCCGATCCTCGGCGCGGCGGCCATCGTGATGGCGCAGAGCGAAGCCCTGAGGCGATACGCGGCCGCGGCCGCGTTCCTCGGTGTCGCGCTCGCCACGCCGTTTCGCTGGGCGCAGATCGAGTCGTTCATGAGCGAGCACCTCTCGCGCCGACCGCCATTCGAGAAGGACGTGCGCCAGATCGTGTTTGTCACGCCGGACTACCCGCACTACACCCAGGACTTCGTGCAGAACGATCCGTTCCTGCGCTCGCCGGTGATCTTCATGCTGAGCCGCGGGCGCAGCGCGGACGAGAAGCTGCTGCGCGAGCGCTTCCCGGCCGCGCAGCTGGCGTACGAAGGGTCGCTCGGTCACGTCTGGCGCCTGGATTGAGCGCGCCCGGCCCGCAGCGCCCACCTCCCGCCGACAAAGTTGAATGCCGCCAGCATCACCGTCACCGCCGGCGCCGCGAGCGGCACGCCGAGCCCCGCCAGGTCGACGAGCAGGAACATGCCGGCGAGCGACAGCGGCAGGTTGAGCGCCATGGTGAGCGTATATCGCGCGAACGGCATGCCGCCGCGCTGCGCACCCGGAAAGGTCCAGGCGCTGTGCAGCAGGTAGCCGACCAGCACCACGATCGCGAATGACACCAGCGAGGCGGCGACGTAGTGCAGGCCGAGCCAGTCGCCGCCGATCATGATCGCGTTGTGCAGCAGCGCGCACAGCAGGCCAACGGAGAAAAAGCGGCTCGCCACCATCGCTAGGCGCGGCGGAAAAGCGCGATGTAAGTGCAGGCGTTCACCGCCGTGATCGCGCGCGGCGTGATGCGCTCCTCGATCCACGCCCGGGCATTGAGCAGCGCGGCCGCGAGCCCGGCGAGCGACGGCCCGACCAGCGGCAACGGCTTGAGCGCGTGCGCCATGCCGAGGGAGCGGAAGATCGTGGTCCAGGCGAGCGGCCCGACCACCGGCTCCATGCGCACCAGGCGGAAACCGCGCGATTCGACCTCGCGCCGCAGGCCCTCGGCGGTCCAGCGGCGGTAGTCGGCCGGATGCGGGTGATACAGCCAGCTGCCGTGCGTGGAGAGCAGCAGCCATCCTTCCGGGCGCAGCGCGCGGCGCGCTTCGCCCAGGTAGGCGCCGATGTCCCAGACATGCTCGAGCACCTGGAAGGAAGCCACCCCGTCGTACTCGGCATCCGCACAATCCAGCCTGCCGTCGGCGCTTATTCGCACCTCGTGGCCGCCGTCGATGTCGGCACCGCGGTAGCGCGCACCGGCCGCGGCGAACCAGGCCTCATAAGGCCGCGTGCCGCAGCCGAAATCGAGCACGCGCGCACCGCGCAGCTCAAGCGAGGGGTCGGCGAGCAGGTCACGCAGCACGCGCGCCATCTCGCGCAGCACCAGCCAGTCAGGCTGCCAGAGGCGCGGCGTGGCGCGGCGGCCGGGATCCATGCTCAGCGTTCCGCAACCGCGTAGACGGCGACGTTGTGCTCAACAAAGGCCGCCTGCTGCCGCCGCGGGTCCCAGGGCGGCCCGCTCCAGCCGGTGGTGACGTACCAGGCGATGCCGAGCTTGCGCAGCTCCTCGAGCGCCGCCGCGGCCGACGGCGCGCGGTCCAGGCGGGCCAGCAGGGCGTAGCGCTCGAGCGCCACTTTCTCCCGCTGCGCGGCCTCGATGGCATGCGCCGAGATGTAGGAAAGGTAGGCCGGCATGCCGCTCAACGACACGAGCTGGACGGCCGGATCCGTTACCGCCCAGCCCAGCTGAAGTCCGCGCACGGCGAACACCTGGCCGGCACGGCCGTGCTCGCGCAGATAGCGGCCCGCCTGCGTCAGGCCGGCGTCGATTCGCTTGGGGTAGTAGGTCCAGCCCCACTCGAATTTCGGCAGCCCCATCGCCGGCGCGGCCTGCCACGCGAGCGCCACGCCGAGCAGGCAGGCGCCCAGCACCGCGCGCCACGCCTGCGGCGTGCGCTGCGGCCAGCGCAAGGCGAAAGCGCGGCACAGCAGGCATACGGTCCATATCGCGACCGCCGCGTAGACCAGGACGAAAGGCCGCACGGTGAACTCGGTGGAATCGCGATATTTGTCGATCGGCGCGGTGAGCATCACCGCGAGATACGCGGCGAGCGCAAAGGCCGCAAAGCTGTCGCTCACGCGCAGCCCCCCGGCGCGATGCGCGAGCCACAGGGCGAGCGGATAGAGCACCACCAGCGCGCCAAGCGTGGCGGCGTACATGAGCAGGATCCCCGCCGGGATGGCATAGGGCGTGTCGCGCCGCTCCAGGTAGAAGCCGGCGTAAGCCGTGGGTTCCTGCCGGTCGTGCACCACTTCCAGAAACACCGGCAGGGCGAAGCCCGCGTCGGTCACGGCGTAGAAGGCGATGACGAACAGCAGGAAGGCGAGCAGCGCGGCGCTGGAAAAAAGCAGCTTGCGCGCGCGAACCGCAGGCACGGCGAGCGCCGCGGCCGCAAGCCAGGCGGGAAATCCCACCGCGAACACCTGCACGCGAAACCAGATCGCGCCGACGGCGAGCAGCGCGCTGGCGGCAAGCGGCTGCAGCGAGCCTCGCGGCACCCAGCGCTGCAGCAGCGCGGCGCAGAGCAGGAACAGGCCGATCACGTAGTCCGCCCCCGGCGACACCACCATGTGGAAGTGAAAGCTGAGAAACCCGTTGCGCAGCCCATAGGTGGCGGCGTCCGGCATCAGCGTGAGCACGGCAACCGACGCCAGTCCGCCGGTCGGGCCCGCGAGTGCCGAGCCGAGCGCATAAGCGCCGGCGCACATGGTGAGCACGCCCATCGGCAGCCAGAAAGAGGTGGCGAGGGGCAGGCCGGGCTGGTCGAGGAGGCCGGCCAGCGCTGCGGGAAGCATGTAGGAGGCATAGTGGTAAAGCAGCGGCGGATGGTCGGCCAGGAACACCGAGCCGCGCGCCGCCAGCGCATCGCCGAACTGCGAAATGATGGCGCCGTGGACGAAATAGTCGATCCAGGCAAACAGCAGGTTGTCGCGCACGAGACGGGCGGGCGCCTGCGCGATCTCGCGGCACCACATCAGCGTCACCAGCGCGCAGAGCGCGAGCCCGGCCATCTCGTTCCGATCGAGGCGCGGCGAGGTCGCGCGGCGCTGCGGGAATACGAGAGCGCACACGGCGAGCGCCCCCGCCCACCAGGCGAAGGCATGCAGCGCGAGCAGCTTGAACCAGGCCACCAGGGCATACATCACGAGCGCGGTGGCAAACACGCCGGCCACCCACGCGGCGCTCGCCGGAAGGTCGGCGAGTCGCAGGGCGCGCAACGCCAGGAAGCCGGAAAACGCGACGAAGAACACGACCAGCGTCACGCCGCCGAAGGCGAGAGGCAGCGGCACCGCGCCGCTCAGCCACAGCAGCACGGAAAGCGGCAAGGCCAGGATGACCGTCGTGCCGACTGTGCTTTTCAGGCGGTTGTTTTCATTCTGAGCGCACGGCGAGCTATTATGCTCGAAAGAAAATGCTACCGCAGGCGCTGCGCTTCTTAGTCACCGGGGGAATCAACACAGCATTCGGCTATGGCATCTACGCAGCATGCATCTATCTGGGCGCTGGCTACGCGATCGCCTCGGGCGTATCGATCGTGTGCGGCCTGCTGTTCAGCTACAAGACCACCAGCGCCATGGTGTTCGGCCGCGCCTATCGCGGCTCGCTCGCGCGCTACCTCGGCAGCTATGCCATCGTGTACGCCTTCAGCGTGCTGATCCTCAGGACCCTGGACGGATTCGGCGTCAATCCCTACCTCGCCGGCGTGCTGGCAGCGCCGCCGTGCGCGGTGCTGTCCTTCGCGCTGCTGAAGCTGTTCGTGTTCCGTGCGAGAGACCATGGACCTGTCGATCGTCATTCCGGTCTATAACAGCGAGCGCATCGTGCCGGAGCTGGTGCGGCGCATCGCGCAGGTCATGAGTGACGCCTACGAGTTGATCCTGGTCAACGACGGCAGCGCCGACCGCTCCTGGCAGATGATCGAGCAGGCGTGCGACGCCGACCCCGCGGTGCGCGGCATCAACCTGCGCATCAACACCGGGCAGCACAACGCCATCATGGCCGGCCTGCGCGCCGCCAGCGGCGCGGTGGTGGTGGTGATGGACGACGACCTGCAGCACGCGCCCGAGGACATCGGCAAGCTGCAGGCGAAGATCGCCGAAGGCTACGACGTGTGCTACGCCGCGTTCCGGCGCCCGCAGCATGCGCGCTGGAAGACCGCCGGCAGCGCCTTCCGCGATCTGACGGTGCACGCCCTGCTGGGCGTGCCGCGGGGTATGCGCATTTCCTCGTTCAAAGCCATGAGCGCGGACATCGTGCGCGAGATCACGCGCTACCAGGGTCCCTTCCCCTATGTCGACGGGCTGGCCCTGATGGTGACGCGCAACGTGGCCAACGTCGAGCTCGAGCACCATCCGCGCCTCGATGGCACCGGCCACTACACGCTGCGCCAGTCGCTCTCGCTCTGGGCCAAGGTGGCGATGAATTTCTCGGTGGTGCCGCTGCGCGTGGCCTCCTGGCTGGGCCTGGGCTTCGCCGCGCTCGGCTTCCTGTTCGCCGTCTACCTCATCGTGCAGCAGCTGGTTTTCGAGCGCATCCCGGTGCCCGGATGGGCATCGCTGGCGATCGCGATCCTGATCGTCGGCGGGGTGCAGCTGCTCGCCCTCGGCGCCATCGGCGAGTACCTCGGGCGCGCCTATCTGCACATGACGGCCAAACCGCAGTATGTCGTCAAGTCCAGAAAAGGCTTCGACCGCGCGCCCGGCCAGCCTTGAGCGCGGCGCCCGCCGTCTCCATCTGCATCCCCACCTACCGGGGCGCCGCGCACATCGCCGAGACCATCGAGTCGGCGCTGGCGCAGACCTTCACCGATTTCGAGCTGGTCATCATCGACGACGCTTCGCCGGACGAAACCGGGCAGGTGGTGGCGCGCTATCGCGACGCGCGCCTGCGCTACGTGCGCAGCGAGCACAACGCCGGGGTGGAGGAAAACTGGAACCGCTGCCTGCGCTTCGCGCGCGGGCGCTATTTCAAGCTGCTGCCGCACGATGACCTGATCGCGCCGGATTGCCTGGCGCGCCAGGTCGCCGTGCTCGAGGCCGATCGCGAGGAGCGCCTCGCGCTGGTGTTCTGCGCCCGGCGCATCATCGACAGCCGCTCGCGCGCCCTCATGACGCGGCGCTATCCCGCTCGCGGCGGCATGATCCCGGCGCGCACGGCGGTGCGCAACTGCATCCGCAGCGGGGCCAACCTGCTTGGCGAGCCCGGCGGCCTGCTGTTTCGCACCGCGCTCGCCCGGCGCGTCGGCGCCTTCGATGCGAGCCTGCGCCTGGTCACGGACCTCGACTACTGGGTTCGCCTTCTGCTTCACGGCGATGCCTACTATCTGCCGGAGCGGCTGGCGTCGTTTCGGGTTTCGCACGGCGCCTGGAGCGTCGCCATCGGCGCCGCCCAGGCCGCGGAATTCCTCGCCTTCATCGAAAAGTGGCGCGCTGATCCGGCGTTCAGCCTGAGCGCCTTCGACATCGCGCGCGGGCGGGTGCTGGCGCGATTGAATACCGTCGCAAAGCTCTTCTTCTACCGGCTGGTGCTGCGGTAAACCGCCACCCTGCGGTCGCGGAAAGCCGCCAGGGCGAACTGCGGATCCCAGGCCGGAGCGCGCTCGCCGGTGACCACGTACCAGCGCAGGCCGAGCGCGGCAAGCCGTGCCAGCGCGGCTGAGGCCTGCGTCTCGCGCGCCACCGCCTCGAGCGCGGCATAGCGCTCCTGCGCCACCAGCTGGCGCTCGCCGCCCCGCGCCATGTGGAGGTAAGGACGCGCGATGTAGGTCGGCATGCCGCTCAATGCGGCAATCTCGGCGGCGGTGTCGTTGGGCACCCAGCCTGGCTTCAAGCTCGGCACCCAGCCCCGCTGCAGGCCCTGCACGGCAAACGTGTCACCGGGCCGGCCTTGTTGCCGCAGGAAGGCCGCCGCCTGCATCAACCCGGGCGTTAGGGCGCGCGCGTAGTAGTTCCAGCCCCAGCTGAACTTCGGTGCCTCGGGCCATGGGCCGCTGTGCGGCCACCACGCGACGAAAGCCGCGCCGGTCAGCGCGAGCAGCCAGCGCAAAGCTACGCGCTCAACGAACACCGCCACTGTCCAGATCGCAACGCCTGCATAGACAAGCACGAAGGGACGCTGCGTCAGCTCGGTGGCATCGCCGTTCGAGGGGACGGGCGCGAGCGCCATCAGCGCCGCGTAGCCGGCGATCAGAAAGAACGGCAGAGCGTCGAACGCGGAGCGATGGCGCCGCCAGAGCGCAATCGGATAGAGCAGCGTGAAGATGCCGAGGAACACCGGAAAGACGAGCAGCACGCCCACGGGCAAAGCCACGCCGGCGCCGTAGTGCTGCAGGAGGAAGTCGTACCAGCCTGCATAGGCGATGCCGGGCTGATCGTGCACCGTGGCGAGGAACGGCCGCAGGGCGCGCTGCCCATCGGTCATCCTCCACAGCACGACGAGCAGCGCCAGCGCCGCGCCGGTGTAGAGGAGCCGCCGGCGACGGAACTCCGCGGTCGCGAACGCGGCGGTGGCGAGCACCACGGGCAGCGCCAGCACGAAGACGTGCGCGCGAAACGCGATCAGCCCGGCCGCGAGGGCTACGCTCAGGGCGAGGAGCCGGGGACGGCGCTCGTCGCACCAGCGCTTGAGGAAGGCGAACGAGGTGAGCGCGATGCCGAGCGCATACGCCGCGGTCGGGTGCGTGAGCACGTGCCAGTCGAAGCTGAAGAAGGCGTTGCGCATGGCGTAATCGCCGGCCTCCGGAAGAAGCGTGAGCACCGCCACCGCGGCCACGCCGCCAGCCGGGCCGGCCAGGCCCTGCCCGAGGACATAGCCGCCGACGCATAGCGTGAAGAAGCCCACCGGCAGCCATGCCGAAGTGGCGAGCGGCAGTCCGGGCAGATCGAGTGGCGCGGCGAGCATCGCGGGCAGCACGTAGGAGGCATAGTGGTAGAACGGCCGCGGAAAGCCGGCGAGGTCGAACGATTCCCGGCCCTGCGCCAGGGCGTCGCCGAACCCCGAGATCACCCCGCCGTGACCCATGTAATCGATCCAGACGGGCAGCACGCCGGTACGCGCCAGCACCGCCGGTGCCTCGGCGCTGTGGCGGCACCAGAGCAGTGTTACGGCGGCACACAGCAGGAAGGCTAGCGGCTCGGCACCCGCCCCGCGCGTGGCAGCAATGGATCGTTGTCGGAAGCAAAAACCGAGCGCCGCGACAATCGTCGCCCAAATCGCGAATGCCGTTGCGGCCAGCAGGTCAAACACCATCACCAATGCGTAGATCGCCATGGCGGTAGCGAAGATGCCGAGCACCCACGCGGCTGCGGCCGGCATGTCGGCAGCGTCCGCGGCACGAAGCAACAGGAGGCCCGAGGACATTACCACCAGCACAAATAGCGTCATCGCGCCGATAGCCGCTGGGATCGTCACTGCCCCGCTCATCCAGAGCAGGCCGGCGAGCGGCGGGACTGCGACGAGCGATGCGACTAGCGGGCGTGCGCTCAACAACCGGGACAATTCATGGCTGATGCGGATTGTAGGTTCACCGGCCGGCGGCGCACGCGGCGCCCGCTGCGGGTTCGCCGCGCTCCCAGTCGGCGATCCGCCCGAGCTCAACCAGCACCCCTGCGCGATAGCGATGCAGGATCAGCCGGCCGCCGAAGGCTTCCAGCCGGGCGTCCAGGCCGTTGTAATTCCTCGACCAGCCGCTGCCGAACGGCTCGGTGACGGCCGTCTGCCCGCGGAACAGGCCCGGGCAGCTCTCCTCGATGCGGTCGAACAGCGCCGAAGCTTGCCGCTCCCTCTCGAAGTCGGTAGGGGTGCGTTCTACGCGGGCCAGCCCGCAGCTCGCGACCGCCAGGGGCTCGATCGACTTGCGCCCGCCGGCCAGCCAGTTCGCCGCGCGGGAGAGCGGATCCTGGTCATCGGGGCGCCACGCGATGGCGAAGCAGTCCGCGGTATCGACGCGCAAGCCGAAGCGGAGCAATCTCGCATCGTAGGCGCGCACCTGCACCGCGGCCGGCCGGCCGTCGGCGAGCTCCAGGAAGCGGCCGAGCGTGCGCACACGGCCGCGGTGGCGTTCGCGCAGCGCCTTCAGCCGCGGCGAGTCGGTGGGAAGGCTGTGCTGCCCGCGGATATTCACGAAGGAAGACGCAGGATGCAGAAACGGCGCCACCACCGCCATGGGCAGGATCTCGACGCTCAGATACAGGGCCGGCTCGCGCTCGGCGCGCTCGGGCACCTCATAGGGAAGCCAGCGCCCCGACCACTCGGCCGAAATGAACCAGCGCGGCGGCGAGGCCACTATGCCGATCCCCACCTGCACCACCAGGAGCAGTGCGAGGACCACTCGCGCGGCGCGTGCCGGCAGCAATAGCTGGACGAACCAGGCAAGGCATACGCCGGCGAGGAGCAGCACGATCATGCCGTAGCGGGCGTTTGCGGAGCTGACCAGCCACAGCGCCAGCGCGCAGCCGAAGAATGCCAGCACCCGCCAGCCCGGCCCGCGCAGGGCGGCGGCCACGCGCGTGCTGCGCCGGGCGGCGAGCACCGCCAGGCCCGGCAAGGTCAGAACCAGCGCGGCAAAGCGAAGATCGGGGGCGAAGTTCTCCGCATAGATTCGCGGCCCGAGCGCCGCCATGTGGAACGGAAGCGCGAGCACCGCGAACGGATCGCTCAGGGCAAAGCGCTCGTTGACCATGTTGAATTCGAGATAGTCCGGCGAGCGGAACCAGCCGTTGAACAGCGGAAATACCGGGTTGCCGAACTCGCGCAGCACCAGCAGCAGCCAGGGGCCGGCAAGCACGGCTGCTGCCGCCGCCGCGCCGATGAGGTACGCAAGGCCGCCGCGCATGGCGATCGCCAGCGGAAGCGCCGCCAGCACGTAGACGGCGTTCGAATACTTGAGCGCCGCGGCAGCACCCAGCAGCAAGCCCGCCAGCCCGGCATCGCGGGTGGCTTGCCGGCTCTCGCGCAGCAATAGCAGCAGGCCCGCCAGCATCGGCGGCACCAGCAGCGGATCGAGGAAGGTGCCGCCCACGGTCATCCAGTACACGCCCGAAGCCGCCCCCATCGCGGCGGCAAAGATGGAAAGCTCGGTCTGATCGCGCGGCGGCAGATGGGCGAACAGCTTCCGGGCGATGAGGTAAAGAAGCCCGATGCTCAGGCTGTGCGCCGCGGCCAGCACCATCGACACCACGACGCTGTGCCAGCCGTGAGCGACCATCAGGTAGAAGGGCAGGTAGCCCAGCGGATTCAGGTAGCTCTGGGCGCTGGCGGCGAAAAAATCCTGCTCGAGGCGCTGACCGAGCAGCTCGAACGGAAGGTAGTAGTGGTAATTGAGCAGATCCCAGTTGACATCCTTGCCGGCTTGCACGCTCCACAGCGCGCACAGCGCTGCCGGCAACCCGAAGACCCGCCACGGCGACGTGCGCCCCATGCCTGCCGGCTAGCCGCCCTTGCGGCGTTTGAACTGCTTCATGCGCTGCTCGACGGCGTCGGCCGCCGCGTCATTCCCCGTCCGGCGATAGTGCTGCTGCAGCGCCTGGAATGCGGGATTGTCGGGTGCGGGCCAAATCGAAACCGCGGTCTCAAGGTCCGAAGCCGCTCCCGGCGCGTCGCGCAGGTTGTCGCGCAGCGCGCCGCGGATGTAGAAGAAGCGCGAAAGATGCTCCTTGGGCACATCGGCGGGCATCGTATCCCTCGCCTTCTCCAGAAAGCCGGCGACCACGCCGGAGGAGTAGCTCTCCTTGTGCGCCATCAGGCCCTCGGCGATGCCCAGGGCGCCATAGAAGTCCTTCTCCAGCAGGCTCAGATGGCGCTGCGTACGCTCGTCGGGCGGCCGGCCGCGCGGCAGCGAGCGGGCGAGAAGCAGCGCGTAGCGGCGGCGCAGCTCGCCCTGGATGAAGGCGACCCAGGCGTTGCCGCCGTCCGCCTCGAGCATCGACTCCTCGAAGAAGCGCACCGCCTCTTCGGGGATGTCGACCGTGATCTGCGCCGGATCGGTGGACGACTTGTCGACCTCGACATAGAGCCAGCGATCGCGCTGCGCGTAGCGCTTCCCGGCGCCCAGCGTAAACACCACCGGAACGGTCTGCCGCTCGATCATCTCCTCCAGCAGCCGCTGCTGCGTAGCTTCGTCCGTGCGCAAGGGGTGAAACAGCCGATTGCCGAGGACCAGGCCGCTCGCCTGGTAGAGGGTGATGTCGGGCCGCGCGCTCTCGATCATGTGGAAATAGGCGATCGGCGCGAGGTCAGGGTCTCCGAGCGCGATGACCACGGCGTTTTGTGGCAGCAGCCTCAGCACGGCTTGCGCGTAACGCGCGCCCCAGTCGCTCGGCTGCAGGTTGTTGCGAGCGCCCACGCCGAAAACCAGGGCGAGCAATGCGGCTGCAGCGAGCGCCGCGAACGATGGCCGCCAGGCGAAACGCTGCACCGCCCAGGCGAAGCCCAGCCCCATCCAGAGTGCGCCGACCGCATACGCGGGTAGCGGATAGACATGAAATATGTGCGCGCGCGTCGAGTCGTAATCGAAGCCCATGAGCATCACCAGGACCGCCGACGGCATCAGGAAAGCGAGGGTCAGAAAAGCTCCCCTGCGCCTCCCGAGGGTGCGCCATTGCACGGCGAATCCCGCCGCGGCGAGCAGCGTGCCGACCACTGCGAACTGCAGCAGCAGCTGGCCGCCGAGGAACTGGAAGAACTTGACCCGGTCGAGCCAGCCGGCCGACGCCGAGTGGTCGATACCGGCGTACCCCGAGCGGTTCAGGAAAAAGAGGATCTCCTGGATGCTTTCCAGGGGGCCGTCGAAGCTGATCGGCAGCGCGGCCCATGAGCGGCGCACCATCCAGGCGTAGGGGAGAAGGCCCACGATGACCAGCCAGGACAGGGCACCGAAGCGCTGGAGGATCTCGCGGCGCAGCGGCCAGAGCAGCACGACAAACGCCGGCGCCACCAGCAGCATCAGCGGGTAGTGGTTGCTGAGGCTGAGCCCGAAAACCAGCGCCATCCAGGGCAGCAGGCGGCCGTCCCGGCTCTGTAGTCCCATCAACATCAGAACCAGGAAAAAAAAGCTGTTGAGGGTGTACACCTCGGCAATCACTGCCTGCGACCAGAACACCGGCGACATCCCCAGCGCGAAGGCGGCGAGATAAGCCGGCAGCCGCCCGGCGACCAGCGAGCGCGCGCAGAGCCAGGCGGCGCCGCCACTGAGGGCGCCGAAAAAGGCGCTCGCCAGGTGGACGCGGTAGGCGATCGAGCCGAACGGCAGGTAGGTAAAGAGATGGCCGATCAGGGTGAACAGCGGATAGCCCGGCGGATGCTCGATGCCGAGGAAGTAGCTCGAGAGGATGAACAGGCCGTCGTCCTCCATTGCCACGGTGCGGGAAGCGGTGGCTGCATAGAGCGCAAACAGGGCGAGCGCAACCAGGCCCGCCTGCAGCCAGTCTGCGCGCCGCGGGCGGAACGGCTCGGCGGTGAGCGTCATCGCCGGGCCGCCGTGCGGCTGCCCCACGTGAAGGAGGCCGTGGTAAAGAAGTTCCACAGCGCGGCGATGAGCGCGCCGGCGAGCCCGGCGAGCCAGTACGGCGTTGACTTCAGGAACAGCCAGTCGGCGATCGCCAGGTTGATGAGGGCGCCGATGCCGCAGGCGGCGTAGAAGCTGACCAGGCCGCGCCACATCGTGCGTCCTCGCAGCCGCTGATCGCCGTAGGTAATCAGGTTGTTGAGGACGAAATTGCTCGTCATGGCGACCCAGGTGGCCAGCGCCTGGCTGAGCAGGAACTGCCCGGAGGCGGCGAACAGCAGCCACAGCGCGCAAAGGTGCACGCCGACGCCGCTCGCGCCGACGGCCGCGAACAGGAAGAAGCGCGCCGGCAGCAGGCGGCCCATCATGTGATAGAGCAGCAGCATGAAGAACTCGGCGACGACGCGCGCCCCGAGCTTGCTTTCGCCGTGCTCGCGGCTGCGCATGCGGTACGGCAGCTCGACGATGTTGATTTCGCCGCGCGCGGCGGCGATCAGATCGAGCAGGATCTTGAAGCCGCGCGCATAGAGGTTGCGCACCACGCGGTCGAGAAACGTCCTGCGCACCACGAAGAATCCGCTCATCGGATCGGTCAGGCCCTTGCACAAGCTCGCGCTCAAGGCGCTCGCCATCCGGCTGATGCGCACTCGCGAGGGCGCCAGCTCGCCGGTGCTGCCGCCCTCGATGTAGCGGCTCGCCACCGCCAGGTCGGCCTGGTCGCGCCGTGCCTTCTCGAGCAGCCGCGGCAGCAGGGTCTCATCGTGCTGCAGATCGGCGTCCATCACGGCGACGTAGGGCGCCGAGCTGGCGAGCATGCCTTCGATGCAGGCGGAGGCGAGACCGCGCCTGCCGATGCGCTGAATGCAGCGCACCCGCGGATCGTGCTGCGCGCGCGCCCGCACCAGCTCTTCGCTGCCGTCTTCGGCATCGTCCACCACCACGATGGTCTCCCAGTCGAGGCCGCCGAGCGCCTGCTCGAGCGCATCGAGCAGCCGCGGGAGGTTCTCGCGCTCGCGAAACGCCGGCACCACCACGGTGATCTCAGGCAAGCGCCACCCCCCACTTCAGCGGCATCAATCGCCTTCCCGCAGGCTGAGGACGCTCAGCAGAAAGGCGGCGAGCATGAGTTCCATGCCGCCGACCATCAACGCCGTGGCGGGTATCGTGTCGCGCATCACGACCCTCGGATCCAGGGCGCCGAAGCCGGCTTCGCGCCACTGCCAGAAGGCCGCGGCGCTCCACAGCAGTCCGCACAGGGCGATGCCCAGACCGACGAGCAGGCCGCGCTCGAGGGTGAGCGTGCGCAGGAGCCTGTCGAGATCCGGGCGCCGAGCCAGCAGGCCGGCGTTCTGCGCCGAGACGCGGGCGAACAGGGCGAACAGGCAAAGCTGCAGGCCAAGCAGCGCCGACGCCGAGGCGTAGAGCATGCTGTGGATGTCCAGGCCCGCGCCCAGAAAATGCAGCGGCGTCAGATACAGCGCGCTGGTCAGGACCAGGCCTGCGGCGAGCAAGGCAAGCCCGGGATAGAGAAACAGCCAGCGCGGGCTGAAGAGCAGGAGAAAGCGCAGGTGCCGCCAGCCGTCGCGCCAGGTGCGCAGGTGCGGCGGCCGTCCGCGGCCGTCGGGCGACAGTGTGGTCGGCACTTCCGCGATGCGCCACCCGGCGAGCGACGCCTTCACCACCAGCTCGCTCGCGAACTCCATTCCGGTGGTCCTGAGTTGAAGCGAGCACACCGCCTGGCGATCGAAGCCGCGCAGCCCGCAGTGGAAGTCGCCCACCCGGGTGCGGAACAACAGACGCCCGACGAAGCTGAGCACCGGGTTGCCGACATAGCGGTGCAGGAAAGGCATCGCGCCTTTGCGGATGCCGCCGCGAAACCGGTTGCCCATCACCAGCGGATAGCCTTCGCGCAGCCTGGCCACGAAGCCCTCCAGGTGGGCGAAGTCGTAGCTGTCATCGGCATCCCCCATGATGACGTAGCGACCGCGCGCGGCGGCGATTCCGCCGGCCAGGGCCGCGCCGTAGCCGCGCCTCGCCACCTCGATCACGCGCGCGCCGGCGCGCTCCGCCAGTGCGCGCGAGCCGTCCTGCGAGCCGTTGTCGGCGATCAGCACTTCTCCATCGATTTCCGCGCGCTCCAGGAAGCCGCGCGCCTTGGCGATACAGCGGCCAATGGTCGCCGCCTCGTCGAGGCACGGCATCAGAATCGTCAGCTCGGTCATCGGCGCCCCCGCGCCCCCAAAAAAAAAGGTACCCCGAAGGGTACCTTTTTGTCGAAGCTAAGCTTGGTAATTAGCCGCGGCAGGAGCCCGGCAGATACTTCACGCTGACCGGCAAGCTGCTGTCCCCCGGCAGGCCGCAGCGCCAGCCGAACAGCGTCTGGCTCTGGTTCGCCGTGTACACCGCCGGCGTGGTCGCCGTCGACAGCGGGAGCAGGGTGACGACCGAATTGTCTACCACGCTCGAGATGCCGCGCACCGTGGCCGACACCTTGCCGTTGACGTCGGTCGTAACGGCAGCAACGTACTTCGTCTGTTGCGAGGCTGTGGTGATCTCGCAGCCCCAGCCGTTGGCGATCGGCGCAGTGCCACCCGACTGATACACCTCGGTGATCGAGGTGCGGCAGGAGCTCATCGCCAGAATGACTTCCGACATCTTGGCGCGGATCGTGTAGTCCTGATAGGCGGGCAGCGCAACCGCCGCCAAGATACCGATGATCGCGACCACGATCATCAGTTCGATCAGGGTGAAGCCCTTCTGAAGCGTTTTCATTTAGAACTCCCTTCGATTAGTGGACAACTCGGCCGGTGGTTTTATACCCGACCCGCCCTCTCTACGCAAACCGCATGCCACCCGCCGGACGGGCCAAAACAGGGCTGCGCCCGTTAAAAATGTCACCGAAAGGCCCGGCGAACGGACCATTTGCGTCCGCCGCTGCCAATTTACGTCACCTTCAAAGCCATGTAGGCGACGAACTTGTCGGTGGCGACTTTAACGAACGGCGCCGGGTACCCGGCTTCCTTCAATGCCCACTTGATGCGATTGCCGAAGCAGGCCTTCTGATAGAGATTCGGCCGCCGCTCGGCGGCGAAAGCGCCGATGCGGGAAAAGATGCGGTCCAGCGCTTTCATCGCCTTCTCCGCCGCCTTGGGCGTCGACAGGTCGACGCCGGACTGCGGGAAGCGCTGCATCACCTCGGCGACGATGGCGTCGGCGAATTCGTCGATGTGCTTCCTCGAGAACCAGTCCAGCAGCATGCCCGTCCCGCTTATATGGCGGGCCGGATTATACGGGAGGGTGCGGGCCGGGCCGCGTCGTAAAATCCGCCCCGTGCCAGGACCGAGCGACGCCGCCGAGCGCCTGATTGCCGAGGGCAACCGAGCGGAGGACGCCGGCAAGCTCGAGGAAGCCTGCGCTCTGTACCGCGAAGCGCTGCGCCTCGCGCCGCAGTCGGCCCGGGCGCACCTCAATCTGGGCATCGCGCTTCAGGCGCTCGGCGACGACGGCGGCGCCGTCGCGCGCTACAAGCAGGCGCTGGTCCTGGATCCCGCCAATCCGTACGCCGGCTATAACTTCGGCAAGCTGCGCTATGAGCGCGGCGCGCACGGCGAGGCCGAGCAGCTTCTGCGCCAGGCGCTGCGCAGCCGGCCCGATTTCCCGGAAGCGCGCGTGGTGCTTGCCTGCGCGCTCGAAGCGCAGGGCAACGTGCAAGCGGCGGCCACGGAGCTCGAGGCGGCCCTGCGGACCAAGCCCGAGGACTTCGGCGCCCTCGTCATCTACGCCGGCATCCTGCGCAGGCTCGGCCGGGTGGACGACGCGGCGAGCGCGCTGCGCCGGGCGCTTGCGCTCGATCCGCAGAGCCTCGACGCGCGCGCCACGCTGTTCCACGTGCTCGAGGCGAAGGGCGACCCGGCGGGTGCCGCGCTCGAGCTCGAAGCGGTGCTGCGCCAGCGGCCCGACTGGGCCGAGGCCCTCTTCAACTACGGCTGCGTCCTGAACAAGCTCATGCGCGCGGCCGAGGCGGAGGCCGCTTTGCGCCGCGCGATCGCCATCGAGCCCGGGTTCGCGAGCGCGTACCGCATGCTCGGCGGCGTGCTGCTCGCCCAGTGCCGCATCGACGAGGCGCTCGAGCTGTACCGCGGCGCGCCGCGCGACCCGGAGGTGGTATCGGCGGAGCTCTTCGCGCTGAACGCGTCGGAGACCGGCTCGGAAGAGGCGCTGTTCGCCCGGCACGCCGAGTTCGGGCGCGGCCTCGAGCACGCCGTTCCGGCGCGCTTTGCCTTTTCAAACAAGAAAGATCCAACACGCCGGCTGCGTATCGGTTACGTCTCCGGTGATTTCTCCTACCACGTGGTGGCGCTGTTCATGCAGCCGGTGCTGGAGCGGCGCGAGCGCGCGGCCGTCGAGGTGTTCTGCTATGCCACTTCCGAGCGGGTCGACCAGCACACCCGGCAGCTGATGGCGCATGCCGATGCCTGGCGACCCTGCGCCGGGCTGCCCGCTGCGCAGCTTGCCGACGCCATCCACGCCGACGGCATCGACATCCTGGTCGACCTTGCCGGGCACTCGGGTGAGCCGCAACTGCGCGTGTTTGCGCAGAAGCCCGCGCCGGTGCAGGCGACCTGGCTCGGCTACCTGAACACCACCGGCCTCACGCGCATCGACTACCGCATCTCTGACGGCCACGCGGATCCCGCCGGACTCACCGAGGGGCGCCATACCGAAAAGCTGGCGCGCCTGCCCCACAGCCAGTGGTGCTACCGGCCGTTCATGGCCGCCGCTGCGGCGGCCTCCCCGCCCTGCCTGCGGCAGGGCCATGTCACCTTCGGCTCGTTCAACCAGGCGGTCAAGCTTTCGCACGCCAGCCGGCGGCTATGGGCCGAGATCCTCTCGCGCGTGCCGGGCTCGCGCCTGGTCGTGCTCGGAGTGCCGGCCGGACGGGCGCGCGACGAGCTGCTGTCCGAGATGACCAGAAATGGCGTCGATGCCGCACGCATCAACGTCGCGCCGTACGTTTCGCTGCAGGATTACTTCGGCTGGTACAACGCGGTGGACATCGCCCTGGATAGCACGCCCTTCAGCGGCGGCACGACGACCCTCGACGCGCTATGGATGGGCGTGCCGGTGATCACCGCGCCCGGCCGGCGCCCGGCTTCGCGCAGCGCGGCCAGCATCCTGACCACTGCGGGCATGACCGACTGCATCGCCTCCAGCGCCGGCGAGTACGTGCAGCGCGCCGTCCAGTTTTCCCGGGACCAGACGCTTCTGGGAAACCTGCGGGCCACCCTGCGCGCGAGGCTGCAGGCGAGCCCGCTGATGGACGAGGCCGGCTTTACGCGCGATCTGGAGAGCCTCTACCGCCGGATGTGGCGGACCTACTGCACTCAGGGGGCGTAGCCGGGGATCCTCGACTCGTCGACCTCGTCGATCTGATCCTTGTCGAGGAACAGGTCGGCGTAGCGCCGGTACACCTTGCGGCGCACGAAGATGTCGAACAGATCCGGGTCGACGTGGTTGTTGAGCCGCATGCGGCCGAGGATCTCGAGCGATTCCGACAGCGTCTTGCCCTTCTTGTACGGCCGGTCCTTGGCGGTGAGCGCCTCGAAGATGTCGGCGATGCCCATGCAGCGCGCCTGCACCGACATCTGCTCGCGCTTGAGACCCCTGGGGTAGCCCTTCCCGTCCATGCGCTCGTGGTGGCCGCCGGCGTACTCGGGCACTTTGGTCAGGTGCCGCGGCCAGGGCAGCGCCTCGAGCATCTTGATGGTGGCGACGATGTGGTGGTTGATCACCTTGCGCTCGTCCTCGGTCAGCGTGCCGGCGCGGATGGTGAGGTTCTTGACCTCGTCGTCGCTGAGGAAGTTGGCCTCGTGCCCGGCCATGTCGCGCCAGCGGTAGGCGGCGATGCGCTTGACGCGCGCGACGTCCTCGTCCTTCATGCGCTCGCTGCCGATGTTGCAGGCGTGCAGGAAGCGGCGGTCGTCGTCGAGCTCGCGCATGCGAACGCGCAGTTCTCTTTCCGGAATTTCATTCTTCAGGGAGCGGATCTCGAGCTCCCTTTTCAGGATCTCGAAGCGCGTGTCGATGAGATGAATCCGGTCGTAGATGGTCTCGAGCTTGGTCGCCTTGTCCACCACGTGCACCGGGGTGGTCACCTTGCCGCAGTCGTGCAGCAGGCCGGCGATCTTCAGCTCGTAGCGGTCCTTCTCGCTCATCTGGAACTCGGCGAGCGGCCCTTCGCGCGTATCGTTCACCGCCTCGGCCAGCATCATGGTGAGCTGCGGCACGCGCTGGCAGTGGCCGCCGGTGTAGGGCGACTTCTCGTCGATCGCCGAGTTGATCAGGTTGATGAACGACTCGAACAGCTG
>Ga0190264_10000042_pt1 | contig 18234 bp, 24 predicted proteins | sample Popmic112T_FD_136651 | JGI IMG/M metagenome (GOLD analysis project Ga0190264, IMG submission 136651) | Populus adjacent soil microbial communities from riparian zone of Indian Creek, Utah, USA - 112 T | ecosystem: Environmental > Terrestrial > Soil > Riparian zone | place: USA: Utah | collected... | reverse complement strand
GTGTCCGGCCCTTATGTAGTGGGAAAAACCGCAGGTCAGAGCGTTGCACGTGATCATGATTGCGAGCCACGATCTGCACACCACCACCTACCCTCGCGCCTCAGTCACTCTGCGTACGCGTTACCTGATCTGTGTATCCCGCCTCTAGCTCCTGCACCCGCCGTCTCACCCCGGACAACTGATCGACTACCTGCACAATCAGCTCTCCCTGCTCGATGGCCACACCACTGATCGCACCATGCCAGTCGCGATGCGTGCTGATCATGTCGTCGTGCACCAGCGCGCCGCAGGTCAGGCAGACCCGTACGTCCATCGTGCTGCCGTGCGCGTACGCCAGCGTGCTGACCGCACTGAATCCCTCGGGTATCGCCATGATCATCTGTCCTCACCATCGTGTTCTCGGTTGCGGCGCCGGGTCGCCGCGCTTGCCCGGTTCCCCGATCGCCAGGTTGCACGGCCCGCACGCGGCGCGCATCCGGGCCGGGTCGTCCCCTGCTGCCTTGCCGTCCAGGTGGTGGACGTGGCCACCTCGGGCCGGCGCCCTGCCGGTGCACACGTGCAGAGGCGCCTGCTCCGCCTGGCACACGGAAGGGTGCACCTGGCATCGGTAGCCCGCGGACGCGAGCACGCTGGCACGCAGGGCCCGCCACGCCCTGGTGCTGCCGCCCGACCAGCTGGCGCTCACTGCCGTCGTGCCATGTTCTCGGCGCTGGTGAGCGGGTAGTGCCAGCGGCAGTATTGCGACGCGGTGCACTTCCCGCACGCGGCCAGGACCAGCCACACGCCGGTCAGCGGCCGACGGCCCGGATGCACGACCACGCTCCGGAGCGCCGGCGGCGGGGTGCCGCCGTCCGGGATCGAGCACACGAACACGTCATCGGCGGACAGCGGCATGCCGGGCAGGGCGCGCGAGCTCATGGCACGTCCCTCGCGGCGCGCTGCCGGCGGAGCTCCCGTCTGTTGATCTTGCGGGTGACCTGCTCCAGTAGGCGGCAGAGCTCGCTGGCCATCCCGTATTCCTCCTGACGCAGGGCCACGTCCAGGCCCTGGTGAAGGGCCCGGTAGAGCGGGTCCGGGTCGGGCGCCGGAGCCGGGATGGGCAGCGGCGTGTGCAGGCTGTCGAGCATCACGTCTACGCGCCCGTCGGAGTTGGCGTGGAACGGCATCTGGTTCGGGAAGCGGCCTACGTTGACGCCGCACTCGCTGCAGCACTCGGGGTGCACGTAGTTGGTGTCCGGGTCGCTGGTCATGTGGCTCCTCGGTGGGTTGTCGCTGGTCATCGTGGGAGGTGAGGTTGAGAGAGCCCCGCCCCCTGCCGACGTGGTGCTGGTGTCGACAGGGGGCGGAGACGTGGCGCATCGATGGTCGGATCGGCATCGGTCGCGTACGCCACCGGGCGCGTTACTGCCCGGTGAGGGCGGGATATGTAGTCGCTCTCCCCGTTCGGTCCCTGCTGACGTCCGCTCCCCGGTCCCGGATCGGGCCATGGCGGGCAGGGTGCCTCCGAACGGACGCCTCTGCGGCGTGCACTCCGGGCCTCTCGTACGGCTCCCTGCCTCGCGGCGGTGGGAGCAAAGAGTGCGTGGCGATCTACTCCAGAACGCGAGAGTGGTTCATTTACGCCATCGCGAGGTGGCGGGACGTTGTGCGCGCATTCCGTGGAATGGCACCCGGTTGCTACCTGACTCCGGGTTTCGCGTCGGCCGCGTGTCAATCGGCGCTTTTCACTGACCGAAGAAAATCTTTCGGTGGTGAGATCGGCAGGCGTTTTCCGGTAGCCTGACACCGTTACGTTGTTTGGCGTGCTCATCGTTTAGGGCTCCCTCGGGTCTGTCAACCCGACCGGGGGCCCTTTTCGTTTGTCCGTACAGCACGTCGATGGGCGCCCTTTGCAGCGCAGAGACACGTCTTTGCTCAGCGTGAGACCGCATTTCGTGACGTACGCCACGTCCGTGTTGATCTTGATGGCGTGCAGCACGCCGGAGCCCAGCTGGCGCACCATCCGGTGCGTTCTCAGCCACGCGTCGCGCCGGCCCGTGGGCGGCACGGGGTCCAGGCGCATGTCGGTGCGCATCTGCCGGTAGACCACGGTCATCCCTGCTCGGGCTGGTCGTTGCCCAGCGAGCAGAAGCCATAGTCGCAGCACTGACCGCTGCAGTCTTGCCGCTCCGGGCGGGGGGGCAGTGCGATCGTGCGCGCGGCGAGCAACTGTTCAACCTCGGGGCGCCAGTACATCGCGGTTGCCCGCGCGCCGGCCGGGGCGTACTGCTTGAGGGTGCCGTGCTGGACCATCCGGGCGATGGTCTGATGCGAGACCTTGAGCACGTCCGCGGCACCCATGCGGCTGAGCCAGTCGCCGGGGTTGGGGAGCGGCAAAGACTGATCATATGACATCTTCATGAGGAACATGTTGACACATGCGGGACGGAGTGTCTAGCGTGGTGGCATGGCGACGAACGAAGTACGTAAGAGCATCCGGGAGATGCTGGCGATCATCACGCTGATGGCCATGGACCTCCCGACGGAGATCATCTTCCGGGAGCGTCGGGGCACGATCGAGCTGATCTTCCCCACGATCGCCCAGGCACTGGCGTGGGCCGCGGCCTGGGACGCGCCGCAGGAATCGCTGCATTTCGACCAGGCTGGCCTGCACAACCAGCTCAGCCGTTTCTGGACGACGGTGGAGCGGCACGGGTGGCAGGTGACCGTGTGGGGCGAGGAAGAGAGCAACCCCGTCGCGTCCCAGCTCAGCCCGGACACGATCGCGGACCTGACCGAGGCCACCGGGGAGCAGGCATGACCGCCGTCGTGCCGGGCGCCCCGGACTACGCGGCCATGAACTACGACCAGGCGTTCAACGCCTCGGAGACGAAAGACCGGGATGGCGCGCTCGGTGTGCTGTGGGTCGACGCGCGGCGCCACGACGCGATGATCAACGCGCAGCAGCACTACCGGACCGCGGTCGACACGGCGTACCGGCACGTGATGCGGGCCGGCGTCAGCCCGGGCGTCGACCCCACCGAGGAGGTCGAGCGGCGCGCCATGGGCATCATTCACGGGGAGGCCATCGACGCGGCCGATGACTACTGGTGGTCGCTTGAGGCGCCCGACTGCACGTGTGGGGGGCGCGACCTGCTGGACGTGCATATGCGCGGCTGCGATCGGGCGATCGCCATCCGCGAGCGCTACCGGCTGTCTCCGCTGTGACGGGGCGCAAGCGGGGCCACCTACGGGTGGCCCCGGGCGCGGGCACGCCACTCGGACAGCCCGCCCTGCTCGCCGCGCACCTGGTCCTGTTCTTCGGCGGGGCCGGCCGGGGCCGGCAGGAGGGGCGCCGGCTCGCCCGGATCGGCCGGATCGGCCGGCACCGGGCCGGCGCGCAGCACGGCCGGGGTCGGGCGGAGCAGCCCGACGGCCGGCACACACCGAACTACCTGGCCAACGTCTCGCCGGATCGTGGCATGTACCCGGTCGGCGGGGCGCGGCGAGTCACTGCAGAAAACGACACCGGGGTGGACGACGACCGGGGTCACAGCGACGCTAACCAGCGATTCAAGATCGACAAAGATGGAAAGGTCACCCGATGACGTACCCGCTCAACACTCCGCCCCCGGCTCGGAAGCGGCGTATCCGCCCGGTCGTCACGATCGGCGCGTGCCTGGTCGCCGTGCTCGCGTGCGTGCTCGGCGTGGCCGTGCTCGCGAACGTGTCCGATGCGCTGGTCGACCAGCAGCCGACCGTGCAGCGGCACTCCGCGGTGACGGGCGCGGCCACCGCGGCGACACCGGTGTCGCCGCCGGCGGCCGCGGAGACGCTGCGGCCCGCGGACGTCAAGATCAGCTTGAAGACCATCGGGAAGGAGTGCTACGGGTCGGCCGGGTGCAACCTGGACGTGCGCCCGGTGCTGGACTGGCCGGGCGAGCTCAGCGAGGTGTGGGACGTCACGTACGTGATCACCTACCAGGAATGGTCGCTGCCGGACGGCTCGTACGAAGCGGTCCCGGTCGACGGCGAGGAGATCGGCACGGCCCAGATCCGGGGCTCCGGGGATGACTACACGTTCACGGAGCACCACCTGATGGTGTTCGACCGGAAGACCAAACCCGTGATCAAAATCGACCAGCTAGAGCGTCGTGGTTGATCGCGACCTGGGTGGCGCAGCGATCGGGCCCACGAACACGGCGCCGGACGTGCAGGAGGACGCGCGGCGCTACCTGATCCGCAACGGACACTCCGACCTGCTGACCATCCTGGGACTGGAGACGGATCCCGAGGTCGAGTGCCCGCACTGCAGGAAGCGGCCTTGGCTCGGCAACTACGGCGGCACGCTGTGCCAGCGCAAGGAATGCCGGACGGCCCGGCGCCTGATCGACGCCGCTAAGTCGGGTGAGGCCGTATGATGACCAGGCGTTCCGTTCGTCGCTGATCGGACGTTCCCTGGTCACACAGCACAGACGACCCCCACCCGGTTCGGGTGGGGGTCTTCTGTCGTCCCTGCTGGTCATGCTGCCCGCGCCCCATGCGGCCGCGGGATGAAGCCACCGACCTTACGCGCGTGGCTTGGCGGCGGCCGCCGGGGCACTCTTCGCCGGGGTGGCCGGGGCCGGCGTGGCGTGGCTGATCAGGTTTCGGATCGGCGCGTTGTTGCTGATCCTCTTCGCGTCGGGGCCGGACGGGTTGACCAGCACGGCACGGACCGCGGCGTCGTCGACCAGGCGCTGGCCGACGGTGCGCGACGGGATGTCCGGGTCGCCGATCTTGGCGTCGATCAGGGCGTCACCCAGCGCGGCGCGACCGGTGGCGGACCGGGCCCAGCTGTCCATCAGCTCGTTGAATTCTGCCTGGTTCATGGGGATTTCCTCCTGTGCGGGTGAGGGTGCGGGTAGGAACCGGGCCAGCACGCCGAACGGGCGCCGGTCGTTCTCGTGCGACGAGGTGTAGCGGGCCGAGAAATGCGCGTGCTCGTAGTGCCCGTTCGGGCCGGTGTAGTCGCGCCACGTCCAGCCCCACGACCGGGAGGCGATCCGGCCGTTGCGGATGACGTTCTGCAGCCGGTCGTCCAGGCCGAGCCGGTGGCGCTTCACGACCTCGTCCACGGCGTAGTCGAATACCTGCGGGCCGCCGGGCCATGGTCCGGTTTCGTCGACGTCCAGGCCGTGGACCTCATCAACGTCGTCGGCGTCTTCGTACGGGGTGTTCCCCGTCTCGTCCGGGTTGTGGTCGCTGGAGCTCGCGGCGTGGCTTCGGTCGCCGATCCACCCGTCTGAGCGCTTGTCACGGCCCGGGCTCAGGGTGTTGAACTCCTGACGCAGCACGACCAGGCAGGGCACGAGCACGGGATCGTTCACGGACGCTCTCCCATCTTGCGGATCGCGGCCGCGGCCGCGCGTTCGGCGATGTCCTGCCGTTCGGTGTGGGACATGCCGTTGGTCTGTTCGAGAACGGTCGAGATCATCGCCGTCTGCTCCGCGGTCTTGGCCTTGACCTCGGACGCCTGCCGCGTCGACACGTACTGGCCGGTGACGGTGGCCACGATCAGGCCGGTGAAGGCGATGATGGCCTCTGTCGACCAGCCGGCGAACGCGAGCGCGACGACCAGGCCGGCGGCGGCGACGATGCCGACACAGACCACGATCGCTTGCGGTGTGGAGTCGATCTTCACGGTGATGTCCTCCCTGATCAGAGGGTTAATTCTCTCACCCGGGTACGACGTTCTCGGTGCTGCACGCCCGGTCACAGCGACCTCACCCACTCGACTTCGAGCACCGATTGGAACGGGACGCCGGTGGCGGTGTTGCGTGACGCGGTGGAGCTCTGCGCGGCGTACGCCTCCACATAGTCGGTGCTGCCGTTCATCTGCACCAGCAGGCTCGTCTGCGTGCCGACACCCTGCGCGGTGGAGTTGCCGCCGACACGGGAGTACGGGCTGACCGCGGTGCCGTTCTTATGGATCTGGATCGAATAGCGGCTGTAGACCGCCCCGGGCAAGCCCACCGACGCGGTCACCCGGTACCAGCCGGGCACGGTCGGGGTGGCCCGGGTGTTGTTCACGGTCTCCGAGTGGAAGCCGTGGGAGTCGATCTCGGTGGCGCCGGTGCCGAACTGCAGCGCCACCACGGCACCGTCGGCCAGGGCCTGGCCCGTCTGCTGCACCAGGCGCAAGATCGGCTTTTCGCCGACGGTGGCCAGCGCCGCGTCGACGTCATCGGCGAGCTCTTCCATGTCGACCCACACCTCGGGCGCGTCCGTCGCGTCCGGGTAGCGCAGGCCGTAGTTCGCTGTGGTCCCCATCAGGCACGCTCCCAATCGATGGTGAGGGTGAAACCCCCTCCGGCGCTGCGGCCGGTGTATGGAATCCAGGGTGAGCCGTCCGCGTCGAACACGGCCAGGCCCCCGGCTGTGCCCGCCACCATCGACTGCACCCATGAGGTGGTGAGCGGCACGTCGAGCACCTGGCCCGGCACCATCGGGGGCAGGGCCACCGAGGCGCCCAGGGTCGGCGCGCCGGCCGGCCGGATGGCCTCGGTCACCAGGCGCAGCGTGCCGGCGGCCGGGCCCTGGTCGCCGGCGGAGCTCCGCTGCAGACGCACCCGGGCGCCGGTCACGGTGGCGCCGGTCAGCGAGAGCGGTTTCGTGCCGTAGAACGCGGCGCCGGTCGCGTTGCCGTACCCGCCGTGAGCGCCCTGGATCGCCTGGTCGCTGGACGTCACCCAGCGACTGTCGCGGTACGTGCCGGTGTAGGTGGGCAGCACGGCCAGGGTGCCCTGGACCACCAGCGGGTTCGGGTCGGGCGGGTTGTCGGTGTAGTCCGCGGCCGCCGGGGCGGCGGTACCGAAGCGGGCGATCGCCAGCCACGTCGCGCCGAAGCGGACGACCAGGATCACGTCGCCGCTGGCCACGGTGAGATCCCGGGCGGACCAAATGGTCCGGACCACGCCGTTGATCATGGCGGTGACCTTGCCGGCGCTCGCGGCCGCGGTGGCGGTGGCCAGCAGGGTGCCGGCCGGGACCGTCCCGGGCCCCCCACGGCCGGTCACGCGCTGACCTCCTGCAGCCGGACCGTCATGACGCCCGATCCGGCGGTGTATGGCATGCCCAGTTGAACGACACGGGCCGCAACGCCTCCGGTGGTGCCTCGGTCCGGGGTGAAGCCGATGTTGTCGTCAAGCTGCATCCTGGGGTCGGGAACGGCCTCCACGTCCCATGAGCGGGCGTTGATCGGTGCTTTCCGGGCCAGGATCGAGCGGGCCGCGGTGAGGCACTGCGCGTTCGTGGTCAGCAGCGGCGAGTAGAAAAACTCGGGCACGGGCAGCGCGTTGAACGGGCCGGGGTAGCCGGCCGGCGGCAGGGACGTGTACGCGGAGCCCTGGACCTGCCCGCCGTCGGGTGCGGTGCCGCGGGCCACGACCGTGTTCACGATGTTGGAGCGCGACGCCCCGCTGGATACCTGGGTGACCGACGCGCGCGGGTAGCCGAACGCCTGGTCGACCACGTCGGACTGCTCCATCAGCAGCGGCGACACGTTGCCGTACGCGGTGGCCGGGACCACCTGCAGCACGCCGGCGTTGTCGACGTACGCGTGCGCGCCCCACGCGTCCAGCAGGTCGTAGACGGCCTGTAGCCGGTCCTCATCCATGTTGAGGTCGGCCGGGACCGCCCGGTTGGTCAACGCCGCGCTGATCGACACGGTCAGCGCCGGCTCCACCAGGCCGCGCAGGGTCGCGGCGATCGTGGCCTTCGGGGCGAACGGCGCGACTAGGCGGGCCTCATCGATCAGGGCCAGCAGGCCGACCGCGGTCACGGTGACCTCCTCGCCGTCCAGGTCGACATCCTGGATCAGGAACTCGCCGCGGTCCAGATACTCGGTGGTGCCGGCGCCGGAGCCGACACCCAGCCGGACGTGGATGCGCTGGCCGTACGGGGCCAGCGGGGCGTCGAACGCGTCATCACCCCAATCGACCCCGTCGGTGGTGCGCGGCACCGTGAGGGTGACCCGTTCCGGGACGCGCAGGGAACTGTCGAGCTCCTCGCGGCCGCGGGCGATCGGGACGTTGTCGGCCAGCACCCGGCCGGCCAGCGTGACCGAGGCGCGGCAGGACAGGGTGAACGAGCGGCTGTCGAGCACCCGGCCCGCCTCATCGGTGGTCCAGATACTCACCCGAAGTCCCCCTCAGCGACGGCCAGGTACGTGGCGTAGTCCGCGGCCAGGTCGGCGTACGCCAGGCCGGTATAGACGTCGGCGACGTCCTGGTAGGTGTACCCGCGGTTCTCCTGCCCGTACCCCCACCCGTCGACCTCAGCGGCCCGGACGGTGGTGATCCGGCGCGGGTCGGTGCCGTCCTGCGAGAAACGACGTTCCTCGCTGGTCAGCACGCTGTAGTACGCATCCGCGTCGTACGTCGGTGACGGGCCGCGCTGCTGGTAGATGCCGGAGGTCGCCTGCTCCAGCAGGGTCCGCAGCTGGTCGCGGGCGACGAGGGTTTCGGTGTAATACTCCAGCGCCGTGCTGGGTCCGCTGATGGGCGTGGACACCACCCGGTTGACGCCGTCGATCACGTAGACGGTGCTCTCGCTGGTCGACGTCTCCGCGTCCTGCGCGAACAGCACGCATTCCACGGCCAGGCCGCTGATGGCGTCGGACAGCACGAGCTTGCCGCCGGGCAGGGTGACCGTGAGCGGCGTGGCCGACGCGACCACCTCGCCACCGATCAGCAACTGGTAGGTGACCGGGATGCCGAACGGGAGCTCCCCGTCGACAGCGACGAACACCGTCACCGGGTAGACGTCGATGTCTTCGGCGCCCCGGATCAGGGTCCGCTGCCCGCCGACGCTGCGGGCCAGGCTGTACGCCGTGTCCTCCAGCGCGGAGGCCGTGATCAGCACCCGCGGCGGGTATTCGTCCTGGACGACAGCGGTAAGGGTCTCAGCCATCAGCGCGTGCCTACTTTCTGCCGCCACGCCGTACGGCGCTCGCTCTCGGCTATGCGCCGCGTGGTGTACGAGTAGAACGGACGCCCGTCCAGGGCCACGTCGAGACGCTGGTTCACGGCGACCTGAGCCGGGCCGCCGGTGCGGTAGGTGCCGCCGGCGCCGCCTGCCTCGCCAACCTGAGCGAAGTGCTGGGATGCGGAGAACGCCGGCGCGGACTGCTTGCGCAGCGCGGCCGCGTCGCCGGACTGCCGGACCGCAACGTTGACGGACACGGTCTTGCTCTTGATCGCGGCCAGCCGTTCGAGCACGGTGCCGGTCCGCTGGATCGCATTGCCGGTGAGGTTGACGACCGGGGTCTTGCGCGACGGGATGCCCAGCAGCTCATCGGCCAGGTTCTCGGCCTGGCCGGCGCTGTAGCCGGCCTGCCGGGCCAGCGCGGTGAAGGAGTCCCGGGCCTTGTACGCCACCCGCTCAGCGCCTGCTCCGGCGCCGTTGACCTTGAGATACGCCTGGTAGTTGTTCGCCAGCGCTTGCGCGACCGAGGAGAGGGCGCCGCGGTTCTCGCGGCCGGCCTCGGTGTTGAGCTTGAGCCCACGGCCGTTGTCCTGGATCTTCTTCGTCGCGTTGGCCAGCGCGTCAGCGACGGCGACTTCCGAGCCGTACAGGGTCCGGTTGGCTGAGCTCAGCCCGTTGACCTGCTCGCTGACCCCGCGGATCGCGTCGCCCAGGGCGCCGCCGACCTGCTCGGTTTTCGTCATGGTCTCAGCGACCTTGGAGGTCTCCGCCTCCGCTCCGGCGGCGGCCTGCTCCATCACCCGGTACTGCACCGCGGCGTCGCGGCCGAACGCGCCGTACTTGACCAGCACGCCGTACGCCTCGGTCAGGCCGTTGATGGTGGCGCCCACGACGCGGATCGAGCCGTTGAGCACGTCGAATCCCTGCCGGACCACCATGGCGGCCTCGACGCCGTTGTCCTTGAGAGACCCGAGCGACTCGTCGAGGGCGTCGCCCAGGTTGCCGATGCCGGTGGAGAACTCGTTGATGACCGGGCCGGCGACCTCGGACAGGTCAGCCACCAGGTGGGTGACCTTGCCGCCCAGATGGGTGAATCCCTGCACGAGCGGATCGACGTACTTGGCTGTGCTGCCGAAGATCCGGTCCAGGTCGTTGCCGCTCTTGGCAAACGCCGTGTCCACCCGGTCGATGCCCTTGAGCAGCGGGTCGACGAACACGGATGCTTTCTGGGTGGCCTGGCCCAGCAGACGCTGGCCCAGGTCGGCGCCGGCCTTCTTCACCCGCGGGTCACGCGAGGCCAGCAGAGCGCCGCCGATGATGCCGACGCCGGCGGAGCCACCGATCACGGCGGCCGCGAGGCTGGCACCGATCACGGGCAGGGCGCCGGCAACTGCGCCGGCCAGCGCCGGACCCATCGCGCCGACCTCGGACAGCGCGCCGGCCAGGCCCTCGCTCAGCTTGAGGCCGAGTTTCCCGCCCGCGGCGGCCGCGGCGTCGGCGTTCTTGGTGAACTTCTTGAACGCCTTATCGTTCTCTTTGTCGATTTTGTCCTGTGTCGACTTGGCCCGCTTGCTGACCGAGTCCGCGGCCGGGCCGGTCTTGTCGCTGGCCGTGTAGTTGAACTCGACATCTCTTGCCACGACTCACCCCCTGATCTCGTCAAACGCCCGGTCCACCTCGGCGTCGACCGCGGCGGCGATCGCGGTGTCGTCCTGCATCGGCGTCGACCACCAGCCGGCCGTGACGGACTGCGCATGCCACTGCCCGCGGAAGCGGCGCCCCCACGACGGGTGCCGGACCGTGCCCGCGTCGGCGGCGAACAGGTCGGTGCGGTCCTTCATCGACTTACGGCGCCCGCGGAGCCTGATCCCGGCGCTGCGGCCGGCGTAGCTGATCTGGAACGAGATCGTGGCCCGCGAGACCCACGTACCCAGCCCTCCCCGGGCGGGGAGGATCTCCTGCGCGTACGCGCGGACCTCGCGGACCTTCGGCTTGGCGGCCCTGGTCAGGGCGCGGCGCATGGCCTTGACGACGGTACGGCGCCCGTCGAACGCCTTGAGCTCTCTGGCGAACTGCTCGGCGCTGACCGCCACCGCTACCCCTCTCGTACCCGCTGGCGCATCGCGGCCAGCCGGCGCTCGCTGGCCTGGTCCTTGTAGATCTGCAGTGCCGTGCCGATGTCGCGCGGGTGCCACGACTCCAACCCGCCGGGCCCGGTTAGGGGTTGCCCGCTCACGATCGCCAGCTGGACTAGTTGCCAGCGGACGAAGTGCTCGGGCCATGCGGGTTTGGGTCCGTGTCGTCCCCCTGGTCGTCGTCGTCCAGGGCCTCAACGTCGACGCAGACCCTGGTGTTGAACGTCTCCCAATCGGTGACCTCCGGGGTGCGCCAGCGACGCATCGCGGAGTAGGCCAGGAAACGCAGGTTGGTCGTCACGCGGCGCGGTCCAACCGAGCGGCCCTCGTCGTCCAGGGTGATGCCCTCGCTGTGCCACGGCTGCAGCTCTAGCTGGGACAGGTCGCGCTGGTCGGCGGTTACGACCGTGGTGCGGATCGTGCCGTCGCTCTGTTCGAGCCGTACGCGGAACTGCTGGGTGAACATGAGGGGGTGACCTCTCTGTTGATCAGGCTGCGATGGGGGCGAACGTCGGGCTGCCGACGACCGGGAAAACCATTTCCATCTCGGACCAGGCGCCCTGCTCGCCACCGAACGGCGGGAGCATGGCCACGATGGTGAACGTCGCCTGGTCGTCGCCGACCTTGTCACGCGGGGCCAGGATGACGGTGACCTGCTCGCCGACCTCCAGCGCGCGCAGCGCCTTGGCCAGGCCACCGGTCGCGTTGATCTGCAGCCCTGTGAGCTCGAACGTCCAGACCGCGCTGTCGACGTCCTGCACGACACCGTCCGGGACCAGGGTCCGGTAGGTCTGGATCGGCTGGTCAGGCACGAGTCGGGCAACACGAACCTGGTTCGCGTATTCGACGCTGTCGACCGTCACGATGCTGTCTTTGAGGATGTACGCGTTCGCGGGGGCTGCCATAGCTACTCCGTTTCTCCACTGATCATGAGCGCATTGTGCGCGGCGGTTGAGCCGTCCAGGGTGAGCCGGGCCGGCGCGTACGCGGTGATGGCCAGGATGGGGCTGAGCACTTCGAGCAGCGCGTCCACCTTGGTCGATATCCATTCGTCGGCGGCGTCCAGGTCGCCGGGCAGCACGACGTAGACGCGCCACGTGTCGGCGAACGCGACCGCGTAGCGCCGGCCGTCCTGCGAGGTCGCGCCCTCCCACATCGGCCACGCGTCGAACACCTTGACCGACCGCGGGGCCCGTTCGTACCCGGTGACCCCGGCAACGCTGGTCAGGGCCTCGCTGATGGCCTGCCGGGTGGCTGCGAGGGTCATCCCATCACCAGCTTGCGGTGCGGCCGCTCCAAGCGCCGCACCTCGGGATCGTTGCCGGGAACCACGATGGACGAGTCCCCGTCGGCGGTCTCCCGGACCGCGAGGGCCAGCGACCGCATGCTCAGCGCCCGCTGAGTACGCCGCAGCAGAGCGCCCGCGAGGTCGGCCGGGTACGCGGCAGGGACGCGGCAGATCCGGGCCTGAGCGGCGCGTTCCTGCTCCAGGGCCTGCTCGACGTCGTCGTCGTCGAACGACACGGCTTCGTCGCCGCCCAGGTACGCCACCACCGCGGCGACGTCGGGGAGCTCGCCGTTCGCGGTGACCTGCACGACGTCGGCGGTCACGGCGGCGAAACCGTCCAGGCCGGCGTCGACGGTGGCGACGTGACGGCCCAGCTGGTCGGGCACGTACGTCGCGTACGAGACGCCGGCGCACCTCGCATGGTCGGTGCCGACCACCAGCACGTCGGTGCCGTCCGGCTCGGTCACGGTGAACACCGGGAGCTCCGCCGCGGCCGCACCAAACTCGTCGGTGACGACGACACGGATCATCCACGGCGCACCCACCAGCACGGTGCTGTTCGCCGTGGTCAGCATCCGGAGCATGCGCCCCTCCTTGTCCGATTTGTCCATTTCCTCGAGGACGGGACCCGGCCGGGGTCCCGAGCAGTCACCCCTGCCCGGGACCCCGACAGGGGGGCATCACGCGACGGTGTCGTAGATGACCTGTCGTACCCCTGTGATATCGGTGTTCGCCAGGGCCTGGTAGCCCCACACCGCGAGGCGCACGTACGCCACCGGGGCGTAGTTGCCGGCCGCGTCGATACCGGCGAACTCCAGACGCTGCGGGCCGGTGTCCCAGGTGTGCACCACCTCGGAGTCGAACAGCCACGAGTTGTTCGGCGCGGCCGCGGTCGACGCCAGCGCCCACGACGGGACCATGGTCACGCCGGCCGCGTCGACGGCCGAGTAGCGCGTGCGGGCCACGCCGTCACGGTTCGTCGCGCCGATCATCGGGAAGATCGGCTCTCCGGTGGTGGTGCTGGCGGTGGCCATGGCCACGTACAGCTCCTGCTCAGTGGCCATCATGTCGAACCGGTCGGCGCCACCGCGGGCGAACTGCAGCCGGGCGATCGCATTGCGCCACGCGCGGGCCAGCGCCGCGTCGACGGTGCCGGCGGCCAGCAGGATGTCGGTCGCCGCGGTCAGCGTGTTCAGGAACGTCGCCACGCCCGACTCCAGACCCTCGTACCAAGCCCGGGTGAACTGGCGCCAGATCAGCGATGACGCCTGCGGCGAGCCACCCTGGTCCCACGCCTCACGCGTCATGTCGATCGCGCCGCTCTTCGCGGTCGGCGTGATCGTCTGCGTGGTGACCGTGAACGTGCCCGCGGTCGGCTCCACCCCTTCGGTGTGGGTGCTGACCAGCCCAGCGGCCGAGTTGAACTTCGGCAGCACGAACGCCGTGCTGTCGGCGAGGGTGCCGCGCCGGGTCGCCTGGTAGAGCGGGTACCGGTAGTCGCGCTGGTCGACGTACAGATCGGGCCGGTTGCGGACCGGGTTGACGCCGGCCAGGTCGGCCCGGTCGACGTCGGCGAACGTGTGCCGGCGCATGCCGTACGCCTGGCCGACCGTCATCTCCCGCATGAAGCCCAGCGCGCGCCGGTACGCCTCGCCGTCGTGGTCACGGACGCCGCGCACCAGGTCGGCACTGAAGTCGTACTCCGGGCCCGGGGTGAGGTTGCCCTCATGGTCGAACCGGTACGGGGCGGCCTCGGTGACCTGAGCCGGCGCCGGCGGGGTGCTGGCCGGCGCGCCGGCGGGCTGCGCGACCGGGCGCGACACCGGGTCCACGAACTGGGGGCCGGCGCCGTCGGTGCCCACCTGGGGCTGCTGGCGCATGAACGCGCCGAACACGGCACCGAGCTGGTCGGCGGTGAACGTGCCGGTCGGGACCTCGACCGCGGCCGGCGGGGTGGCGGCCGGCGGGGTCGGAGCGTTGGCCGGGGGCGTGGTCGGGCAGGCGACGCCGGGCGCGTGTTGCTGCCCGCACAGCGTGCAGTGCATGGTGGTTCCTCCTGTATCGGCGGACAGCGTCACAGACGCGACGCGGGCACCCTGGAACGCCGGGACGGCTACCAGGGAGATCTCACGGCCGATGGCGGCACCGATCGGCACCAGCCATCCGCCTGGGTTGAGCGGGTCGGGTACGCACTGCTCATGATCAAAGTCGACGCCGACGGAGAACCCCGTCCGTACGGACTCCTCCGGGCTGGCCCAGGCCAGCGCCTGATCACCCATCGGACCCATGCCGACGCGGGCGGCGACGTCGGTGCCGTCGGGCCCGTCGTTGATCATGGCGAAGTGGCCGATGCTGGCCGACTGGACGTGGTCGACCAGCAGCGGCACGTGCCGCGGGTCGGGCCACACGATCGAGCCCTGCTGGAATCGGTAGCGCCGGCCGTTCTTGCGGCCGACGTGCTCACGGCCGTACGGCAGGGCGCGGCCGCGGATCATCCGCCGGTCAGCGTCACCGGCCGCGAACGCGGTCACCTCGGTGTGGAACACGGCGTCGTCCGCGGCCGCTTCGAGCCGGGTCGGCGCCGATCCGGCCGGGCGCCCAGCGGAGGTCTCAGGCCGGATCGGCACCACGTTCCCACCGGCGGCGGGAGCGCTGACCTGCGGCTTACGCGGCACGTTCTCCGCGTCGGCCACGTCTCCATCATCGAACGCGCCCAGCTCGACCATCCCCTTGTAGTAGGCGATCCGCTCCGTCGGGTTCGCACGCAGGTACGCGTTCGGGTCGGCCCACACGCGGGAGCCGATCGGTGTGAAGTCGGGCATGCTGAGCCGCTGGGTGACCGCGAGGACGTACGCCTGCAGCAGGTCGTTGATCCGGTCGATGCGCCGGTCGACCACGTTCGCGTACGTCCGCGAGGTGGTCGAGATACCCAGGTCCTCCGGCTCCAGGCCCAGGGCCAGGGCCACGTCGCGGGTGGCGTGTTCGTGGAGCTGGACGAGCTGCAGGTCGGCGGGCGAGAGCGCCTGCACGGTTTCGTATCCCAGGGCGGCGGCGACGTACCCGGTGGTGTGCTCACGCCGGGCGGCCTCCCAGCCGTCCAGCAGCGACGACACCTCGTCGTCGTCCTCCAGCGGGTCGGCGCCTTCCTTCGGGTAGAAGTAGCCATCCATCCGCGGGTTGTCGGCGTACTTCGCGGACGTCTTGCGGTAGGTCGACGCCAGCTTGATCGTGTCGCCGGCGGCGATCAGCACGCCCGGGTTCGGGGAGTCGAACCGGCGAATCCACCGGTGGTCGGCCGGCTCGCCGTCGACCATGATCTGCGCCTTCTGCCCGCGCTCGCGCGGCACGGCGTTCGACGGCAGGGGCGACTGCCCGTCCGCGTCATCCAGCGGCTGCAGCGTGACCCGCTCGACGGACAGGTGTTCGAGCTTGGTCGGGTAGTTGCGGGAGTTGACCTCCAACACGCGCGTCCAGGCGATCCCCTCGAACAGCAGGTCCTGGAAGATCTGAGCCATGGTCACGACGTTGGTCACGTTCGGGTCCATCTGCTCTAGCAGCGGATTACGGACCCGTTCGTTGCGGGCGTTGAGCTGCACGAGCGGCCACGTCGACGGGCCGCACACGATGTTGCGGGCCCGGAGCACGCCGGGCACGCTCAGCGCCTCATCCTGCGAGACGCGGCCGGAGCCGTGCATCATCTCGGTGATCACCTGGTCGACCGGGCGGTACGCGCCGTCGAACAGCATCATCGGGCGGGCACCGCGGCGAGCCATGCCGGCCCGGGCCTTCGCAGCCTGGGAGATCGCGTGCGACTGGTCGGCAACGGTCGCCCAATCCAGGGCGCGCCGCCCGATGTCCCGTAGTCCCATGATCAGGAGTGTAAGTCCCCGGGGCAGGAAAACTTACCGCCCGGTGCCGCGAGCTCCACGGGTCTGACCGGAAGATTTCCCGGCCCGGACGAAACGGGGAGCGCCCAGCGGCGGCGGCAGGGTCCGCGCGAGGTGGACGACGCCGGCGACCCCGTACGCCGCGTCGCAGTGCCCCTCCCCGGACCGGGCGAAGCGCCAGCGGTCCTCGCGCCACAACTTCTCGGCTCCGAGCACGTGATCGGTGAGCAGCGGGTCGCCGGCGTGGACCACCATGCGGGCGTCGACCTCCGCGGCCAGGCCCATGCACACGGCCGTGACCTCCCCGGCGATCTCGACCACGGTCACGCCGCGCGGTGGCCACGCCCGGGCGCCCTTGTACTTGCGGTCCTTGAGCCCGGCCGCGGCCGCGGCCGCCGGGCCGCCGGGCAGCCACCCGAACGCCTGCGGCTTCACCAGGGCCACCAGGCCGGGCAGGTCACGCTGCAGGTCGGCGACCGCGGTGAGCCCGGACCACGCCTTGACCGGTTCGACACGCACCCGCCCGTCGGGCATCACGCCACCAGCGACCAGGGTCGCGTGCCGCAGGTCGGGCGACACGTCGGCGACCAGGGCCAGGCGGCCGCGCAGCCCGGAGAGATCTCCCTCCACCCGGCCCGCTTCCCACCCGGCCGGATCGATGGCGGAGTCCATGTTCTTGACGCGCTGGCACAGCACCTCGGTACGGAAGCCGGCGACCGCTTCCGGCTTGGCGTCGGGCAGCATGAGCCGGCGCGCCGTGCCGAGCACGGTGTCCCAGTCGAGCCGGTTGCCCAGGTTCGGATTCGCGGCCGCGAGCGCGTGGACGTCGTCCAGGGCGCAGCCTGGGGGCGCCGAGTATTCGAACAGGCCGAGCCGTTCGTCGCCGGCGCCGGACGTCACGTAGGTCAGGGCGCCGGCGTAGATGTCGTTGAGGACCACGGACTTGTCGTCGCCGGCGTTCGTGATGAACACGGCCTGCCCGTTCGGCCGGGCGTTCATAGCGTTGTAGCTGGCGTTGTAGCCCACATAGCTGTGGTGGGTCCGTAGTTCGTCGCCGATCAGTCGGTCGATCGACTTCCCGCGGCCACCCTTTTCGTTGACGGCACCGATCTTGTACCGGGAGCGGTCCGTGGTGCGCAGCACCTGCTGCCCGTTCGCCTTCCGGATGGCGTTGCGAGGCAGCCGGGCCGCGAGCGCCGGCGTCTCCTCCGCCACCTCGCACGCTTTCTCCCACGGCTCCGCGGCCTGCTCCAGGTTCGTCGACGTGCCGAAGATCATCGGCCAGCGCTCCACGAACATCCAGAACAGGGCCAGCACGGTGCAGAGGTGCGTCTTGCCGTTCTGCCGGGCGACCAGCACGAGGACCTGCCGGAAGCGCGGCCGGCCGTCGGCCAGGAGCTCTCCCAGGTGGATCACCAGCCACTGTTGCCAGGGGTCCAGCGGCATGTGCAGCACGTGCGCGGCGAAGTGGATCACGCGGTAGCCGTAGCTAGTCGTCGGCGAGAGCTTCCGCAACGGCCGGGTCCAGACCCGAGGTCGGATCGACCCCATCGGCAGGGCCTCCGGCTCGGAGAGCGTCAAGCGCGGCGCTGGCTGGATCGACACCGTGCGGGTCACCCCCTCGTGTGGCCGGCCGGGCGCCGGGGCTCATACCGAGTTTGTCCAGTACAGCTTCGTATCGCGGGCCGATCTTCCCGATAATGTTGATCATGCGCCCGAACGCGCGCGCCTGGTCGTCCGGACTTCCCTCCCCCTCGCTCATCTCGTCCACCCGGTCGTACGCGTCGTCCAGGGTGTCGGCGTATCGCCGGGCGAGCATCACCATGGCGACGTCTCGCGGCAGATGCGGCGTGGTGCGCAGAGCCTCATCGAATGCGGCCCGGAGGCTGGTCGCCTCCGGGCCCTCATCGTCGATATCACCCTGCGTGACGTCGTCCGCAGAATTTTTCATTTTCCGGCCCAGGGAGAGAGAGGACAG
>Ga0190264_10000041_pt1 | contig 18272 bp, 13 predicted proteins | sample Popmic112T_FD_136651 | JGI IMG/M metagenome (GOLD analysis project Ga0190264, IMG submission 136651) | Populus adjacent soil microbial communities from riparian zone of Indian Creek, Utah, USA - 112 T | ecosystem: Environmental > Terrestrial > Soil > Riparian zone | place: USA: Utah | collected... | reverse complement strand
CGAGGGCGCCGCTGAGGTTGACGGCGAGGATGCCGAGCGGGAACTCGCTGTCGGCGCGGGCGGCGATCTCGGCGTCGATGAGGAAGCGGGCCGCGGCGGCGACGCCGCCGAGCAGACCGACCGCGATCCAGCCCGGCGCCGTCACCGGCGACGACCTCGAGGCGACTTATTGCCGGACACCGGCATAAAGTCGCCCCGCCGCGCCTCAAGCGCGATCCCCAGCCGGAGGAACACGTAGCCGGCGGCGATCGTCAGCGCCGTGTAGGCGGCCGCCAGGCCGAGGTAGCCGCCGTCGACCATCTCGTAGAGCTCCAGCTGCAGGGTCGAGAAGGTGGTCAGGGTGCCGCAGAGGCCGATGCCGAGGAACGGGTGGCGCAGGCTCTCGGGCGGGCGGTCGCGGAAGAGGGCGTAGAAGTAGCCGAGCAGCAGCGCCCCCGCCATGTTCGCCGCGAAGGTCGCCCAGGGCCACTGGCCGGGATCCGTCGACGCCACCTCCGCCAGGCCGACCCGGACAAGCGCCCCGACCACGCCGCCGAGGTAGATCGCCAGCAGCTTGCGGGGGTCGTGCGGGAGCGAGCGCATCGGCCCGCAGTATCCCCTCGTAGGCTGTGGGCTTGGGAGTGCCGGGAAGAAGCGGGGTGGCGGTGGTCTCCGCGTTGGCGGTGTATCGGGCGCGGGTGGTGCCCCGCGTCCGGCGGGAACTGCGCGAGTGGCGCCGGGTCGCGGCGGCGATCCCGGACCCCGCTCTCCGCGCCGATGCCCTGGCCGCGATCGACGAGAAGGGGCTGAACGTCGAGGCGACCTCCGTCTTCGCGATCCTGGCGCCGCGGCGGACCCGGGCCGCGGCGCTGCGGGCGATGGTCGCGCTGCAGGTCGCGATCGACTACCTCGACACGCTCGGCGAGCAGCGCTCGGCCGGCGACAGCGCCTACCTCGACCGGCTCTTCGGCAGCTTCCGGGAGAGCGCCCGCGCGCTGCCGTCCCACGACGCCGTCTCCGCGCCGCTCGAGCGAGCCGTCGCCCGCTGCGGCGAAGGGCAGCACTACACCCACGCGGCCGAGCACGGCGAGGGCGCCGCGCTCGAGAGCTGGGCCCGCGCCCAGGACGCCGCCGCGGTCTACCGCTGGTGGGAGGTCGCCGCCGGTGCCAGTTCCTCGGTCGCCGCCCACGCGCTCCTCGCCGCCGGCGCCGACCCGCGGACGAGCGCAGCCGAGGCCGAGTCGATCGACGCCGCCTATTTCCCCCCGATCGGCGCCCTCACGGTCCTCCTCGACGACCTCATCGACCGCGACGAGGACATCGCCGCGGGCGCCCACAACTACATGGGCTACTACGCCGACAGCGAGGACGCGGCGGACCGCCTCGACCTCCTGACCCACCTGGCCCGCGCGGCGATCGCGACGCTGCGCCACCCCCACCGCCACGCCGCGATCCTCAGCGGCGTCGCCGGCTTCTACCTCAGCGATGACGGGGCGGCGACCCCGTACGCCCGACCCGTCCGCGACCGCCTGCTGCGCTCGACCGGCCCGGCCGTGCGGCCGATCGTCCTGGTCATGCGCCGTCGGCGGCGGCACTAAGACGCAAACGGCCCGGAAGCGCAGGGTGCACCTCCGGGCCATGACGTTTGCGTACATGGACCGTGGCCGCCCAGGGAAGAACGGGACGATCCGAGCCTGGTACCAGGGGCTCGCAAGTCGGCGGACAAGGGGTGAATCTGCCCACCGGCAAGCGAATCATGAATAAGAACATACGCGGACCGCACTGTCAAGCTCCGTCCGGGCGCGCGCTCGCCATCTGATTCGCCCAGCGCTGCGCCTCGGTGAAGCCCAGGTAGGGCAGCAGCGTCAGCAGGACCAGCTCGGGCCGCAGCTCGGCCAGCCGGTCGAGCCGGCCGATGCGGAGGTGATCGCCGACCAGGCCGACGATGCCGGCGACCAGCGCCTCGTCTGTCGATGCCGGAAGCCGCGTGCCGGCCGGAGCTTTGATCTGGATATAGCCCGCGAGGCGACCGATCACACGCTCGTAACGCCGTATGCAGTCGGCTTCCGCCGCCCCGTCGATTGTCAGGGCTCGGGCAACCGCGGGGTTCGCGATCGCGAAATCGACCCCGGCGTAAACCCCCGCGGCAACCTGCGCCGGCCACTCGCCCTTGGTCGCGCAGGCATCGAGCACCGCTGTCTCGAGTCCCGCGAGCGCAAGCGGAAACTCGCCGTGGTCGGATCCGGCGGGGTCACTGTCGCGACCGTTCGTATCCCTGTTAGACCCTGCCAACTTCCTCACCCCCTGCGGGTTCCAGAATTAGGAACACTAACAGACCAAGCAGAGCCTTTTTCAACAAAGCGCCGCTGGGGACCGGAACTCAGCGGGCGCGACAGCCGCGGACGATGCCGGCGCCGACCTGGCGCCCGCCGACGAGGGTGAAACCGACCCTGGCGAAGGAGAGGAAGCCGGCGGTGAAGCGGGGTGGCGCCGGGCAGGATGCGCTGAGGTAGCTGCGCTCCTGACCGCGGTAGGTATAGCGACGCGAGAGCGTCAGCTCGAAGTGAGCGAAGTGCGGCCAGGGCCCCAGCGTCGGCGGCAGATCGGCGACCATCGCCAGCCCGAAGGTGCCCTCGCGCCGACGCAGGACGAAAGGCAGGACGACGACGGTCGGAGGTTTGGCCGCGGCGGCATGGAGGATCACGGCGCGCCGTCCCTCCACGCGCCCGTTGAAGGCAAGCAGGTCGGCCTCGATCGTGAACGGGTCCTGGTTCGGCAACAGCACGTCGGCCTGCAGCGTGCCGCTGCCGACCAGCGCGCCGCCGCAGAGCTCGCGCGCCTTCGCGCTGGTCGTGTCGCGCAACCGCCGCTGCGAGCAGGTCGGCAGTCCCCGGCTCGAGAGGACGCCCTGCTTCGGCAGCCCCAGTTCGACCCGCGTCACCCGCGGCAGCAGCTCACCGTCGGCGGTCCGCAGGCCACCGGCCAGGTGTACCGCCACCGGCGCCGGGTGGTCGCGTGGCAGCTTCAGCGGCGTCAGGCCACCGTCGAGGGCGACGATCAGGTTGCCGTGCTGGGTGCGCTCGCCGTGGGCGACGCCGGCCCCGAGGCCGGCGAGCAGCATCAGCGCCGCGAGCGCGCCGAGCGCCCGCCGCGCCGCGCCGCCCGCCGGCGCCCGCGCACTCATCCGTAGCGGGAGAACTTGAAGCTGCAGAAGTCGAAGCCGAAGGCGAGGACCGTGTTGTTGGCGAGGTTGCCGTTGTGGATAAAGCGCGCCGTCAGTCGCTGCGCCGGGATCGCGTGGTCAGCCTGGAGCTGCGCCGTGATCCGCCGCAGATAGGACTCCTGCGCCTTCAGGTAGCCGAACCACTTGCCCAGCTTGGCGGTATCGGCGGGCGGCCGCGGCACGACCGCGATCTCCCTCACGGTGCCGCCGAAGATCGAGGCCGCGGCGGCAAACTTCTCCGCCGCCACCGTCAGCCGTTCGGCCCGGATGTCGGCACGGGCACCCTTCATAACCCGCTGCGTCGCTTCCGCGTCGGGCTCGCAGAGGCTCTCGAGCTGGGTCACGTATTCGGTGCGGCTCGGCGCTTCGGCGGCGCTCGCGCCGGCGGCGCCGGCGAGCAGGGCCACGCCGATCGCGACCATGGCGACCAGACGCCGGCGTCCACTCACTGCTGACATTGCTTCCATCCCGGTTGCTTCCTCTCCTGGCGTCCTCGGCCTAAGCCTCGGCAGCGCCCTCCCTGGGACTAAGAACATTACGGCGCGGAAGGATGCGGTCGAGCAGCGGCGGCACGCGCCAGACCCGGTCGCCGAGCAGCAACATCAGCGCCGGCAGCAGGACGATCCGCACCACCGTGGCGTCGAGCAGGATCGCCACCGTCAGCCCCACCCCCATCTGACTCACGGTGGCGATCGGCGCGGCGGCGAAGGAGATGAAGACGGCGGCCATGATCGCGGCGGCGCCGGTGATCACCCCGGCGGTCTTCTCCAGCCCGTATTCGATCGCGGCCCGGTTGTCGCCGTCGACTTCGTAGCGCTCCCGCATCCGCGCGATCAGGAAGACCGCGTAGTCGATCGAGAGCCCGAAGGTGACGCCAAAGATCGCCCCCGCCCCGACCGTGTCCACATACGGGTGGCCGCCGAGCGGGTAGCCCTCGGGGATCTGGCAGACCAGCGTCATCACCCCGATCGCCGCCGCGACCGAGGCCAGGTTGAGGCAGACCGCGAGCAGCGCCAGCAGCGGCGCCCTGACGACGAAGATCAGCGCCAGCAGGCTGAAGAGGACGAAGGCGGCGAGCACGAACGGCAGCCGCTCCTGCGTCGCCTCGCCATAGGTGTTGAGGGTCGCGGCGCCGCCGGTGAGGCCGGTTCGCAGGTTTCCTTCGGCGCCGATGCGCTCGGCGTCGGCCAGCAGCAGTCGACCGACGCGGCGCGAGCCCTCGCTGTTGAAGGGGTAGTCGGAGACGACCAGCATCCGCGCCGCCTGGCCGCCACTGCCGATGCTGATCGCCTCGCCGGCGCTCGCCCGCTCCGGCGCCGGCGCCCCGTCGAGCGCGGAGAGGACAAAGTAGCCGGAGTCGAAGAGGCCGGGCGAGTCGCGCTGCAGCTTGCGGGCACCGATCGCCAGCGGGGCCGCGACCGCCGCGACCCGCACCCCCGCCCGGCGCAGGTTCGCCTGCAGCGGATAGGAGCGCTGGAAGCCCTCCGCGAGGCCCCTCTGCAGGGCACCGGCGCCGCCCTGCAGTTCGATCAGGCCACCGGCCAGTCGTTCGGCGCCGCCGCCGAGGCGCTGCAGCCCGTCGCTGAGCCCGCCCGCGGCCCGCGCCAGCTCCCCCACCCCGTCTTCGAGCCGCTCGCCGCCGGGAACGAGGCGGTTGAGGCCGCCGTTGACCTGCTGGGCGACTTCGCGCAGCTGCCGCACTTCGTTGCGGCTGAGGGCGATCGTCCGGGCCAGGGTGCGGGCCTCGTCGGCCGCCGTCTGCAGGGCGGGATCGGCGGCCGCGGCGGCTTCGAGCCGGCGGGCGAGCTTGCGCGCCCGGGCGAGCTCGCCGCCCTGAACGCGCGGCAGCAGCGAGCGCAGGCCCAGCGCCAGGGTGAGGCTGCCGACCGAGGCTTTGCGCTGTCCGTCCGCCAGCCGCTTGCTGCCGTCTTCCAGCCGCCCGATCGCCCCGGTCGCTTCTTCGCCGCGGACGGCGGCGCGGCCCAGTTCCTGGGCGATCAGGCCGGCCCCGGCGGCGGCCCGCTCGGAGCCCTGAGCAAGGAGGCCGCTGCCCTCGGCGCCGGCGGCAATCCCTCCCCGCAACTGCTCCACCGCCCGCGCCGCCCGGCGCAGCCCCGGTCCCAGCCGGTCCAGTTCGGCGAGCCCCTCCGATCCCTGGGAAGCGAGCTTGGAGCCGAGCGAGTGCAGCGGCATCGCCCGGCGCGCGACCGGGCCGGGGCCGATCACCGCCCGCACTCCCGGCTGCGCGGCGATCCGCCGCTGCCAACGCGCCAGCAGCGCCAGCTTCTCCTTGGTCGTGATCGGGCCGCTCTCGGTCGCGGCGACGAGGATGAAGGGCGCCTCCCAGCCCGGCCCGACTGCGGCGTCGATCGTTTCGGCGCTCGCACGCGCCTGGTTGGAGGTCGGCAGCTCGTCGATGCCCGGAGCGCCGGTGGTGAAGGCGAGGACCGGCAGCATCAGCAGCACGAGCGGCACCGCGACCAGGGCGGCGGCGAGGGCGGGCTTGCGCAGGGCAGCCGATGCGAGGGTCGCGACGGACCGCGCGGAAGACCGGTGGGCGGGCCGCCGGCCGATCCGCCCGGCGTTGATCCGCGGGCCCAGCAACGCCAGCAGTGGCGGCACCGCCAGGGTCGAGACGGCGACGCTGATCAACGTGACCACGGCGGTCGCGAGCGCCAGCGAGAGCAGCAGCGTGCCGGGCTGCAGGAAGGCGGAGAAGACGAGGGCGACGATCAGGGTCAGGCCGGCGAAGAAAGTGGTGCGTCCGGCGCTGCCCCGGGTCACCGCGGCCGCCCGCCATGGGTCCAAGCCCCCCTGCAGCTCCTCGCGGAAGCGGGAGACGATCAGCAACGAGTAGTCGACCCCCAGGGCCAGCCCCATCATCGTGCAGACGACCAGCGAGAGCGAGTCGATCGTCATCACCGAGCTCAGCAGCGCCAGCACGCCGCGCCCCGCGAAGACCGTCAGCGCCCCGAAGAGCAGCGGGATCGCCGCCGCCACAACCGAGCGGAAGACCAACAGCAGGACCAGCACCAGCAGCGGCGCCGCCAGTAGCTCCGCCCGCTCGGTCGAGGTCAGCGATTCCTCCTGCAGCGCCCTGGCAACGCTCGCGTAGCCCGACTGCGTCACTACCACCGGCGGCCGGACCCGGGCCTCGAGCGTGGCTTCGACCTGCGGCACCGTCTCCCGCATCGCCTCGGTTAGTGGTACGTGGAAGTCGACTAAAACAAGGGCCTTGCGCGGACTTGGCCTGAGACCGGCAACCGCGCCACGGTCCCAGGGGGAGATCACGGTCGCGTCGGGGTCCCGCCGTAGCTCCCGGACCAGTCCGATCCCCTGTCGGTCGACCGCGTCCGCCGGCCCCCGCAGCAGCAGCACGAACGGCGAGGAGTCGCCGAAATGGCTTGCGGCCAGGTCTTCCCCCTCCGCGGCCGAGGTCCCGGGCACCGTCAGCGACAACGGCGCCAGCTTCTCCTCGACGTCGAGGCCGAGCACGCCGAGCACCGCGCACGAGAGCAGCACGGCGAGCAGGCCCGCGAGGGGCCGGCGGTGCTTCACCAACCGAAAATCCCTCCCATCGGTCGGGGAGTCTATGTCAGACACAGGCCAGCTTCGGTACGTGTCTGTTCTGAGTCAATACGAGCTACCGCTTCCGTTTCCGGCCCTCACAGTCGATCTTGACCAGCGGGCCGAGGTCGCTGATCGCGCCGTTCTGAGCATCGAGCTCGACCGCGACCCTCGGCTCGGCCCTGCAGAGCTCGGTGTTGTTGACCAACAAGCCCTTCCTGCCGCCTTTCATCGTCAGCACGAATTTGCCGATCGGGACATCGGGGATCGAGGTGAACGTGTTGCGGATTCGCCCCCGGGCGGTGTCGATGCGACCGGCCAGGTCGATCCGGATCTGCCCGTCGAGCGCGGCGACCAGATCGGGTAGCTCATGGTTGCTCGAGCGCAGGTAGACCGGACCCCGCAACGGCTCGTCGAGCAGGGGGCTCCAGACCTTCGCGTAGCCATAGACCGATCCGGCCGGGCAGGCGCCGGAGGCATAGCGCCCGCGAGTGCAGATGGCGCCGATATGGGCGTTCTCGAAGAACTCGGTTTCCGGCAGCGTCACCGCGACCCGCCCGACGTTGGCGTCGCCGGCCCGCGTCCTCAACACCGCGCGCAAGGCCGGGTGGGCGCTCCGATGAGTGGGGCCTCTGAGAGCCAGCTTCAGGCGAGGCTTGAAAGCGAGGGCCCGGCAGGCCCGCGCCTGAAACGGGGTCGAGGCGGCGACGCTCGCAGCGCCCACCCGATACACGATGGCGTCGATGCTCATCGGCCGGCAACTGGTCGGGTTTCGCGTGAATCCCGGGCGATCGAGCACCACGCGGATGTCCCTGAGGTTGAGGGGGATGCCCTGCAGAATCGTCGGCAGCGGATCTGACCTGACGGTGATTCGCGCGGTCCTGGGGTCGACGTGGACGCCGACGCGTACGACCACGGTCCCCAGGTCGAAGGGACCGGCGACGGCAGGAATGACAACCGCGAGGCTCAGAGGCGCGCCCTTGTAGGGCCCGGCGAGATAGACCTTGCCGCTCCTCAGGTAGAGCGGGTTCGGCCCGGCGCCCGCTCCGACCGTGACGCTGCCCACCTGGCTTGCCACACAGGCGGGATGGGCAAGCTCGGTCATCCCGCTGTTGATGTGAACCGCCGCCAAGGCGGCCTCGGGGCAGTACGGGACGCCCGTCAATCTCGCCGCGATGCCACGGGGCAGCTGCAACTCCAGCGCCGCGAAGAGCCCGGCTCCGTCATCCCTCGACAGACTCACGGCGAAGGGGCTCGGGTCGCCTGCGATCGGGTTCACCATCCCGGCGCTCAGCGTCGGGTCCGCGGCCGCCATCGGACAGGGCCGACCGGCCGGCCCCCGCGTGATCCGGAAGCTGTCAGTGGCGGTCACCTCGGTCTTCGGCGCCGCCCAGGAGGTCAAGCCGGCCTCGGTGGCGTGGAGGCCGCAGCCCGGCGTGACCAACGGCGCCTTCGGTCCCGACTTGAAATCGAGCGCAAACGACTCGAAGGGGATCTGGGGATTGTCCGCGAAGCCGGCGGACAGGCGGCCGGTGTCGGGATCCGCCCGCACCTGCCCCGCGAGCTTGACCAGCGTTCCCGCGCCTTCGACGACGACGTAGAGAGCCAACAGGGACCCGAAGGGATTGTCCCCCTGCCGGGCCAGGTAGATGTCCCCGCGCAGTGGGTCCTCGAGCAGCGGAGTATCGACCCGCGCGGTGCCGATCTTGGAGTTGAGCGGACAGGTGGGCGGCGCCCTGTCGAAGACAGCGTTGCCCTGACCGGGAGGACTGACCAGGCCGACGTCCCGAGGTGAGCAGGCGCCGAGGCCGTCGGCGCTCGACGGGTTGAGGGTCATGCCCTCCGGCAGAAGCACGGTCGCGTCCTTGAGGTGGGCGGTGGCAAAGCCGTCGGGCTCTTCGTTCTGGGGCACCTTCAGCTCGACGTGAAGGCCGCTGGGGCTGCTCGCCTCGGTCGTCGTCGGCTCGACCACCACCGCGGGGCTGAACTGAAGCCGGTCGCAACGAACCAGCGGCGGCGTGCTGACGCTCGCGGTGTCCCAGCGGGGATCGCCGAGGGCGGGGTCTCCGTCCGCCTCGAAAGGCCCCGGATTCGCCCAGCCGTCGACGTGGATCTTCGTCTCCACCGGCTCGCCGGTACAGGAGGTCGGAACGGTGAGGAACGGCTTCGCCGCGGCAGAGGAGGTGTGCGGTTCCATCAACCCGGGGATCGCGCCGGTGTCGCCGACCTCGTCATGGCCGACGCAGGCCCCCGCCACCTCGTTGGGGATCGAGCAGCGTTGTCGATCGTGACTGGAGCGGGCCGCCACCCCCCAGAGGGTGAAGGTCATGGCGAGGATGTCGTCGGCCTCGGTGAGATTTCGGACCTTGACGCCGAGACCGTAGTCCCCGTCGCTGCGCAGAGCCGGCTCGAGGACGACCTGACCGAGCGGGGACATGAAGGCGAGCTGCCCGGGGGCGTCCCCGGGAGGCTCGACGTTGTAGATACCCGCTGCCGCGGCCCGGCCGAGGCTGCCGATCGCCTCGAAGGTGGTGATGCCGACCTGGCTGGCGTCGGGACAGGTGCGGTTGCGGACGTCCGCGAGCGATGGGCACTTCGGGCCGGCGTTCGGGTTGCTGACGAGGCCGGCGGGCAGGTCGACAAAAGTGTCCTTGAGGCCACCACCTTGCGTCCGGATCGCCCCGAAGTAGGTACTGGGACTACCGAGGTCGGGAGGCACGTAGCGGGTGTTGAGCTCGAACCTGGTGGTCACCTGGTAGGGGTGCCCGCCGGCTTCGGTGTATTCGGTGCCACCCTGGTCGAAGGCGCCCATCGCGAGGCTGCCGGGAACGATGCCGAAGCGGACCGGCTCGGCGCTGATGCTCAGGCGGTGGGTCTCGGTGGCGGCGGGGCCGCCACCACCACTGAGCGTCACTTCGAACGGATAGGTCCCCTCAGGCGCCCCCGGCGCGACGTCGACGATCAGGTCGAGCGGTAGGGCGATGCTCCCGGGCCCGCTCGCGGGTTTGGTGTGGGCCGGCACCCCGAAGACCGGCCCCAGCGAGTTGGTGCAGACGATCGCCGTCGAGCCGGTGCAGGACCAGCCGAAGGTCCCCGGGGGCACGGTCGTGGAAGCGACTACGCCGAGAGGCAGGTTGAAGCTGACGGTGGCGAAGTCGCCCGCGTCGGTGTCGCCGGCATTGGCGATCAGAACCCGGATGTCACCTTCCCCGCCCGGAGGCAGGTGAGTGGGGCCTGAGAACACCTTGGAGTCCCACTCGACGGCCGCCGCGGCCCGGGGGGCACCGGCCCCGGCGAGGAGAGCAAGAAAGGCCAGTACGGCGACGACAGCGGCAGGGAGCTTCATCGCTTCGCCCCCTGGCCTCGCCGGCCCGCATGGGCCTGCTTCGTCTTCACGCAACGGACCTTCCCGCGGGGCGACTTCGCCCGGCGCTCTCCCTTGTGACACCTGCGGACCTTCCGGCGCTTCTCCTTGAGGTTGCCGGAACCACCGGAGAGAGCGCTGAGAACGCCCGCGCCTGCCGACGGCGGGGGTGTCGAAGGCTGGCAGCCTTCGCCGTCGCAGCTCGGGAGCGGGGTCGCCTGCTGCGACTCGAGCCCACCACCCACTCGCGCCACATAGAGGTCGGCCAAGGTGTCCACGTCGCTGGGGACCAGCCGGGAACGGGCGCGGAAGAAGAGATCCTCGCCGTCGGCCCCCATGCTCCAGGCGAACGAGTCGGTGCCATCGCTGCCCGAGGAAAGGAGGAACAGCTTTCCGTCTTCCCAGAGATAGGCGTCCCAGACGCCGTTGCCGTCGCGAGCAAGCAGGGGTTGCGGGCTGCTGAAGAGGACGCGCCTGCCGTCATCGCTGATCGCGCGCGGCAGGCTCGACCCGACGAAGATGCCGGTGAGGGGCAGCAGCGACGAGCCGGCCGGCGGCGACGCGCAGGAAATGCAGGCGAGCCCTCCCCCACCCGAGCCGGCGCCGACGTCATAGCGGTAGAGCTGTCGGGTCCCCAGCGGGTCGAAGCCGGTCAGGTTCCCGCGCGAGGCGAAGACGAGCTGCTCCGCGTCGGGCGTAGCCTGCGCCGTGCGCTGGCTAGCGACCGGGCCCCGTCCCCAGTCGGCCGCGTCGTCCGGGGAGAGGGTGGCGAGGAACCTCACCGCGCCCTGCGCGGTCCCGTCGTCCTGCCAAAGGAAGAGATTGGGTTGCCCCGGTACGCCCTGCCCCGGTACGACCTGGCCGCTCGCCACGAAGTAGGCGCGGTCGCCGCTGTCGGAGATATCGAGAACCCCGAGGACGCCGGCGGCTTCGGTGCCGACCGTCCCGGCGCTGAGGTCGACCATCCGGTCGGCGTCGAAGTCGTAGCGGTAAAGGTCTTCCCCGGCGGGATTGGCGTCGTCGGTGAGGTTGACGGCGCTGGTGAAGAAGAGGCGGTTCCCGTCGGGGGTCGCGACCTTGAAGTTCTTGGCGGCGGCGACGTCGGGGTCGGGCAACGTCCGCTTGGAAGGCGTGGCTAGCTCGGTTACCCCGGCACCGCGGCGATATATGCCCGTGGCGGAGCCGGGAGGGCCGTCGGTAGCCGTGAAGTAGACATATCGGCCGTCGGCGGAGACCGCTCCGTCGTGAGAGCGTTCGGATCCGCCGACCGCGGCGGCGCCTTGGAACGGGGTGTCGTCGACAGGCCTGCGCGAGAGCAGGCGGAGCTGTCCGGAGCTGTATTCGTAGACCTTGTCCGCGAGCTCCGGCTGGCCGGGCTCGGCGGTGAGAACCTCGCTCGAGCCGAAGACGACCCGGCCGAGGTCACTTGAACCGGCCGGGTACTGCACGCTCGGCGCCGTCGCGATCCTCTCGACGGCGCCGCTGAAATTGTCCCGCAGGTAGAGATTGGCGGCCGCGGGGTCCCCGTCGGGATCGCCCTCGAGGACAGCGGAGACCGCGCCCAGGTACGAACGCGAAAGGTCCCCGCTCAGCAGAGAGGGTCTGGCGCCATAGACGGTGAACCTGCTCGTGAAGCGCGGCAGGATCGGGGTCGTCTGCCAGCCGGCGTTCTGACGCACGGCCACGTACTGCTGCATGACGATGCCTCCGCTGGTGGCGCCTGCGAAGGAGCCCTGACCGAAGTAGGCGACCCTGGAACCGTCGACGGTGGCCGGGCCCGCGTTGAGCGGGTCGATGTCTGCCCGGTTGCCGTCGTCGAGACCCGTACCAGGAGCGCTCGCCTGAGGGCCGGAGAAGCTCGGCGTCTGGCCGATGTCGAAACCCCCCTTGTCGTTCGGGCTGACCTTCTCGTAGGCACGACAGCCAGGGAGAAAGGCGCCGAGCCCCTTGCGGAACTCGGCATTGGGACAGGGGTCGACGGCAGCACGCGCCGAAGAGGAGCCAAGGAGGAGGAGGAGGAGGAGGAGGAGGGCCGCACCGAGAACGCTGAGCCGGCGCAGAGTGAAGCTGCCCCAACGGGTGCCGCGCTCTTCGGCTCGACTCATCAAGCAGCTCTCCTTGTCCCGTACCGCCTATGTCTCCAACCGGCGTTTCGCCGCCCCTACGGCGCCGCCGGTCGCCTGAATAAGAACGCAGACATACCGGGAAGTCAAGGGCTCGCTCGAATCAAGGGCCGAAACGAGGAAAGGCGCCGACCGGGTCGGCGCCTTTCCTTCACCTGCGAATCGCCTACCTCAGTGAGTGATCTGCAGACCGACGTCGCCGAGCCACTGACCCCCGCTGAGGGAGTTGTACATCGCTCCGGGACGCTGATTTATCAGCCCGAGCGGAGACGCTTGCGTCACATCCAGCGCAACTAGGCCAGCCTCGACCAACCCGATCGGATACGGTTTTTCAGCAACCATCCAAGCATAGAGATCCGTGCCGGTGTAAGGCAGAGGCGGAGTGGGGAAGGCCTCTGGCGGAACCACAAAGAGTGACCTTAGTTTCCAGCCACCGCAACCCGGATTCACATGCGAGAATTCATCCAAGATCCCATTACCGTCGGGACCGACGTGCAGGGTGTAATTGATGTAACAGGACACGGCGTGGAATCCCACTCCGATGTAAATCGGATTGCCGTTCACCTCGGCGGTCATTTTAACCGTACATCCACCCGATTTGTAGGGCCCGCCTTTGGCCGGCGAGATCGCCGGGCAGAGGTTTCCTGCGGCGTCTTTCACAACCGTCGCGGCTGATGCCGCCGGAGCGGCGAACGCCATGGTGGCAAGCGCCGCCCCGAAGAGCAACGCCATTCTGCGTTGAATGCTTGACATAACTGGAGTAACCTCCCTTATATCCGATGGGCTCACGCCCATCGGTGACATGGCGTCGGGGAACTCGGAGTGCACACTTTTGAGACCCCGGCGCCTCTTTCTTTGGACACCGCCGACCTTCTCACATGTAACGACCGAAATGTGAGTCTTGGACGCTTGTTATACGTACTTAAGATCACCTTAAAGTAAGGAATTTGGCACGGTGAAAACCCCCCCCGTTACGGGGGTAATTTCCGGGCCAAGCTGTTCCGTGGCTATACGTTCAGAACCCCCATGGAGCCGCGACGAGAACACGCCAGGTAGCACTTATCTTGCCGAGAAGAAGGGTGGAAGTGTGTACCTCTTGCGAGAGGCTCTTGTCCGCGGTCTGGAACCCGGTCGTCCAGCACTGTGCCGCCAGGGCGGCTGAGTCGGCGACGATGGTTCGTCCCGCCTGCGCCAGGACAAGGGGGTGGGTTAGGAAGAGCTGCTCGAGCACCTCGCCGATCGGCCCTCTCCCGGTGACCTCGGTGCCGTCGGGGGTCAGCAGGCGCCCTTCGACGGAGAAACAGGCGACGGCCGCGGGCCGATCGCGATCGGATATCGCCTCCGCAAAGTCGCGCGAGATCGCCTCGGGGGTGTTCACGCCCCTCCCTTCACCCGACAGCTGCGTACCACCGTCGTCCTCAGCTTGCGCCCGTCCTCGAACCCGTAGGTCGACCTGGCAAACGGAAACGTCGCGCCGGGGAACCCGGCCGGCGCCGCGCAGGCCGCCGAGATGTAGGAGCGCGTCCTACCGCGGTAGGAGTAGGTGCGTTTCAGGGTCATTTCGAAGTCGGTCAGATAGGCCCAGCCCTGAGCGACGGGCGGCAGGGTGGTGCTCATCACCGTCCCGAACAACCCCCTGCCGCGCTTGACCTCGAAGGCCAGGACGAAGGCGCCGGGCGGGTCTTTTGCGTAGACCTGGGCAAAGATCAGCTTGCGGCCGCCCTCACGAGGACCGTTGAAGGCGAGGAGCTTTCCCCTGACCAGGACGGGCTCCTGGGAAGCGATCCGGGCCTGCACCACGACGCGGCCGCTGCCGATGATCGCGCCACCGCATACCCGCCGGGCTTCGCGCTCGGTGGCGGGCTGGATCGAGCTCACCTCACAGCTCGGCAGGCCGCGATCGAAGATCCGCCCGGCGCGGTTGATCGCGACCGTGATCGTGCGCAACTGCGGCAGCCGGGCCTGCTCACCCCCGGCGTCGCGGACTTTGCCGGCCACCCGCACCGCCACCGGCACGGGGTGTGAGCGTGGCAGTGCCCTCGGCATCAGGCCGCCGTCGAAGCCGACGATCAGCCCGCCCTGCTGGGAGAGCTCCGCCCGAGCAGGAATCCCGGCGCAGAGCAGCAGACCAAGGGCGACTATGAGGACCCGGGCGCTTCGCACTAGCCGAACCTCGCGGGATCGATCCGGCAGTACTCGAAAGCAAAGGCGAGCACGGTGTTGTTTGCCAGATTGGAGTTGCGGTTGAGACGAACCGAGTAGAGCTGGGCCTTGGCCTTGTCTTCTTGTGCCAGCGCGCGGCCGATCCCGCCCAGCAAGGAGCTCTCGGTTTCCAGGTAGCCGATCCACTTGGCGAGCCGGGCCTCGTCGGCGGCCGGCCGGGGCACCGCTTTCAGCTGGGAGATCGTCCGCTCCAGCGCCGCGGCGGCGCGGGTGAAGTGGCCGGCCGCCTGCTTCAGCTCGTCCGCCTTAACCTCGGCTTTGGCGCCCTTGAAGATGCGCCTGTTGGCTTCGGTGTTGGTCTTGCAGATCGGCTCCACCCGCGCGCTGTACTGCTCGCGGGAGAGCTCCGCCGCGCCGGCCATCGGCACGGCGATCGCCAGCGCCGCGATGGTCGCGGCGCCGATCGCTTCTCCCCTGCGCCTGCGTATCGGTCTCATCTCACGCCTCCTGTCTCGTGGCCTGTTCATGCCGGGTGCAGCTCGATTCGCGGCAGCATCCGCTCCAGTGGCCGCGGCAGCCACCAGACCCGCTCGCCGATCGCGAGCATCAGCGCCGGGAGGAGAACGAGGCGGACCACCGTGGCGTCCAGCAGCACCGCCACCGTGAGGCCGACGCCGAGCTGGCTCACGGTCGAGATCTCGGCCGCCGCGAAGCTGGCGAAGACGGCAATCATGATCGCCGCCGCACCGGTGATCACCGCCGCCGTTCGCTGCAGCCCGAAGGAGATCGCCGCCTCGTGCTCGCCGCTCTCCTCGTAGGCCTCGCGCATCCGCGCCAGCAGGAACACCGCGTAGTCGACGGAGAGGCCGAAGACGATGCCGAAAATGCCCGCCGCGCCGATCGCGTCGACGTAGTCATGACCGCCCAGCGGGAAACCGGCGGGCACCCGGAAGAGCAGGACGAGGACGCCGAAGGCGACGGCAACCGTCATCAGATTCAAGACCACCGCCAAGGCCGCCAGGATCGGCGCGCGGAGAATCAGGATCAGCGCCAGGAAGGTGACCAGGGTCATCGCCGCGATCACCAGCGGGACCCGGGTGCGGGTGGCCTGGTTGTAGTCGGCCAGTTGCGCGGGGCCGCCGGCCACGCCGATGGCCAGATCGGTCTTCTGGGCAAAGCGATCCCCGAGACGGCCGAGGCGCCCGGCGAGGGCTTCAGAGCCGGGCGTGTTGAGGCCGAAGCGGGGGATGACGAGCAGCGCCGCCGCCTGGCCACCGCGGTCCAGGTCGATCGCCTGAGCGGCCACGCTCCGGCGCTTCGACGGGGCGCCGTCGAGGGCAGAGAGGACGAAGTAACCCGAGTCGAAGATGCGGGGGGAGGCGCGCAGGAGAGCGTCGCGCTGCCGCACGAGCCGGGTCGAGGAGGTCGACACGCGGCCTGAGGCACGCCGCAGGCCGCTTTGCAGCGGCGCTGCACGAGAGTGGCCGCTCGAGAGCCCGGCAGCGAGGGCTTCGGTACCCCCCTGCAGTCGCTGCAGCCCGCCGGCGAGGGCGCCGGCGCCACCGGCGAGGCGGCTGAGCCCGGAGCCGAGCGAGCCGCCGGCGGCGGCGAGGCGCTCCGTCCCGGTGGCCAGCTTGTTGCCCCCCGCGACCAGCCGGGTCATGCCGACCCGCAGGTGGGCGGCGTCGGTTCGCAGCGAGCGCAGTTCGTTGCGAACCGACGCCAGGGAGACGGTCAGGGCCGAGGCCCGGTCGGCCGCAGCGCCGAGGCTCGGATCGCTCGCGGCCCGGCGCCGCAGCTCCCGGCGCAGTTGCCGGGCCCTGTTCAGCGAGCTCTTGCGCAGCTGGGGAACCACGTCATGGAGGCCGAAGGCGATCGCGAGCGAGGCGGCGCGGGCGCTCTCCTGGCCTTCGGCAAGGCGCGCGGCCCCAGCCGAGAGACGTTCGATCGCTCCACTTGCCCGCTCGCCCCCGGTAGCAGCACGGGCCAGGCCCGTGGCGATCCGCTCGGCCCCTTGGCGGGCGCGGCCGGAGCCCTCGCCGAGCAGTCCGGCGCCGGCGGCGGCGTCCGCGAGGCCCGTGCGCAGCCGGGCCACACCGCCCCCGGCCACGCGCAGTTTCGATCCCAGGGTCCCCAGCGCTGCGAGGCGACGGGCGCCCGGGGGGCCGAGCAGATCGTTGCCACGGCGGGCAAGCGAGGCGCCGCGGCGCTCGATCTGGCTGGGGCCGATGACGCCCTCCACTCCCGGCTGGGAAGCGAGCAACTCCTGGAACTTCGCGAGATGGCGCATCTCGGCGCCCGCGGTGATCGGGCCCCGGTCGGTTGCGGCGACAAGGACGAACGGGGCGGCCCAGCCGGCGCCGATCTGCCGCGAGATCGACTCCGCGTCGGTGCGCGCCGGGTTGGATGGAGGCAGCTGGGAGGCGCTCGGCGGCCCGGTCTTGATCGCCAGGGCCGGCGTCGCCAGCAACAGCAGTCCGGCGCTGATCGCGACCGCGATCGGCGCCGGCCGGGCAAGGGCAGCCCGCAACGACCTCTGCAGGAACGTGCCCGAGCCCTCCCGCCGGGGGCGCCCGAGGCGCCAACGGTCGACGCCGGGACCGATCAAGCTGAGCAGAGGCGGAGCAAGGTAGAGCGAGACGAGGACGCTGAGGACGGTGATGACGATCGCCGTCCCGGCCAGGGAGAGGAGGAGCGCGCCGGGCAGCACGAAGATCGCGACCGCCATCGAGACAAACAGGGTGGCGCCCGCGAACAGGGTGGTCCGCCCGGCGGTGCGGCGGGTCGCCAGGGCGGCCTCGAGCGGCTCCGCGCCCGCCGCCACCTCCTCGCGGAAGCGCGAGACCATCAAGAGGGCGTAGTCGACCCCCAGCGCCAGGCCCATCATCGTCGCCACCGTCAGGGCAAAGGCATCGATCGCGATCCAGTTGGAGGCGAGGTGCAGGACACCGCGAGAGGCGACAACGGTCACCGCGCCGAAGCCGAGCGGGATCAGCGCCGCGATCGGCGAGCGGAAGACCAGCAGCAGGATCACCAGCAGGAAGGGAAGGGCGAGCAGCTCGGCCCGCCTGGTCGAGGAGATCGACTCGTCCTGAATCGCCCGTGAGAGCGAGGCGAACCCGGTTTGGCGAGCGTGAACCGGCGCCTTGATCTCCCGCGCGAGCGTCTGGTTCAGTGCGGGGACGATCTCGCGCACGGCCTCCCTCGTGTCGACGTGGAAGTCGACCAGGATCAAGGCCTTGCGCGGGCCCGGGCGCAGGTAGGACGACGGCGCCCCGTCCCAGGGCGAGAGCGTGGTGGCACCCGCGGTCCTGTGCAGCGCCTTGACCAGACGTGGCCCCTGGCGCTCGAGCGCGGCGGCGGGGCCGCGCAGGAGGAGTGCGAAGGGAGCGCTCTGACCGAAGTGCGCCTCGAGCAGGTCCGCCCCCCGCGCCGAGGGCGTGCCGGGGACAGAGAGAGTCGTGGGCACCAGGCGGTCCTCGACCCCCAGGCCGAGCAGGCCGAGAAGCGAGATCGCGGCCAGCGCCACCCCCAGGGTGAGTCGGGGCCGGCGCAGGGTAAGCGGCGGGCGCTTAACCACTCCTCAGGGCGCGCCGGGCAGGCCGAGGGACCCGGGCCGTTTGGAAGCGGCGGAGGGGCGCTTGCCCTTCTTGCCTTTCCTGGCGCAGTCGTTGAGCATCTGCACGCGCTGGTCTGCCCTCTTGCCGTTCTGCCCCGTCAGCTTCACGTTCACGTATGAAGGCTTGGCGCAGAGATTGCGGCTGTTGACCAGAAGGCCCTTCTTGCCGCCCGCCATCGTCAGCGTGAACTTGCTGACCGGGGCATCGGGGACGACGTCGAAGGTGTTGCGGAT
>Ga0190264_10000040_pt1 | contig 18312 bp, 18 predicted proteins | sample Popmic112T_FD_136651 | JGI IMG/M metagenome (GOLD analysis project Ga0190264, IMG submission 136651) | Populus adjacent soil microbial communities from riparian zone of Indian Creek, Utah, USA - 112 T | ecosystem: Environmental > Terrestrial > Soil > Riparian zone | place: USA: Utah | collected... | reverse complement strand
CTCGACGTCAACGCGGTCAAGGAAAAGCACCAGACCAACGTCCGCGCCGCCAGCGCCGACCTGCTGGTCCGCCTCACCCCCGCCACGCGACTCTCGCTGGAGAACTCGCTGGAGTTCGTGCGCGACGACGAGTGCGTCGAAGTGACGCCCGAGTCGGTCCGCCTGCGCAAGCTGATCCTGGACAAAAACGCGCGCCAGAAGGCGGCGCGCCAGCGCTCCCGCGCCGGCGTCGCGGGCTAGGTCGCCACTGCGCGGCCGACCTGGTTCTTCCGCCGGTCTTCAAGCAGGCGGGTGACACGCGCCAATACCGCTCGCGGTTCGCGACTGAAGCGAACTCGGTCACACGCGTCATCTCGATACCGGCGAGCTTCAAGTCCTCCTGCCTGAGGCGATCGCGCTCAAAGGCGCCATGCGTGCCGTGGGTCGCGTAGACGTCCAGTTCGACCGCGAACCGATACTCCGGCCAGTAGACGTCGAGCTCGAAGCCGGCTTCGGCGAAGTTGGTCGTAGGTCGCGGCAGCCCCGCTTCCACAACTGCTTCGAAGAACTCTCGCTCGAACTGCGACCGCGTGAAGGGCGGCGGTTGGTAGAGCGCGATCGCTCGCCGCAAGCGCCCCCAGCCGGGGTGACCCCTGGTGCGGTCGAGCAATGACTCGACCGGCCCGAGATCGAACTGCCCGCGCTCTTCGCTGCGCTCGAGCATCCGTTGCAGCCACTCGAAGCGAACGATTGCCGCGAGGTCGAGCAGCGTCCTGGGCAATGAGGTGACCGGAATGTTCTCTCGCAAGACGCAGTCTTCGATCCCTAAAACCCGCGAGTGGTGGATTCGCACCGGGAGACGTGCCTTGCGTGGGACCGGAGTCGTGACATGGACCGGAAGCGGGGACTTCTTCATCAGACCCCAGAGCCACGCCGCCGAGTAGTGGCTGAGCAGGGCCCCGGAACCGCAGGCAAGAACAGCGGCCAGACATCTCCCGTGCAACGGGACCCAAGCGCGACCGACCGCATAGACGCCGCGATGGAGCCGATGGAGACGCCCTGCGCGAAGCGCCCGGTCGATGGCACTGTGTGAATAGCCGAGAGAACCCGTGAGCTGATGGATCGCGACGACTCCGTATTGAGAGTCCGCGAGACGAGCAAGCTCATGATGCGCGGGCGGCGGCAGTCCTTTTTCCCGCATAGGGGGCATAAGGACTGCCGCACCTGAACTTCTCCCCCCCTCGACTAGCCGGCGCCGGCGGGCTCTGCCGCCGCGGCCGGCTGCCGGGTCGGGATCCGGCCGGTGGTGAAGAGGCCTACGAGGGCCAACAGGGCGAGGACCGCGAGGGCGGTGCGCAGGCCGACGAGGCGCGCTTCTTCGTTTTCTTCGACGATCGCGTCGGTGGCTCGCGGCGGGAGCCCCGGAGCTTCGTCAAGCGCGGTTTCGAGTTCGGCGTCGGAGAGGAAGGGGATGCCGCCGGACAGCTCGGTCGACGCTCTCGCCTGCACCGACGCCGGCACCTTCGGGTTTTCCTCGACTCCGGTGAGGAACGACGAGCTCAGCGCGGCGATGACGATCGCGCCGGTCAGCGCCGTGCCGACCGAGATGCCGAGGTTGGTGACCGTGTTCTGCAGGCCGCCGACCTCGCCGCTCTGCTCGTCGGGAACCGAGGAGACGGTGACGCTGCCGAGTTGCGAGGCGAGCGCGCCCATCCCGAGGCCGGCCAAGAGCAGCGGCACGGTGACGATCTCGGCTCCCGCTCCGGCCTCGAGCGCGCCGACCATCGACGCCAGCCCGGCGAACATGCCGAGGAAGCCGAGGCGGACGACCCGTCGCGGCGAGATGTCCGGAAACAATTTCGGGATCCCGGCGGCGGCGAGGATCAGCGTGAAGGAGAGCGGCAACAGGCGCACGCCGGTGTCGATCGCCGAGAGCCCGAGGGCAATCGAGAGGAAGAGCGGCATCGCGAAGAACATCCCGCCCTGGAGGAAGTACTGGAAGAAGAAGGAGGTGAGCCCCGCCTTCAGGACCGAGACCCGCAGGATCGCGGGGTTGACGAGCGGCTCGCCCTTGCGCTCGACGAGACGGTTCTCCCACCAGAAGAAGAGCGCGAGCACGGCGGCGCCGCCGAGCATCAACCAGACCACCGGCGAGAGCCCGAGCCACTCCGGCGCGTCGGGCTTGGCCTTGACGAAGCCCCAGGTCCCGGAACGCAGGACGCCGAGCACGATCAGCCCGAGGCCGAGGGCCGAGAGCCCCGTCCCGACCAGGTCCAGGCGCACTTTGCGCTCCGGCTCGCCGGCCTCGATGCGGCGGGCGAGGATGAGGATCATGATCACGAGCAGCACCTCACCGGCGAAGACGTAGCGCCAGGAGAGATAGGTGGTGAAGAAGCCGCCGACGATCGGGCCTACCGCCACCGCGATCGCGGCGGCGGCGGTGACCAGGCCGTAGGCGCGGGGCCTTTCGGCGGGACCGAAGTTGGCGGCGACGAGGGCGACGATCGCGGGCAGGATCAGCGCCGCGCCAAGGCCCTCCAGGCCCGACCAGCCGATCAGCAGCACCGGCAGGTTGGGCGCCAAGGCCGTGGTCAGCGAGCCGGCGCCATAGATCACGCAGCCGATCGCGAAGGCGCGCTTGCGGCCGATGATCTGGCCGATCTTGCCGCCGGTGATCATGAACGAGGCCATCACCAGCGTGTAGAGGGTGATCGCCGTCTGGATCCCGGTCACGTTCGTGCCGACGTCCTGGGCGACGGTGGCGATCGAAACGTTCATCACCGAGCTGTCGAGCATCATCAGGAACTGCCCGACGCAGAGCGTCATCAGGATCAGCCCGGCAGCGCCGGCCCCCGCCTTGCGTGCCATCTTCAGATTCTCTCGGCCAAGATCCGGCCGGAATCTATCGCCGCTACCAGCGCCGCGTGGTCACGCTCGCTCTGGTCGGCGTAGGTCTCGGAGAACTCGGCGATCGCGCGGTCGAAGGCATCGCCGGCACCGAGATAGGCGGCGAGCGCGACGCGGTCGCCGGAGCGGGCGTGGGCGCGGGCCAACGTCCAACCGCACATGCGGCCGTAGATCTCCAGCCCGCGCGGGCTCAGCCGCTCGACCTCGATCGAGAGCTTCCAGTCCCAGAGCTGGCGCAGGTAGAAGTCGCGGTCACGGCCGTCGAAACCGACGGCGGGACACCAGCCGAGAAAGATGTCGCTGGCCGCCTGCATCAGCCGCTGCCCCTCGACCACCCGCCGGCCGTGGTTGCGGTAGCGGCTGGCGCCGGCGTATGGCTCCAGCACCGAGGCCTCGGCCTCCTTCGCCTGCAGCACCAACGGATCGTTGTCGCCGCTGCCGGTCAGGAGCACGGCCCAGGCGCGGGTGCCGACGCTCCCCACGCCGACCACCTTGCGGGCGATGTGACGGAAGGTGTAGCCATCGAGTAGGTGCTGGCGGTCGATCGGGAGCGTCTCCCGGTAGGCGTCGAGCAGATGCTTGAAGATCTCGCTCAAGTCACGGCTCTCGCCCGCCGGCAGCAGCTCCTCGATCGGGACGATCAGCGGCGGCCGGCTGATGAACTGCAGCTCCCCGTCGACCTCGCGCGTGAGCTTTTTCAGCGCTCGCAGGCTGTCCTTGGCGCGCGCCTTGTCGACCCCCTTACGGACCCGCCCGATCGCCCGCGGGTCCTCGGCCTCGATCTCCGCCATCACCGCTTCGACGTCGAGCCGGGCGTACCAGACTTCGAGGTTGCTCTGGGAGGCGAAGGCGCGCATCGAGTCCCGATAAGAGCGCGCCGCGCTCAGGACCGCGGCGGCGCGCTGCTTGCGCTTGAAGCCGTTTTCGCGGCCGGCGATCGCGAAGCTGGCGGCGAGCCGCTTGACGTCCCACTCCCAGGGCCCGGGCAGGGTCTCGTCGAAGTCGTTGAGGTCGAAGACAAGGCGGCGGTCGGGCGCAGCGAAGGCGCCGAAGTTGGAGAGGTGGGCGTCGCCGCAGGCCTGCACCCGCAGTCCCGAGATCGGCGTCGTCGCCAGATCGGCGGCCATCACCGCGGCGGCACCGCGGAAGAAGGCGAAGGGCGAGGCCGACATCCGCCCGTAGCGGATCGGCACCAGCTCCGGGACCCGGGTGGTGGCCTGGCGCTCGAGGATCGCGACCGGGTCGGCGCGGTCCTCGGTGGGCTCCCACGTTGCGTGGGAGGAACGACGCACCTCCGAACGCGCCGCTCTTCCTATGGCGGCGCGTTCGGGGGCGTCCATGGGCTAGACCGTAGCGCCTGCCTGCTCGGCCTGGCTCTGCTCGGAGGCCTGGGCCTTGGCATCCGGCGCCGGCACGTCTTCGGCCTGGCGCGGGATCAGCACTTCTTTGGCGATGACCAGGCGCTGAATCTGGCTGGTCCCCTCGTAGAGCTGCATGATCTTGGCGTCACGCATCAGTTTCTCGACCGGGTACTCCTTGATGAAGCCGTAGCCACCGTAGACCTGAACGGCGTCGGTGGTGATCTCCATCGCCGAGTCGGCGGCGAAGCGCTTGGCCATCGAGGAGACGCGGCTGTTGCGGATGCCCTGGTCGAGCAGGAACGCGGAGTTCCAGACCAGCAGGCGGGCCGCTTCGACCTTGGTCGCCATGTCGGCGATCATGAACTGGATCGCCTGGTGCATCGCGATCGGGACGCCGAACTGGACCCTTTCCTTGGAGTAGTCGACGGAGTACTCGAGCGCCGCGCGACCGATGCCGACGGCCATCGCCGAGACGCCGGGACGGGTGCGGTCGAGGGTCATCATCGCCAGCTTGAAGCCCTTATTTTCCTCGCCGAGGAGGTTCTCGGCCGGGATCTCGACTTCATCAAAGGAGATGGTCGCGGTGTTGGACGCCCGCTGACCCATCTTGTCCTCCTTCTTGTCGACGGAGACCCCGGGGAGGTCGGCGTCGACGACGAAGGCGCTGATCCCACGGTGACCGGCCTCAGGATCGGTCTTGGCGAAGACCGTGAAGTAATCGGCGTAGGTGCCGTTGGTGATGAAGCACTTGGAGCCGCTGATGACGTACTTGTCGCCCTTCTTCACGGCCTTGGTCTTCATCCCGGAGACGTCGGAGCCGGCGTCCGGCTCGGTCAGGCAGAAGGAGGCGAGCTTCGGAGCTTCGGTCAGCATCCCCAGGTACTTCTTCTTCGTCTCCTCGGAACCGCCGAGGGTGATCGGCGCGGAGGCGAGGCCGTTGGCGGCCAGCGAGGTGCCGATGCCGGAACAGCCCCAGCCGAACTCCTCCTCGATCAGGCAGCCGGAGAGGTAGTCGAGGCCGGGACCGCCGTAGGCCTCGGGGACGTGGGTATTCATCAACCCGACCTCCCAGGCCTTGTCGATTACCTCTTGGGGCCAGGTGCCGTCCTTGTCCAGCTCCCAGGCCACGTTGCGCATGTCTTTCTCGGCGAAGCTGTGGGCCAGCTCCTGCAGGTCCTTCTGTTCGTCGGTCAGGGTGAAGTCAACCACCGGTCGGGGCTCCTTTTGGTCGGTGCAAAGTCTGATCTGGAGCGCCGCCGCCGGGGGCGAGCGTTCCGCCGATTGACTGGTCAGTCAACCAGGCCAAAGATTAGCGAATGACTCCGCTTCCGTGGGCCGTTTACCCTTACTCCATGCCATCGGCGATAGGCGCAGTAGCCATCGACAGCGGCACCGTCCTGATGCTGATCGCGCTGGTCGCGGTTCCGTTCGCCGCCTTCTCCTTCTCGCGGGCCAAGGATGCCTACCGCTCGATCGGCAGAGGCGCCTTCTCGATCGACGACGACCTGCCGGTGCCGCGCTATATGCAGCGCCCCGATCAGGCGATCGATCTGGCGGTCCAGGCGGCCGAGGTGCGACAGATGCTGGAGGCGAAGGCGAATCGCCAGGAAGAGCGCGGCGAGGAGACGCTCGACGTCGACGTCGAGGCCTCCCGGCTGCTCGAACCGCCGGACGAGGCGCCCAGCGCGAGTGCCCGCCAGGACGCCGAGCTGCGGGCCGAGGTGCGGCAGCTGGTGATGACTCGCAACGAACGGCGGATGCGCAAGGGCCTCGATCCGCTCGACGTCGAGTCGGAGACCAGACGCCAACTCGAAGATTTCGTAGGATCGCCCTGATGGCGGGCGCCGAAGACAATCTCTACGAGGTCGAGCAGCTGCTGGTTCAGCCCGGCACCTACTTCAATCCCCAGACCGAGGTCGTGGTCGTGGTCGACGACTCCGCCTCGATCGACCAGGAGGTCTTCAACATGGAGGCCTACGAGGGGGCGGACTGGGTGCGGATCTCCGACGAGATCCCGATCGACGAGGACGGCCGCGACCGCGCGCTCGAGGCCTTCCAGACCCACTACCACCCGGGCTCGGCCGGGTCGGTCTCCGAAACCGCGCTCGAACAGGGCGACGAGGAACTCGACGAGGGCGAGAACGGGCAAGAGCCCGGCCGCGAGGACTGAACGACCTCTCGGTCGTTCGACTAGCCTGCCGCCGATGCTCGAACCAGGGGACAGAGCGCCCGCCTTCACGTTGCCGGATCAGGACGGCAACAAAGTCAAGCTGACCGACCTCACGGGTGGAACGGTCGTCGTCTACTTTTACCCCCGCGCCGAAACTCCGGGCTGCACGACCCAGGCCTGCGGCATCCGTGACCGTGGCGCCGAGTACCGCGAACTGGGAGCACGGGTGCTGGGGATCTCACCCGACGAGCCGGAGGCGCTGCGCAAGTTCGCCGACAACCAGAAGCTCGACTTCACGCTGTTGGCCGACCCCGATCACAAGGTCGCGGATAAATACGGCGCCTGGGGCGAGAAGTCGATGTACGGCAAGAAGTACATGGGGATGCTGCGCTCGACCTTCATCATCGACCCGAAGGGCAAGATCGCCCGGGTCTTCCCCAAGGTCCAGCCCAAAAAACACGATGGCCTGGTCTTGAAAGCTCTCGGCGAACTGGCCGAGGCTTAGCGCTCAGTACAGCTCCAGTTCGGAGTTGGGACTCACCTGGATCGGGATCGGAGCCGCTTTCAGCCGCGCCTCCAGGTCCTCAGGGCCCTCGGCATAGAGCACCTGCTCGTTCTCCCCGAGCGGCACCGCCTTCTGGGCCTCGAGCTTTCCGCCCGCCGCCTCGACCTCTGCGCGCACACCGTCGAGGTCGACGTCCGCGGGCGTGGTCAGCAACCACTTCATTGCCCCAGGATGGCAGACCGCCGGCCCCGGTCAGGGAAGCTGAGCGAAGGCACCTCCGGCGTGGATGACCCCGTGGCCGATGTCGGCATTCCAGCCCCCGGCGGGCACGTCGACGGCGCTTGCGATCAGCGCCTGCTTGAGCCGGCCGGGAGAGGTCCCCGGGTGGGCGCCGAGCAGCAGTGCCCCGACCCCGCAGGCGACCGGCGTCGCCGCCGAGGTGCCGTTGTCGAAGGGCGGCGGTTCACCGCCGGGACGGCCCTGTCCGAAGTTGGCGAAGAGATGGCTGTAGGCGGCGAGATCGGGCTTTTCCGCCATGAACATGCCGGGCCCCTGGGAGGAGTAGCCGATCCGCGTGCGGTTTTTGTTGACCGCGGCGATCGTGATCACCTCCTCCAGGCTGTTGGAGGCATGGATCGATTTGCCGGGTCCGATCCCGGACGCATCGCAGTTTCCGCTCGGGCAGTCGGCGCCGCAGTTGCCCGCCGCGAAGAAGGCCGGCGCGCCGGAGACGATCACCTCGCGGACCTTGCGGTGGAGCGGATGCTGCGGGTCCCAGATCTCGTGTTTGGGAAAGCGGTCCGGCGACGGAACTCCGGTGAACCCGTAGCTGTTGTTCGTCAGGTGCGGGGTCCCGTCGAGCCGCCGCTGGTCGAGCACGGACTGGAACATCGCGAGGGCGCCACCGGAGTTGGGGACGCCGAGAAACGGATAGTCGTAGATGGCGACGTCGGGGGCGGCGACGAGGCAGTCGGCGGCGCACATCGAGCCGTGCGAGGTGATCGGCGCCGATCCGGGCGCGGGGGCGTTCGCGCCTTCGAAGCCTCCCCGGACCGGGTAGACGTCCCCGTTCACGCCCTCGTCGATGATCCCGATCACGATCCCCTCGCCGCTGTGGCCCTCCTCCCAGACCACCTGGACACCGAGTGCCTGCTGGATCTCTTCGATCGTGGCGCCGGGCTGAAAGGGACGGCAGTCGACGGGCGCCGCGCCGGAGCCCGAGAACAGGGTGAGCTCCGAGTTCGGCCACACCCGCACTCCCGCCCGCTGGTCGAGCTCCTCGAGGCTCTCGTCCGGAACCCGGGCGGCGAGAACGGTCGTCGCCGACGGCAGCTCGACGCTGAGCTCGGCCGTGCCGAACGCCCTCAACTCGTCGACGGGTGGGGCCGCGGACGGTTCGCTGAACATCGGCACCGGGATCTGCTCCTCCTCCAGCTCGACGCCGAAACCGGCGACCCGGTCGAGCAGGTTCTCGGCCGCCTGGACCCCCTCGGCCGGCGACTCGGCGGCAAGACTGAAGAGGCCGAATGCCCCCTGGCGGACATCCTCGAACTCGAGCAGAACGTTGACCTGTGGCATCCGGGCCTCCCGGGGTCGTGAAAAGGAGGCCGCACTCTCTCAGAGAAACCTAATAAGTCAACATAATTCTGTGTACTGATTCAAGCGCGGTCAGGCGCCGGCTGCAACAACCACGATGAAGCTGGCGTAGAGCACGAACCAGCCGATTACTGCTGGGAGCTTGAAGCGGCGGGAGACGTGGAGGCTCTCGTAGGCGAGCAGACCACCGGCGACGCCGAGGGCAATCGAGAGGACGGCGTTCCCGCTCAGGTCCCAGTCGGTAAAGATCAGTCCGATCCCGACCGGGATCATCGACTGGAAGACCATCGCCCCGGTGATGTTGCCCAGGGCGAGCGCGTCCTTGCCTTCCCGCACCCAGAAGAAGCTGTTGACCTTCTCCGGCAGCTCGGTCGCCAGCGGCGCCAGGATCAGCGCCAGCACCAGCGCCTCGATCCCGACGCTGTCGGCGATATGGAGCAGCTCCTCGACGAAGAGGTGGGCACCGCCGACCATCGCCCCGAGGCCGACCAGGAGCTGGATCACGCAGAGCGCCGTCGCCGGGTCTTCGCGGCGCTCACCGCGACGCTCGAAGATCAGCGGGTTGAGCGTCTCCTCCCCCTGCACGTCGCCGCCCCCCTTCAGGGTGAGGCGGACGTAGAGCACGTAGGCGACCAGGAAGCCGATTCCGACCACGATCCGCACCGGCGCCGGGGGGCCCCAGGAGAGCAGCCCCGCCAGCGTGAACAGCGCCAGGAAGAAGATCAGGTCGCGCTCCAGGGTCGGCCTGTGCACGGTCAGGGCCACTCCCTGCTCGCGTTTCTCCCGGTAGAGGTAGGCGAAGAGCCCGACCAGGCCCATCGCCAGCGTGGCGAGCAGGAAGGGGGCGCCGACGATCGCCCCGATCGCGACGTCTTCGGAGCCCTCGTTGACGCTGAGCAGGGCGACGATCGCGATCAGCGTCTCCGGCATCGCCGTCCCGACCGCCGCGAGGATGCTCCCCACCGCGCCCTCGCCGAGCTGCAGCTTGTGCCCGATCCACTCGACCGCGTTGGTGAACAGCAGCGCCCCCGCCAGGACCACCGCAAAGCTCAAAGCTAGAAGGAAGGCTTCTCCCATCAGGGCAGGCTATCCATCTCAGGCGAAGTAGAAGGCCAGCCCGAAGACAAAGTAGACCGCCAGCAGCTGCACCCCCTCGAACCAGGTCGACTCGCCGTCCTGGGTGACGTAGTTGGCGATCAGGATCGCGATCAGGATCGCCCCGAGCTCGAAGCCGTTGAAGACCAGTGCCAGCGGATAGGGGCCGATGAAGAAGGAGGCGAGAACCAACACCGGAGCGACGAAGAGGGCGATCTGGGCGCTGGAGCCGATCGCGATGTTGACCGCCAGGTCCATCTTGTTCTTCATCGCGACGAGGACGGCGACCCAGTGCTCGGCGGCGTTGCCGACGATCGCGACGACGATCACGCCGACGAAGAACTCGGAGAGGCCGATCGACTCCGAGGCCTCGCTGATCGAGCCGACCAGCACCTCCGACATCAGCCCGACCAGCAGGCCGGCGACCGCCAGGGCGATGATCGAGGTCCGGGTCGACCAGCCCCAGGTGTCCTCCTCCTCGTACTCGGGGTTGAAGATCGCACGATGGGTCTTCAACGAGAAGAAGAGGCCGGCCACGTAGGTGCCGATGAGGACGATCGCGACGGCGAGCGAGAGATGCTCGACCGTCGCGTCGTAGTTGACCGACTCGGCCCCCGGGCTCGGCAGCCCCTGACCCTCGACCAGCTCGAAGATCGCCGGCATCACCAGCGCCGCCGCCGCCAGCATCAGCATCGTGCTCTGGACGCCGGCGCTGGTGCGGTTGAAGGTCTGCTTGTCGCGGCCGAGGCCGCCGGCCAGCATCGCCGCTCCGAGGACCAGCAGGATGTTGCCGAGGATCGAGCCGACGATCGAGGCCTTGACCACCTCCTGCAGGCCCTGGTTGAGGGCGAAGAGGGCGATGATCAGCTCCGGCGCGTTGCCGAAGGTGACGTTGAGCAGGCCGCCGATCCCCGGCCCCGAGCGTGCCGCCAGCTCCTCGGTGGCGCGGCCCATCAGCGCCGCCGTCGGGATGATGCCCAGCGCCGCGCAGGCGAAGATGACGGTCGCCGAGGCGTGGGTGAGCTCGAGCGCGACCGCGACCGGGATCAGCGGCGCCAGCAGGTAGGGCCAACCGTGCGGCGTCCGGAAGAACGCCGCGTTTAACCGAGGTTGGCCGTTCACTACTGGATCATGCTCGCGCACTTCTGCAGGTCAGTCGGCGTCCTCGCGTCCTTCAGGCATTCCAGGTAGGCCTGCTGGCCGGCGGCGCCGGAACTGCCGGAACCCCCGGAGTTGCCGGAATTGCCAGAGCCCCCGGAAGACGAACCGCCGCCGGAGGAGGAGTCGTCGCCGATCACGCCTTCGAACAGGCTGCCGAGCCCCTCGCCGCTGCTGGCGCCTTCGAGCAGTTCGATCGGGTTGACGTCGAGCTTTTTGAACAAACCTTCAAGCGGCTGGGCGTCGGCGGGCGCGGAGATGTCCTGTTCCTCGTTGACGCCGCTGAGCTCGAGCTCGAACTCGACTTCGACCTTTTCGCGCTTGGCCTCCTGCGGTTCGATCGTCAATTCGGCGGCGAGCTTGCGGATGATGTTGTCGTCGCCGACGTAGACCTCGACGTGGGCTTTTTTGACGGCGCTGGTGAGTTCGCCCTTTGCTTCTTCAAGCTCGCTGATCGGCAGCGGCCCGGCGGCCTCGAGCTGGCTGCTGCAGGCCGGGTTTTCGGTCAGCTTGATGAGTGCGTCGATGGCGCCGCCGACATTCAGGTCGCCGCTGACCTTGGTCGTCTCGGTGCCGTCGACGTCGGCGCTGCCGTCATTGGTCAGCTTGTCGACGAAATCGCCGACCTCGAGACCGGTTGCCGCTTCCTGGCAGGCGGTCACATCGGCCGGGTTGCCTTCGGAGCCACCGCCCTGCTGTTCGAAGCTGGACTTGACGAAGCCGAAGGTGGTCGGGTCGACTTCGTACTCGGTCCCTTCGTAGTTGACGTAGGCGCGATCGGAGAGCAGGGTCAAGCCACCTTCGAAGTCGATGTTCTCGCCCTTCGCCGTACCCTCGGCGGCAGCCGTCAACGCCAGCTGCGGCAGGTCTCCCTTGGCATCGCCGCTCTGGAACGGGCCGGAGAGGCTGATGTCGATCTCGCCGCCTTCATCGCCTTCGGAATTGATGTCGAGCGAGAAGTCGATGTCGCCGCTCTTCACCCCTTTGAGACTGGCGCTGTCAACGACCTGCTGCGGGTCTTCGCTGCTCTTGTCGCTGCTACCGCCACAGGCGGCGAAGACGGCGGCGAGGGCGACGAACACGGTGAACAGCGCGAAAATACGGAAACGGCTCAAGGGGGTGGCTCCTCCTGATCGAAATCGGTTCGAACTCCGGATTCTAGGGAGGGCCGGCGTCGCCGCGCGATTCGTCGATCGGCGGCGGCCGGTTGTCGGTCGTCAGGTTCGCCGCCAGCGGGAAGAGCAGGGCGCCGAGAAAGATCAGGATGACGCCGGCGATGACCATCCACTTGGCGCGGAAGATGTGGCCGAGGATGCCGATCGCGAAGCCCGCGAGCATCAGCGCGATGTAGGGGCCGGGGCTGTGTGGGAACAGCTCGGCGAGCGGCAGGGAGAGGTCGGGCACGGAGGCGGATTATCATCGCCCGCATGGCCGAGAGCTCTGTGGCAGAGGTGAAGGCGGCGCTGGCGGAGGTCGGCTACCTCGCCGACGAGCCCGCGGCGCTGGTCTCCTACCTGGCCCAGGAGCTCGGCAAGCCGGTCCTGGTCGAGGGCCCGGCGGGGGTCGGCAAGACCGAGCTGGCAAAGGCCCTCTCGCGCGCCACCGGCCGCGAGCTGGTGCGCCTGCAGTGCTACGAGGGGCTCGACGAGGCCAAGGCGATGTACGAGTGGAACTACCGCAAGCAGCTGCTGCGGATCCAGGCCGGCGGCGAGGGCGGCTGGGACGACGTCCAGGAGGACATCTTCAGCAACGAGTTCCTGTTGACGCGGCCGCTGATGCAGGCGATCGCCAGCCCCGAGCCGGTCGTACTCCTGATCGACGAGATCGACAAGACCGACCAGGAGTTCGAGGCGATGCTGCTGGAGCTGCTCTCCGACTTCCAGATCACGATCCCCGAGCTCGGCCAGGTATCGGCGACGACGATGCCGATCGTCGTCCTCACCTCGAACGACTCGCGTGAGCTGACCGAGGCCCTGAAGCGGCGCTGCCTCTACCTCTGGCTCGACTACCCGGGAGCCGAGCGCGAGATGGAGATCGTCCGCCTCCACGTCCCCGACCTGTCGGAGTCGGTGGCCCGGCAGCTGGTCGAGGTGATCGAGATGGTCAGAGCACTGGACCTGAAGAAGCCGCCCTCGATCGCCGAGTCGATCGACTGGGCGCGGACGCTGCTGCTGATGGGCGCCGAGGACATCGACCGCGAGACCTTCGTCCAGTCGATGTCGATCATCGTCAAGCACCGCACCGACATCGACCTGGTGGCCGAGCGCGTCGGCATGAAACTGGCCGAGCGCAGCCCGACGGGGTGAGCCCGGCGCCCGCCTCGCCCTACGGGCCCAAGGCCGACGCCGGCCCGCCGGGGCTGGCGGCGAAGCTGCTCGGCTTCTGCGAGGAGCTGCGCAGCGAGGGGGTGGCGGTCGGGACCTCGGAGATCCTCGACGCCTTCGCCGCCCTGGAGATGGTCGACTGGACCGCGCGCGAGGACTTCCGCGAGGCGCTGGCGGCGACGATCGCCAAGTCGCAGGAGGACCGCCGCGTCTTCGAGCTGCTGTTCGAGCGTTTCTTCTTCCGCGCCGCCGAGGCCGAGGCGGTCCAGCGTGAGATTACCGAGCGCGGCGAGGGCGGCGGTGAAGGCGACAACGCCGGCGAGGGCAGCGAGCGGCTCGACATGGACGAGCTGCGCGAGCAGATCCGCGACGCGATCGAAGCCGGCGACGAAGACCGGCTGCGCGACTTGGCGCGACTGGCGATCGCCGCCTTCGGGCAGGCCGAGGGCTCCGGCGTGGTCGGCGTCGACGTGCAGCGGATCCGCCGCACCCTGGGCCTGACCGCGGGCGCCCAGCCACCGACCGAGCAGGGCGGCGACCGCCCGCCGATCGATCGCGACCAGCTGAACAAGTTCGAGCGCCACCTGCGGCGCGAGCTCGAGCGCGACCTGATCGAGCGCACCGAGACCCTGCCCCCCTCCCGCCCCCTGGCCGAGCTCGACCGGGCGCTGCCGACCAATCCCACGCAGGACCTTGCCGCGGTCCACCGGGCGGTCTCGCAGATGAAGCGGCGGCTGGCGACGCTGGGGCACGAGCAGCGCGGCCACCGCAAGGCCTCGATGGTCGATGTGCGGCGGACGATGCGGGCCTCACTGGAGACCGGCGGCGTGCCCTTGCGGCTCAAATACAAGCCCAAGCGCCCGCGCCGGCCGGAGATCTACGTGCTCTGCGACGTCTCCACCTCGGTCACCTCGGCCAGCGTCTTCTTCCTCTCCGTCCTCCACGCCCTGCACGACTCGTTCCGCAAACTGCGCAGCTTCGTCTTCATCGAGCGGATCTCCGAGGTGACCGACGTCTTCGAGCACGAGCGCGACTTCGCCGTCGTCGCCCAGCGGATCTCCAGCGAGGGCGGCGTCGCCGACGTCTCCGGCTACACCGACTACGGCCGCGTCTGGCAGGAGTTCCTGACCGAGATCTCCGACGAGCTCGACCCGCGCTCGACCGTGATCGTGCTCGGCGACGCCCGCACCAACGGCCGCGAGCCGCACGCCGAGATCTTCGCCCAGGTCGCCGAGCGTGCCGGCCGCCTCTTCTGGCTCAACCCGGAGCCGAAGCTCTACTGGAACTACGGCGACTCGGTGATGGCCGCCTACGAGCGCTACTGCGACGGCACCTTCGAGTGCTGGACCACCCGCCACCTGGAGAACTTCGTCAACGTCGTCGCCGGCGGCGTCCCCGCCGCCGAATGAGCCGGGCGCTGCTGCTGCGCCACGGCGAGTCGGCGCACAACGCCCACACCGGCAAGGAGGCGCTCGACGCCGAGGCGGGCGACCGCCTGACCGCGCGCGGGCTGGCCCAGGCTCGCGCCGCCGGCCAGGGACTGGCCGAGCTCGGCGGCATCACCCGGTTGCTGGCGAGCCCGATGCGGCGCGCGGCGGAAACCGCGGCCGCGGTAGGAGCCGCGCTCGAGCTCGAGCCGGAGACCCTCCCCTACGTCCACGAGCTGGGCGCCGGCGAGAGCTTCGAGGATCTGGTTGCGCGAGTGCGGCGCCTGAAGGCGGAGCTGGAGGCGCTCCCGACCGGGGAGCTGCCGCTGCTGGTCGGCCACGGCATCTTCATCCGCTTCTTCCTGCTCGACTCCGTGCTCGGCGACGAGTTCGCACCCCCGATGGCGGCGGGGATCTGGAACCTCGGCTCCTACAACTGCGGGCTCAGCCTGTTCTCACACGGGGAGGCGCGCGACCCGGGCGGCGCCGAAGTCCCCGGCTGGACCTGTCTCAGCTGGATGCAGCAGCCGTGGGATCTGCCGTAACGACGCGAGGTGGGTCGTCGGGCGAGACCTGCCACTGCTCGTTGACGATCGCCCCCGGCGGCGGCGCCACCGGCCCCTCGAGCAGCGGGTCCGTGGTCTCGCGCATCCAGGCGTCGAGCCGGCCTCTCATCTCCTCCAGCACCTCGGCCCTGGCCGGGTCCGCGGCGAGGTTGGCACCCTCAGCTGGGTCAAGAACGAGGTCGTAGAGCTGCTCCTCGGGCACTACCTGCTCGCCCCAGCCCGCCTCGACGAACAGGTCCTTGCTGGCACTGTCGTCGCAGTTGGCCAAGATCGGGTGCTCGTAGTCGTCGAAACGCCTGATGTACTTCCAGCGGCCGGTGCGGACAGCGCGATGCGGCTGATAGGCCGCGTGGTAGGTGGTCTCGGCGAAGATCGCCTCGTGCAGGCGCTCGGTCTCGCTACGCACCAGCGGCATCAGCGAGGACCCCTGCAACCAGTCGGGTGCCGACACTCCGGCCAGCTCGCAGAGGGTCGGGTAGACGTCGAGGTGGCTGACCGGCGCGTCGACCACCTTGCCGCCGGTGAACCCGCCCGGCCCCCGCATCAGCATCATCACCCCGATCCCCCGATCGAACAGCGTCGCCTTGGCGTTCGGGAAGGCGACCCCATGATCGGTGGTGCAGAGGACCAGCGTGTTCTCCACCAGGCCCAGGTCGTGCAGGGCGTGGAGGACGGCGCCGATCCCCTGGTCGAGTGAGCGGGCGCTGGCCTTGAAGGCGGCGAAGTCCTTACGGGTGGCGACGACGTCGGGGAGCTGGGCCGGGGGCAGCGAGTAGAGGGTGTCGCGGACCGAGGTCGGGGCGAAGAAGTCGCGATGGGTCTCGAAGAAGCCGACCGACATGAACCAGGGCTCCGAGGGCGCCTCGCGCAGGCTCTCGATCGTTAGCGGCGCCACGTACTCGGCGTGGTTGGAATCGACCGGGACGATCTCGTCGTAGCCGATCACGCCGGGGTCGACGGAGATGTGCTGCTCGCCGATCAGGGTCGAGTGGTAGCCGGCCCGGCGCAGCGCGTGGACCCAGTGTTGGCCGTAGTCGTTCAGCGCCCAGCCGCGGTGGGCGAGACCGAGCATGCCGTTGTTGTGGCAATGCTGGCCGGTCAGGAGGCTGGCGCGAGAGCCCGAGCAGGTCGGGGTAGTGGCGAAGGCCTCGCGGAAGAGGACCCCCTGGTCGGCCAGCATCTGGATGTTCGGGGTCGGGACCTGAAACCCGTAGGGCTGGACGGAGCGCCCGGTGTCGTGCGAGTGGATGTAGAGGATGTTCGGCGCTGCATCCATGCGGGTACTCCCAAGGTCGAGTGCGAGAGAGGTTAACGATCGAGTTCAGCCGATCAAGCTTGTCATCTTTGTTGGTTAACTTACTAGGCAAATGTCTTCCTCCGTGCAACCCCAGCGCTCCTATCTCGTCTGCGCCACGCCCCGAAGCGGCAGCACGTTGGTCTGCCACGGGCTCGAGGAAACCGGCGTCGCCGGCCGACCCGAGGAGTACTTCGAGGCCCTGCGCCACAGTGGCCGGCCGCGTCGCCCCGAGGAGTACTTCGTCGGCGTCGAAGACCCCTCGATCCGCGACCACCTCGGCGAGCGCGCGGTCGGCGGCGAGCCACAGCCGCGTTCACCGCTGTGGAGCCGCGCCGCCTACGACCGCTATCTGGAGTGGGCCTTCGAGACCGGCACCACGCCAAATGGGGTCTTCGGCGCCAAGCTGATGTGGGGCTACTTCGAGGACTTCGTCAGCCTCCTGCGCAACATCCCCGCCTACCGCGAAATCCCCCTCGCCGAGCTGCTCCCGACCGTCTTCCCCGATCTCACCTTCGTCCGCGTCGTGCGCGCCAACAAGGTGCGACAGGCGGTCTCGCTGTGGAAGGCGGTGCAGACCGCGACCTGGCGCGAAGACCAGGCCGGCGCCAAGGCGGCCTCGCTCGAGGACGGTGACTCGCCCCCCTACCGCAGCTTCATCGAGGAGCACCGCCCGCAGCTGCGCTTCCACTACCGCGCGATCGAGCACCTGCTGGAACAGATTCTGATCGAGGAGTCGCGCTGGGACGCCTTCTTCGAGCACTGCGGAATCAAGCCGGTGCTGGTTCTCTACGAGAACTTCGCCGCCGACTACGAGACCAGCACCCTGCGCCTGCTCGAGCGCCTCGACCTCTCCCCTCCCGACGACTTCGAGTTCGAGCCACGGATGAAGCGCCAGTCCGACAACGTCAACGACGACTGGGTCAGGCGCTATAGCGAGCTGCGACTGGGCACCGACTTCGACCTGGTGCCGACCAAGGCCTAGGGCCCTAACTGCCTTTGGTGACCATTTCCTTGGTCCCGGTGCTGGCGACCCAGGCGTCGGGAGAGGCGATCAGCTCCTCGACGAGCGGCGGCAGGTCGCCGGAGACGAGGTCGGCGAGGGTGACGGTCTCGAGCACGGTCCGGAGGCTGGCGCGAACGGCGATCCAGACCTTCTGCAGCGACTCGGCGTTGCCGTGGTACTCGATCGCCTCCGGCGGGGTCGACTGCACGTGGGCGATCGGGCCCTCGACCGCGCGGACGATGTCGGCGATCGTCACCTCCGAGGCGGGCTTGGCCAGCCAGTAGCCGCCCTTGGCGCCACGGCGGGCACGGATGATGCCCTGATGCTTGAGCTCGAGCAGGATGTGCTCGAGAAACTGCAGGGGAATGTCCTGGGCCTCGGCCAGGTATCCACCCTTGACCGGCCCCTCGTCCGCGGCAGCCAACTCCGCCGCCGCGCGGACCGCGTAGTCGGCCTTGGCTGAAACGCGCATCTACTTAGTAAACCAATCAGCCGACGGCGTCAGGGGTGAGATCGTCGTGGCGGTCGCGAGCTTGCTCTTCGGCTTCGCGCTTTTCCCGGCGCTCGTTCCACCAGCGCGGGAACCAGATCAGCAGGCCAAGGCCGACGCCGGCGACCACGGCGGCGATCGGCCAGACCACCGGGTCGCCCTTCTGCACGGTGACGAGCCCCGAGGCGATCAGGACCACGCCCAGCGCGGTGCGCAGGAAGGAGACCGGGGCACGCGCCGCGTAGTTCGAGCCGACGATCACCCCGGGGACGCTGCCGAGGAGAATGTTGCCCGCGAGCATGAAGTCGACGTTGCCGCCGACCCAGTGGGCGATGCCCGCCGCCCAGAGCAGCACGGCGGCGTGGAAGATGTCGGTCCCGACCACGCGCTGCGGGGTGAGGCGGAAGACGGCGATCAGGATGATCCCGATCAGG
>Ga0190264_10000039_pt1 | contig 18324 bp, 15 predicted proteins | sample Popmic112T_FD_136651 | JGI IMG/M metagenome (GOLD analysis project Ga0190264, IMG submission 136651) | Populus adjacent soil microbial communities from riparian zone of Indian Creek, Utah, USA - 112 T | ecosystem: Environmental > Terrestrial > Soil > Riparian zone | place: USA: Utah | collected... | reverse complement strand
GATCGGCGCGGCCAGAGCGCCGAGAATCCCGACACTGCCGACCAGCATCGAGGACCAGCGCACCGCGACGGCGACTCCGATCAGTCCAATTACCGCCGCCGCCTCAAGACCCAGGACCGGCGAGATCAGGTCGTAGGTCTGGGTGGCGACCACCGTCGTCGCGTAGAGGCCCGGAATTCCGACGGCCACCAGCAGCCGACCCAGCTCGAGGTTCCCTTTCCGTTCGTGCAGCCAGACGCCGAAACCGAGCAGTGAGAGGGAGCCGACGGCGGCGAACAGAGCGCGCACCTCCTCCGTGAACCAGCTGCTGTCGACGGCGCTTCGCATCAGGAAGACGATGCCGAGGAGCGTCGCGAGGCCGCCGATCCAGGCGAGCACCCGACCGCCGAACACCCGCTCGAACTCGATCCTCGAAATCGAGAGCGGGCCGGGAGGCGGCGCCTCCCCTCCGGGTCGTGCATCGCCTTCCATGTCGCTCTGTGTGCTCGTTTCGTTCATGATTCTCCCCTAGTTGTTGACCGGTGGTCGATAACGCTACCAAGGTTGTCAACCAACGGTCAACAAGGTGACTAGACTGTCTCGGATGAGCAAGCCCTCATACCGCCGACTGCGGGTGGACGAGCGCCGCCGTCAGCTCTTGGAGCGCGGCGCGGAGCTGTTCACCAGCCACCCCTACGAGAAGCTCTCGATGAGCCGCATCGCCCGTGAGGTCGGCATCTCAAAAGCCCTCCTCTACCACTATTTCCCCAGCAAGCAGGCGTATTTCGAGGAGACGCTGAACACCTGGGCCGAGCAGCTGCGAGAACGGACGGAGGCGAATCTCGACCTGCCTCCGGTCGAGCAGCTCGTCAGCAGCCTCGACGCCTTTCTCTCCCTGATCGAGGAGAACGCGACTGCCTACCGCAACCTGCTGCGCAGCGCCGCCGGCGTCGCCGAGATTCGCGAGCTGATCGAAGAGGTGCGACGGAAAACCGCACAGCGAATACTCGAGGGGCTGTTTCCGGGGAAGGAGCCGCCGCGAAAGGCGCGCACCGCGGTCAGCGGCTGGCTCTGGTTCATAGACGGGGCCTGCCTGAACTGGATCGAGCACCGCGAGATCGAGCGCGACGAGCTGCGCGACCTCCTCCTCGGCGTCCTGATGGGCGCGCTGATCGCCGCCGACGCGCCGCCGGATCTGCCTCAAGCCTCCTAGCGTTCCAGGCCCGCCGACAACAGGGATAACCGCGGGTCGGCAAAGCTGTACGCCGGTATAAAGGCGCCCGAGCCGCCCTCCGGTTAGGCTCTTTTGGCTCTTCATAAGGGAGTTAGACCGGTAATCGATCGCGCTCGGACCGAACGCGCGCCAAGTGAGGGACTACCAAAGCGATGACTCGTATCCGCCAGCAGAATGTGACCGCAGCGCAGTGGAGCTCCAACGGAGAGGCTCTCGGCGCCGTCGACCTGACCCTGCCCGAGAACGAAGCCTTCGGCGCCAACGTCTTCTCCGTCGAGGTGCAGCGCGAGAGGCTGCCCAGCGACGCCTTCGAGAAGCTGCAGGCGACCCTCCGGGACGGCGAGCCGCTGGATGCCAGCCTGGCCGACGCCGTCGCCGAGGCGATGAAGGACTGGGCGCTGGAGAACGGCGCCACCCACTACACCCACATGTTCCAACCGCTGACCGGCTCGACCGCGGAGAAGCACGACTCCTTCTTCGAGCCCTCGGGCGACGGCAAGATGCTGGCCGGCTTCTCCGGCAAGGAGCTGATCCAGGGCGAGCCCGACGCTTCCTCCTTCCCCACCGGCGGCCTGCGCGCGACCTTCGAGGCCCGCGGCTACACCGCCTGGGACCCGACCAGCCCCGCCTTCATCCTCGAGAATCCGAACGGGGCGCTGCTCTGCATCCCGACCGCGTTCGCTTCCTGGACCGGCGAGGCGCTCGACGCCAAGATCCCGCTGCTGCGCTCGATGGACTCGCTCTCGCGCTCAGCCCTGAGGGCGCTGCGCCTGCTCGGCGACGAGGAGAGCCAGCGGGTCTTCACCACCGTCGGGCCCGAGCAGGAGTACTTCCTGATCGACGAGCAGTACTTCTTCGAGCGGCCTGACCTGATCAGCACCGGCCGCACCCTGTTCGGCGCCAAGCCGCCGAAGGGCCACGAGCTCGACGACCACTACTTCGGCTCGATCCCGGAGCGGGTCCTCGCCTTCATGATGGAGTCCGAACTGGAAATGAAGAAGCTCGGCATCCCGGTCAAGACCCGCCACAACGAGGTCGCGCCGGCGCAGTACGAGATCGCGCCGATGTTCGAGAACTCCAACGTCGGCTCCGATCACCAGCAGCTGTTGATGCAGGTGCTGGAGAACGTCGCCCGCCGCTACGGCCTGGTGTGTCTCCTGCACGAGAAGCCGTTCGCCGGCGTCAACGGATCCGGCAAGCACAACAACTGGTCGATGGGGACCGACACCGGCACCAACCTGCTCAACCCGGGGGACACGCCGGAGGACAACATCCACTTCCTCTTCTTCTGCACGGCGGTGATCCAGGCGGTGAACAAGCACCAGGGCCTGCTGCGGGCCTCGGTCGCCAACATCGGCCAGGACCACCGACTGGGAGCGAACGAGGCGCCGCCGGCAATCATCTCGATCTTCCTCGGGGCCGAACTCGACAAGGTCTTCGAGGCGATCTCCAGTGGTCAGGGAGACCCCAACACCCCGGCCTCCTTCCTCGACCTGGGGACGACGGTGCTGCCGCCGCTGCCGCTCGACGGCGGCGACCGCAACCGCACCTCGCCGTTCGCCTTCACCGGCAACAAATTCGAGTTCCGGGCCCTGGGGTCGAGCATGTCGCTCGCCTTCCCGAACACGGTCCTGAACACGATCGCCGCCGAGGCGATCGACGAGCTGGCGGGCAAGCTGGAGGAGAAGCTCTCGGCGGGCACGGCGATGCCGGAGGCCGTGATGACAATCGTCAAAGACTCCTACCTGGCCAACAGAGCGGTCTGCTTCAGCGGCGACAACTACTCGGACGAGTGGCATGCCGAGGCGGAGCGGCGCGGGTTGAAGAACCTCCGCACCACGCCCGACGCGCTGCCCGAGGTCGTCGCCGACGACACCGTCGCCGCCTTCGAGAAGTACAGCGTGCTGAACAAGCGCGAGCTCGAGTCCCGCTACGAGGTCTGGCTCGAGCAGTACTCGATCCGGGCCAACATCGAGGCCGAGGAGAGCTTCTCGATCGCCCAGACGATGCTGCTGCCGGCGGGCCTGCGCCAGCTGGCACTGATCGGCGAGGCCGGTGTCTCGGCGCTCGAGGGCGAGGTTCGCGAGCTGGTCGACGAGCTGGTCGCGGCGCTCGGCGAGCTGAAAGCGGCCAACTCCTACCCGGACCACCTGGAGGGCCTGGAGCTGGCCACCTACGCCCGCGACAAGCAGCTGGCGGCGATGGACACGGTGCGCGAGGCCGCCGACAAGCTGGAGAAGGTTGTCGCCGACGACTTCTGGCCGCTGCCGAAGTACGAGGAGATGCTGTTCATCAAGTAGTCGCGGGCGGGTGGCGAGAGACTTCTGCTCGCCACCCGCCCGGTCTTTGCCTTTGTCGCTATTCGTCAGATCCGCGCAGCGTCATCGTGCCGGTGTAGGTGCCGTTCGTGTAGCTGCCTGCCTGGCAGAGCAGTTTCGGCCCCAGTAGCGAGTAGCTCATCCCGGTCACTTCGAACGCAACCTGGACCCCGCGTGCGCTGCCGCTACCGACATTGGTCAGGTTGACCCCTTTGAGGCCGGTCTGAGAGGGGATGGCGATCGTGCAGGTATTCACGCCCGAGGCCATCACCAGTTCATACGATTTCCCGGCCGGGCACGACATGTCCAGCGAGCCCTGATACGGCGGACCGGCATTGGCGACATGCAGCACGTACTCACAGCCGTTCGGGTTGATCGCTTTCATGACGCCAAGCGGCGGCGTGCACTGGTAGTACGACATCCACAGCACCTGCACCGCCGTAGCCGCCGACTGTCCATGGTCGAATTCTGCGACAGCACAGCTCCACTGGCCCAATTTCGTGCCGAACGCGTGGGCGGTGTCCTCGGTGCCGCTCAGAACCACCGGGTAGCTTTCGGCTTCCAGCTTCGGCTGTTTCGATTCTTCGGCCGATTCTTTCCCGTTGACGTAGACGCCGACCGGTTCTTTCGCTGCGACCGTCGACGCCATCGCGCTCAGCAGGGCTACGCCGATGAGGAACGCTCCGACCAACGCACCGATGCGCCTGCGGGCCTGCTTTTCATCGCCTGGTACGGATCTGGCTTGACTGGATGACATGGCCTCTCCCTTCCGGAGGAACGCGTCCTCCGGCTATGACTTGTCTGGACAAATAGACAAGTATTCTTAATCAATGGGGAAAAGCCCGCGGTCTACGGCGCGACCGAGGGCAGACCGGAGCCGCCGTTCAGCGGGTTGAGGTCGGCGAGCAGCTCCAGCAGTTGTGGCTGCAGCGCGTCGGTGTCGATCAGGATCGCCGTGCCCGGCCAGGCGTAACGCAGGTAGCGGGCGTAGGCCTGGCGCGAGCCGAGGTCCGGCTCGTAGATCCAGGAGCCGGTGTTCCAGTAGCGGTTGCCGGAGTCGCCGTCGCAGCGGACGTCGGCCAACGGCTGGTGGGTGTGGGCGAAGACGATCTGCTGCCCCTCGCCGCCCCAATCGAGATTGCGAACGACCTGGGCGAAGGCGGCGAGCGCGTGCTCGGAGGGGTCGCTGCGGGAGACCACGGTCGGCTCGGGGTAGATCGGCCGCGCGGCGGCCGGGCCGGTGAGCGGCTGCTCGCGCGCCTGGCGCGCGGCCTCGTCGCGGACGACGGCGTCGAAGTGGGCTTCGCTCGGAAGCGGCTCGGGACCGCCGCTCTCCCCCTCGCCGCGGTCACGCACTTTCGCCGCCAGCCACTCGGCGCCGCGGACCGGAGCGCCCAAGGCCTGGGCGAAGCGGCCCGCCCGCTGCGTCGCGCGAAAGACGTTCTGCTGGGCGTGGGTGCCATGCGGCATCTGCGCGGCGATGTAGAGCCACTCGGTCAGCAGCGTCGTCACCGACTCGTAGTCCTCGACGCAGTTCGGCTCCTCGGGCCCCCCGGCGGCGATCGCCCATAGCGTCCGCGTCAGCAGGCGGTCGCCGCGCGAACCGCTGAGGCGGGCGTGCGGATCGAGGTAATGACCATGGGTGCAGAGGACGTCGCCGCAGCGATAGGTGGGGTAGGCGATCTCGATCTCCACCCCCGGCAGCCGCCGCTCGAGGAATTCGCGGAAGAAGATCGGGCCCGGTGGGACCGTGGGTCGGTGACCGCTCGCCAGCTTCGTCTCCAATCGGTCCTCCTCGTCGCGGTGGACGAGGTGGTGATCGTGGTTGCCGGCGAGGAAGACCAGCCGGCCACCGGCCATCTTCTCGGCGATCAGCCACAGCAACCCGTCGGCTGCGTCGACCGCGTCCTCGACCGCGCCGAAGAGGAAGTCGAAGAGGTCGCCGAGGAAGACCAGCTCGTCGATCCCGTCCAGCCGCGGCGCCAGCCGCTCGAGGAAGAACTCCTCGGCCAGCAGGTCGCGGCCGGTCCAGGCGCCGAAGTGGGTGTCGGAGATGACCAGCGCGCGCATCAGGTCGCGCGAGTCTAGACCCGCCTACGCGGCGCGATCGTGCACGCGCATCCGCAGCCCGCCCACCGGCGAGAGCGTCGGCATCTGGCGGATCGTCATCGTGCGGCCGGGCAGGGCGTCGAGGCGCAGTCGCGCCAACAGCATCGTCGCCACCAGCTTCACCTCGGTCTGGCCGAAGCGCTTGCCGATGCAGATCCGCGAGCCGCCGCCGAAGGGGACGTAGGCGCCGCGCGGGAGCGCCGCCTTGCGCTCGCGGGTGAAGCGCTCGGGGACGAAGGCCTCAGGGTCGGGAAAGACCTCGGGGATGCGGTGGCTGGCCCAGGAGCAGTAGTTGACGTAGGCGTCCTTGGGGACGGTGTAGCCGCCGAACTCGAACTCGCGGACGGCGCGGCGGGGGCCGATCCAGGCCGGCGGGTAGAGCCGCAGGACCTCGTCGAGCACCATGTCGAGGTAGGGCATCTCGCGTTCGAGCTGGTCGACCGTCGGCGTCGCCCCGCCCAGCACCCGGTCCTGCTCCTCGTGCAGCCTGGCCAGCGCCTCCGGGTGGCGCGCCAGCTCGTGCAGCATGAAGGTCAGGGTCGAGGTCGAGGTGTCGTGGCCGGCGAACATCAGGGTCATCACCTGATCGCGGATCTCACGGTCGCTGAACGCCTCCCCCCCTTCGCCGCGGGCGCCGACCAGGAGGCTGAGAATGTCCCGACGCCCGGCGTCGGGGTCGGCGCGGCGGCGCGCGATCTCGCCGAAGACGATCTCGTCCAATACCTCACGCGAGGCGACCATCTTGCTCCAAGGCGAGCGGGGCCCGCGCAGCAGGCGCAGCTGAAAGTCGATCCCGTAGAAGCCGAGCGCGCGCTCGAAGTGCTCGGCCGCGGCGGCGCCCTTGCCGGCCTCGTCGGGGTCAAGCCCGAGCAGCGCCCGCATCGCGATCCGCATCGCCAGATTGCGCATCCAGTCGTAGATGTCGACCGTCTGGTCGGGCGGCAGCTGCGAGATCGCCAGCTCGGCCTCGGTCGCCATCGCCGCCACCGCGGCGACGATCTGCTCGCGGTGGAAGGCGGGCATCATGATCGCCCGGGCGCGGTCGTGGTAGTCGTCGTCGATCGTCAGCAGGCCGTCGCCGAGCAACGGGATCAGGTCGCCGAAGCTCGACTCGCGCCAGTGGAAGTTCTCCGGGTGGCCGACGGTGACGAAGTGGTTGGCCTCCGGGCCGAGCATGAAGACGACCCGCGAGTGCAGCAACCGCATGCTGAAGATCGGGCCGTGCTCTTCGTAGGCCCCGAGCAGCAACGGCAGCGGGTCGTGGGCGATCTGGTGGGTGCGGGCGAAGCTGAAGTCGGTCGGGCCAGGTGGGAACTTGCCCCGCTCCCGCCACTCCTCGTAGATGTCGGCCACCACCCGCCGCACCGGGTTCGCCGACATCTGCGGTGGCCGCGCGACCGGGGCCGAGGTGTCGACGGTAGCCATCGCGACGATCATAACTGGCTGCCTGGCCAGTTTTATTCAGCCGGCGGTCGCGGCGAGCTGGCCGCAGGCGGCGTCGATGTCCTGGCCGCGGGTGAGGCGGACGGTGGCGGTGAGGCGGTGCTCGGCGAGGATCGCCCGGAAGCGCTCGATCCGCTCCGGGGAGGAGCCGTCGTAGGTCCCGGTCGGGTTGTAGGGGATCAGGTTGACCTTGTAGACGCGGGGGTCGAGCAGTGCCGCCAGTTCGCGAGCGTGCTCGGGGTGGTCGTTGACGCCGTCGAGCATCACGTACTCGACGAAGACTTTGCGACGGCGCTTGGCCCGGTAGCGATCGCAGGCGGCGAGCACCTCTGCCAGCGGGTAGCGGTCGTTGACCGGCATCAGCCGTGAGCGCAGCTCGTCGTTGGGAGCGTGCAGCGAGAGCGCCAGGGCGATCGGCATCTCGCACTGGGCGAGGCGGTCGATCCCCGGCACCCAGCCGACGGTCGAGATCGCGGTGCGGCGGTTGGTGACGCCGAGGTCGGGCAGCCGTTCGCAGGCGGCCAGCACGTTGTCGATGTTCATCGTCGGCTCCCCCATTCCCATGAAGACGACGTGGTCGATCTCCTCGAGGCGGCGGAAGTGCAGCGCCTGGTCGAGGATCTCGTCGGCGCTGAGGTTGCGGCCGAACTTCATCTGGCCGGTGGCGCAGAAGGTGCAGGTCAGGGGGCAGCCCGACTGCGAGGAGACGCAGACTGAGCGGCGCCCGTCGCGGTAGCGCATCAGCACTGCCTCGAGCGGGCGTCCGTCGGCGCTGTGGAAGAGCGACTTGACGGTGCCGTCGTCGGACTTCGCCTCTGCCTGGAGTGAGAGCGTCGAGAGCGGCACCGCGATTGCGAGCCGGTCGCGCAGCGTGCCCGGCAGGTTGGTCATCTCCTCGTAGGAGTCGACCCCGCGCGCGACCCACTCCCACACCTGGGCGGCACGGTAGGCGGGCTCGCCGGCGTCGGCGAGGGTGCTGTCGAGCAGGGCGCGATCCACGCTACGAGCTTAGGGATGCCGCTCAGGGACCGGCGAGGGCGGCGCAGACCGCGAGCGAATCGACCCGGCGCAGGGCCTGGAAGGCAGAGCGGACGGCGGCGCTTTTCGCTTCCGGGACGATCCGGGCGTTGACGGAGACGGTGACCGAGCGGCGGCCGTCCAGCGTCGCCGCCGTGAACTGGGTAAAGCCGGGCAGGTTTCCGGTGTGCCCATAGACGACGCCGCAGCTGGTCTTGTACTTGAAGATCCCCAGCCCGGCGGAGTTGGCTCCCGGCCCCGGTGGCTCGGAGTGACCTTTGACGAAGCGGAGCTGAAAGTTCTGGGTTTCGCGGTCGAAGAGGCCGCGGCCGACGTAGCCACGGATGAAGCGGTTGAGGTCGGCCGGGGTCGACTGGATCCCGCCCGAGGCCCAGGCGCCGGACATGCTGAGCAGGGTGGTGACGTCCTCCGGCGGGTCGGACGGCGAGACTTCGTAGCCGCTGACGTGCGGGCTCGGCAGGCGGAATCCGGTCGGCAGGCTGGTGCTCGGCATTCGCAGCGGGCCGAAGACGTGCTCGCGCAGAACCGAGCTGTAGCTCTGGCCGCTGACCGCGGCGGCGACCAGGCCGATGATGATGTTGTCGGTGTTGGAGTAGTGGTAGGCGGAGCCCGGTTTGAAGTCGAGCGGGTCGTCGCTGACGAATTCGACCAGGGCGCGCGGGGCGATGTAGGCGCGGAGGTCTTTGGCGAAGAATTCCCCGAAGGCGGGTGATTGGGTGTAGTCGGGGAGGCCGCTGGTGTGCTGCAGGGCCTGGGCTACGGTCACCCTTTCCCAGGCGGCCGGCAGCCAGGGTAGGTAGACGCGGATGCTGTCGGTGAGAGAAAGTTCGCTGCGGTCGACCTGTCCGAGCGCGGCGGCGCCGCTGAATGCCTTGGCGACGCTGGCGATGCGCATGTGGTCGCTCGCTTTCCAGCGGGCGCCGCTGGAAAGACTGCCAACCCCGGCGGTGTGGAAGGAGCGCTGCTCGCCGCGCTGAACGACCGCCGCGACTCCAGGGGGTCCGCCAGGCATACCGACGAGACGGTTAAGGGCTTTGTCGAGAGCCTGGTCGGCCACCGTCGTCGCCTGGGCGCCCTGAGCAGAGACGGGCCCCAGCGCAACCAGGAGCGTCGCCGCGCTGACAGCGAGAAAGAGGCGGCGGATGCGAGGCGAACCGGACAGACCGCGATTGTTCCAGTTACGGAGCCTTCGCGAGTGGCGGCAGCTAGGAATGGATCTTCTCCCCGCGCTCCAGCATGGCGACGAACTTGCGCAGCCGCCGTTCCCGCGTCTCCGGTTTCTTCGCCTCGTCGAGCCGGTAGAGGATCGCGTAGCGATTGGCGCTGTCAAGAGTGGCGAAGAACTCACGGGCGGCCTCGCTGGCGTCGAGCTCGCGCTGCAGGTCGGCCGGGACCTTGGCGGTGCGCTGGCCCTCGTAGGCAGCCTCCCAGCGACCGTCGGCTTTCGCCGCCTCGACCTCGGCCAAACCCGCCGGCCGCATCGTCCCGGCGGCAAGCAGCCCTTCGACCTTGTCGCGGTTGATCCGCGACCACCGTCCCCGCGGCCGCCGCGGCGTGAACCGCTGCAGGAAGAACTTCTCATCGAGACCGCGCTTCTGGCTGTCGATCCAGCCGAAGCAGAGCGCCAGCTCCAGCGCCTCCGCATAGGTGACGCTCCGCTCCCCCGAGCCTTTCTTGGCGACCTTCAACCAGAAGCCCTCGGACTGTCCGTAGTTCTCCTCCAGCCACGCCTCGAGATCGGGTGGGGTGGCGAAGAGAAGGGTCGGTAGCTCGTCGGCCATCCCTCGATTCTCCCCGCCGCGGGCGACGAACGATGCGTTGGTCATCCCTGGGAGGACAAATGCATCGCTCGTGGCCGGTGAGCGCTCGAACTAACCGCGCAGACGGCTTCGCAGGTAGGTCGGCCAGGCACGGGGGCGCCCGGCCAGAGTGAGCGCGATGGGGGCCGAATCGAAGTAGGAGACGCGTTCACTGGCGAAGCCATCGGCGTCGATCACGAAGCGATCCACGGCGTGCCAGGAGATCGGCTTGCCGCCCACTTTGCCGGTGACGGTGAACTCGATCAGGACGCCGTCGTCGGTCGACCCCCAGCGATGGACCTCGGCCTTCATCTCCTCGACCAGCTCGAAAAGCGCGGCGAAGGCGCGGATTCCTTCCTCACGGGTGTGGGTGGTGGGGGTGAGCGGCGCGACGAGGCGAGCCTGGGGAGCCAGGATTGCCTCCAGCCCCTGCGGGGTTGGCGCCCGCCGTAGACCTCGAAGCGCTCGACGAACTCCGCCGCGACGCTCACGCCGGCAGCTCCGCTTCCAGTCTTTCGAGGGCGCTGCGGGCGTAGTCGAAGACCTTGCGGTCGCCGCTGAGGCGGTAGCGGGCGTTGGCCCCCATCACCACCGCGTAGAGCTCGAAGGCGAAGCGCCGCGGTTCCTCCACCCCGGCGATCGTGGCCTGGCGCTCCAGCTCGGCCATCCAGGCGTCGAGGGCGGCGGCGATCGCGTCGCGCACCGGGCCGGGCCGGTCGTCGTACTCGGTCGAGGTCGCCCCCCAGAAGCAGCCGCCCGAGTAGAGGTCGAGGTGGTCGAGATAGCGCTCCCCCATCGCCCGCAGGCGCGGCGCCCCGTCGGGCGCGGCCATCGCGGGCTCGATCACCGCGGTCCGGAAGCGCTCCGCCGCGGCGCCGATCGTCGCCAGCTGCAACTCCTGCTTGGAGCCGAAGTGGGCGAAGAGGCCGCTCTTGCTCATCCGCAGCTCGGCGGCGAGGCGGCCGATCGTCAGCCCCTCCAGCCCCTCGGCGGAGGCGAGGTCGACGGCGCGGTCGAGGATCGCGGCGCGGGTCTGGGCGCCCTTGGTGGCCGTAGTCACGCCTTCAGCCTACAAAAAAGCACGAACGTTCGTGCAAATCATCTAGGATGCCGCTCGCAGCCCAGACAGGGAACCAACGAGGAGGAGCGATGAGCAGCTACGCGGTTAAGAGCATCGACGAGATGGAGGCCGTCTTCCGGGGCGCCTTCAAGCGCGCCCGGGCCGAGCTCGGGGTCGAGTCGTTCGGCATGCAGGTAATCGACATGCCGGCCAACTACGAGCACTACCCGGAGCACGACCACACGCACGACAACCAGGAGGAGGTCTTCCTGGTCATGCGCGGCGGCGGCGAGATCGAGATCGAGGGGGAGCGCTTCCCGCTCGACGACAACCACATCGCCCGCGTCGACCCGGAGACGAAACGGAAGATCTGGCCGGGACCCGACGGGATCCGCCTGGTAATCCTCGGCGGCACTCCGGGCAAGCCCTACGAGGCCCCGGACATCAGCAAGCTGGGTGAGCCCGACCCGATGGCGGCAAGCTAGGAGGCGTCCCTTAGGCTGCGCGGGTGCTTCGCAGCCTCACCTTCGCAGTAGCGCTCCTGGCGACGACGGCACTCGCCGCGCCAGCGGCGGCGAGTGCCGCGTCCGTCTCTGCCTCCGGCGAGGCCGAGGCGGCGATCGTCGTCGTCTCCGGCGACGTCGACGTCGCGCGCGGCGAAACCGTCGAGGGCGTCTTCCTCGCCAGCGGCGACGTCAGGGTCGCCGGCGAAGTCGACGGCGACGTGATCGTCCTCAGCGGCGACGTGATCGTCTCCGGGCGGATCGACGGCGACCTCTTCACCGCCGGCGGCACCGCCCGCCTGCTGCCCAGCGCCGAAGTCACCGGCGACGTCGGCTACGGCGACGAGCACCCGCAGGTCTCGCTCGACGCCCGTGTCCACGGTGACGTCAGCGAGCAGGACTGGCCCGACATCGGCGGCATCTTCGTCGGGATCAGCGGTTTCCTGATCTGGCTCGCCGTGACCCTCTCGCTGCTCGCCTTCGGCGCCCTGCTGCTGTTGATCGCGCCGCGCGCCGCCGACGCGCTCTACCTGCGCTCGCGGGAACGACCCGGGCCGACGATCGCGATCGGCATCGCGATCCTGATCGTGCTGCCGGTAGTCGCGTTCATCGCCGCGATCACCCTCGTCGGCCTGCCCCTGGCGATCGGCATCGGGCTCGCCCTGCTGCCGCTCGGCGCCGTCGCCTACCTCGTTTCCGCCTTCGCGCTGGGGCGCCGCATGGTGGAGCCGCCGCACCACCCCATGCTCTCCTTCCTGGCCGGGCTCGGAGCCCTCCGCCTCGCCGCCTTCGTCCCCATTCTCGGCACCCTGGTCGGCATCGCCGCCCTGATCTTCGGGCTCGGCCTGATCGGCGCCGCTATCGGGGCGGCGCGGGCGCCGTCGGAGTCGGACCCGGCTCAAACCCCGCACACCTGAGCACCGGGATCGGCGGGTAGCGCCGGTAGGCGGGGTCCTCGCGCGAGCGCTCGCAGAGCGAGAAGACCGAGCCGCGGGTATTGGGGACGAGCCGCTGGTGGCGACAACTGTCGCAGAGGCCGGCCGGAGGTCTAGACATAGGGAAGCCGTTCGGGGGTTCCGTCCATGTCCCGATGCTACGACGCCGCCGAACCGCGGTATGCCGCCTCGAATGTGGCTAGCTTTGGAGCGTGAGCGACGGGGATACGCTTTTCGAGATCGACGGCGGCAGTCACTCGGCCACCGTCGAGGTACTGCGCGTCATCTACAAGGCCGAGGACGACGGCTACGCGGTGCTGGAAGTGCGCGACACCGAGTCGCGCAGCACCCATCCCCTGGTCGGGCCGATCGCCCACCTCAATCCCGGCGATCGAGCCGAAGTCAGCGGCGACTGGCAGACCCACGCCACCTACGGCCGGCAGTTGCGGGCGGAACGGGCGATGCCGCTGGACCCCGAAGATCGCGAGGGACGAATCGCCTACCTCACCTCGCTGCGCCACATCGGGCCGGCCCGGGCCAAGCAGCTGGTCGACGAACACGGCGAGGAGGTGATGCAGGAGATCGCCGCCAACCCCGCCGCCGTCTTCGGCTCGCTGGGTGGGATGAACGTCGGCAAAGTCGACGCCGCGGTCGAGTCCTGGCACGCCGGGCGGGCGATCCGCGACCTCCACGTGCAGCTGGCGCCGCACAGCCTCGCCCACCTGGCAGCGCCGATCCACGCCCGCTTCGGGGAGCGGGCGATGGCGGTGCTGCACGAGGACCCCTACCGGCTGACCGAGGTGGTCGGCGTCGGCTTCGCCCGCGCCGACAAGATCGCCCTCGCCGGCGATGTGCCGGCGGAGTCCTCGCGCCGCGCCCAGGCGGCTGCCTACTTCGTCCTCGGCGAGGCCGAGCAGGGGGGCAGCACCTACCTGCCGCTGCCGGAGCTGGCCCGGCGGGCGGCGCGCCTGCTCGGAGTGACGCCGGAGCCGGAGGTGCTGGTCGAGGCACCCGGGATCGTGGTCGAGGAGGGCAACGCCTACCGCGAGGGCACGCTGGCCTCCGAGATAGCGGTCGCGCAGACGCTCCAGACCCGCCTCACCGCGCCCCCCCACCTCGACCACGACCCCGGCGACTCGCCCGACCCGGACGATGACGACCAGAAAGGCCTGACCGACGAGCAGTGGGCGGCCGTGCGCGGCACCTTCCTCTCGCGCGTCTCGGTCCTCACCGGAGGCCCCGGCGTCGGCAAGACGATGTGCACGACGGCGATCGTCGACGAGGCCCTCAAGGCGGGCTACCGGGTCGCCCTCTGCGCCCCCACCGGTCGCGCCGCGCGCCGGCTCGAGGAGGCCACCGGCGGCCACGAAGCGCAGACGATCCACCGCATGCTCGAGTGGGCACCGGGCAGCGAGCCGACCTTCCGGCCCGGCCACCCCCTCCCTACCGACCTCGTCGTCGTCGACGAGTCCTCGATGCTGAACCTGCGGACGATGGAGGTGCTGCTGGGCGGCCTGGCCGAGTCGACCCACATCGTCTTCGTCGGCGACGCCGACCAGCTGCCGCCGATCGGGGCCGGCAAGCCCTTCGGCGACCTGATCGCCTCGGCGGCGGCGCCGGTCGTGCGCCTGACCCTGGTCTTTCGACAGGCGGCGCAGTCGATGATCATCACCGCCGCCCACGAGATCAACCAGGGCCGGACCCCCCACCTCGAGCCCGAGGGCGAGCAGGAGCGCGACTTCTTCTTCATCGACCGGGCCAACCCCGAGCGGGCGCGGGAGACGGTGGTCGAGGTGGTCGCCGAGCGTGCCCCGGACCGCTACGGCGTCGATCCGATCAAGGGGGTGCAGGTGCTGGCGCCGATGTACCGCGGCGCGGTCGGGATCGATGCCCTCAACGAGCGCCTACAGGAACGGCTCAACCCCGACGGCGCGTCGGCCCTGGGGGAGCGCTTCCGAGTCGGCGACCGCCTGATCCAGACCCGCAACGCCCACGACCTCGGCCTGATGAACGGCTCGATCGTCTTCCTCCGCGAGGACGACCCGGACCGGGAAGTGCTGACCGTCGACGTCGACGAAGGCGGGGAGCTGAAGATCCCCTACGACGATGCCGTCGACCTCCGCCTCGCCTACGCGATCTCGGTCCACAAGGCCCAGGGTTGCGAGGTGCCGGTGGTCGTGACCGTCTGCCACCGCTCGCACGCGCGGATGCTGACCCGACCGCTCGTCTACACGGCGATAACCCGGGCCCGCCGGGCCTGCGTCGTGATCGGCGAGCAGGCGGCGATGGCGATGGCGGTCGGCCGCGACGACAGCGGCGAGCGGCACTCCGGCCTGGCCGAACGGCTGCGCGACTAGAACCCTCGGGGCGGCGATACTGCGGCGGTGAAAGAGGAGGCCAAGCCACGCCTGCCGCTGGCGGAGATCGGGATCACGTTGGCCGGGATCGTGCTGCTGGCGGCCGTGGTGGCGACGGTACCCGCCTTGCGCGAAGCCTTCAGCGCCGCGATCCAGGGCGACCACGAGGAGGTCCGCAACGAGATCGACAGCCTCGGCGCCTGGGGGCCGCTGCTGATCCTCGCCCTGACCTTGATCCACTCCATCGTCTTCTACCCGGCGGAGATCGTCGACGCCGCCGCCGGCTACGCCTACGGCTTCGTCCCCGGCCTACTACTGGTGATGCTCGGCTGGATGCTCTCGGCCCTGCTGTGCTTTGCGATCGGCCGCTCGGTGGCGCGGCCGCTGCTCGACCGCTGGGTCGGGGAAGAGCGCTTCGAGCGGATCGAGGGGGCGATCGAGCGCGGCGGCCCGACCCTGCTGATCGGGCTGCGCCTGATCCCGATCTTCCCCTTCAGCATCGTCTGTTACGCCGCCGGTGCGGCCCGGGTGCCGATCTGGCGCTACCTCTGGACGACCGCCGTCGGCTACCTGCCGATCACCGCGATCTCGGTCTACTTCGGCACCCGCCTCGAGGATCTCTCGCTGACCGACCCACTGGTGATCGGGACCGCCGTCGGGCTGCTGGCGCTGCTACTCGGCGGTCACTGGGTGATGCGACGGCATTCCGCCCGCACCGCCCCCTGAGACCGTCCTAGCCCCGGCCGACCCGCTTGACGCGGAAGCGGAAGACCGCTGCGGTGCGGTCGACGTTGCCGGCCGCATCCTGGGCGCGAACCTTGACGACGTGCCTGCCCTCACCGAGACGACGCGAGATCCGCCGGCCGCAGAACCGCAGCAGGCCGCGATCGACTTTGCAGACGAATCGGACCCCAGCCTCGTCGGAGGCGAAGCGGAACTTCGCGCGGACGCTGCGGTGGCGGGTGCGGATCAGCTTCGGCGGATGCCTGGCGATCCTCGTCCGTGGCCGCCTGGTGTCGATCGCGAAGGCAGCGGTGGCGGTACCCACGCGGCCGGCGACGTCGACACCGGTGACGGCGATGCCGTGGTGACCGTCGGCGAGCGCGGCCGGTACGGCGAACGGCGAGGCGCACGGCTGGGCGGGACCACCGTCGACCTCACAGCTGAAGGCAACCGGCCGGTTGGCGCTGAACTCGATCGTCGGCCGGCGGTCGCGGCTGAGCGGAAGCGGCGCTTTGGCGATCGTGATCGTCGGCGGCGGCGCCAGCGCGGCGACGGCGCCGAAGGCGTCGACGAGGCCTGCCCCGACCGCGGTCGGGCCGAAGGCGCCCACCGGCCGGGCGGTGGCGACCAACGCGGCCCGGATCTGGGCGGCGGAAGCGGTGGGATTGGCCTGTCGCATCAGAGCGGCGACGGCGGCCGCGTGGGGCGCCGCGGCCGAGGTTCCGAAAAAGCGCCAGACGCCGGCCTGGAAGGCGCCGAAGAAGGTGTTGGCGCCGCCGTCGGTCGCGGCCAGGTCGGGCTTGGCGATCGTCTGCTCGCCCGTCGCCGCTGCCGGTCCCGGGCCGGTAGCCGGTCCGAAGTAGTGCTTGACCGGACCCCGCGAGGAGAAGCGCTCGGGTTTGGTCGCTTCGTCGTAGCGGACCGCGCCCACGGAGATCGCGGCGGCGGAGCCGCTGTGGCCGAAGACGGTCGGCCCGACGACGTCGCCCAGCGACGATTGCGGGTACTCCGTCGCGCTCACCCCCCGACCGTTCTCCAGCAGGGCGAACTTGAGACGGGGCGCGGAGCCGCTGAAACGGTTGACGACGAGCTGGACCTCCTGCGTCGGGCCCGCGTTATCCCAGGAGAGGAACTCGAAAGGCCTTTGCGAGCCGAAGACGTTGTCTTCGACGGCGGCGACCGGGGCGCCGGCGGCGCTGAGGACGTTGCCGTCTTCGTCCAGCAGAAAGGCGTCGAGGTCGGTGCCGACCCCGTTCCACGGCTCCGCCCACTGCAGGTCGACCGCGAGTTCCTGGCCGGCTTCGACCGTGATCCCGAAACTGTCGTCCTGCCCCGCCGCCGGGTCGAAGTCCATGCAGTGGTCGGGACGCAGGCCCTGGGGAACCGGGACCCCTTCGCCCGCTTCTTCGGCTTCGATCTCTTCCGAGAGCACGACCAGCGCCGGCGGGCAGCTGCCTGAGTCGCGGAAAGCCGGTGCTTCCCAGGAGGCGATGTCACGGCCGCCGGAGTCGATCAGGTTGTCGTTGCCGGCGGCGGTGAAGTAGGAGACGCCGGCGGCGGCAACCTCGCCGACCGCGACCGCGACCGGGCCGTCCTGGAAGAACGGCTCCTGGAAATAGGCGACGTCGTCGACGATCACCTTGGCGCCGTCGCCGGCCAGGGCTTTGATGTTCGCGGCGAACTCGCTTTCGCCGGTGAAGGCGGAGGCGAAGGCGATCGAGGCCCCGGGGGCGAGGTCGTGGACGATCTGCGCCATCGCCCGTCCCTCGTCGCTGCCGGCGGATTCGCTGTCGTCGAGGACCCGGACCGGCGCGGTCGAGCCGCAGGGGCTCCCGGGTCCCGGCAGGTCCCCGGCCGCGACGTCCGCGGCGGCGTGGGTCGGCGCGGTCAGGTCGCGGTCGAAGGAGTCGGAGAGGATGCCGACGGCGATGCCGCTGCCGTCGACGGCGAAGGCGGAGCGGGCCCCGGCGGCGTTGAGCTGCGTGTCGCCCTCGGACCTGGCCGCGCCGCCGCAGTCGGTGCCGCGCACGAGCGGGGCCAGCGCCTCGGTCACCGCGGCGACCCCGGTCACAGCACCGAGGCGCGGCAGATCGGCCGGGCGAACCGCGACCGTCACCGTGCCGTAGCGGCGACCGACGTGGATGATCTCGGCCCCGGCCGCGCGCAGAGCCTCGACAGGGAGAGCGGGCGGGCGCTCAAAGCGGACTTCGGCAAGGACGCGGTTGCCGTCGCGCAGCAGGCTGCCGGGGCCGGCGGCCGCGAGGCTGAGCCGCGCCGCCTGCTCGGCCCGGGGAGCGGAGCGAAGCGCCGGCTCGGCGAGCTCGGCGAGCCGGGCGGAGAGACCGGGGTCGGCAGCGGTGGAGGACATCGCCTCCGCGGCGGCGGGGGTCAACGCGGCAACGGCGAGCAGCGTGCCGAGCGTGGCTCGCCACGCTCGGCGGCTGCGGGAACTACGGCAGTGGCTCATCTGAGGCGAAGTATCGACACGGCTGGGTGATCCCTGAAACACAGGCGGGCCGGATTCCGAGCGGCGCCGGGGGCGCGGCGCCAGATCGGGACCCGAACACCAGATGGGTCGAATCTGCGGCGGGGGGGCCTCCGATCCTGCTACGGTCCCCTGCGTTAGGGCCGGTAAAGACCGGCAAAGTTTGTGTCTAGCGCTCGCGTCGTTGCTTCATCGCATGCTCCGCGTTCGCAGCACACTATGTGGAGGCAAGCATGCCTACTGGAACTGTTAAGTGGTTCAGCGACGACAAGGGCTACGGGTTCATCACGCCCGACGACGGCTCGAAGGACGTATTCGTGCATCACAGCGCCATCCTGGGT
>Ga0190264_10000038_pt1 | contig 18993 bp, 16 predicted proteins | sample Popmic112T_FD_136651 | JGI IMG/M metagenome (GOLD analysis project Ga0190264, IMG submission 136651) | Populus adjacent soil microbial communities from riparian zone of Indian Creek, Utah, USA - 112 T | ecosystem: Environmental > Terrestrial > Soil > Riparian zone | place: USA: Utah | collected... | reverse complement strand
TTCGAAGTGCGTGATTTCTATTTCCTTGCTCACCAGCACGAAGTCGAGCTCGATACGCGGAATGCGCGCGGGGAACGAAGGCACGTTTTTCTCGTTGGCGCTGCGCAGTCCGGCGGCACGCATGAAGAGGTAGATTTCGTGCGTACCCCAGAAGGTGTTGAAGTCACCGGTGACGATCACCGGCTTGTGTGACTTGATGATGAGATCATGCAGGTACCGAAGCTGGTACTGCCGCTGGCGATACTTGAGCGCCAGGTGCACGAGGAAGATGCAGACGTCGTCGAGCTCGAGCTCGATGATCAGCCGCTTTATGCCGGTGTCGAAATAATGGAAGCGCTCGCCCTCGACGCGTGGCGCCGCGAGGAACGCGTTGCCTTGCTTGCGCACGATGGGCATGAAATTGTTGAGCGAGCTCTTGCCGTACTTGCACTCGTACGTGGTGTAGTGCCCGAGGGCGTCGGCGATGTGCTCAGCCTGGTTCACCATCCCGCTGCGCACCGAACCGATGTCGACTTCGATGAGCCCGACGATGTCCGGGTCCTGGGCCTTGACGAAACTGGTAATGCCGTCGAGTACCTTCCGGCTCGAACGTAGATAGCCGGCTCCCGGGAACGGCAAATGGAAAGCTGGTCCAATGCCCGTGGCGTAGCGAATGTTGTAGACGAGCAGGCGCAAGCGGAGTGATGCTAACGTTGCGGCGCACAAAAGTGGAGAGGGCGCCAAACGCAAGCCACTAAACTACACTCAAGGCAGGGCTTTGGATCGGTCGACATGTCACAAAACAATCCAATTCGAGTGTTCGTGACTCACGCATGGGAGATCACGGACGACTATCTGCGGATATTCGAGTATCTCGAGAGCTCCCGGAACTTCTTCTACGTGAACCTGTCGGCGCCGGACAAGGCGCCCAAGGGCGGCGGCAAGGAAGCTGATCGCGAAGAATTGCGGCGCCAGATGGCGCAAGCGGAGTGCGTAATCGCGTTGCCGGGGCTGTACCGGCAGCAGAGCGAACTCATGCTTTTCGAGCTGACCTTCGCGAAAGCCTCAGACAAACCCGTAATTCTCATGCGGCCTTTCGGCGCGAATGCCGTGCTGCCGAAGGAAATCACGTCGCTGTCGGATCAGATCGTCGATTGGGACGGCCGGGCGCTCGTGGATGCCGTCAAGGCCCAGGCGCGCCACGAAGAGTCGAACCGCTGGGACACCATCGAGTTCAAGCTCGACTAGCTAGAGAGTCAGCCCTCGGCCGCGAACAGCTGAACCACCGCGGCGCTGGCCTGCGAGGGGAGCGGCAGCTCCAACTCCTGCTGGCGCGTCATGCGGCAGAACATGCGCACGATGAACGCCGCGTGGCCCTCGGCTTCCTCGTTGGACATCTTGCGGATGGTGGCCCGAACGGCATCCTCACCGCGCAGCGGACGTTCGCGCTGCATCGCCGAAGCCAGTTCCAGATAATGCAGGCGCAGCTCGCGAGGGACATCTTCGGGCTCGATATTGGAGAGGCACTGGCGCCAGGCGCTGCTCAACCGGTCCTTGATGGCGCCCGAGCGTGCGAGCAGGAGCGTGGCTGTTTCGAGCCGATCGTAAACACGCGACATTGGTTCTTTCGTTATCGCTCGGGGAGCGGCGCGAGTCCCTCTCTGCGTCGCAGACCTCACGTAACGCCTTAGTTGTAGTTGTAACGGAGACCCTGATCCGTCAATGGCGTACGACGTGAATATAGCGCGACACCTAGCAATTGCAACGGGAAATACGCAAGGAGCGACGACGCTCTCCCGCCAGGCACAACAGACCTAGCAAGAAGAGGGTGACCAGGCCGAGTGAGCCTCCTCCGCCACCACCACGACGGGGGGTGGTTGGGGCCGGATTCGGCGCCGGTGTGGGCGTCACGGGCGTCCCGGGCGTGGGGCCGGAAGTCACCGGAGTCGCGCAGGGCGCGGCACCGGCGCTGGCCGGCGAGAGAGAAGCCACGTTGGTCGGGGCGACTGTAATGTCGGCGAAATCGGTTCGGCCCTGGTCATCGGTCACCGTGACGCGAACCGTGAACGATCCAGAAGCCGGCGCGATGACCGTGCCGACCGAGGTACTCGCGCCGGTGATGACGGGTGGATTGATGGTGGGCGCCACCACCGTCCAGGCGAAAGTCGCGAGGGTCCTTCCGCAGGAGGCGGCGCTTGCCGACGCGTTCAACGAAACATTCTGTCCGGGTGCAACAGCCGACGGTAGCGCAACCGCTGCGATTGGCCGCTCGGCAGCCGCGACGGACCCGGCTGCATTCACCATGCCGGCGCCGCATGTCGCGGTGGTGCACAGGCACTGGGCGAGCTGGAAATCCTGATCGTTTACCGGCACATGGCAGGCCTGGATGGTCGGCTCGTCGGCGACCGAAGCAGGGAAGGCGCGAGCACCTTCACGCAGTCGGGCCAGCAGCTGCTCGGTGGAAAGGTTCGCGTTCCGGGACAGCATCAGCGCCGCAATTCCCGAGACGATCGGAGCCGAAAAACTCGTGCCCAGGTTACTGTTGATCTGGTCAGTGAAGTTGTTCGTCGCGGGCACCGTCGTGCCGCTGTTGGAAGTCGTGTCTAGTGAGAACAGGCAGGGGCCGCCATTGATGTTCACGCAGTTGCCGCCGGGCGCGGCGATCGTCACTTCAGGTCCCAGGCTGCTGAAGCCGACCTTGCTGCCGGCATGGCGAATAGCGGCAACGGCCGCAACCCCCGGGCAGTTTGCCGGTGATGACACCACCGTGCCTTCGTTGCCAGCCGATATCACAGCCAGAACCTTGCGCGCAGCGAGTTCGCCAATGACGTCGCGGTACGACGCTTCGCAGGCGTCGCTGCTGCCCAGGCTGAGATTCAGGATGCGCGCCGGCGTCGGGTTGTCGGGAACGCCCGCCACATGCAGCCCGGCCGCCCAGCGCATGCCAGCGAGGATGTCGCTGTCGACGCCGCCGCATTTGCCGAGCACACGTACCGGCAGGATGAAGGAATTCCAGTCCAGGCCGGCGACGCCCGAGGAATTGTTAGTCAGTGCGCCAATCATCCCGGCCACGCGTGTGCCATGCCAGGAGCTGCCCGAGGTCTCGCAATTCGCAAATTGCGTATTGGCCTTATCGGTGGAATCGACCCAGTCGCCCGGATCCGACGGATCCGCGTCGCGGCCATCGCCGTCATTGGTCATGTGCGATGCGGTGACGAAGTCATGTCCCGGCAACAGCTTCCCGCCGCGGTCGGCGCGGCCCAGGTCGGGATGGTCGTAAAGCACACCGGTATCGAGCACGGCGATGACCACGCCCGTGGAGCCAATTTCGCGGTCCCAGGCGCCAATGGCATTCACGGCGGACACCTCGGTGTTCTGCAGATACCACTGGTTGCCGAACAACAGATCGTTCGGAGTCGTCGCATGCGCAAACCGGCGTCGATCGACCGAGACGTGCTCAATCGCCGGGTCCGCCCGCAGGCGCTCGAGGATCTGCGCGGCGCTCGCGTCGCCGAGCTCGACTGTGCTGGCGAGCATGAAGTCGGAAATTTCGCGCCTGAGTCCGAGCGCGAGCCCCGTGCGCCTGGCGAGTTCGGCTGTGCGATCAGCGCCGTTGCCCAGCTTTGCGATGGCCGCACCGGCGCCGTCCTTGCGCAGCTTGACGATGACACCCAGGTTTGCGGTCGATTCCCGCATGCGGGGCTCGTGGGCCACCGGATTGTGTTCGTCGTCGGCTAATGCGGCTGGTGACTGCAGCAGCGCAAACGAAAGCAGAAGCGAAGCCATCAACGATTGCTGGTGCATGGCGGATCCTGATCGCCACGATGTGGCTTCTGCAATTTTGTGGTGTTTCAGGGTCGGAAGGGTTCCCCGGAATTCAGGATCGGAACGCACCCCGCATAAATAGCGTACTACGCATAATGTATATTATGGTGAATGATATTCTTATATAGGGCCTCCTGGAACCTGCTTGGTCCGGGCGGCGCGGGTAACTGGCGCCGCCCGTCCACTCCTCACAAACAGCTGTAGCGGACTTCCAGCGTGTACTGCCGGCCGAGGTTCCCGAAGATCACTCGGTCCGTTGTGTTGCCTCGATCCTTGGGCTCCCGCATCCTCGGCGCACATCTCGTGGGGGGATCAATTCAATGGACTATTCGCGATTTCTCGCTTTATTCCTCGGGGGGACCTTCTGTTTGAACGCCACAGCCGCGGAGTCGCCATACGCGCGACTCGAATCACTAGACAAGCGCTTCGATGCGCTGATCGCGCCGGACACCAAGGTAGAAAAAATCGCCGACGACCTGAAGTGGTCCGAAGGGCCGCTGTGGGACGCCCGGACCAAGTCCCTGCTCTTTTCGGATATCCCGAACAACGTGATCATGAAGTGGAACGCCGACAAGGGCGTCTCGGAGTTTCTGAAGCGCAGCGGCTACACCGGTGCAGCGCCATTCACTGGCCGCGAGCCCGGCTCCAATGGCCTCACATTCGATCTCGAGGGGCGCCTCACGCTCTGCCAGCATGGCGACCGGCGAATCTCGCGGCGTGAGGCCGACGGCACCATGGTGCCCGTGGCGGTGAGCTACAACGGCAAGAAGCTCAATAGCCCGAACGACCTCGTGTTCGACAACCACGGCGCGCTGTATTTCACCGATCCGCCGTTCGGGCTGCCGGGTACGTTTACGGATCCCAACAAGGAGCTGGCATTCAACGCCGTGTTCCGCGTCGCGCCAGACGGCAAGATCACCACGGTCGCCACCGAACTCGAAGCACCGAATGGCCTTGGGTTCTCACCGGATTACAAGACGCTGTACGTCGCCAACGCGCGCGCCAGCTTGCCCATCTGGAAGGCCTATGCAGTGCTCGCCGATGGCAGCCTCGACAAAGGTCGCGTGTTCGCCGATTCCGCCGCGCTGTACAAGGAAGGCGATGGCGTACCGGATGGTCTCAAGGTCGATGTGCAAGGCAACCTGTTCGCTACCGGTCCCGGTGGCGTTCTGATCTACGCGCCGGACGGCACCCTGCTCGGCCGCATCCTCACGGGCGTTCCGACTTCGAACGTCGCATTCGGCGAGGACGGCTCGACTCTGTTCATCACCGCCAACCATCGCGTTCTGCGAATGCGCACGCTGACGCGCGGCGTGCCGTTGCCGGTCAGCGCAATTACAAGCAAATAGATCGTTTTTTCACGAAGGGGATTCCATGACTCTACGCCGACCGTTGATCGGTCTCCTGACCGTTGTCCTGGGAACGATGTGCATTCCGACGAGCGCCATTGCCGCCAGCAAGGGCCGGGTGCTGGTGTACTCCGGGCATACCGGCTACGTGCACGCATCGATTCCGGCCGCCGTCGAAGCGCTGAAGGCGATTGGCACCAGGTCGGGTTACGAAGTCGACGTCAGCGAAGATCCGGAAGTATTCACCGCCGGGAAGCTGGCGGCTTACAAGGCCATCGTGCTGGTGAGCAATTCCACGGATCCCAAGAAGCCCGAGTCGGAATGGTTCACCGGTTCGCGTCTCGAAGCGCTGCAAGGTTTCCTCAAGGCGGGCAAGGGCGTGGTGGGACTGCATGCCGCCGCCGATTCGCACTACAACACCGGCTGGTACGGCAGGATGATCGGCGGCTATTTCGAGCGCCACCCCAAGGGCACACCGAAGGCGACGATCACGGTGGTCGACGCGAAACATCCGGCCACCGCCAAATTACCCAGGACCATCACGCGTAACGATGAGTGGTATTACTACAAGGATCTCGATCCGACCCTGCACGTTCTCATCACGGTTGATCCCGCGACCATCGGTGACGGTGGCGAAGCCGACGTGAATCCCAATGCGCTGGTGTGGTACCACGATTTCGGCGGCGGACGGGTGTTCTACAGCGGCCTCGGACATGCGCCGGAGAACTACAGCGAGCCGTACGTCGTCGCCCTGCTTACGGGCGCGCTGAAATACGCCGTCGGTAAATAGTCCGCTTCAAACAAGAACGCCCGTGAGCCTTGCAAGGCTCACGGGCGTTTTGCTGCCGGTGATCACGAATCGAAGTTCTTGTCCCAGTATTTCTCGAGACGTGCGCGCTGGGAGGCATCGGGCATGCGCCCGCGCAAGGCGTTGAGATTGTCCTCGAGGTGCGCAATCTTGGTCATGCCCGGAATTGCGACCGTGACCGCGGGATGCGAGACCACGTATTTCAGAAACACCTGGCTCCAGCTCTTCGCGTCGATCTCCGCGGCCCACTCGGGCAGGTCGGTGCCCGAAACCCGCGAGAAGAGATTGCCCTCGCGACGCCCTCCGAAAGGCAGGTTGATGAGCACGGCCACGCGCTTCGCCATCGCGGCCGGCAGAACCGCCTCCGCTGCGGCACGGTTGCCGAGCGAATAGTCCACCTGCACGAAATCGAGCGGCTGTGAATTGATGAGGTCGACCATCTGCTCGTGCTGGGTGGAGCTCGACGTGGTGATGCCGACGTAACGAACCTGCCCCTTCTTCTTGAGCTCGAAGAGATGCGGGAACAGAACGTCGACGCCATTCAGGCTGTGGATCTGCACCAGATCGAGCGTGTTGGTCTTCAGGCGGCGCTTCGACTCTTCGATCATCGCGATGCCCTTGGCGAGATTACCTTCCGGCGCGGTGACCTTGGTGGCGATGAACGCGTGTTTGCGATTGCCGATGTCGGCCAGCAATTCGCCGATGACTTCTTCGGACTGCCGGTACGCCGGTGCCGTGTCGATGACCGAAGCCCCCGCGGCAGTGAGACCGGCCAGCACTTCTCGACGCGCAGCACGTTCTTCAGGCGTAGTGGGACTGTAGTTGTTGGTTCCCACACCCACCGCAGCCAGGCGTTCGCCGGTCGAAGGCACTGGTTTGGTCATCAATGGCGCCGCGGGCGGCGGTTTCGGTTTGTCCTTGTCCTTTTCCTTTTCAGCGGCCCAGGCGCTGATGACCTGGGTTCCCGCCAGAGTTGCCAACCCGGCCTTGATGACCTCTCGACGTTCCCTCATTTTTTCCTCCGTGCAACTCTCGTTTTCCTGGCTTTCGACATTTTTGCTTTCGATTTCCTGAGGGCCGCGGACTTTTTCTTCGCGGCCTTCTTGACGACCTTCATGACCTTCGTGACTTTCCGAGTCGCCTTCCTGGCGACCTTCTTCACGGCCTTGCGAGCGGCTATGGCCTGTTTCCTGGCCTGCTTCTTGACCTGCTTCTTCGCCGCTTTCGCTCTGACCGCGAGTTTTGCTTTTGGTTTCGCCGCTGGCTTCGCGGCCGACGGGAACGAATGAATCGCAAACGGTGCGCCCGCTGGATCCATGAACGAGCTGATACGGCTGCCGCCGGGCACGTCCATTGGCGCGACCAGGACCTGCGCGCCTACGCTTTCGAGATTGGCGGCGCTTGCATCGACACTGGGCACGTGGGCATACGGCATCCAGTTCGGAGGCGCTGGCCAGTCCGGCGGCTTGATGTACATGCCGCCGCGCTGAACTCCATTCATGCCGAAGACCAGGTAAATGCCGGTCGGCCCCATGTCCATGCGCGTCATGGCATCCCAGCCGAACAACCCGCTGTAGAACGCAAAGGCGGCTTCGTTGTCGCTGGTCGCCAGTTCGTGCCACGAAAAAGTACCGAGCGGCGGAGTGCCCACGGATTCGGCCCGCGCATTCTCCGGATCGATGATGGCGAACAACGCACCCTGCGGATCCTTGAGCACGGCATAACGTCCCGCGCCCGCCATGTCGCTGGGCGCCTTGACGACGGAGCCGCCGGCGCGAACTGCCGCGTCCGCGGTGCCGTCGACGTCACGCGTGCCGATGTACTGCAGCCAGTGCGCCGGCACTTCCGCGGGTAGATCGGCGGGGATTTCCATGATGCCGGCTACCGGCACATCCCCTGCATGGCACACGGTATAGGCGGGATCGAGCGGCCAGGCCTGCGCTTTCCATCCCATGAGTCCTGAATAGAATTCTTTGGCGCCCGGCACGTCGCGCGTCATCAGCTGGTGCCAGACAAATCGGCCACGCACATCGACAGCTTCCATGGACGGATCTCCGTAAGTGGGACGAGAGTTGCGCCCCGATCATAGCCCCGAGCCGTGCGGAATTGTTTTACGGCATCAGCGCTTTTACGGCCGCCTTCTTCGGGTAGATGCCGATGGTGGTGCCGTCGGCCTGGCGCCGGGCGAATCCCAAACCGTTGGCGAGTGCCACCGAGCCTTCACACAGCGAGAGCTCGGGCCGCGCCGGGATGGGGACGACCTCCACCGGGATCTCGATCTCGATCTCGATCTTCGTGATCACCACGCCCAGAGCGCCGGCGATTCCTCGCAGATAGGTCTCCAGTTCTTCCTTGAAGTGATCGCTCAAACCCGCGTCGTTACGAAGAAAATAGGCGGTGAGATGCCGCGCCAGCGGCGTGGCCTTCTGCATCTCGCGCATGACGATCGCCTGCTCGCTGTCGAGCGTCCAGAACGAGGTCTGCGCTATGTACGCCCCGACTTCCGACGGGACGGAAGGATCATCTGCGCGGATCGGCGGCGTCGTCACGTGCAGGACCCCGTCGGGGCTCAGCGATAGTTTGGTTTCCGCCAGGTCGAGCTCGTAGTTGAGCTTGGCGGGCCAGATCACCATGACCTGCGGGTTGACGCCCATGACTTCGGGACACGCCTTGTACCAGACCGTCACCGTACGCTCGTGCTCGATGATGGCGCGAGTCCGCATCTGCGTGACCATCACGTTGAGCGGGCTTTCCTCCGCATCCTTTCGCATCCAGAATGAATAGCCGATGGCGCCGGCTGCAACGGCGATGATGATCGCGATGACGTTTTTCAACATATCTCGAACAACCCCGCGGCACCCATGCCGCCGCCGATGCACATGGTGACCACGACGAGCCTGGCGCCGCGGCGTTTGCCTTCGATCAGCGCATGGCCGACGAGGCGCGCTCCGGTCATGCCATACGGATGTCCGACGGCGATGGCGCCGCCGTTCACGTTGAGGCGATCGTTCGGGATGCCGAGCCGATCGGCGCAATAGAGCACCTGCACCGCGAAGGCCTCGTTGAGCTCCCACAGATCGATGTCGGCGACGGTTTTTCCGGCGCGCTCCAGCAACTTCGGGATGGCGAACACCGGACCGATGCCCATTTCATCCGGCTCGCATCCGGCCACGGCGAAGCCGCGGAAGATGCCGAGCGGCGCGAGCCCGAGCGATGCGGCGCGCGCGGCGCTCATGACGACGGCGGCTGCGGCTCCATCGGAAAACTGGCTGGCGTTACCCGCGGCGATCACACCGCCCGGAGTTGCGGAGCGTATCTTCGACACCGCCTCGTAGTTAGTGTCCGGGCGAATGCCCTCGTCTGCGGCCACCGTCACCTTGCGCGTCATGAGGCGGCCGCTGTCGCGATCCGCAACACCGGCGATGACTTCCATAGGAACGATTTCGTCGGTGAACCGCCCCGCCGCCTGGGCCGCCGCGGCGCGCTGCTGGCTCTGCACGCCATACCGATCCTGGGCTTCACGGGAAATCTGGTAGCGACTGGCCACGGTCTCCGCGGTCTGCAGCATGGTCCAGTAGATGGCCGGCTTGTTCTTGTCGAGCCAGGCCTCCTTCGCCATGAAGGTGTTCAGATGTTCGTTCTGCACGCACGAAATGGATTCGACGCCACCCGCAACGTACACCTCGCCCTCGCCCGCCATGATTCGCTGCGCGGCCAGCGCGATCGTTTGCAGGCCCGATGAACAGTAACGATTCACCGTCATGCCCGAGGTCGTCACGGGACAGCCGGCGCGCAGCGCGATCTGGCGCGCGATGTTGAAGCCGGTGGCGCCTTCGGGATTGGCGCAGCCGATGAGCACGTCTTCGACGGCGGCCGGATCGAGCTTCGCACGTTCCATGGCGTGTTTGACCACGTGCGCGCCGAGCGTCGCGCCATGTGTGAGATTGAAGGCCCCGCGCCAGGACTTGGCGAGCGCGGTGCGCGCCGTGGAAACGATGACGGCATCAACCACGGTAGCCTCCGTCGAATGACTTTCCGGCCGCGGCAAGCTGCACGATGAGCTTCGCCGGCTTCCAGCCGAACTGCTTCATGCGCCGGACGACCGACCCGAGGCCGACCTGGCTGGCGTAGAACATCGGCCCCCCGCGCTGCACGGGAAAACCGTAACCGGCCAGATACACCACGTCGATGTCGGACGACCGTTGTGCGATGCCTTCCTGCAGGATGTGCGCGCCTTCGTTGACCAGCGCATACAGCAGGCGATCGGCGATCTCGGTATCAGGAATCTCGCGCGCCACGATCTTCAACGCCTTGCGTTCTTCATCGATGATCTTGCCGACCACCGGGTCTGGAATCGCATCGCGCTTGCCGGCTTCGTAGCGATACCAGCCGAGGCCTGTTTTCTGTCCGAAGCGCCCGAGTTCGCAGACCCGATCCGCGATGCGCATCTTTCTCTGCTTGGGGCGCTCTTCATAATGACGCTTGCGGATATGCCAGCTGATGTCGTTGCCGGCCAGGTCCGACATGCGGAACGGACCCATGGCAAACCCAAACTTCTCGATGGCGCGGTCCACCTGCTGCGGAGTAGCCCCCTCTTCGAGCAGCAAGAGAGCCTGGTGCGAGTACTGGTTGATCATGCGGTTGCCGATGAAGCCGTCGCAGACGCCCGAGACCACCGCCGTCTTGCCGATGCGCTTCGCCAGCGAAAGCACCGTCGCCAGTGCATCGGGTCGGGTTTTCTCCGCACGCACTACTTCCAGCAGCTTCATGATGTTGGCGGGGCTGAAGAAATGCATGCCGAGCACGTCGCCCGGACGCTTCGTGAACGCCGCAATCCGGTCGACATCGAGCGTCGAGGTGTTGGTGGCGAGAATCGCGCCACGTTTCATTACTTTGTCGAGTGCCTGGACGACAGTCTTCTTGACGGCGAGGTCCTCGAACACGGCTTCGATGACGAGGTCCGCCTTTGCCGCCGCGGCATAATCGAGAGATGGTGTGATGAGGCCGGCGCGTTTTGCAGCTTCATCGGGTTTCAGTTCTCCCTTCGCCACCGCGCCTTCGTACTGCTTGCGAATTCCGGCGATGCCGCGGTCCAGTGCTTCCTGTTTCGCATCGAGAATGGTCACGGGAATGCCGGCATTCGCGAAATTCATGGCGATGCCGCCGCCCATGGTGCCGGCGCCGATCACCGCGACCGTGGAAATCTTGCGTTGCGGTGTCTTGTCGGTGAGTCCCGCCACTTTTGATGCTGCGCGCTCAGCAAAAAACGCATGGCGCAGCGCCTTCGATTCGTCGCTGATCATGAGCTCGGCAAACACTTTTTGCTCGATCGCGATGCCCGCGTCGAAGTTCTGCACAACGGCGGCACCGACTGCTTCGAGTGCGCGCACCGGGGCGGCGAGACCGCGCGACACCGAGGTGATCCCCGTCTTCGCGAATTGCAGAAACGCCTCCGCCTGGGGGTGTTTGCAAGGCAGATCGCGCACACGCCGGATCGGCCTGGCGTCCTTCATGAGCTTCAGCGCGAAGTCGCGTGCAGCGCTTTCGAGCGATTCGCTCGACAACACGTCGAACAATGCGGTGCCTTCGAACGTCGAAGCCGGAACGGTGGCCCCCGAAACCATCATGTTGACCGCACCCTCGAGGCCCACCAGTCGCGGGAAACGCTGGGTTCCGCCCGCTCCGGGAATGAGGCCGAGCTTGACCTCCGGAAACGCGATCCTGGCGTTGGCAAGGGCCACCCGATAGTGGCATCCCAGCGCGAGTTCGAGGCCACCGCCCATGCAGGCGCCGCTGATGGCGGCCACCACCGGCTTGTTCGCGGCTTCGACGATATCCACCACGGCGGGCAGAAACGGCTCCGCGTAGAATGCATTGCCGGCGAATTCCTTGATGTCGGCGCCGCTCGAGAACGCCCTTTCGTTGCCGATGATGACCACGACGCGGACCTTGGGATCTGCGAGCGCGCGATCGAGCGCATTCACGACACCAGCGCGCAGCGCATGCGACAGTGCATTCAGCGGCGGATTGTTCATCGCGAGCCACGCGATGCCCTTTTCGACTTTGTAGCGGACGACGGTCATGCCCCGATCATAAGCACGCCGGCGCGCGCCCGTCGATCAGGCAACGCCCGCAATCGGGCCGTCTACAGTTTGACGCCCCGCCAAGCGCCGTGCCTCCAGCGCCAGAACATGCTGCAGCCTAACAACGTGCAGTAGATCATCAGGGCGAGCCACCCGCCCTTGGCACCGAGCCCATACTGTGGCAGGCCGTCTATCCAGCCTCCGCCGGGCGCGAATACCAGCGTGTGCGCCAGCGGCACGAACAGGAACCAGGAGAGGACCAGCGCGGTCGCCGCCGGCACCCGGGTATCTCCCGCACCACGCAGGCAGAAACTGGAACCGCAGTAAAGGCCATCGAAGATCTGGTACGCGGCCGCCGGCCACAGCAGCGTGAGGCCGAGCGTAACGACGTCGCCCGCCGACGGGCCCCCGCTGCTGACGAACAACGGCAATACCCACGGCCCGACCACCAACAGCAGGATGGCGACGACGGCCATCAGCGCCGCACACATGGCGATGATCACGTTGCCGAGGCGATTCGCCCACTCGCGGTCTCCGGCGCCGATGGATTGACCGACCAGCGTGGTGCCTGCGAGCGCGATGCCAATCGTGGGCATGTAGGCCATCGAAGTGAGCGCCATGACGATTTGCGTGGCGGCCGCGCCCGTGGCGCTGGTCTGCGCAATCATCATCTGCGAGAGCGCAAGGCCGAGAACGTCGGCGCCGTACATGACGCCGATCGGCATGCCGACCCTGAGCTGCGCCAGGATGACCGACCAGCGCGGACGCCACATCAGCCTGGCGCGATACCGGCGGCCGACATCGCCGCCCAGGAACAGCACCATGGCCAGCGCCACGCCCATGATCTGGGCGACGTTCGTCGCCCAGGCCGACCCCTTCATGCCCATCCCGAGCTCGAAGATGAACACCTGGTTGAGAATCGCGTTGGCAATCGTCGTGACCACCACCACCAGCATGGTGAAGCGCACGGCGGAAATCCCGTTGAAAAAGCCCATGGCTGCCCAGCCCATCGAGCCGATGAACGCGCCGCCCATGCGCGGCATCCAGTATTCGAGCGCCAGCGCTTCGACATGCGGATCGAGGCCGAAGGGATGCAGCAGCGCAGGACCCGCGAACGCGAGTCCCACGAACAAAGGCACCAGTGCCAGCGAGGCCCATAACGCGTTCCACAAGGCCCGCGAGGCATACGCACCACGCCGGCTGCCGTAGGCCTGTGCAACGAAGGTCTGCACTGCCAGTCCAACGCCGCCGAACAGCAGGATGGCGCAGGTCATGATCCAGTAGATAGCACCGAGCGCCGCCACCGCGTCGGTGGACAGCCGCCCGATGAACCACAGGTCCGTCAGATTGAGCAGCGCCTGCACCGCGTTGGTGACCATGAGCGGCGCGGCGAGCCTGAATACCTCGCCAAGTCTGACGTGCGGCTTGCCCCCGGCGTCGATGCGTTGCGCCGGCAGCGTTGAAAAGGCCGCGTTCATGGCGGGGGAGCGGTCGCGGCGGGCTGACGGGCGTCGAATCCCTTGCCCAATGCGTACGTGACGAACATGAGCACCACGCACAGCGCGGCGCACATCCATGCGATGCCGGCGAGCGTGATGCCGGCGATCAGCAGGTAGAGTCCCTGCGCGACCGCGTCGGAGCCCCTTTGCAGCACGGTGTCAATGAGGCTCTTGCTCTTGAACTTGCTTTCCGGATTCAGCACGGTGAACAGCATTTCTCGCGTTGGCTTGCCAAGCCCGTAGTCCGCGGCGCGCCGCAGCACCTGCGTCGCCAGGAACACGGTGGCCGCGGGATACAGCGCCATTACCACGAAGCTGCCGCCGATCACGACCGGCATGGCCGACAGGCTCAGCAGCAGGTTGCCACGGCGTGTCAGCCACGTGACCACGACGGCCTGGAACACCAGCGACAGCACGTTGACGTAGAACTCCAGGCGCGCGAACAGCGCCGCGCGATCGGCCAGCGAATGGTAGTTCTCCGCCACCAGCTTGCCCTGCTCGTTGTACATGAATCCGCCGATGATCTGCCCGGCGACGATGATGCCGGCGATGCCCAGTAGATAGGGAGAACGCACCAGGCGCTTGAGGTCGTCGATCGCACGGCCGCCGACCGGAATGGCCGCATCCGGCACCGCGCGACCGTCCGGCGCGCGGCGCAGCGAGCGGCGCGCCAACGAGGCGAACATCGCCGAGCCCAAGATGAACGCGCAGGCGAGCACGATCAGCGGTGCCGGGCCGATCTCGTGCACCAGCCCGAAGACGAGTTGCGGACCAATGATGGCGCCGGCGCTGCCGCCCGCCGCCACGTAGCCGTAGAAGCGCTTGGCGAGATCGGGACGCCACACGTCCGCCATCGCGCTCCAGAAGAGCGAAATGAGATAGAGATTCGCCGTGGTCAGTGCGACGAAGTACACGAAGGCCACAGTGCGGTTGCCCGGGTAGGCGGTGAGGCCAACAGCGAGCGCGAGGAATACCACCACGAATGGTGTCGAAACCAGCCAGGGCAAACGCCCACGCGGCGTGCGGCCCACCAGCCACCAATAGATCGGAAGCAACGCCGCCGAACACACCAGCACCGTGCCGAACAGTATCGAGTTGTATCGCACGCCCACTTCGAGCGCGAGCGCTTCGCGCATCGGCCGCAGCGTGTAGTAGCCGCACATCAGGCAGAAGAAGCCCGCCGCCGCCATCAGCAGGGCGCGCCGCTGTTCCCGACTGGCGGGTACCGTCGGCGACTGATCTTTCACGTGGGCACGCTTATCGCAGCGCTTTCAGCGTTCCCGTGAGATGCGGCTTCTCGCCTTGAGCATCACGCAGCGCGAAGGCGGAGCCGTTCTCGATAGCCCAACGCTGCAGCATCAGCCAGGCTGGCATGAAGATGGGTAGTTTGAAGTTCACGTTGAGCTCGCACCCGCCGTCGAACTGCGCAGACTCGAAATCGGAAATCAGGCGCCCCAGCGACCACATGCCATGCGCTATCGCCTTGGGGAAGCCGAAGGCTCGTGCCGAGAGGTCGCTCATGTGGATGGGATTCACGTCGCCGGAGATGAAGCCATACCGGCGTCCGAGCCCGGCCGGCGCGCGAAAGCTGCTCGACCTGATCGCCACGCCATCCGCGCTGCTTTCCGGCGTGCGGCTGATGGTCGTGGTCTTTGCGGCGCCCGCGGGCAGGCGTTTGCGCGCGAGGAATGTGCAGGTCTCGTCCCAGCGCGGTTGGCCGCCCACGACGTATTCGGTGTGCAGATCGAACTCCTGCCCGCGCTCGGTCTCGCGGTGACCCTCGATCCAGCAGCGGATCTCCGCGGCCTCGTCCGCCGACAGCGGCTCACGCATCGCGATGCGGTTCTGCACGTGCACCAGGCCAAACAACTTCACGGGAAACGCCTCGGCACCGAGCATCGCCAGGTGCAGCGGCATCGCGAGGATGTGCGGATAGGCGATGGGCAGCGTGGCGCCGGCGGCCGCGCCGCAGATCTCCGAATATTGCGCGAGATGTTTGCGGTCGATGACCACCTTGGCCAGGCGCGACTCGATGCGCGGCACTTCGCCGCCTTCGGGCACCAGCGAAGGTTTTCGCGACATCATGATCCTGGGATACATCGACCAGACCGCGGGCGCGCGCGCGAACTCGAGCGAATGCTTGGCCTGCATGGGAACCCCGATATTTCGACTGCGGCTTAGGGCGCGAGCCGATCGATGACGATGTTCAGCTTTCCGTCTTTGCCGACATGATAGCTAACTTGTCCGAACGGGTCGCCGCTGGTTGCGGTCGGCGTTCCCCCAAGGGCGACACGCGCGATCACTTCGAGCCGCTGTCCGTCGGTGATGCGCCGCGATTCGAGCATCGCGTCCGCGCCCGACAATTCCACGTCGACGGGGAACGCCGCGGGAAGTCGTTTGACGGCAAACGGCGGGCCCGGTGACTTCGGATCACGCGCCGCCACGAACAATGCTGCGCCTGCGGGCACCTTGCCTGCGAGTGAAGGCGCCAGCGTTACGTGCACCGCAACCTTCGGGCCCTGCCCTTGCGCCAGCTCCGGCGCCGGTGCGGCGGCCGCACCATCGAGCGCGAGCAGCTGTTTGTTGATGATGTCGCGGATCTGCGGTGGCGGATTCAGCGTGAGCAGGCGCTGGAAGCGTTCGCGCGCGCCGGACTGTTCACCTCGGCTCAGTGCCGCAAATGCGCCGTAGAGCAGCGCCTTGGGATTGTCGGGCTCGACCACGAGTGCGCGGTCGAACAGGTGCCCCGCTGCCCCGCGAATCTGCTCGAAGTCCTGGGCCAGAAGGGATTCGGCAACGCCGACGATGGCATCGGCGTTCTTGCCATTGGCGAGACGATCGGCGCGCTGGTAGGCGCGCACGGCGAGCGGGAATTGTTCGAGCGTGCCGTAGGTGCGACCGAGCAGCATCCAGCCTTCCAGATCGTTCGGCTCGGTGGCCAGGCGCTTCGCCAGTTTCGCGGCCATGGCCGCCGGCGTTTCGGCAGCGTCCGGCATCTCGACCCAGGTGTAGTTGCTGAAAGCTGCATACAGCGCGGCGCCGCCTAACAACAGCACCATGAGCATACCGGCGGCGGCGATGCCCGCTGCCGGCCGCGCATCGATCCGTGGCCGCATGAGCGGCAGCATCAGCAATATGGCCGCGCCGGATGCCAGGGTTCCCGCGATCAGTACGAACGTCAGGATCATCGCGCGGGCTCATCCGTTTCGACGACGCTTTCGTCGCCTGCCACCATCGACGCGCGCTGGCGGACGATGCGCACGGCGACCAACACCCCGACGAGCAACAGCAGGAAAGGCGCGATCCACACCCACGCGGTCGACGGTTTGAACGGCGGGCGGAACAGGATGACGTTGCCGTAACGCGCGACCATCGACTCGCGAATTTCCGCGTCGGTCTTCCCGGCGATGATCTGCTCCCGCACGTCACGGCGAAGGTCTTCCGCCAAGCCCACCGGAGAATCGGCGATGCTCTGGTTCTGGCACTGCATGCAACGCAGTTCGTGAACCAGCGCGTCGTAGCGCTTTTGCATCTCCGGATTCGGCATGGATTCGATGTCGAACGCAGCCGATGAGAGCGAAATACCCAGCAACACCGAACCGAGCACTGCCAGGGCAGCCGTACGAATGCGCCAACTCACGGCAAACCTCCTCGCGGAAGTCGCGAGAGGAACTCCCGCTGCCAGACTTCGGCCGTCATGGCGCCGACGTGCCGGTATTGAACACGGCCGTCAGCGTCGATGAAGAAAGTCTCCGGCGCGCCATACACCCCGAAGTTGATGGCCGTGCGGCCGTCACGGTCGGCCACCACCACCGAATAAGGATTGCCGAGCTGCTTAAGCCACTCGAGCGCCGCGTCGTCTTCATCTTTCCAGTCCAGGCCCACGAGCGGCAGCACGTTCTGCTTCGCGATGTCGAGCAGCACCGGGTGTTCGTCGCGGCAGGCCGCGCACCAGGTGCCCCAGACATTCAGCACCCACGGACGCCCGGCCAACTGCGTGTTCGTCAGGTTCATGCCGGGATTGTCGAGCACCGGAAGACTGAAATCCGGCACGGTCTTGCCCAACAACGCCGACTGCATCGTGCTCTTGTTCGGCGAATGAACGACGCCCACGTACAGCACGCCCGCGAGCGCGAGAAAAATCGCGGCGGGAATCAGGAATCGGCTCACGTCGCTTCCGCCGCCGATCCTTGCGCCATTTTTGGTTCGCTGGCCGGCGCACCGGCCGGCTCCGAGGCCACCGCGCGGACCCGATAGCGTCGATCCGTTACAGCGAGCACGCCACCCAGGGCCATGAACGCGGCCGACAGCCAGACCCAGTCGATGAGCGGCCGCAACTGTGCCCGGACGCTCCAACGCCCACCGCCAACGTTATTGCTCAACGCCACGAACAGATCCAAGTTCCAGCGGCTGGCGATGCCTGCCTCGGTGAGAGTCGAGCGCTGCACCCAGTAGTGGCGCTGCTCGGGCTGCAGCACCGCCATTGGCACCCCATCGCGAAGCACGGTGACTTCGGCGCGAACCCCGCTGTAGTTAGGTCCTTCGATTTCCTTGATGCTGTCGAAACGATAGGCATAACGCCCCATCGCCAGCGTTTCGCCCGGCGCGATCGCCGCATCGCGCTCGACGGAGTACGACTCCACGGTCGAGATGGCCACGATGCCGACGCCGAGGCCGATGTGCGCCAGCGTCATGCCGACGATGGCGCGGGGCAATGTCAGGCGGCGCCGCAGGCGATCGACCGGGTCGAACAAGGAGGACAGGATGACCCAGATGCCGAGCACCATGCCGATCGGGGTGAGCGGCTTGCCGGCGCCGTAGACGCCGTAGACGAGAACGAGGCCGACGAGCACGGCGGCGCCAAGGCCCAGCAGGACTCGCCCGCGATGATTTCCAAGCTGCCCGCGCTTCCAGGAAGAGTGAATACCAATGGCGACCAGGGCCCCAAGCGGAAGCATGAGCATCGGGAACAGCGAGTCGAAGTACGGCGACCCCACCGAGATTGGCGTGATCCCCAGGGCATCGGCGACCAGCGGTGCCAGCGTGCCCACGAACACCATGCCGCCGGCCACCACGAGGAAGACGTTGTTATAGAGCAGGAAGGCCTCGCGCGCCGTTCCCTCGAAGCCCGCTGGCGATCTCAGCATCGGCGCGCGCCAGGCGTACAGCGCGAGCGCGCCGCCAACCACGATGATGAGGAACGCGAGAATGAACAGGCCGCGCGTGGGATCGGCCGCGAACGAATGCACCGAAGTCAGCACGCCCGAACGCACCAGGAACGTGCCTAACAAGCTCAGACTGAACGCGAGGATCGCCAGCAGCAGTGTCCAGCTCTTGAACACGCCGCGCTTCTCCGTGGCCGCGAGCGAATGGATGAGTGCCGTGCCCACGAGCCAGGGCATGAACGAGGCGTTTTCCACGGGATCCCAGAACCAGTAGCCACCCCAGCC
>Ga0190264_10000037_pt1 | contig 19007 bp, 21 predicted proteins | sample Popmic112T_FD_136651 | JGI IMG/M metagenome (GOLD analysis project Ga0190264, IMG submission 136651) | Populus adjacent soil microbial communities from riparian zone of Indian Creek, Utah, USA - 112 T | ecosystem: Environmental > Terrestrial > Soil > Riparian zone | place: USA: Utah | collected... | reverse complement strand
GCGGGTGGCGGCGGAAGCCGCGGCGGAGTTGGTCGAGGACGGGATGACGGTGGGGCTGGGGACGGGGTCGACGGTCGCTCACCTGCTGCCGGCGATTGCCCGGCGCGGCGTCAGCGGCATCCGCTGCGTCGCCACCTCGGTCGCGACCGAGGAACAGGCGCGCGAGCTGGGGATCCCGGTCGAGGACTTCGACAGCCTGCGCCAGCTCGACATCGCGATCGACGGCACCGACGAGGTCACGCCCGACGGCTGGCTGATCAAGGGCGGCGGCGCCGCCCACCTGCGCGAGAAGATCGTCGCCGCGGCGGCCGCGCGCTTCGTCGTCATCGCCGACTCCAGCAAGCCGGTCGAGAAGTTCACCTGGCCGGTGCCGCTGGAGCTCTTCTCCTTCGGCATCGCCTCGACCCTGGAGCGGCTCGGCCCCGTGGTCGAGCTGCGCGACGTCCCCCGCAGCCCCGACGACGGCACGATCGCCGACTATCGCGGCGAGATCGGCGACCCGGCCGAGCTCGCCGCCCGGCTCGAGGCCGACCCCGGCGTTGCCGCCCACGGGCTCTTCCCGCCGGATATGGTCAGCGAAGTCCTGGTGGGGACCGGGAGCGCCGTCGAGCGCTTGACGTTGAGCTGAACTTTCAAAGGAGACCGCAGATGAGTGACTTCACCGAGCTGGCGATCGCCGGCCGCCTCGCCACGCCGAGCGATTCCGACTGGGATCAGGCGCGCGCCGCCTGGAACCTCACCGCCGACCAGCGCCCGAGCGCGGTTGCCTTCGTCGAGAGCGCCGCGGACGTGGCCGAGGTGGTGGGCTTCGCCGCCCGGCACGAGCTCCGGGTCTCCGCCCAGGGGACCGGCCACGGCGCCGCCGCCCTCGGCCCCCTCGACGACACGATCCTGATCAAGACCGAGCGCATGCGCGGGGTCGAGGTCGACCCCGCTGCCCAGACCGCCCGGGTCGAAGCGGGCGTGCTGGTCCTGGAGCTGAGCGAAGCGGCCCAGGCCCACGGCCTCAGCTCGCTGCCCGGCTCCTCCCCGGACGTCGGCGTCACCGGCTTCACGCTCGGCGGCGGCCTCAGCTGGCTGGGCCGGCGCTACGGCTTCGCCTGCAACCGCGTCCGCGCGATCGAGCTGGTCGACGCCCGCGGCGAGGCCCGGACCGTCGACAGCGAGAACGACCCCGACCTCTTCTGGGCCCTACGCGGCGGTGGTGGCGACTACGCGATCGTCACCGCGCTGCACCTGAATCTGGTCCCGATCGCCGATATCTACGCCGGCGCCCTGCTCTACCCGGCGGCGCTGGGAGCCGAGGGCGTGCGCGTCTACCGCGACTGGGCGGCAAGCGTCAGCGAGGACATCACCTCGGTCGTCCGCTTCCTGCGCCCGCCCGATCTCCCGGACGTGCCGGAGCCGCTGCGCAACACGCCGCTGCTGACGATCGACGGGGCCTGCATCGGCGACCAGGCCGCCGGGGAGGCGGCGTTCGCGCCGCTGCTGGAGGGCCTGGGCGAGCCGATGATGAGCACCCTCGGCCAGATCCCCACCGAGGGCCTCTGCCGGATCCACATGGACCCCGAGCAGCCGGTGCCGGGGCTCGGGCACCACACGGTGATCCGCGAGCTGCCCGACGCGGCGATCGACGCCTTCGCCGAGCTCGGCGACCCCGAGACCTCGCCGCTGCTGCTGACCGAGCTGCGCCAGCTTGGCGGCGCGTTGGGCCGCGCGGATGAGGACGGCGGCGCCCTCACCCACATCGACGCCGGCTTCGTGATGCTCGGCGTCGGCCTGCCGATGACGCCCGAGCTGGGTCAGGCGATCGAGAGCAAACTCGACAGCTTCGACGAGGCGATGGCGCCGTGGGTGGCCGACGGCGGCTACTACAACTTCGCCGAGCGCCCCTGCGACGCCGACGCGATCCTGCCGGCGGAGACCTGCGCCCGCCTCGCCGAGGTCAAGCGCAAGTGGGACCCCGACAGCACGATCGTCGCCAACCACGCCGTCTCGCTCGACGCTGCCGTCTGACGGCGGCGACAGCTAAGAACGCGCAAGTAGACGGTCGACCGCGCCCGCGTCAAGCGGGTCGACCCGCTCGATTCCGGCCAGGCCGTCGAAGGCACGGTCGGCGCTGAGGACGATGTCGATGTCGTGGGTCGCGCAGGTGCCGAGATGAAGTCGATCGTTGGCGTCAAGCGCCGGGGCCTCCAAGGCGAGCGCGTAAATCATGTCCGCCTCGGTGACCGGCAGCAACGGGGAGAAGATCGAGAGCGCCCACGCCACGAGGCCCTCGAGCTTCCCCGGATAGCGACGCTCGGCCACGTGCCAGACCTCCTCCAGGGCGACGGGCGAGGTGCGGCCCTCGCAGGTGCCCGCCGCGACCGCTTCCAAGACGCGCAGGCTCGACTCGCGCCCGGGCCCCTCGACCGCGCTGTAGAGAATCGCGTTGGCGTCGACGAAGAACGTCATCCGGCCGGGGACCTTGGAAAGCCGCGATCGATGCCCTCGGCGCGGGCCTCGTCGATCGCCTTGCGCAGCTCGTCGGGGGGAAGGAAGGGAACCCCTTTGATCTTCGCGATCTCCGCCACCGCCCGCAGGCGATCCTCGCGCGAACCCCTACCCAGCTCGGCGTCCACCGCATCGCGGATGACGCTTGCGACCGAGGCCTTGCGACGCCCTGCCTCGGCCTCCAGCCGCCGCCGCTGCTCTTTGCTGATCAAGATCTGCAGGCGCTCCGAGTACATGCGTAGAGCATACACATGCGCATGCGGGACGTCTATCCGGGCAGTTGCGGTGGCCATCGGCTGTGATTCTGGACCTCGCGGGCGCACACGTGGCGCGCATTCCGTGCCGAGTCGGTGCCGATCCAGCCCCCGAATCGCAACATCCGATCAGGGAACGGGGTTCAGGGCGCCGAGCGCGTGGACGCCGCCGTCGACGTGGAGGATCTCGCCGGTCGTGCCCCGCGAGAGGTCGGAGAGCAGAAACAGGACCGCGTCGGCGACCGGGGACGGGTCGTCGGCGTCCCAGCCCAGCGGCGCCCCCGCGGGCCAGGCGGCGGCGAGGCTGTCGAAGCCCGGCACTCCGGAGGCGGCGGCGGTGCGGATCGGCCCGGCGGCGACGAGGTTGGCACGCACCCCGCGCGGCCCCAGGTCCCGCGCCAGGTAGCGGCTGACCGACTCCAGGGCCGCCTTGGCGACCCCCATCCAGTCGTAGGCCGGCCAGGCGACGGTGGCGTCGAAGTCGAGGCCGACGAGGCTGCCCCCCGGCCCGCCGTCCCCCGCCTCCATCAGCGGTGCCAGCGCCTCGGCCAGGGCCTTGAACGAGTAGGCGCTGGTCTCGAAGGCGGCCGTGGCGCTGGCGCGGGGGGTGGCGAGGAAGTCGCCGCCGAGCGCGTCCGCGGGGGCGAAGGCGATCGCGTGGACGACGCCGTCGACGCGTCCCCAGCGGCCGCGCAGCTCCTCGCGCAGGGCCGACAGGGTGGCGTCGTCGTCGACGTCGAGCTCGAGCACGTCGGGCGGGCTCGGCAGTCGCGTCGCCGCCCGCTCGGTCATCCGCCGCACCCGGCCGAAGCTGGTCAGCAGCACCTCCGCACCTTCGGCCTGAGCTCGGGCGGCGATCGCGAAGCCGATGCTGCGCCGGTTGACGACGCCGGTGACGAGGATCCGCTTGCCGGCGAGGATCACAGGAACACCTCCACCCTCTCGTCCTCGGCGGGCGCCGGCGCCGGCGCCCGCCGCCAGATCACCCGCGCCTTGGCCAGGGCGACCGCGGCCCCGTGCTGGTTGACGATCCGCCAACCGAACTCGACCAGGCCGGTGGCGTCGTCGAGCTCGCGCTTACTCTCCAGCACCCCCTCGACCCGGATCGTGTCGCCGAGCTTCAGCGGGCGCTTGAAGACGACCTGCTCGAAGCCGCGCAACGCCAGCACCCACTCGGGGTCGAACGGAACCAGGCCGACCCCGTAGGCGAGGATCAGGGTGCCGTGGGCGATGCGCTCGCCGAACTCACTCGCCGCCGCCCACTCGGCGTCGGTGTGAACCGGGTGGCGGTCGCCGCTCAGCGCCGCGAAGGAGACCACGTCGGCCTCGGTCACCGTGCGACCGCGGGAACGAAAGCGCGCACCTACCTCAAGCCGGTCGAAATCCACCTGCAGCGGGTCCATCAGTCACCACCTCCTGGCGAGCCGCCCACGATTCCGAAATGGGCGCGGAGCGAGAGGGCGATCTCTTCAGCGGCCCGCTCGTGCCCGAGCGCCGACGGGTGCAGACCGTCGGCGCCGAAGTTCTCGCGCCGGCTCAACCCGGGGTGTCCGGCGACGTTGAGGCACGGCACCCGGTGGCGGGCGGCAACCGAGCGGGTCACCGCGTTGAGGTCGCCGAGAGCCTGGATCAGGCGCGCTTCGGTGCGCGGCCGCAGCTCCAGAAACTGCCAGCTCTCCGGCGCCGTCGCGGTCAGGATCGCCGCCTCCGGGGCGCCCGCGCGCAGGCCGCCGAGGATCTCCGCGAAGCGCTTCTCGTAGCCCGCGACGTCGGGCCGGGAGGTGAGCAGGACGTCGTTGGCGCCGCAGACGACCGTGACCAGGTCGGGCTGCAGCGCCAGCGCCCCCGGCAGTTGCTCCAGCACGGCGGCGCTGGTCGCGCCGTCGACCGCGAGGTTGCGGTAGACGAGACCGGGACTGCGAGCGGCCAGGGACGCCGCCAGCCGGTCGGCCCAGCGCTCGCCGGCGACCGCGTCGTGGCCGGCGGTGAAGCTGTCGCCGAGCGCCACGTAGGAGCCCACCCTCAAAACCCCTCCCGGAAACCGAGGGAGCGCAGGGCCCAGGCGAGTCGGTCGCGGGTCTGCCCGGGCTCGATCACCTCGTCGACAAAGCCGCTGGCGGCGGCCGCGGCGGCGGTCAGGTGCTCGCCGGCGTAGGCCTCGGCGAGCTCGTCCCGACTCGGGCCGCCCTCCTCGGCGAGCGCCCGGCGGTGGACGATCCCGACCGCCTGGCGGGCGGCCATGATCCCGATCTGGGCCCGCGGCCAGGAGAAGACGAAGTCGGCGCCGAGGTCTTTGGAGTTCATCGTGATCGCCGCCCCGCCGAAAGCCTTGCGCAGGACCACGGTCAGCTTCGGGACGTCGGCGGCGGCGAAGGCCCGCAGCAGGGCGGCGCCGTGGCGGATCACCCCCAGCTCCTCCTGCCGACGCCCGGGCATGAACCCCGGGGTGTCGACGAGAACCACCAGCGGCAGCCGGAAGCGGTCGCAGGAGGCGACGAAGAGCGCCGCCTTCTCCGCCGCGGCGGCGTCGATCACGCCGCCCAGCGAGCGCGGCTGGTTGGCAAGGATCCCGACCGGCCGACCCTCGAGCCGGGCGAAGGCGGTGACCATGTTCGGCGCCCAGCGCGGCGACAGCTCCAACAGCGAGCCGGCGTCGAAGAGCGCGGCGCAGGCGTCCCTGACGTCATAGACCTTGCGCGGGTTGGCAGGCACGGCGACGCCGGGGTCGGAGGCGGCGGGAGCGAGCGCCGGGGTCGGCGCCGGCGGCGAGCCGATCGAGGTCGGCAGCAGCGCGACCAGGGCCCGGGCCGACTCGATCGCCGCCGCGGCGTCGGCGGCGACGACCTGGCAGACGCCGTTGCGGGCGTGCACGCGGGGCCCGCCCAGGGCCTCCATGTCGACCTCCTCGCCGAGCGCCTCGCGCACCACCTGCGGCCCGGTCAGGAACATCCGCGCCGAGGCGGTCATGACCACGAAGTCGGTCAGCGCCGGCGAGTAGGCCCCACCCCCGGCGGAGACGCCGTCGAGGATCGAGATCTGCGGCACCCGCCGCGAGAGCTCGACGCTGGCGCGGAAGATCCGCCCGTAGCCGGCCAGGGCCGAGTGACCCTCCTGCAGGCGGGCGCCGCCGGAGCGCACGAAGCCGACCACCGGGGCACCGGCGTCGCCGGCCATCCGCAACAGGCGCACGATCGTGTCGGCGTGAACCTCACCCAGCGAGCCACCGAGGAAGGCCGGGTCCTGGGCGTAACAGAAGACCGGCCGGCCGCCGATCTCGCCGGCGCCGGAGACGACGCCGTCGCCGGGGGCGGCGCGCGCGCCCAGCCGCGGCGAGCTGACGCCGCTGCGCAGCGGCCGGAAGCTGTCGGGGTCGCAGAGCTGGCGCAGCTGCGCCAGCGGCAGCTCGGGCGGGGCCGGGGCGGTCGGGGTCGCGGTGGTCATCAGGCGGCAAGGCAGAGGACGGCGTTGTGGCCACCGAAGCCGAAGGAGTCGGAGATCGCGATCAGGGGACCGTCGCCGTTCGCGAGCGGGCGCGCGGCGGGGACGTAGTCGAGGTCGAGGCCCTCTTCGGCCTCTTCCCAGCCGATCGTCGGCGGCGCCAGCCGCCGCCGCAGGGCAGCGACCGTGGCGATCGCCTCGACCGCGCCGGCGGCGCCGAGCAGATGGCCGACCGCCGACTTGGTCGAGCTGACCGGGACCGTCGCCGCCCGCTCCCCCAGCGCCAGCTTCAGCGCCATCGTCTCGCTGCGGTCGTTGAGCTGGGTCGAGGTGCCGTGGGCGTTGACGTAGTCGACGTCGACGGCACTGAGCCCGGCATCGGCGAGCGCCAGGTTGATCGCCCGCGCCGCCTCCAGTCCTTCCGGCTGCGGTGCGGTCAGGTGGAAGCCGTCGCAGGTCGCCGCGTAGCCGCGGATCTCGCCGAGCACCTCGGCCCCGCGGGCGGCGGCCGCGTCGGCCTCCTCGAGGATCAGCACCCCGGCGCCCTCGCCCATCACGAATCCGTCGCGGCGGGCGTCGAAGGGGCGCGAGATCCCGCTCGGCGAGGTCGCTCCCATCGCCACGAAAGCGGCCGAGGCGACCCCGGTGATCGCCGCCTCGGCGCCCCCGGCGACGACCATGTCGGCGTCGCCGGCGCGGATGATCCGGGAGGCGTCGCCGAGCGCGTGGGCGCCGGCGGCACAGGCGGAGACGACGCCGTAGGCATGGCCGTGCACCCCGTGGCGCATCGCCACCGCGGCGGCCGCGGCATTGCCCATCATCAGCGGCACCGCCAGCGGCGAGACCGCCTTGGGCCCGCTCTCGAACAGCTTGCGCTGCTGTTCCTCCAGCGAGGGCAGGCCACCGATGCCGGTGCCGATCACACAGCCGACGCGGTGCGCCTCGTAGGGCAGCGCCTCGCCCGCGCCCGCCTGTCCGAGCGCCTCCTCGGCGGCGGCGATCGCCATCTGCGCGAAGCGGTCCAGGCGCCGCGCCTCTTTCTTCGAGAGGAAATCCAGCGGATCGAACTCGCGGCAGCGCCCGGCGCCGTCCTCGATCCCGCACTCGCCGGCGCTCCAGCGCTCGATCAGCGGCTCGCTGCCGACCCCGAGTGGGGTGACCGCGCCGACGCCGGTGATGACGACTCGCCTGCTCATCCTGCCTTCGCCACCACCAGGTCGACGACGTCGCCGACCGTGCGGACGTCCTTGACGTCGTCGCCGCGCAGCTCGATGCCGAACTCGTCCTCGACGATCTGCGCCAGCTCGACCAGGTCGAGCGAGTCGACGTCGAGGTCCTTCAGCGTCGCCTCGCGCGAGAGCGTCGCCCGCTCCGTTCCCAACTCGACCAGGCCGTCGAAGATCTTCTCCTCGACTTTGCCGTTGCTTACCTCGGTTGCCATTCACTGCTCCTCTCGTTGCTCAGGCGCTGAGTCCGCCGTCGACGGTCAGCGTGGTTCCGGTTACATAGGCGGCCTCCTCGGAGACCAGAAAGCCGATGCAGGCGGCGACCTCCTCGGGCCGGCCGACGCGGCGGGCGGGAATCGCCTCCGCCAGGGTGCCGTCGAGCCCCGCGGTCAGGGCGGTCTCGATCAGCCCGGGGGCGACGGCGTTGACGGTGACCCCGCGCCGCGCCACCTCGACGGCGACGGTCTTGGTCAGGCCGATCGCGCCGGCCTTGGAGGCGGCGTAGTTGGCCTGGCCGGCGTTGGCCTTGAGGCCGACGATCGAGGCGACGTTGACGATGCGGCCGAAGCGCGCCCTCAGCATCGCCGGCAGCGCCTCGCGGATCGTGCGGAAGCTGCCCCCGAGGTTGACGTCGATCACCCGCTGCCACTGCTCGTCGTCGAGCTGCGGCGAGAGCCCGTCCAGCCTCAGGCCGGCGTTGTTGACCAGAACCAGGACCGGCCCGTGCTCGCCCGGCTCGAGCAGCCCGCGGACGTCGGCAACGTCGGCGACGTCGCCGCGACAGGCCTCCGCCACGCCGCCGGCGGCCTCGATCCGGGCGACGACCGCGCGCGCCCCCTCCTCGTCCTCGCGAAAGTTGACCCGCACCGGCCAGCCGCGCCCGGCCAGCTCCCACGCCGTCGCCGCGCCGATCCCGCGCGAAGCCCCGGTAACCAACGCACACCCGTTCCGCTGTTCCTTTGCCGCGCTATCCGCGGCAAAGGAACAGCGGGAGCTGGGGTCAGGCGACATCGGCTTCGCTCCCCCACTCGACCACGGTCGCGCCCCAGGTGAGGCCGGCGCCGAAGGCGGCGAGCAGGGCCCGGGAGCCGTTGCGCAACGTCCCCGCCTGCCGCGCCGCCTCCAGCGCCAGCGGGATCGTCGCCGCCGAGACGTTGCCGTAGCGGCCGATGCAGTCGACGATCCGCTCCGGCATCAGGACCAGGCGGGCCCCGATTGCGCTGAGGATCCGGGCGTTGGCCTGGTGGTAGACGAAGAGGTCGATCTCGGCGAGCTGCATCCGCGCCGCCGCGGCGGCCGCCAGTGAGACCTCCGACATCCGCTCGACCGCATGGCGGAAGGTCTCGTGGCCCTGCATCCGCAGCAGCCCCTCCTCGCGCCCGGCGCGGATCAGGTCGGCGTTGGCGCCGTCGGCCCCGAGCACGACCGGGCCGATCCGCCCGCGCCCGGCGCCGCGCACCACGACCGCGCCGGCGCCGTCGCCGAAGAGCGCCGCGGTGGCGCGATCCTCGTGGTCGACGATCCGGCTCATCAGGTCGGCGCCGATGACGAGGGCGGTCTCGGCCCGGCCCGACTCGATCTGGGCGCAGGCCAGCGAGAGCGCCGAGACGAAGCCGGTGCAGGCGGCGTTGACGTCGACCGCCCCGGCCCCGTGGGCACCGAGCTCGGCGGCCACCCGCGGCGCCGCGGCCGGAGTCAGCTCGTCGTTGCTGATCGTCGCCACCAGGACCAGGTCGAGGTCGGCGGCGGCGACCCCGGCCCCGGTCAGGGCGCGTCCCCCGGCCTGCGCCGCGTAGACGGCGAGCGGCACCCCGGGGGTGGCGCGCCGGCGCTCGTGGACCCCGGTGCGGCGCACGATCCAGTCCTCCTCGATCCCGAGGCGGGCGGCGATCGGGGCGTTGCCGACCACGGTCTCCGGCAGGGCGACGCCAAGGCCGGCGATCTCGCTGCCGCCGCCCTGGCATCCGCCGCCGACGGGTGCCGCGGCGGGGAAGGCGCGGAGCTCAGGCATGGAGCACCTCGGGTACCGCCAGCGAGTGCGCGGCGGCGTCGGCGAGGGTGCGGCCGACCAGCCCGGTGAGGATGTCCCCCGGCCCGACCTCGACGAACTCGCGGGCGCCGGCGGCATACATCCGCGTCACGGTCTGGCGCCAGCGCACCGGCCCGGTCAGGGCGGCGGCGAGGTCGGCGCGCGGTTCGGCGAACGGCGCCGACATCGTCGAGGAGAAGACCGGGACCGCCGGCCGGCGGAAGGAGACCGTGACGAGCACGGCGCGGAACCGCACCGCCGCCCGCGCCATCGCGGGCGAGTGGAAAGCGCCGGCGACCCGCAGCCGGATCACCTTGAGGCCGGCCGCGCGCAGCTCGCGCCGGGCCCCTTCCAACCCCGCCGCCGGGCCCGAGAGGACGACCTGGCCGGGGGCGTTGTCGTTGGCGACGGTGAGCGCGAAGCGCCTGGCGATCGCCGGCGTTGCGTCGCTCTCGCCGAGCACCGCGATCATCCCGCCGGGGCTCGCCGCCGCCTCCTCCTCCATCAGCCGGCCGCGGGCGACCGCGAGCCGCAGTCCTTCCCGATCGTCGAGGGCGCCGGCGGCGACCAGAGCCGCCAGCTCGCCCAGCGAGTGCCCGGCGATCATCGCCCCGCGGGGGCGACCGGCCCGCTCCCAGCAGGCGAGGCTGGCGCAGTAGATCGCCGGCTGCACCGAGCCGCCGCCCTCGCCGAGGCCCTCGAAGGGGTCAGCGCCGAGCTCGCGCCGCGCCAGGCTCAGCAGGTCAGGTCTTTGAGTGGCGACGACCGCCGCCATCTCCGGCGTCTGGCTGCCCTGCCCAGGGAATAGCACGGCACTTGCGCTATGGAGAGATGGGGATGGGGTCGGCGTCGCCACTGTGGCGATACTTCCCCGCCGGCACCCCCGGGTCACGACCGCGGCGATCGATCCCAGACGTTCGGGGGGGACGAAGGCGACGGTCGGGGGGTGAGCCCGGCCGACCGGCCTAGACCAGCAGTTTCAGGCGTTGGGCCTGGCGCGTCGCCTCGGCCCGGTTGCGGACGCCGAGCTTGCGGTAGATGGCGCTGGTGTGCTCCTTGATCGTGTGCGGCGAGAGGTGCAGCCGGCCCGCGATCTCCTTGTTGGTCAGGCCGTCCGCGATCAACGCCAGGACCTCCTCCTCGCGCTCGCTCAGCGGCGAGTCGAGGGCGCCGCGGTCGGCGAAGACCTCGGTCCCCAGCGACACCATCCGCACCGCCTTGACGACGTCGGCCGCCGACCAGTCCTTGGAGATGAAGCCGGAGGCACCGGCGGCGCGGGCGACGGAGGGCGAGACGACGCCGGCACCGGAGATCAGCAGCACCCGGGTGGCCGGGCTGACAGCGCGGATCTCCTCGCAGACCTCCGCCCCCGACTCGCCGCCCAGCAGCATGTCGACCAGGGCCACGTCGGGTCGCAGCCGGCGGCAGATGTCGACCGCCTCGGCGCCGCTGCGGGCGGCCAGGCAGCCCTCGACCCAGCGCTGGCGCTCGAGCAGCAGCCGAAAGCCCCACTGGACGACGTCGTGGTCGTCGACGACCAGCAGCCGCAGCCGCCGCTCCTCGGCCATCAGGCGCCGACGGGAACGACGAGGCGGATCCGCCAACGGTTGCCGGCGGCGGGGCCGAACTCGACCAGCCCCTCGTAGCGCAGGGCTTCCAACCCCGCCAGCCGCAGCCCGAGGCCGCTGCCGCGTGTCTCCCGGCCCCCGCCGGCGCCGTCGTTCTCGACCGTGAGGCTGAAGGTGGCGCCGTCGGAGCTGACGCCGACGTCGATCCGGCTCGGCTCGGAGTGGCGGTCGACGTTGCGCAGCGCCTCGGCCAGCAGCGACTGGGTCAGCGGCTCGAGGTCGGGCGGGACCTCGACGCCCTCCTGCCAGGTCAGGTGCAGCTCGGGCCGGCGCTCCCGCAGCCGGGTCAGGACCTCGCGCAGGTTGGACCGGACGGAGGCGGCGTCGGCGTCGGCCTCCGGCCTGGTCAGGGCACGGCGCAGGTCGTGCACGACCGAGCGCAGCTCCTCCTGGCTGCGCCGGCGCTCCGCCTGCGTCAGCCCGCGCTCGGAACCGAGCGCCAGGCAGACGCCGAAGAGGCGCTGGATCGCGTTCTCGTGCAGCTCGCGGGTCAGCGCGACCCGTTCGCTCAGCCGCCGCTCGCGCTCGCGGTGCTGGGTCGAGCGCTCGACGCTGGCGGTCAGCGCCGCCAGCCGGCCCAGGGTCAGCATCGTCTCCCGCTCGCTCTCGCTCAGCTCGAAGTCCTCGCCGGCGCAGTCGGCGAAGATCACGCCGAGCCAGCGGCGGGCGGCGGAGATCGGGGTGCAGGTGATGGTCGCGGTGTCGGCCAGCTCCGCGTAGCGCGCCGGCACCTGCTCGGCGAGGTCGCCGTGGACCTCGATCACCCGGTCCTCTTCCAGCGCCCGCCGGGCGATCGGCGTCTCGTCCAGGGTCCCTTCGATCCGCTGCACCAGCCCGGCGTCGACGCCGTGGGACCCCATCGGGATCACCGTCCGGTAGGTGCTGTCGTGCAGCAGCAGGGCCGCCCGCCGCATCGTCGTCAGGCTGCAGACGGCGCGGCAGACGCGGTCGTAGAAGACCCCCGATGCGGTCGCCTCGTCGAGTTCCGCGAGCAGGCCGACGAGCACCTCGACGGTTCCGGCGCGCGGTGCGGGCGTAACGGTGGCGATACGGGGGCTAACCACAGGCCCCTCCCAGGTTACGGACGCCCCCGCCAAACGGGGGGTGGTTCGCTCAGGTCAGGCCGGGTTGGCGTCCCGGATCGCAGCCAGCCGCTTGTAGGACCTGTCCTCTTCGCCGACCAGATCCGCCAGGGTCCGGGTCGCGGTCTCGATGTCCTCAGGCGTCGCCATCGCCACCGCCTCGATGTCGCCCCAGTCCTTGGTCCGGTCGAAGAAGGACTTGAAGAGAACCAGCGAAGCGCAATCGAGCATGGGGGCCTTTCGACCCTCCATCCACACCCAGACGACCGCCGTCGCAACCTCCTCGTGCAGAGGGAGATTGTTGAGGAAGACGTCGATCGGAACCCCGTCCCAGAAGAGGCGGGCCTGGCCATCGCGCTTGACTCGCTCAACGTCGTCGGCACTGACCCCGACGCCCTCCGGCAGTGCCTTCAGGACCCGCTCCGCGTCGGCCGCGTCGCAAAAGATGTTGACGTCGAGGTCTCTGGTTCCCCGCGGCTCTTCGACGCAGTAGGCAAGCGCGATCGCGCCACCGAAAGCATGTGGCAGAGATTCTGCTTTGAGCGCGTCGTGGACCGCGAAGAGCTTGTCGACGAGCTCGCTCACGCAGCCACCCCTCGCTTGGCCAGCTGCTGCGCCAGCGGCGGAAAGTGCATCTCCGCCCGCGGGCGGAACGGCAGCGCCTCCGCCAGCTCGAGAACCTGCACCAGAATGCGGCTTGCCCTTTCCGGGTCGACCGGGGGCTTACGCGGCTCGGCCCGGAGGCTCATGCCGGCGGCGGCGGTAACCCGCAACAGTGCATCCGCTCCCGGCTCCCTACTCCCGTGGAGGTAGGCATTGAGAACCGAGCGGGGAATCCCGGCGCGCCGCGCCAACTCTGCCTGGCTGAGGCCACTCTGACGTCGAATCTGGTCGATCAGCGAAACCGTCGCCGGGGAGGAAGCCGAGGATCTGACCTTAGCCATAGTCAGATGTTAGCGAATTCGCTAACAATCTCTTCTCTACGGCGCCGCGGCCTCGTCGGCCACCACAATCATGTTCTCGTTCCGCACCCGGCCCGCCGGGATCGACGGATCCCCGGCCAGCAGCCGCGCCAGCGGCTCGCGCTTCTCGGCGCCGGTGACCAGCCAGAGGATCTGACGGGCGGCGTCGATCGCCGGATAGGTGAGGGTCATGCGGCGGTGGCCCTGGTACTCGCCGCCGGTCAGGGCGACGCGGCGGTCATTGACCTCCAGCACCGGGTCGCCAGGAACCAGCGAGGCGGTGTGGCCGTCGGGGCCGAGGCCGAGGTGGACGAGGTCGAGGCGCTCGGGCAGCGCGCTCTCGTAGTCGCGGGCGGCGGCCTCGAGGTCGCGCTGGGTGACCGGCATCGGCCGCAGTGTCGACTGGTGGTCCATCGAGAGTCCGAGCACCATGTGGGTGAGGTTGCGGTCCTCGCTGCCGGGCGAGGCGATCCGCTCGTCGACCTGGAACAGCTCGGTCGCCTCCCACGGCATCTCATCGAGTTCGCCGAGAATCGCCAGCATCGCCCAGGGCGAGCGGCCGCCGCTCATCGCCAGCCCGAAGGGGCCGCGGGCCGCCGCGGCCTCGGCCCCCGCCGCGGCGATCAGCTCAGCCGCGCGCCGCGCCGCCGCCTTTTCGTCGCCGACAACCTCGAGCCTCGGGGCGGCCATCGCGGCTGCCTAGCCCTTCTTTTCGTCGTGGCCGCCGAACTGTTTGCGCATGGCGGACAACACCTTGTCGGCGAACTCGTCGTTGCCGCGCGAGGCGAAGCGCTCGTAGAGGGCGGCGGTCAGGACCGGCGCCGGCACCCCCTCGTCGATCGCCGCGATCGAGGTCCAGCGACCCTCGCCGGAGTCGGAGACGCGACCGGCGAAGTCCGAGAGGTCGGGCGATTCCTGCATCGAGGCGGCGGTCAGGTCGAGCAGCCAGGAGCCGATCACGCTGCCGCGCCGCCAGACCTCCGTCACCTCCGGCAGGTCGAGGTCGTACTGGTAGTACTCGGGGTGATCGAGCGGCGCCGTCTCGGCGTCGGCCTCGCGCTCGACCTTGCCGGCGTTGGCGTTTTTGAGGATGTTCAGACCCTCGGCGTAGGCGGCCATCACCCCGTACTCGATGCCGTTGTGGACCATCTTCACGAAGTGGCCGGCGCCGTTGGGGCCGCAGTGCAGGTATCCGTTCTCAGAGGGTGAGACGTCGCCGGAGCGGCCCGGCGTGCGCTCCGCCGCCGCGACTCCCGGCGCCAGCGAGGCGAAGATCGGGTCGAGCCGCTCGACCGCCCGGTCGGGCCCGCCGATCATCAGGCAGTAGCCGCGCTCGAGGCCGAAGACACCGCCGCTGGTCCCGCAATCGACGTAGTCGATCCCCTGCTCGCCGACCTTGGCGGCGCGGCGGATGTCGTCGCGGTAGTAGGAGTTGCCGCCGTCGATGATCGCGTCGCCGGAGTCGAGCACGGCGGCGACCGCGTCCACGGTCGACTCGGTGATCTCGCCCGCCGGGACCATCACCCAGACCGAGCGCGGCGCGCTCAGCTTCGCGGCCAGGTCCTCCAGCGAGGAGGCGCCCTCGGCTCCCTCTCCGGCCAACGTCGCGACCGCGTCGGGGTTGACGTCGTAGGCGACGATCTTGTGCCCGTCCCGCATCAGGCGGCGCGCCATGTTGGCGCCCATGCGTCCGAGGCCGACGATTCCGAGTTCCATCAAATCCTCCACTGGTAGGCGCTGCAGGTGACCGGGTTCCGCATCGTACTTTCACGCGTCTGCATTTAGGCATCTATAGGAGGCCCAAATGCAGACGCGTGGTCGCGGCAGGCCGAAGGGATAGCCTGCGCGCCGATGGGCAAGGGCGCCACGCAACACACCGACACCGCCGCCGACGTCCTCGCGATTTTCGGGATCAGCGGCGATCTGGCGAAGAAAATGACCTTCCGGGCGCTCTATCGGCTCGAGGCCCGCGGCAAGCTCGACTGCCCGATCGTCGGCGTCGCGATCGACGACTGGGACGACGAGCAGCTGCGTCGGCACGCCCGCGACGCGATCGGCGCCACCGTTGCCGAGCCCGACGAGGACGTCTTCGCCCGCCTCGCCGCCCGCCTCACCTACGTCCAGGGCGATTACGCCGACAGCGCCACCTTCGAGCGGGTCAAGGCGGCGCTGGGAGACGCCAAGCACCCGGTCTTCTACCTGGAGATCCCGCCCTCGCTGTTCGCCACGGTCGTCAACGGCCTCGGCGCGGCCGGTCTCACCGAGGGCGCCCACGTCGTGATCGAGAAGCCTTTCGGCCACGACCTCGAATCGGCCCGGGCGCTCAACGCCGAGCTCTGCGCCGTCCTCGACGAGGACCAGATCCTCCGCATCGACCATTACCTCGGCAAGGAGCCGGTGATGGACATCACCTACCTGCGCTTCGTCAACTCGATCCTGGAGCCGGTCTGGAACCGCTCCCACGTCTCCCACGTGCAGATGACGATCGCCGAGAACTTCGGCGTCGACGACCGCGGTCGCTTCTACGACGCGGTCGGGGCGATGCGCGACGTGATCCAGAACCACGCCCTGCAGGTGCTGGCGTTGGTCGGGATGGGGCCGCCGACCGGCAACCACCACGACTCGATCCGCGACAAGAAGCTCGAATTCTTCAAGGCGATGCGGGCCGCCGACCCGAAGCGCTACGTGCGCGGCCAGTACGACGGCTTCCTCGACGTCAAGGACGTGGCGCCGGACTCGCAGACCGAGACCTTCGCCGCGGTCGAGCTCGAGGTCGACAACTGGCGCTGGAGCGGCGTCCCCTTCTTCATCCGCGCCGGCAAGTGCATGCCGGCCAAGGCGAGCGAGGTGACGGTCGTCTTCAAGCGGCCGCCGCAGCTCGGGATCGGCCACGGCCGCACCCCGGAACCGAACCAGATGACGATCCGGATCGAGCCGACCCCAGGCTCGCGGATGCGGCTCTACGCGAAGAAGGCCGGCGAGGAGGCCTTCGACCCCGCCGACCTCGAGGTCCTGTTCGAGAAGAACCCCGGCGAGGAGCCCGAGCCCTACGAGCGCCTGCTCGGCGACGCGATCGACGGCATCCACACCCTCTTCACCCGCCAGGACGCGATCGAGGAGACCTGGCGCGTGGTCCAGCCGCTGCTCGACGACCCGGGGCCGGTCCACCCCTACGCGCCCGGGACCTGGGGGCCGGAGCAGGCGAACGACCTCACCCGCGGGGTCGCCCAGTGGTCCGAGCCGTGGCTGCCGGAACCACCGGGAAGCGACATCCTCGGCTTTTGACGGCCGCCGCTCAGGCGCCTAGGCTGGCTTGGTGACTCTCGCGGCCGGCGAAAAAGCTGATTCCCTCCTCGCGAAGCTGGGCTTTGCACATTGGCGGCCAGGCCAGAAGGAGGCGGTGGAAGCGGCGCTGGAAGGGCGCGACTCGTTGATCGTGATGCCGACCGGCGGCGGCAAGAGTCTCTGTTACCAGCTGCCCGGGCTCGCCACCGAGGACCTGACGATCGTCGTCTCCCCCCTGATCGCGCTGATGCGGGACCAGTGGACGCGATTGACCGCGGCGGGCCACCCGGTGGCGATGATCTCCTCGAACATGGACGGCGAGGCGGTGCGCCGCTCGCTGGGGATGGTGCGCGGCGGCGAGGCGCGGATCGTCTACTGCTCGCCGGAGCGCTTCGGCTCGACCGTCTTCCTCGACGCCCTGGCGCAACGGCGGATCGATCTGATCGCGGTCGACGAGGCCCACTGCGTCTCCGAGTGGGGCCACGACTTCCGCCCCGACTACCTGCGCCTGCCGCAGATCGCCGACAAGCTCGGCCGGCCGACGGTGATGGCCTGCACGGCGACGGCGACGAAGCCGGTAGCGGCCGAGATCGCCCACCGCTTCGGGATGCGGGAGCCGCTGCAGGTGCGCTCCGGCTTCGACCGGCCCAACCTCTCCTTCGACGTCGTCCCGCTTGAGGGCACCGGCTCCAAGGCGCGCCGCCAGGCACTGCTCGAGGCCGGCCTCTCCGACCCCGCCAACCGCCCGGCGATCGTCTACTGCGGCACCCGCAAGGACACCGAGGAGGTGGCGGAGGATCTGCGTGAAACCGGAATCGCCGCGGTGCCCTACCACGCGGGACTGGACGCCGAGCGACGCAGCGCCGTCCAGGAACGGTTCATGGCAAGCGACACCGGGGTGATCGTCGCCACCAACGCCTTCGGGATGGGCGTCGACAAGGCCGACGTGCGCTCGGTCTGGCACATGACGATCCCGACCAGCGTCGAGGCTTACTACCAGGAGGCCGGCCGCGCCGGGCGCGACGGACTGCCCGCCCGCGCCGTGCTGCTGGCGATGAAGATGGACCTCGGCCGGCTCGTCCGCTTCAACGAACAGCGCGCCGGCGACCCCGAGCTGGCGATCGCCCACGAGCGCGGCTGGCGCGCCTACCACGCGATCAAAGCCTTCATCTACGAGGACAAATGCCGCCGCCGCTCCCTGCTCGACCACTTCGGCGACCGCCTCGCCGGCGCCCCGCTGGAGCGCTGCTGCGACGTCTGCAATGCCCAGAGCTGGCTGCCGGACCCGGAGACGATCGCGATCCGCCGGACCAAGAAGGGCGGCGGCTCCTCCGCCCCGCCGCCGGACCTCTCGCCCGGCGACGAGCAGCTCTTCGAAGCCCTGAAAGCCTGGCGCCTGGGCGCCGCCGCCGGCAAGCCCGCGTACACCGTCGCTAACAACCGCACCCTCAGCGCGATCGCCGCGATCCGCCCGCAGAACGAGGACGCCCTGATCGAGATCAGCGGCGTCGGCCCCGGCTTCATCTCCAAGTTCGCCCCCGAAGTCCTGGCGCTCGTCGCCGAGCACCCGGCCGCGCTGGCGGCCTGACGCGCGCTCCCGCGCGCGCGTCCCAGCCGTTCAGTCGTGCGGGCGCCGCTGCGTCAGGCCCTGCAGCACGACCTCGATCGGCGACCGGCGCGCCTTGCTGTGGCCGTTCGTCGACTCGCGGGCCCGGCGCACCTCGAGCGCGACTTCGCCGACCTGCGCCCCGACCTCGCCGACCTTCTTCGCCGCCTTCGTCAGGTCCTTGGAACTGACCTTGCCGAGGCGGCTCTTGTGGTGCGTCTGCCTCGCGCCAAGCGCGAGGCCGCCTGCCGCTCCGGCCAGCGCGGCGCCACCGGCCAGCAGCGGCACCTTGGCCTTGCCGGCGACGCCCGCGACCTTGCCGCCGGCATCGGCGACCTTGCCGCCGGCGTTCTTGGCGGTCTCCTCGACCGTCTCCAGAACAGCCTGCGGTTTGCCGGGGGCGGATTTACCCGCGGACGTTTTCGCTTTGCTCGCCGCCGGCCGCGAGTTGCTCGCGGGGCGTTTCCTGGTTTTCGTCGAGCGCGCTTTTCTCGCTTTGCTCGACGAAGCGCCGGCTTTGGGTTTGCTCCGCGACGAACTCGATTTGCGTTTTTTCGTCGCAGCTTTGGTTTCAGCCATCGGATCTCTCCTCTTGGTGGGGGTTCCCTCCCGACCCATCAAGTGCCCCGATCCGGGCGATCCGAAACGCGCAAACAGCGGCCACCGGCGCGCCTCCCGCCCGCCCGGCGCGGAAGCGCCGAGCGGCGGATTGCCGATCACTCTCCCTGGCTAGCTCTTGGCCGAGTGCGGCAGCTTGCGGCTCGCGGGCGAGCATACGTGGCTTTTCGCGTGTTGTGAAGGTCATGCACGTACCCAGTCGAAGAGGTCGCGGATGACCCGTGGACACAAGGTCCGGGCCGCGGCATGCGCGTTGACCGCCGTCGCCCTGCTGGCGCTCGCCCTCTCGGCGACGGCCGGCGCCGGCCTGCTCGAACCGCGCGGCAAGAAGGTCTGGTTCGGCGTCTCCGACACCGGCGACCCGGCCGACTTCGGCGCCTTCT
>Ga0190264_10000036_pt1 | contig 19177 bp, 18 predicted proteins | sample Popmic112T_FD_136651 | JGI IMG/M metagenome (GOLD analysis project Ga0190264, IMG submission 136651) | Populus adjacent soil microbial communities from riparian zone of Indian Creek, Utah, USA - 112 T | ecosystem: Environmental > Terrestrial > Soil > Riparian zone | place: USA: Utah | collected... | reverse complement strand
CGCGCCTCGACGTGCACCTTGGTGACCAGCGGGCAGGTCGCGTCGATCACGCGAAGGCCGCGCTCGCGCGCCTCGTCATAGACGGTCGGCGCGACGCCGTGGGCGGACAGCACGCAGACGGCGCCTTCGGGAACCTCGAGACCGGGTACGTCACCGGGCCCCTCGACGAGCGTGGTCGCCTCCGGCGCCTCGCCCATGGTGCCCTCGACCTCCTCGTGGCCGGCGTGGCCGACGAGGACGATCGTGTAGCCCTCGGCCGCGAACTTGAGCGCCTCGCGGTGCACCTTGGTGACCAGCGGGCAGGTCGCGTCGATCGTGCGCAGCGCGCGGCGCTCGGCGTCGGCGTGCACCGCCGGCGAGACGCCGTGGGCGGAGAACACCGTCACGGCGCCCTCGGGGATCGTGTCGTCGAGCTCCTCGACGAAGATCGCCCCGCGCTCGCGCAGCTGCGCGACCACGTGCTTGTTGTGGACGATCTCCTTGCGCACGTAGACCGGCGCCCCGTAGAGCTCGAGCGCGCGCTCGACCGTCTGCACGGCGCGGTCGACGCCGGCGCAGTAGCCGCGCGGCGCGGCGAGCAATACCCGCTTGGGAGCGGCGGTGGCGGTGGCTGCCATACCTGCAGGGTAGCGGTGGCGAGGTTGCGGCCGTGGGCGCGGGCTGGCACCGAAGGGCGGGTGGAAGCTAGCCTTGCGGAATGAGCAACGACGGACGCCACCTCGACAGGCTGACCGCGGTCGACGCCTCGTTCCTCACCAACGAGAGCTCGACCAGCCACATGCACGTCGGCGCGATCCTGATCTTCGAGGGGCCGCCGCCCAAATACGTCGACCTGGTCGAGCACGTCCGCACCCGCCTGCGGCTGGTTCCGCGCTTTCGCCAGAAACTGGTGGTGCCGCCGCTGGAGGCCGGCCGGCCGCTCTGGGCGGACGACGTCAACTTCAACCTGACCTACCACATCCGTCACACCGCGCTGCCCGAGCCGGGCGGCGAGGCGCAGCTGAAGCGGCTGGCCGGACGCGTCTTCTCGCAGCAGCTCGATCGCTCGAAGCCGCTCTGGGAGCTGTGGCTGGCGCAGGGGCTGGAGCGCGACCGCTTCGCGATCCTGACCAAGACCCACCACGCGATGGTCGACGGGGTCTCCGGCGTCGACATCGGCACCGTCCTCTTCGACCTCGAGCCGGTGCCACCACCGGCGCCGATCGAAGACGAGTGGGTGCCGCAGCCCGAACCCGGAACTACCGAGCTCGTCGCCCGCGGCATCAGCGACCTGGTCGCGACGCCGATCAAGTTCGCCGAGCGGGCCGTGGAGGCCGTGCGCAATCCGGAGACAACCGCGCGCAAGGCGGTCGAGGCGCTGGAGGGCGTGAGCGAGATCGTCAGCGCCTTCGCCGACCCGGCCCCGGACGTGCCGCTGAACCAGGCGATCGGACCGCACCGGCGCTACGTCTGGGCGCGCTCGGAGCTGGCCACCTTCAAGCGGATCAAGGACGAGCTGGGCGGCACCGTCAACGACGTCGTGCTGGCGGTGGTGACCGGCTCCGTACGCAACTGGCTGCACCGCCGCGGCATCCGCACCGAGGGGCTGGAGCTGCGGGCCCTGGTCCCGGTCTCGATCCGCTCCGCGGACGAACACGGCGACCTCGGCAACCGGATCGCCCTGATGCGCGGGCCGCTCCCCGTCTACGTCGAGGACCCGGTGCGGCGGCTGCGGGTGATCAGCGAGGAGATGGAGGGGCTGAAGCGCTCCAAGCAGGCGCTGGGCGCCGAAGTCATCTCCCGCTTCAACGACTTCGCGCCGCCGACCCTGCTCGCCCAGGCCTCGCGGATCAACTTCTCGACCCGCCTCTTCAACCTGATCGTCACCAACGTGCCGGGGCCGCAGATGCCGCTCTACGTGCTGGGGCGGGAAATGGAGGAGGTCTTCCCGGTCGCCTTCCTGCCGGAAAACCACCGGATGGCGATCGCGATCATGAGCTACAACGGCAAAATCGGCTTCGGCCTGCTTGCCGACTACGACTCGATGGAAGACGTCGAAGCGGTCGCCGACGGGATCAACGAGTCGCTGGCCGAGCTCGAGCAGGCTGCCGGTGCGGCCGCCGCCAAGAACGCCGCCTGACGCTGCTCCGAGGCCGAGCCGAAGCGCCCTCCTGGCTAGGCTTCAAGCGTGCCCATCTTCCTGATCGTCCTCTTCATCGTCGTCCCGATCGCGGAGCTCTACGTGATCATCCAGGTCGGCCAGGCGATCGGCATCTGGCCGACCCTGGCGCTGCTGCTGGCCGATGCCCTGCTCGGCTCGTTCCTACTGAAACACCAGGGGCGCGGCGCCTGGCTGCGCTTCAACGAAGCCCTGGCCCAGCGCCGCTTCCCCGGCAAGGAGGTCGTCGACGGCCTCCTCATCGTCGTCGGCGGCACCCTGCTCCTGGCGCCGGGCTTCATCACCGACATCTTCGGCCTGATCCTGCTGATCCCACCGACCCGAGCGATCGTGCGCAGCCTCCTGAAGCGGTTCACGATCGGGCGCTTCGTCGTGGTCGGGATGCCGGGTGGTGGCGGACCGGGACCCGGTCCCGGTCCCGGTGACAGGCCGACCCGCGACTACGACTTCGAGGCCACTGCCGAAGAGGTGCCGCCCGAGACCCACGGGAACGGTGCGAGCCGAGAGTTGCCCCGGGCCGGCGATTAGGCGGCGGAGCGATTGCGTACGCAATCGCTCCCCCCATCACACCAAGACCTATTTCCTATTCGATCATCAGCGGCGTGGATACTCCGCCCGACCTGGCCGAGACGATCCCTTCGCCACTCATACTTCCTTTCGTTTCCGTCGATGCTTTTGCTCCACACACAGCCAAACCGCCGACTGTGGACGTCAATTGTGTCGGTTCGCTTCCAAATGAACTAATTTGGAGACTTTCATTTGCCATTCCTACATTTATGGCAGTAATTTTTCCGCCTTTGAGGGGACCCTGAGGTTTGATGTCGTATGTGCACATTGGTTTGTTTTCTGTGTGCTTAACGTGGTTTTCGTACACATGAACTTCAATTTGTTCACCTGGATTTGGGCACGTAACTGAGATCTGGCCCGTCGTTTTACTCGTTGCTTCAACAATGTAGTCACACTGATTCATTGTCACTGTAGCCGGCACCGCTGTCAGGCCGTTGGCGAAGCAACCTGAAAAGCCTCCGCTAACTGTGATCGATGTCGTCGCTTCGGTAAGTACGGTTGCAAAGCTCTGTTCTGTGCATTCGATATACCGTGCACCATTTCCGATCGAAAGCCGGGCGAGTTTCCCGTGTTCGGTATTCACATCCTGCCCGGTCAGGACGGCGGGATAGCTACCCGCTGTAACTTTGTTCGCCGGAGCTGCTGACGCAAGCGTCCCTCCCAGCACCAGTATCGCGAACAAGGCAGCCCCCATGACCTTCATCCTCGTATCCATGTTCCCTCCGCATCACCTTGTATTTGATTGCCACTGACATGTGAACAGCTAGCGCTTGACACAGCCGGCGTCAAGAAATTTGCCCCGGTGAGGTGTGCGGACAGGCCACATTTCCACTACAGGATTACTTTCCCCTGCAGGGCGTAGGTAGCCCGCTTTTCGCGCGCGTATATCTGCGCACCCATCAACTCACTCCAAGTGGCCTCACGTCGGCGGGCGCGGGAATATCCGCACCCGCCGACGTACTCACTTGCCTACGCCTTCCGACCAGAGCGGAACAGAGCCACTCCTCCGGCAACGAGCCCAAGAGCACCGAGGATCAGCGCGGCGATCCCGAGCCCCTCGCCGGCATCCTCGGAATCAGATGACCCCGAATCCGCAGCCGTGCCGTGGTGATCTTCGCTGCCGGTGGTGACCACGACCCGGGGCGCCGGCTCCTCGGAGTCCGGCCCGCCGATCCAACGCACCACTTCCCCGTCCTCATAGGTCTGCAACGCCTTGAACGTCAGGCTGTCTCCGGCTTCTCCGGGAATCTGGACCGAGATCGGGAAGTCCTGGAACTGCCCTGGCTGGATGCCTGCTTGGTCGCTGTCGGCCGTCCAGGTCATCCGGCTCACCTGTTCGGTGATCGTCTCCCCGTGGCTGCTGATCGGCTTGGTGAGCTTTGCCATCGTCACCTCCACCGACCAACCCGCGACCGGCTGGTAGGAGGCGAAGATGAACCCGGATGGGAACTGCACGGCGACCTTCGTCGTAGCCGAGTCGTCGCGCTCGTTGGGTACCCGCACGTCGAGCACGGTGAAGTCCCCGGCCGCGGCTTCCTCCGGTTGCAGGGTGACGTGGGCGCCGGCACTCGCCGGCACCGTGAGAGCGAGCGCTGCGATCAGCGCAAGGGTGATCTTGAATTTCATCGCTTCCTTTCGTTGGCTGTTACTCCGAGCGTGAGCGCCACCGCTAAGGCGGCACTCACGCCGGAGGCCCACGGCCGGCGAGGGCGAGAGCGAGGAGCACGCCGCCGCGCGGAGAGGAGCGAGGAGGAGCAGAAGGCTGAGACGAAGTGCGACCTTCCCGACGAAGGACCGGGTGGCGGGAACGAACGACCGCTTCCAGCAACCACTCCCCCGGGTAGTGACCGAAGGCCAGCGCCGCGAGCAGCAGAAGCGCCGGGGCGAGGTAGAGCAGGCCGGGCTCGGGATCGCCGAGTTGAAGCGCAGTCAGAATGCCGAGCAGCAACGCGACGGCGACGTGAATCGACGCCCTCTCCCATAGCGACTCGCTACTCATCGGATCGGCACCTCGACCTCGGCGGTGTACTGATCGAAGGCAGAGACGCGCACCGTCACATCGAGTCGCCAATCCCCGGCCACTCCCAGCTGCGCCCCTTGGATCGTGAAGTGGCCGGGACCGGAGCGCTGCGGTTCCAGCGGCAGCGGGCCTATCGACTTGTCGGGCATCGTCGCCGTCACGACCAGTTCCCGCGTCGGAGAGAACTGCGTCCCGCTCCTGGCATCGAAAAGGTAGAGATGGACCTGATTAGGGCCGACCCGGGCCGGGTCGACGGTGATCTCGAGCTCGGCCGGACCGAGGGAGGCACTGCCTGAAAATGGCCCGGACTGCACCGTCGTCGCCGGGGCGTAGCCGGCCAAGGCAGCGGTGACGCCGAGGACGACCACGACCAGCGCGACCTCGCCACGGAGCGCTCGGCGCAGGAGCTGCCCCGCACGTCCGGGCGCCTCCCCACCCGCGGCGATCCGTTCAAGACGAGGCACCGAGCGATAGCGGTTGTAGGCGCCGAGGGGGATCAGCGCTCCGGCCAGGAGGGCGACCTTGAGGAGGACCGCGCGGCCGTATGCGGTGTCGAACAGATTGTCGAGGTGGCGGACGTAGACGTACGCCTGCCCGATGCCCGTGAGCAGGATCAGCGCCACGCAGAAGAGCGCGACGGGCGAGAAGCGTGCCAGCGTCGCCGCGACCAGGCGGCTGCGATCCGGCGCCTCCAACTCGCGGGTCGCGACGGGCAGGACAAAGATGAGCGAGGCGAGGCCGCCGACCCAGACGGACATCGCGACGACATGCAGGAGGTTGGCCGGGAAGAGCAGCGCAGCCGGCGACTGCGTCGACGGGTGCCCGGACAGGGCCGGCTCCAACGCGATGAAGACGAGTGGGGCGAACAGCGGGGCGAGGCGGCGGGGCGAGGGTCGGCGGAGCGCGGGAACGACGCTCAGTCCAAAGAGAATCCAGGCCAGAACGGTGATTCCCCAGACCGTGCCGAAACGGGTGCCCAGCTCCTCGCGCAAGATCGTGGCGTCGAGTGCCGAGCCGGCTGAGATGCCGGCGGCCTGGGCCGCCTCGAAGAGGACGGCGGCGCCGGCGCTGATCGCGCCCGCGACGGCAGCAGCGCCGAGGACAATCCGCAAGCGCCGCGAGAAGGCGGTTCCCGCCCGCTCCCAGCGACCGTCGCCGTCATCCAGCAGCCGGCGGGCGGGCCACCAGGCAAAGAGGAAGAAGGCGAGTGCGCCGAGTGCGACCGCCAGCGCCGCGTACTGAACGCCGCGAGCGATGCCCATGCCGATCCCCGTCACCGTGCCCGAGCCGCCCTCTCCGACCAGCTCCGCCACCGTCTCTTTCGGTGCCCGTCCGGCTTCGCCGATAGAGAAGACGTAGCCGCTGGAGATCACGTGGCCATCGGCGGAGACAACGCGATAGGTGGCGGTGTAGCTGCCTTCATCCAGGTCAGGCTTGAGGTCAACGCCCAGCTTCGCCCCTTCCCCGTCCGGGTGGAAAGCGTCGCCCTCGTCCACCCGCTCGCCCTCGGCGTCGTAGACGCGCACCGCGCCGAAGTTGCCCTCTACCGGCTCGCTGAAGCGGAATACCACCGCGTCCGGCTGCCGCTTCACGATCGCACCCCGCGGCGGCGAGGTGCCCTCCAGGGTCGCGTGGGCAGACGCCGCGCTCGGCGCGAACAGCACCGCCGCGACCATCAGCGCGGCGAGCGCCGGCGCCGCCCTGGGAAAGCGCCTCGGCACTACCAGGCTTCCTTTTCGGGCCGGTCTTCAGCGCCGACGCCGCCCGAACGACGGCGGGCGATCAGGACCGCCCCGCCCCCGAGCACGATGATCGCCGCACCCCCGATCAGAAATGGCGCCTTGGAAGTGTCAGCCGGCCCGACCCAGAAGAGAGTGCCGTCGATCTCCCCCTTGCGACCGTCGATCCGCAACGGGATCTCATAGGCGAAGACCTTCGTGCGCCTGCTCTCGTCGCTGACCTGCGGCGGCGTGCCCTGCGCCATGTAGTGCATCCGGTGGTCGTGCCAGCGCAACGTCCCTGAGTCATCGACGGTCTTCCAGTCCGCCGGACCCTTGGCATCGGCGCTGCTCGGAACCTCGGCTTCGGCGTAGCGGTCTAGGTTGAGGTAAGTGGCCGGCGAGCGCTGGTTCTTCTGCACCGTTCCGTCGCGGAGAACCCGGGCGAACGGCTCACCCTCGTAGCCGTAGATCACGACTTCGTGGCCGCCGCGGTCGACCAGCTCCATGTCGGCGTCGTAGTTGAGGACTTCAAAGCTGACACCGGGCACGCTCGGGCGCACCGCGTTGATTTCGGAGCGGAAGTCGGGGTTGCCTTCGTGAGCCTGCACGGGCGTGGCCGCGAGCAAGGCGAGCAAGGTTGTGATGGCGGCAAGCGCCGCCCGGAGCTTTCGCACGGGTGTCCTTCCGGTCGAGCGCATGGCGCCCACCCCGGAAGGAGTCGTCGCCGAGCGCTAGTTCTGCGGGAGCAGCAGCACGGGCGGCGGGCGCTTCGCCAATGAGAAGGCGATCAGTCGATTCCCTCGCGGCCGCCGATTCCCGGCAACCGGCGCAGCCGGCAATACCGACGAGATCGCGGTCCATCGTTGCGGGCGTACCCGCCCGGCGGCGAGCTTGACGACCAGCTCCTCGCCGATGTAGCGGCCACCGATCAGGGGGATAGCGATCAGCAAGGCCGGCGCCAAGAAGAGCAGCGCCTCGGTGGAGCCGGTCAAGGCGAGAGCCGCGACCCAAAAGAGCGTCAGGGCCAGCGCTCTCCTATCCGTGAAGTGAGCCGCCATCGCGCGGAAAAGTGTGCCTAGAAGCCGAGCGCGAACTTGGCGTCGTCGGTCATCATTTCGGTTCATCACGCATAATGAGCCTGCATTTTGCATCCTTTTCAGCGCCATGGGGACAGACATGGGGACGGCCAAAGAAATCCCAGGCCACCGCCAACTCTATAGGCCGTTACTAGCTCGAACCCGCGACACCACGATTTTCAGAAGCCCCGATGACGAGGACGAACTGCCCTGGCTGCAGGGGCTTTAGCGACGGCATGAACGGACCCGCTACCGGTGCTTTCCTGGGGTTCTGTGCGCCTTTGGGCGACGAGATCGAGGCTCGTCGCCCAATCAACCGCTAATCGAGCAGCCGACCGGGCGGAACCTCGACAGCAGCAGCAAGTTTTTCCAACGTCGAGACCTGAGGGTCGCGGATGCCACGCTCGATCCTGCTGACCTCGCCCTGTTCGACGCCGCTGCGCTGAGAAACCTCGCTCTGGGAGAGGTCGAGCTTCTTGCGGGCGGCCCGCAGGTTCTTACCGAGGTTGCCCACGCGGCGGATCGTCCACTGTGAGGATCAACATCGCAATGTCAAATTTTCCATTTCTGTTGGTAATCTCCTGAGCATTCCTGATTACTGGCAGAAAGACATATATGGGGTCGATCTCCACCCCGAAGCTCCTAGGCCGAGACCGACCCGATTTACGACTGTTGCCGGCCTCCTCTCATCATGCGAGTCGAAGATCGGCTCCAGCGCTCATTCCTTAGGCGTGCTTGGTCACGCGCACCGTCGACATGACGGGCGCAATTTGAGCGATCTTCATCGACTCTCACCCCCTCCCTATTTCAGCCCGGCGCGAGCCGCCGGGAGGAGGCCAAATGCTAAACAGAGCTTTATCGATAGGGAATTACCTATCGATAGGACTTCTCCCGCTAGGTGGAATCTTTATGCTCGGTGTCCATTGAGTAACCGATACAAATAGAGCGAGTGGAGGAACCGGATGACTAAGAGGACCGCGGTGGTGAAACGGAGGAGTATCGAGGAGGCGGTCAGCTATGCAGTTGGGCACCGAATTCGAATCGAAATCTTAGGGTTGCTCAACGAAGGGATTAGGAGTGCCGATCAGCTTGCCCGGCTCATTCGCCAGCCTCTCAGCACCGTTACTCACCACATTAAAGAACTGTTGAAATCTAATTCCATTGAGATAGCAACTGTTGAGATGACGGGGAACGTCGCCCAGCACTTCTACCGCGCTGCCGAAATGCCATTTCATAGCGATGCGGAGCATGCGGCAAAGTCACCGGAGGAAAAGAGGGCAATCTGCGCGCTGATCGTTCAGGCGGTCATGGCAGAGTCACTTAACGCAATCTATGCGGGGAAGGTGGTTACTGACCCTCGCCTCTGGATGACTTGGCGCTGGTTCAACGTGGATACCCTAGGTCGTGGGGATATAGCGGACGAGCAGGCCCGACATTGGAAGAGAATCCAAGAGATCGAAGCCGAATCAATTGCCCGTCGCATCGAGTCGGGGGAGGAGGCAGTGTCGGTCATCGTGTCATCGTTCGGTTTCGAGCGGAGCCAAACGTCACTGACCTTACCTACAGGGAATAACTGACCGACAGGTAAATCTCGTTCGATTTGTCGGTATGGACTCTCTCACTACAATCTGGAACTGTGTAAGTGGTCAACCGACACGGATTGCCTCCCGAGGATGGACAGGCGGCGTAATGCCACCCGACCACACACCAGGGCGATGGGACTCCTCCCGCAAACGGATGAATGTCGCCCTGGTGGTCGGGGTCGGTTGAACAACACACCATGCACCGAACTGCCTCCCACGCCACCCCCCGAAATTGCCTCCCGCCTGGCCGAGACCGGGAGGCATGACGATGGAGGGGGGCGGGCCGCCCACAGGTCGGGCCGCGCTCGCCTCCCACATCGAACACCCGACGCGGGCGACCATCGTGGAAGCCGTGCGGTGGATCGGGCCGCTCTCGGCGCCCGACCTCAAAACAGTCTTCGACGCCCCTGGGTTCCCCCTTGCCCAACTCACCTACCACCTGAGGGCGCTGACCAGCGAAGGGGTCCTGATGGAGATGGGCGGGCGGCCGGCGGGCGCTTCGATCGAAGCGCTCTACTACTTCCCGGTGGGGCGATGAGCCCCACCGTCACGGCCGCCCAGCGCGACGCCCTCTATGACCAGATCCTCGACCGGCTGAGCGGGATCGGGGACATCGAAGTGGCGATCCAGGCGCGGGACTTCGAGAACGCCGAGCGGATCGGGCGCGAGTACTCCGACGAGCTGCGCCTGCTGCTTGACGACCTCGGCCTCGGGGACGGCAGCGGCGAGCCGGTCGAGCTGACCGCCCCGCCCGAGCTGTTGCGGCGAGCCCTGCCCCGGCTGCGGTCCTCCGCTCTGGGGCACACGGCCGCCCTGGAGCGCGAGGCGGCCGAAGTCGGCGACCTGAAGGACCGCAACAGCCTGATCGCAGCGGCGTGCGAGACCGTGCTGGGCGAACTCGACGGCACGACCGGCGCCCGCTAGCCCGCTCCTCGATGCCGCGACCGATGACCCTCTTCTTCCCACGCCTTCGCCAAGCTTGCCGCAGGGACCGCCGGGGGCTGGCAGACGCCGCTGCCACGGACACCCGGACAGGGCAAGGGTCAGGCGCGTCGGCCGGCGCGCCATGCGGGCACCCGTCGTGGGCAGGGGCGGCGGGTGCCCTGCAAGACCGGGATTCCCGACTCGGGTTCAACCGGGTGTTCCTCAGTGGAGTCCTTGCCGACGATCCCCAGCAGGACAAAGATCGCAACGGCGATCCGGTCGTCTTGCTGATGGTCGCCTTTCCAGCTCCCGACACGAGAGACACCCGGCTAGGGGTTGAGGCAGTCCTTGAGGAGATCGAAGTCCCCGAGGAGGTTGCCCGGAACGCCGTCTGCAACGAACTGCGACTCGGCGATTCGATCTTCGTCACCGGCCAACTGGTAGGCGGTGGCGGTGTCATCGCCACCGAAATCCACTCGGGGCCGCCACCTGACGCCGATCACGAATCGTGACATCAATCGCACATCGCTTCGGCGAAAACCTTCGTCAGCACCGCAAGAGAGCTGATATTTCCCAGGAAGAATTGGGGTTCAGAGCTTCCCTGCACAGAACTGAGATAGGCAAGCTCGAGCGCGGAGCACGGATGCCCAATCTTGAAACCATCCTCAAGCTGGCGGCCGCCCTCTCCGTTTCACCAACCGCTCTCATCGAGGGGCTTGTCTGGGTGCCACAGGAGATCGAGCCTTCAAATCAGACTTTTGGGTGAAAGGCAACAGCTACTTGTGCCAACGTATGCACCGGTTTGTTAACGGCAGGTTGCCCAACCTGGGTATGCAGCGCTCTAAGTGTTGACAAACGCAGCTCCTTACATATAGGTCTACTTACGCGCGACTCCAAGGGTGTCGCATGACACCTACGACAACAAGCAGGGGGACTTGATGACGAACAGCAGCAGCCGGCCAGGTGGAGACCCATCGCGCGACCAGGGAAGATCTCTCGGGCAAGTATTCGGACTTCTCGCCGCCTGTCTGGGCTTTCTATTCGTCGTGGGCGTCGCCTCAGCCGTTGCCGAGGGCGAAAACTCCCCGAGCCCTGACCCCATTTTCTCCCTTGCCTCCACCGAGGAAGCACTCGATCCGGGAAGCCCTAACGTCGTCGACACTTCGACTACCGATCCCGAAGCCGCCGAAAATCTGCCCCATGACGAGTTGAATCGTATGGAGGCGCTTGAACTCATCCAGGCTGTATTCGGAGCCACTGTGGACGGGGCAAATGATGCATACGAAGCATTGGATGGCGCCGAATACCATTCGCCCAACGTCGCCGTGATGGGGGCTGATGACCCTCAGGGAGAAGGCGCGCAGATTCCAACGCTGGTCGAATCCACGCTCCCCCTGCTCGCTGAGAATTCCAATGGCGACCAAACCCCCATCGATCTGAGCCTGGAGCAGGTAGACGGTGAACTACGCGCAGCCAATCCCCTGGTGGAGGTTGGCATCCCCTCGGAGCTTGGTGACGGCATCGTGTTCCCTGAACAGGATGTGAAGATCACGCTGTCCGGGGCACCGATGGAGCGCAGCCCCTCGAACGTGGACGACAGCACGGCCTTTTATCCAAATGTGGCTCAAGACAGCGATCTGACTGTGGTTCCGATGCCTACCGGCGTGGAGACCCTCACTCAGATCCGCACCGCCGACGCGCCGCTCACTCAAACCTTCGACCTGACCCTCCCCGCCGATGCTGCTCTCAGCGAGACCGACCAAGGTGGCGCCATAGTAAAACGCAACGGCCAGCTTCTCATGTCCGTCACTCCACCCGCCGCACAAGATGCGACTGGAGAGGAAGTCCCGGTCACGTTGGAGGTGCTTGGAGATTCCGTAAACCTCCATGTGGAGCCTGAGGGAGCTGTCTTCCCGATCTTGGTCGATCCTGTATTTGAGACCTATGACTGGCCTAAATATTATGGAGCCGAAGGCCATAACTACAACTTCGCGATGCCCGATTGGACTGCGGCCACCACCACCGCATCGTATGGGGCTCAGAATTGGACTGTGGGCGAATTCGCCGGGCACTGGGGGATGGTGCTCAACTCGGGATGGCCGGGGGGGACTGTGGTACCCGGATCACAGGCAACCTGGAACTACCATGTGCCGAAGTTCTTTTCGGACTACGACTCCTATACGCCACACATTCGGCCGACCACTTTCATAGATGGGGTCAAACTCCAAGAATTAGAATTCCGATTCTCTTCGCTCAATGGTGCGCCTCCGTCCCGGCAAGGCAGCCCATATTTCATCGGCGGAATCTGGGACTCGATCTATGGAGGCTGGATTGCTCCGGCTACTCGTACCGGGATCGACGGCCAGCTCACCGATCCCACGAAAATCTACCCGTTCGAAAACAAAAACCACGATGAAAACGCCAAGAACTTTGGCATGGCGCTCCAATCGAACGAATACAACGCGAACGCGGAACGCCAGCTATGGGCGGGCAAGGCAACGGTCGAACTGTCCGATCCGGACAATCCGACGATTGACAAAAAGGAAAATCCGAATCAATGGGTCGATGGTCAGCCTACGGCGAAAGTCGTATTTTCAACGACGGACCTTGGCCTCGGCGTCCACAGGTTGACGGTTGAACAACCGACCATCGCCGGACCGCCCGCAACGGTCGAGACGAAACAGGGCTGCACCGGAGGAGCCTCGAAACCGTGTCCGCGGTATTGGAAAGACACGTCGGCCGGCATGCCGCCACTGGCCTACAACCCCAGCGTCATGCCTCAGGGAGAGCACTGGACCAAGTTCAATGCCTATGATCCGATCGGCCACAAAACGGGCGAAAGTGGTGAACTCCAGTCCGAAATCAAGTTCAAGGTCGACCACACCGACCCCACGTTTCACTTCAGTGGCTCGATGGCCGAACAGGCAACCGTCGGCATCTCCGCAGCCCAGTACATCCTGAAATACAGCGCTAACGACGGCGACAGCGCAGCGCCGTCCGCGTCGCCATCGTTCGGCGGACCTGGCACCGGGTACGGTGAAACCGAGAGGCCGACCGGAGTTGCAGTTGACAGTGCTGGAAGGATCTTTGTGCTTGATCGCGGCAACAATCGTGTGTTGGTCTTCGACACCAACGAAAAATTCTCATTTCAGTTCGGCTCGACGGGCTCAGGAAACGGGCAGCTCCTAGAACCACGCGGCATTGCCATCGCGCCGAACGGCAATATCTGGGTTGCCGATTCGGGGAACGCTCGGGTCCAGAAATTCACGCCGTACGGATCGTACGCCGGTCAATTCGGAAGCAAAGGCACTGCCGGCGGGAAACAGTTCCAGCTCCCTTACGGGATTGCGATCGGCACGCGCAACGGTGCAGCCGTCGTCTACGTATCCGATCAGGTCGGAAACAGAGTGGGCGCATTCCTGGAAAGTGGCAGCTTCTTGGGCAACGTCTCAGGGACCCCCTCCAACGCGGGTGCGCCGGCCGATTTCATCGAACCACAGGGGCTGGCATTGGACGCCGCCAACAGCCTCTTGGTTGCCGATGGCGGACACAATCGTATTCAGAGGTTCAATTCAGATGGGAAATTCCTCTTCCAATTCGGCGACACGGGCGTACCTGAGGATCAGCTCAAAGATCCGATAGCCGTTGCCGTCGCACCATCTGGACATATCCTGGTCACCAGCTCTCTAAATAGTCGGATACAGAACTTTCAGCCGAACGGAACGCTCCTGCGAAAATTTGGCGCAGCAGGAAGCGGTAGCGGGCAGTTCATGGAACCGCGAGGAATTGCGGTCGGAGCGAACAACACCGTGTTTGTCGCCGATGCGGGCAATCACAGGGTGGTTCCATGGGCTCACACCGACTACGATCCTCAGTCGGGGGTTACCAAAGTCGAAATGAAGGTTGATAGTGAAACGCCTAAAGTCCTCTACGACCAGGCCTGCACGACGAAAGACTGCGCCAAAGCGGGTGAATGGATCTACACGGCCAACGACTACCCCACCGGCCAGCACAGCGTAGTAATGACGGCCACCGATGGCGTCAACCGCACTACGTCGAAGTCGCTCACGTTCAACTCGATCAACGACACGACTCCTCCTCAGATCATCGCCAACAGCGGGTTCTTTGCGGCGCCCGAGGGCTGGGTCGAACAAAAATCCTATTCCTACTCTGCCCTGACCAAAGACCCTGGTGGCCGTGGGCCGACGTCGTTCGTGTTCAAGATCGATGGCAATGTAGTCAACTCCCTTAGCCAGCCCTGCTCGACCGGCGGCTGCATGCGAGGTCTTACCGGGACGCTCAACATGGCGACCTACAAAGGGGGTGCCCATCCGGCAGAACTAATCGCTACCGATGGGGGCGGCCTAACGACGAAAAAACAATGGACGATCAACGTTGCTCCTAAAGGCGATGTTCAGGCCGTCGAGGCCGAAAAAACGCTCGAAGCACTGGAAGATACGAGCCCCGTGAATCTAATCGGCGAAGCCAAATCTGAAACGGAGTACGAAGGCACGGCCGAGGATTTGGAGGTGGAACTTGCTAGCGGGGAACTGTTCGCGACCGGCGGGGCCGTCCCAACCGTGTTTGACGCCAATCCCGGCGCTTCGGTAACGGTGCATGCCCTTAATGCTGACTATCTTGGGGGTAACTGTCTGAGCCAATCTTCTGAAGAAACCCCCCCAGAAGCGACGCCAGCAGAACGCGAAAAACAGGCTCCTGACGCAACCCCCGGCAACTGCACGCCAGCGCCGAGTTCGGGCGCGACTGAGGAGGCCCGAGTTCCCATTACTATTACGCCAGTGGTGGTCTCGCCAGCGGCGGGTGAGACTGATGTATCCAACGGGGACGCCGCCGTGCTGTCAACGAATGTCGTACCCCACGTGGATATCATCGCACGTCCACTGTACGACGGGGCCATGACTTATGCAGCTATTCGGGATGCGGCAGCTACCGAGACGTATTCTTGGACCGTCGAGCTGGACATCGATCAAGAACTTAAACTGATCGACAGCAAACACGTCACGGTGTATGAGGAGGGTCGGCCGGCGTTTGGAATCACGGCTGCACCCGCCCGAGACGCCGTAGGAACTTCAGTACCGACGAATCTTAGCGTCAGCGAAGGCAACGTAGTGACCCTGACCGTGGCGCATCGCGGCCTCGATGCGAAAGGAAATCGCTTCATTTATCCAGTGATGGGCGGCACTGGTTGGGAGGGCGGCTTTCAAAGCTTCCCGGTTGAAATGCCGCCGACCGAACCCATGCCCGAAGAAGTGGTCGAGGTGGAAGGCGTCCAAGTTGTCGAAGAGGCGAACGTAACTCGGGTTCGGGTAAACACCGTAGGGCCGCCGGTCCTCCTTAGCGCGACTGCTGGCAATACGCCCCCCCGGCGGTTTGTATTCAGTGAATGTAGGTACTCAAACTACAGACACCTGCCGCAAGTGCCATATCCGGCTTCCAAGCGGGAATATTTGGCGGCAATTGCTGGTAGCTGCATGCGTGAAGAGGACAGTGCCACCGCACAGGCAGGCACGGCCGTACGAGGCTGGTTTCACTATATCCAGGGCGACTGGGTTTGGGTCAATCCGACCCCTGCAAATCAGTTGGAATGCGTCAAGTGGGGATCTGCCAAGCCAGCAATGGTCGATTGTCAGGTGAAACCGGCTAAAGCAAAAGAGGGCATCACCGTCCGGGGCTTCTATCGATATCCCGTTGGAGCAACTGGGACGATTGGTAATTCCTTGTGCGTTGTGCTGTACGGCACTCTTCATTCCACGGCACCACACAAGCAGGTTCACGAATCACTGTTTCAGCTCAAGGGGGGCAATGAGAACTTCGAACCCTGCCAGTGGCCTGCATGAGCCGCCAGCTGTATTCTGGACGAGGTCAATCATGAGAGGACTACGAATGCGGAGCGGTAGGCCGTCAGGATCGGGCGGGTGGGGGAAGGGGGTACGCGACACGCAGCTTGCATTGCTGGCTGTGGCAGCAGCTTGCGTATTGGCTGGAGGTGCCGCCTTCGCAGTTCCCGAGGGAGAGGGGCGATCGGCAGCGGACCCTCGGGGCATGGTTTCTAATCTCCCTTTGTCGTCAGCTCTTCCGACTCGATCCTTTGCAGTGCTGAATGAAGGAGTGGTAAAGGGTAGACAGTGGGGCGCTTACGCTTTCAAGATGGGCGATCGGACCGGGTCTCCGCGTCCATGTGTGAGCGTGGTTGGTGGGGTCCCGACCCCAGGTGGAGGCTTTTCTGTGGTAAGTGGAAATCCTACCTGTGGGGAAGTGGCGGCAGGTAAGCAACCACTGGTTTCCGTGGTTAGTTTTGACAAGGCGGGAGCTGTTGCCTTTGGAATGGCTTTCAGCTCCAATGTGAGTCGCGTGTATGTAGAACTTTCTCCGGGTCCGTCTAGTGGGAAGAAAACCCGCATGTTGAGCGTGGCCCAGGCTAATAAGGCGCGGGTGCATCAGTTTCGATACCTAGCATTCAGCGTAAGTCGGAATGCTTGCCTCGTTCGCATGACCGGCTTTACCGCTTCCGGCGCTCAAGTGTTCCAAACTCCAGAACGTAGATGCAGGAGCTCCTAGTCAAGGGTAGCTCAAAGGAGAGTCCCTAGCCAAATCGGCGCACGGTTCGCTGCGACGGATCGCGGCGCCGACCCCCGTGGGGACGATCCCGCCGATGATGGCGGATCGCCATGGTGCCCCAGCCAACCCGCCGGCTCTCTCGTTCCTCGTTCCGCCTAGAGTTCGAGGCCGTGCGAACGGTGCTCGGCGCTGCGCTCCCTCACCTCCCGGCTGACCGCGACCTCGCGCAGCTGGCGCTGAACGCGCTCGGTGCGCCCCACCGCATTGCGCCGCCGGGCTTTCGCGGCGCCCCCATCCGGCTCCGGCGCGAAGGCACTCGCCGGGTCGCTGACGCCGCTCTCGCGGCGGTAGGTCTCGATCACCCCGGCGCCGCGATCCCAGGCTCTCGCTTCGGTCCGGTCACCGGGTCGTGGGCCCAACTCGGCAACGAGGTACGGAGGCGGGACGATACGCGCGGCAGCCGCCGCCGTCCGCTCGCGCGAGGCCAGGACCTCCTCCACCGCCGCCAGCTCGCGCCGGGCCTCCTCGCGGACCGGCGGCAGAGCCTCCCGCTCGGCCCGGTGTCTCGCAAGGCTCTCCTCGATCAGCGAGCGCTGCGGTTCGCTTTCAGGCCGCGGTCTCTGGCGGCGCCAGGATCGCGTCGGCTGCTGCTGCGGGCGGGCTTCGAGACGCACAAAGCCTCTCTTCCGTCGCCTCGATCCGCTCGGCAAGGAATCGGTGAGAGCCCTGGCCGTCGGCCCCCCGCGACGCCAGCCCCCGCAACTCGCTCCTACGCCGCCGCAGATCCTCGCTCGGCAGAGCCTCCGGCCGCGCTACGTCGTGGCGGCGCGCTGGGCGCGATCGCGTACGGCCGCTTCGGTGAGGTGGCCAGTCGGCCCCGATCCGCGAACTCGGCCGGGGCGATCTCGGCCCGGTCGCCGCGAATCTCCGGGGTGGCGTAGATCAGGGTCTCCCCCCGACTGCGCGAGCCGGCGACGTAGACTCCTGCTTGTCCATCGAGGCGTCGGCATGGAATCGCAGCTGGTCTGAACCCCAAGACGCTCAGCACCTATCTGGGTCACGCGACGATCACGATCACGCTCGACCCGTTACGGGCACCTGATGCCCAGCAGCGAGGTCGAAGCACGGGCACTACTGGATACCTATCTGGATGACCCCAAGCACTGATTGTCGCTGCGCTGAAGCTCGCGGGCATGGCCGGACCGACCAGGATCGTCTGAAAACCGAGTAGGCGTGCCTTCCTCATCCTGAACTTCATAGAGAATGATTCGTCAGCATGACCCTTGAGGCCCAAATCCAGCTCATCACGGTACCTCAAGAGTTTTCGCGGCTTGGCAATGCGATCCTTGAAGCCGAACATGGCGATGACTTCCTAGTCATCGACGATGACCAAGCCGACCGGGGGAACGACGGCTATTTGAAGTCCGCAAAGACTCTCTTTGCGATGCACTGCTTCAAGCGGGTGCAGAATCAGTCGATTGAAGCCGATATCCGAAAGAAGATGATCGGCGACCTAGGCAAGGCAATCGCCCTTAAGGATGAGGGCATCTGGGATATCAGCTCCTGGATTTTCATCTGCAACTACCCAGTTAGCGAGTCCGTCGCCCAACGCATAGTGAGTCGCGGTAACGCTTCCGGCATAGATGTCGGCTGGCGGGGTCCAGACTTCCTTGCGCGGGCATTTCAAGCACATCCAAAGCTTCAGGACCGCTTCCCAGCGTTGCAAGTGAACAGCGTTGCACAGCGTCTCCAAGAGTTGAGCAGTTCGGTAGAAGAACCAGACTCCATCGACCGGGCATTGGTCGGCACGCGAGTTCCGCGAACGCTCCGAGAGAAGGAAGCCATTCTGCTCGAACGACCGAGAGGGTGGGAGTACCTGCTGTTTGGCGGAACTCTCTTCATCGGCAAAGACAAGTTGGAGGCGGAATGGCACGACTACGAGATCCCGCCCTATCGCAGAACTCACGAGATTGCTGATGTTGCTGAAGCATCCAAATTCTTGTCCGATGAGATGCAAGAGATCGTCGGACTGACCGAAGCCTTGGAGCGAGTCTTCCCACCCGAGATTCAAGAACAGGCTTTCGGACCTCCTGGGGTCGAAGGCGATGCACATCGCATTGAGCATTTGGCGGACCGCGTTATCTCGACCTACAAAGGCATCCTCGACTGGGCCGCCCAGATCCGTCAGGTTCGCCCGCCTGATCTCCTCAGCCCTGCATTTGAAGTCGTCCCTCTCATGGTCGATCTCCCGCTCAGGAAGTTTCGCGACTTTGTTGATACTGCCGTCGACGAGTTAGATCGCCTGCACGGGATCCTCGAAGAAGAAGAACCCGATGAGCCAATCGTTCTCACGCTCGATCTGCACCTCGAACTCGATCAAGACGTTATGGCGGAGTATCACCGCCGCATCAAGAGAGCGCGACGAAAACAACGCTGGGGCTTCTGAGCGCGTCGGAAGGGCTTCCGTGGGGATGACATGGGGATGAAGTGGAGTCGAATAGACCCCCCTTGACCCCGCAATCCCTGCCTAGAAGCCCAGCGCGAACTTG
>Ga0190264_10000035_pt1 | contig 19535 bp, 23 predicted proteins | sample Popmic112T_FD_136651 | JGI IMG/M metagenome (GOLD analysis project Ga0190264, IMG submission 136651) | Populus adjacent soil microbial communities from riparian zone of Indian Creek, Utah, USA - 112 T | ecosystem: Environmental > Terrestrial > Soil > Riparian zone | place: USA: Utah | collected... | reverse complement strand
TCGTCTCGATGATCGTCTCGGTCTTCGTGCTGCCGGGCTCGCTGCTGCTCTCGCTCGCCGGCACCGCGATCATGGTCACGGCGATCAGCCTGATCACCTCGATCTACCTGGCGCCGCCGCTGCTCAGCCTGCTCGGCCACAACGTCAACCGCTGGCACCTCTCCCGCAGTGGCCCCGAGACCCACAACACCCTCCACGCCCTGCTGCAGACGGCGCTGCGCCGCCCGGCGCCGGTGGCGATCGCGATCTCCGCCGGCCTCCTGCTCCTCGCCGCGCCGGCGGTGGCGATCAAGACCGGCCCCCCGAGCGCCAAGCAGCTTCCGACCTCCAGTCCCGCCCGCATGGACGCCGAACGGATCTCGCGCCAGATCGGACCCGGTTGGGATGCGCCCTTCGTTCTGGTCGCCGCCAGCGCCGAGGGCCCGATCACCTCCGCCGCCCACCTGCGCCAGCTTGCCCGCCTCCAGAACCTGCTGGCCGGCCAGCCCGGGGTGCAGGCCGTGATCGGCCCCAAGGAAATCGCCGAGCGCACCGCGCCCATGCAGCGCCGCGGCGCCGACCTGCTGGGGGATCCGGGTAAGCGCCGACTGGCTGAGCTGGAGACCCTCGGCCCCGAACTGGGACGCGCGGGCCACGGTGTCGGGGCGCTGCGCTCGGGCATCGCCGACGCCGCCGCGGGCGCCGGGCTGCTCGGGGAGGGCTCGGGCAAGGCCCAGGCCGGGGCGGCCAAGATCGCCTCGGGGCTGAAGCAGGCGGCGGCGGGGGGGGAGCGGGCGACGGTCGCGATCGACCGCCTTGCCGCGGGCGCCGGCAAGCTCGCCGACGGTGCCCACGGAGCCCAGTCGGGCTCGCTCTCGGTGGCCTATGGCCTGCGCGACCTGCTGCCCCAACTGCGCAAGGGGTCGCTCAAGCGCGCCCAGGCGCTGCGGACCGAACTCGATGCCCGCGCCCAGGCCGACCCCTCCCTCGAGCCGGCCGCGGCGGAGGCGGCGACCCTGGTGCGCACCCTCAGCGCCGCTCGCGGGGAACTGCGCAAGCTGCGCAACACCGCCGCCCGTCTCAACTCCGGCATGGTCCGCCTGGCCGGCGGCGCCGATCAGCTCGCCGACGGCACCGGGCGCCTCTCCGAGGGCGCCTCGGAGCTGGGCTCCGGTCTGACCCGCCTTGTCGGCGGTTCCGCCGCCCTGGCCGCCGGTCTGACCCGCCTTCAGGGTGGCAGCGAAGCGCTCGCCGGCGGCCTCTCGGAAGGGTACGAGCGTTCGGCACCGCTGCAGTCGGGTCTCGGGAAGGCCGGGGTGAAGATCTCGGCCTCGAGCTCCAAGCTCGCCGATCAGCGCAACGCCCTGAAGACGGCCTCCCCGCATCTCTTCGACTCCGGTTACTTCGTCCTCTCAGCCCTCGACGGCGCCAAGCCCCCCGCCCGCGCCCGCGCCGCCCAGGCGATCGACCTCGGCAACGGCGGCCAGGCGGCCAGCATCCTGATCGTCCCCCGCTACACCTTCAACACCTCCGGCTCGGAAGCCGTCTATCGGCGCCTGGACCATCTCGCGACCCGCTTCGGGGAGAAGACCGGCCTCGCGGTCGGCCTCGCCGGCGGCGCCGCCCAGCTGACCGACTACAACCAGGTCACCCGCTCGCGGGTGCCGCTGGTGATCCTGGCGATGACCCTGGTCACCTTCCTCGCCCTCGTCTTCCTGCTGCGGGCGGTGATCCTCGCGGCGCTGGCGGTGGTCCTCAACCTGATGACGGTCGGCGTCGCCTTCGGCGTCCTCGTCCTCCTCTTCAACGTTCCCGCGGGCTGGCCGCTCGGTGGGCACGACTACGTCGACGCGATCGGCGCCGCCGGGATCTTCGGGATCGTCTTCGGGCTCTCGGTCGACTACGCCGTCTTCCTGCTGGCGCGGATGCGCGAGGCCTACGACGAGACCGGCGACCACGAGGCGGCGATCTCCTTCGGCCTCGAGAAGACGGCGCGGGTGATCACCGGCGCCGCGGCGATCATGATGGCCGTCTTCCTCGTCTTCGCGGCGGCCCCGATCTCGACCGTTTCTCAGCTCGGGGTCGGCCTCGCCGTCGCCGTGGCGCTGGACGCGACCGTGGTTCGGATCCTGCTGCTGCCGGCGCTGATGCTGCTGATCGGCGAGCGCGTCTGGTGGCTGCCGAAGCCGCTGGAGAGAGCGCTGCCGAAGATCGCTCTGCATCCGGCTTAGACGTGTTTCTCAATCAAGGACAAACAGGGAGGTTCGCAGTGAAATGGGACAAATCGAGATGGCTGGGAATGGCGGGTGCGCTGGCTCTGAGCCTGACGCTCGCCGCACCCCTCGCCGGGGCCGCGGAAACCACCCGCGAGGACTACATCGCTCGGGTCGAGCCGATCTGCAAGACCAACGTCGAAGCCAACTCGCGGATCTTCAAGGGCGCCAAGGAGGAGGTCAAGGCGGGTGAACTGAAGAAGGGCTCCAAGCACTTCCTGCGTGCCGCGACCGCTCTCGGCAAGACGATCAAGCAGATCGAGGCAGTGCCGCGGCCGACGCTCGACGAGGCCAGGCTGACCAAGTGGATCGGCCTGCTCCACAACGAGCAGAGCTACTTCGAAAGGATCGGGGCCGCCCTCGCCGCCGGTGACAAGTACAAGGCGCAGAACCTCTCGGTGAAGCTGAATCGCAATTCCAACCTCGCCAACAACGCGATTCTGGAACTCGACTTCAACTACTGCCGGATCGACCCCTCGAAGTTCAGCTGATGAGCCGGGTCCTCAGGCTCTGCCTGCTGACGCTGGTTGCGGTGGGAGCCGTTGCCGCCCTGGCCCAGGCCGAGCTCAACCGCAAGGGTGACCTGATCGTCTCCTTTCAGGGCGAGATCAGCCCCAGCGAGCTGCCCCGCAGCAAGCCGATGCCGGTCTCGGTGCGGGTCGCCGGCAACGTCAAAACGAGCAACGGCCTGCGCCTGCCACAGCTGCGCAAGATCGCGGTCGCGATCAACCGTTCCGGCCGGCTCTATGACAAGGGCCTGCCGACCTGTCGGGTCGAGTCGATCCAGCCGGCCACCGAAGAGGTGGCCAAAAAGCGCTGCGCGAGCTCGATCGTCGGCTCCGGCCACGTCACCTTGGTGGTGAGGCTGCCGTCCCAGAGCGACTACATCTCGCGCAACAACCTGCTCGCCTTCAACGGTCCCACCCGCAACGGGCAGAAGCTGATCTTGGCCCAGATCTACTCCAAGAACCCACCGGGGGCGATCGTCCTCACCTTTGCGGTCAAACGCAGCAAGGGCCTCTACGGCAACGTGATCGAAACGACGCTGCCCGACTACGCCGAAAGCTGGGCCTACCTGACCCAGTTCGACATGACCCTCGGCCGCACCTACACCTATCGCGGCAAGGAGCGCTCCTTCGTCTCGGCCTCCTGCGCGGCGCCGGCCGGGTTCCCCGGAGCCCTCTTCCCCTTCGCCAAAGCCTCTTATGAGTTCAGCACGGGGGACGTGGTCACGACCAAGATCATGCGCCACTGCAAGGTCTCCGACTGACCGCGCCCCGCCCGACCCTTCGACCCCGAGGAGATACCGATGAAGCAGATCCGCACCCACCTCACTTACGCCAACGTGATGTCGAGCCTGGCTGTCTTCCTCCTGCTCGGCGGCGCCAGCGCCTACGCCGCCAAGCAGCAGACCAAGAAGATCGGCGCCACCCAGATCAAGGCGAGCGCCGTGACCACGGCCAAAATCAAGAACGGGGCGGTTGACGCCTCGAAGCTGAAGGACGCCGCGGTCACCGCCGCCAAACTCGGCGCCGGGGCGGTCGGCGCCGCCAATCTCGCCGACGGCGCCGTCGGCACCACCAAGATCGCGGGCGACGCGGTCACCGGCGACAAGGTCAACGAGTCGACGCTCTCGGAGGTGCCGTCCGCCAACTCGGCCAACCCCTCGGTCTTCGCCAAGGTCAGCGCTACCGGAAGCGTCGATTCCGGCAGCTCGAAGGGCCTGAACAGCCCCAACGTCTCCCACCCCCAGAAAGGCGTCTACTGCGTCTCGGTGCCCGCTTTCGTTCCCCGCGGGGGCCAGGTGACCGTGAACGGCACCGGCGGCCAGACCACGGCACAGATTGCGACCGGCGGCGGCGACAAATGTCCCGGCAGCGCCGCGCAGGTCTCGACCTCGAGCCCGGATGCGGTGCCGCCCGGACCGATCGATGCCGCTTTCTACGTGGAGCTCTATCGCTGAGAGTCGCTTGACAAGTGATGTACCGGCCCTTACATTAAGTACTGCTGTTTACAGAGGGGTGCGCGTGGGGGAGGGAAGCGGAAAAAGCTGGCAGTCGTCTTTTCCCTGGGACGGCGCCATGGCAGAACGGCGGCTTCAGGGCGCCGGGGGCGTCCCACCCCCGGCGCCCGGCTTGCCCACCCGCCGACTTCCCCGCGGACCCCACGGGCTGCCGCGCAGGTTCGTGGCCGATCACCAGCGTCGGCGGCTGCTGGCGGGGGCCGCGCAGGCGCTGGCGGCTCACGGCTATGCCGAGATGACGATCGAGCATGTGCTGACCAGGGCGGGGGTCTCTCGGGCCACGTTCTACGAGAACTTCGACGGCAAGCGTGAGTGCGTGCTCGTGGCTCATCAGCGGGCATTCGACCGCCTCACCGCCACCCTGTTACAAGCCTGTACCCGCGAGTCCGAATGGCCCGCCAAGGTGGCCGCCGCGATCGGCGTCGCGACCGGGTTTGCCGCAAGCAGGCCGGAGGAAGCGCAGCTGCTGATCGTCGATGCGCTCGCGCCGGATCGGGTCCTGGTCGAGCGGGTGATGGCCTCCAACGATCTCCTCATCGGCCTTCTGCGCAGTGGTCGCGAACGGTTCCCGGGGGCAGCCGCTGTGCCGGAGCTGACCGAGCGGGTGCTGATCGGTGCGTTTACCTCCGTGATCGGCGCTCGCCTTCTGGCGGGACAGGCGGACCGCCTTCCCGCCCTACAACCAGAACTGATCCAGCTGATGCTGATGCCGTATCTGGGTTTCGAGGAGGCACGGCGGCTGGCGGATCCGTCCCCATAGCCGCCGGGCAGCAGCCTCCGCTAGCCTCGCTCGGGTGATGGGAGGGACGAAGAAGGTCGGGATCTTGGTGATCATGGTCGGGGTCCTTGCCCTGGCTGCTTCGCTCGCCCAGGCTGAGCTGACCGCGCGGGGCGACCTTTTCGTCAAGTTCAGCGGCGGCATTGCTCCCGACGCCCTACCGCGGGACGCGCGGGCGCCGATCACGGTTCAGGTCGCAGGTACCGTCCGGACCCTGTCGGGAGAGCGGCCACCGGCGCTGCGCCGGATCGAGATCGCGATCAACCAGGGGGGGCGCCTCGACGCGCATGGGCTGCCGGTCTGCAGCCGGCGTCAGATCCAACCTTCCTCAACCGCGGAAGCCCTCGCCCGCTGCGGCCCGGCCCTGGTCGGCGACGGCAGCTACGACGCCGACGTCGCCTTCCCCGAACAGTCGGCCTTTCCTTCGCACGGCCGTGTGCTCGCCTTCAACGCGGTGGTCGACGGCAAGCGCGCGATCCTTGCTCACGTCTACGCCGACAGGCCGATCCCGATCACCCGCATCGTCGTCTTCCGGATCCGGCAAACCCAGGGCACCTACGGCACGATCCTCACCGGCTCCCTGCCGGCCTCGGTCAACCGCTGGGGGTACCTGAAGCAGATCAGCCTCAGCCTGCATCGCAACTTCACGTACAAGGGGCAGCGTCGCAGCTATCTCAGCGCCGCCTGCGACGCTCCCGCCGGCTTTCCCGGCGCCACTTTTCCCTTCGCCAACGCCTCGATGACCTTCGCCGACGGCCGCACCCTCTCCTCCACCCTGACTCGTAGCTGCAAGGTCCGGGACCAGTAGAGAATCTCGTCCCGCCCGCGCCTACCTGCTCGGCGTCGTTAGCCTGGACAGGGGATGGGGGTTAAATCCAGAAATCTTGCGGTAATCGCGGGCGTGATTATGGCCTTCGGGCTGGGAGCCTCGCCGGCCCAGGCCGAGTTGATCGAGCACGGTGATCTCTTCGTCAAGTTCGAGGGTGGAATCGCTCCCGGCGCGCTGCCGCGCCACGCAAGAGCGCCGATCTCGGTCAGTGTCGGGGGCACGGTCAAGACCCTCTCCGGCGAGCGGCCGCCGGGCCTGCGCCGGATCGGGATCGCAATCAATCGCGGCGGCCATCTCGACACCCGCGGTCTGCCGGTTTGTCGCCGCGCCCAGATCGAGCCGTCGACCACCGAGGAAGCGCTTACTGAGTGCCGCTCGGCCTTGGTCGGGGTCGGCAGCTACGTGGGAGCGGTGGCGCTGCCGGAACAGTCGGCCTTCCCGGCCCGCGGCCGCATCCTGGCCTTCAACACCGTGATCGGCGGGCAGCACGCGATCCTCGCCCATGTCTACGGCGGCAGCCCGATCCCCAACACGCGCATCATCGTCTTCCACATCCGCGAACGCGGCGGGACCTACGGCACCGTCTTCACCGGCAGGCTGCCGGCGCGGCTCAATCGCTATGGATACGTCAAGCGCATCAGCCTCAACCTGCATCGCAACTTCACCTACCGTGGGCACCACCGCAGCTACCTCAGCGCCGCCTGCGCCGCGCCGCCCGGTTTCCCGGGGGCGAGCTTCCCCTTCGCCCGCACCTCGATGACCTTCGCCGACGGTCGCAAGCTGGCCTCCACCCTGACCCGCAGCTGCAAGGTCCGGGGCCGGTAATGATGCATCTACCTTGATCCTCGCGATCGACCAGGGAACCACCGGCACGACCTGCCTCGTCTTCGACGGCGAGGCCCGTGTCGTCGGTCGCGCCTACTCGGAGTTCGAGCAGCACTTTCCGCGGCCGGGCTGGGTCGAGCACGACGCGGGCGAGATCTGGGAGGTGACGCGCCGGGTCGCCGCCGCGGCGATCGCCGACGCGGGCATCGAGGGCCGCGAGCTCGACGGGATCGGGATCACCAACCAGCGCGAGACCGTGGTCGCCTGGGACCCGGCGACGGGAGAGCCGATCCACCGCGCCCTGGTCTGGCAGGACCGCCGTACCGCCGAGCGCTGCGATGAGCTGCGGGCGGCGGGCCAGGAGGCTCTGGTGCGGGAGCGCACCGGGTTGACGATCGACCCCTACTTCTCGGCGACCAAGATCGAGTGGCTGCTGCGCAACGCGGAGAGCGCCGAGCGCGCGGTCTTCGGCACGATCGACTCCTGGCTGCTCTTCAAGTTGACCGGGCGCCACGTCACCGACTACTCCAACGCCTCGCGGACGATGCTGTTCGACATCCGCCGGCTCGAGTGGGACCCGGAGCTTTGTGCCCTGCTCGGCGTCGACCCGGCTCGCCTGCCGGAGCCGCTGCCCTCCGCCCACGTCTACGGCACGACGAGCGAGTTCGGCGGCGAGGTGCCGGTGGCGGGCATCGCCGGCGACCAGCAGGCCGCCCTCTTCGGCCAGGCCTGCCACCGCGCGGGGATGGCCAAGAACACCTACGGCACCGGCAGCTTCGTGCTCCTCAACACCGGCACCCAGGCGCCGCGCCCGCCCGATGGCCTGCTGGCCACGGTCGCCTGGGGGCTGGAAGACGAAGTCGCTTACGCGCTCGAGGCCTCGATCTTCGTCACCGGCGCCGCCGTGCAGTGGCTGCGCGACGGGCTCGGGATCATCGATGCGGCCGCCGAGACGGAGGCGCTGGCGGCCTCGCTCGACTCCAACGACGGCGTCTACTTCGTTCCCGCCCTGACCGGGCTCGGCTCGCCGCACTGGGACCCCTACGCGCGCGGCACGATCGTCGGCCTCACCCGCGGCAGCAGCCGCGCCCATCTCGCCCGGGCGGCGCTGGAGGCGATCGCCTACGAGACCGTCGACGCCGTGCGCGCCCAGGAGGCGGCCGCCGGCGAGCCCCTGGAGGTGCTGAAGGCAGACGGTGGCGCCGTCGCCAACGGCTGGCTGATGCAGTTCCAGGCCGACCTACTGGGTGCCCCGGTGGTGGTGCCGGAGATCGCCGAGACGACCGCGCTCGGCGCCGCCTACCTGGCCGGGATCGCGACCGGGCGCTGGACCCGCGAGCAGGTGGGGGAGATGTGGCGCGAGTCGACGCGGTACGAGCCGCGGATGGGAGCCGACGAGCGCGGCTCGCTGCTGGCCGACTGGCACCGCGCCCTGGAGCGCTCGCGTAACTGGGCGGCGCCTTCGGCGTAGCGTCTCCTGCATGGCTGAGATGAAGCCCCAGACCTATAAGGACCCGCGCCCGGCGGAGTACTTCGAGCAGTTCCACGCCGCCGCCCGCAAGGGGGTCGGCTGGACCTACACCTTCGTCCGCATCATCCTCACCCTGCCGACGCTGCTGATCTACCGGGTGCGGGCGACCGGGGTCGAGAACGTGCCGCGCGAGGGCGCGTTGGTCCTCGCCCCCAACCACTTCAGCCAGATGGACCACTTCTTCGCCGGCCTCTACCTGCGGCGGAAGATCCGCTTCATGGCGAAATCGCAGATGTTCGGCCCGCCCGTGCTCACCTACATCTACAAGCACGGCGGCGTCTTCCCGGTCCGCCGCGGGCAGCATGACGAGGAGGCCTTCGAGACCGTCTACCAGCTCCTCGCCCAGGAAGAAATGCTGTTGGTCTACGCCGAGGGTGGCCGCTCGCGCTCACAGGAGTTGGGCGAGCCGAAACCGGGGATCGGGCGGATCGCCCTGGAGTCGGGGGCGCCGATCGTCCCGGTCGCGATCCACGGCTCGGCCCGGGTGCGCGGCTGGAAGCGGCTCCACTTTCCCAAGGTCACCGTCGAGTTCGGCAAGCCGATGAGCTTCGCGGTCGAGCCGGCGCCCAGCCGCGAGCGCCAGCTCGAGGTGGCGGGCGAGGTCTTCGCCGAGGTGCGCGAGATGTACGAGGGGATCGCTACTCGTAGCGAGCGGCGAGCCGGGGGTAGAAGTCGGGATCGTGCCCCGGCGTGATCACGGCGTTCGGGAACTGGGAATGAAAGAGCCGCAGCTCCTGCAGTGAGCGGCGGAAGTTGTGGGCGTCGAAGGGCCGCGGCGGCAGCGGCGCATCACCGCTCAGCTGGGCCGTCACGTACATGGCATCGCCGCCGATCACGAAGTCGTCCTGTTTGAGCCGGCAGATCACCGACATGTGCCCGGCGCTGTGGCCGGGAGTGAAGGCGAGGTGGATCGAGCCGTCGCCGAAGAGGTCGAAGCAGCGGCCGAAGCTGGCGTAGGAGTCGATCCCGGCGCGGTCGAAGTCGATGGTGCGGTAGTCGAAGGCGTAGTCGAAGTGCTGGCGGCGGTAGCCGTTGAGGGTGGGGCGGGGGCCGGTCGCGGCGTCCTTCCACTCGGTCTCGCTGACGACGAAGGTCGACTTCGAGAACTCCGAGATCGCCGAGGTGTGGTCGCTGTGCATATGGGTCATCACGACGATCGGGATCTCGCCGGGGTCGAGGCCGCGCTTGCGCAGCTGCGCGGGGACGTCTTCGCCGGCCTCGAGCTGCGGCTTGCCGAAGCGCTCGCCGAGCCGGCCGAAGTTCTCGCGGCCGTCGGTGGCGATCGACGGGTGCAGGCCGGTGTCGACCAGAATCGCGCCGGCGCTGGGGTGGCGGATGAGGAAGGCGGGGATCGGGATCGTCCGCGCCGGCTTGCCGCTGAGCATGGCGCGCAGCAGCTTCAGGGTGAGCAAGCGGCCGCCCGGGCTCTCCATCATCGGCACCGGGAAATCGCAATGGCCGGCGATCAGCGGTTCGACGACGACGGTCGCCCCCGGCGTACCCCCGGCGAGCGGCTCGTGCAGGGGCTGTGCCTCCACCTGAACCTTCATCCCGGCTGAGATTACGCAGACGGCTCGCCTATAGGCTTGCTCGCCGATGGCTGAAAGCTCGCATTCGCAGGTGTTCCGGGACGGCTTGCTCGACGGCCAGGTCTGCGTCGTCTCCGGCGCCGGCAGCGGCCTCGGGCGTGAGGCGGCGCTGGAGCTGGTTCGACTCGGCGCCGTCGTCGTCGCCTGCGGGCGCCGCGAGGAGCCGCTGGTGGAGACCGCCGCGCTCGCCGCCGACATGCCCGGGAGCTTCGAGCACGAGATCCTCGACATCCGCGAGGAGGAGCCGGTCGGCCGCTTCTTCGACGCGCTGCTGGAGCGCCACGGGCGCCTCGACGTGCTCGTCAACAACGCCGGCGGGCAGTTCCTCAGCCCGGCCGAGGCGATCACCCCGAAAGGCTTCCGCACCGTTATGGACCTCAACGTCCAGGGGACCTGGCTGATGACCCATGCCGCCGCGACCAAGGCCTTCATCCCCCAGGGCGGCGGCAAGGTGCTTAGCGTCACCCTCTCTCCGCACAACGGGATGCCGGGGATGGTCCACTCCGGCGCCGCCCGGGCCGCGGTCGAGAACATGATGCGGACGCTGGCGATCGAGTGGTCGCGCTTCGGGATCAAGACCGTCGCCCTCGCCGCCGGCCAGTTCGCGACCGAGACGCTGCTGACCAAGTATCCGCAGGTCGTCGTCGACAACCTCGAGCGCTCGATCCCGATCGGCCGCGCCGGCAGGCCCGAGGAGATGGCCTGGCTGGTCGCCTACCTGGCCTCGCCCGCGGGCGACTTCTACTCCGGCACGACGATCACGATCGACGGCGCCCGCGATAACTGGGCCGGTCCCTGGCCTCCGGCGGCGATCGCCACCGACTCCGGCGACCCGGTCGCCGAGGAGCGCCGCCCGAAGTGAGGCGCCTCGCCCCCTTCCTGCTCCCCGCGGCGCTCTTGGCCGCGTGCGTGCTGCCGGTCAGCCCGGCGGCTGCCACCGACGGCTGCCCCGGCCAGTTCCTCGTCTTCCAGCCCGCGCCCGCCGGCCCGGTGCCGCTACAGGCCGGCTCATACGAAATCCGCGTGCTCAACCTCAGCTGCATCACCGCTTCGAACGCCTTCTCCAGCTTCATCGGCAGGGACGACCTGCCGGAATCGTGGACGGCGAACGTGCCGACCAAGACCTTCATCGGCAAGGGCGGCAGCTTCTCGGTCTCGCTGCCTCGGGCGAGTGGCCCGGGGTTGGGGGAGGCTCAGGGATGCCCGGCCTTCAGCGTCCTGCGGGACGACCGGATCGGATCCGTGACGCTGCCCAAGGGTCAGTACGCGGTGAGGCCGCGCGGCGAGGAGCCACTCGCCTGCCTGCCTGCGGCGCGACTGCTGGCGCGCGCTCTCGACGCCCCCGCCGCCGACCCACCGGCTCCGTGGAGCGCCGCCGACGCGCCCGGCTCGCGGCCGGGGGCGGTGCTGCGCGAACCCGCGGGCCGCTCGCTGCTGGTGCGCCGGGTCAGCGACGCCACCGCCGGCGGTGGGCGCACCGCGGTCGATCCGGGCTAGTCGGGGATCCCGGGAGGTCTAGCGGGGCTCGAGCACGACGAGCGGGATCTCGCGGCCTTTGCTGCGGATCGCGTAGTCCTCATAGCCGTGGTAGGCCTTGACGGCCATGGCCCAGAGGCGGTCTCGCTCCTCCGGCTTGGCGACCCGGGCGTGGACCGGCAGATGCTCGGACCCGACCTGGACCGTGGTGTCCGGATTCGCCTTGAGGTTGTGGAACCAGGCGGGGTTCTTCGGGAACCCTCCTTTGGAGGCGACGATGACGATGTCCTCGCCGTCTTTGACGTAGAGCAGCGGTGAGGTGCGCTTGACGCCGCTCTTGGCCCCGACGTGGTCGAGCAGGAGCATCTTGCCCGGGACGCCGGGGATCGTGTGGCCGAGGCGCCCACCCGTCCTCTGGTAGAGGAACGTGTGGGCGCCCATGAAGCGGCGCGTCAACGGCCAGACCTTGTCCCCGATGTCGAGGTAGCGAGGGGTCGGCCTGCTCTGCGCCGTGTTGCTCATCTCAGGTGTACATCCCGCCGAACATGCCGCCGGTGACGTTGAGCACCTGGCCGTGCACGTAGTTGGCCAACGGCGAGGCGAGGAAGAGGACCGGGCCGGAGGCCTCCTGGGGCGTGGCGGGGCGGCCGACCGGGATGATCGCCGAGGCCATCGCCCGCATCTGCTCGGGAATGCCGAGCTCGATCTTCTCGCCACCGGGAGCGGTCATCTCGCCGCCCTCCTCTTTGGCGGCGGTGAGGCGGGTGTCGACGAAGCCGAAGGCGACCGCGTTGACGTTGATCTTGAACTGGCCCCACTCCTTGGCGAGGGTTTTGGTGAGGCCGACGACACCCATCTTCGCGGCCGAGTAGTTGACCTGGCCGGCGTTGCCCATCGTCCCCGAGGTCGAGGAGATGTTGATCAGCTTGCGGAAGACCTCTTTGTCTTCGCCACGCTCGGCCTTGGCGGCCTCGCGCCAGTGCGGCGCCAGGGCGCGGGCGACGCGGAAGGGCACCACGGTGTGGATGTCGAGCATCGCCTGGAACTGCTCGTCGGTCATCTTGTGGGCGACGCCGTCCCAGGTGTAGCCGGCGTTGTTGACGCAGATGTCGACGGCGCCGAAGGCGTCGACCGCGGCGGCGACGAGATCGTCTCCGGCGCCGGTCTTGGTCAGGTCGCCGGCGAAGACCGCGGTCTCGCCGTTGATTTCACCAGCCGTCTGCTCGGCGACGTCGGCGTCGAGATCGTTGATCAGGACCTTCGCCCCCTCAGCCGCGAACAGCTCGGCGGTTGCCCGTCCGATACCCCGCGCGGAACCCGTGACGATCGCCGCTTTCCCATCGAGAAGTCCCATCGGTATTGCCTCTCCTTTAGTTCGTGAAGTCGGCGCCGGAGGCTACAGGGATCGCGGCAATACTGGTTGACTGGCCAGTTTTCGTGGAGGGGGGAGAACTCGAGGGGGACAGGACTTATCCCCGGATGGAGGTTGCATCCCTCGCATATGGCACGATGTATGGCGTGAAGCGGACGACCATCTATCTCACGGATGCCCAGAAGCAGGAGCTCGAGGTTCTCGCGCGGCGGACGACCCGGACCGAGTCGGACCTGATCCGCGAGGGGGTCGACCAGATGCTCGACACTCACCGGGCGCGCCGCCGCAAGCCCGGCGTTCTCTTTGCCCTCGCGGACCCTGTTCTCGACGATCCCGACCGGGTCGAGGAAGCGCTGGAAGGGTTCGGCGAGGATTGATCCTGGTCGATACCAGCGCCGTGTTGCAGCTCGCCAGCTCCACCGGGAGTCGGCACGCGGACGTGTTGCGCGTGGTCGAACAGCTCGACGGCCCGTTCCTGCTCTCGCCGTTCATCCTCGCCGAGCTCGACTACATGCTGATCGAGCGCCACGGGCAGGAGAAGCAGCTCGCCCTGCTTGCCCAGGTCGTCGACGGCGCCTACGAGCTCGCCGAGTTCGGGCGCGGCGACGTCGAAGCGGCGCGAGCGGTGATGGGCAGGTACGAGGACCTGCGTGTCGGCCTGGCCGACGCGTCGATCGTGGTTTTGGCCGAGCGGCATCAGACGGCCGACGTTCTCAGCTTCGATCACCGTCATTTTCGGGTCATGCGGGGCCCCGGAGGGCGCCCGTTCCGTCTGCTGCCCGACGACTTTCCCGCGTAGGCGCCCTGGCCTCTAGCTGAGCCGGACGCCGCCGTCTGCGGTGATCCGCCAGTGAGGATTGTGAGCGACCTCCCAGGGGTGGCCGTCGGGATCGACGAAGACGCCGCTGTAGCCGCCCCAGAAGGTCTCGGCCGGCTCGCGCCCGATCTTCGCGCCGGCCGCCCGCGCTTCCTCGATCGTCGTATCGACCTCCGCCGGCGAGTCGAAGTTGAGCGCCAAGGTCACACCGCCCCAGCCCGGCGAGTCCTCGACGCAACTGTCCTCGGCTAGCCGGCGGCGGTCCCAGAGCGCGAGAACCATGTCGCCGGTCTGGAAGAAGACGACGTCGGCGCCAGGCTCGGCGCCGGTCGTCCAGCCCAAGGCTTCGTAGAAGGCGCGAGCCCGCTCCAAGTCGGAGACGCCGAGGGTGAGGAGGCTGACTCGCTGCTTCACAGACCGATTGTTCCAGTATGAATGGCTGCGTGGGCGACCTCGGCAGCATCTTTCTCCTCTCCTTGCTGGCGATGTTCACGCCGACGCTGCTCGCCGCGGTGACGGTGATGATGCTGCTGCCGAACCCGAAGCGGCTGATGCTCGGCTACCTGCTCGGGGCGCTCCTGACCAGCATCACCGCCGGGTTGCTGATCGTCTTCTCGCTGCACGGGTCGGAGAGCGTCAGCACCGCCAAGCACACGCTCGGCCCGCTCGAGGACATCGTCGTCGGCCTCGTCGCGCTGCTTGTCGCCTTCGTCCTCGGCACCGGCCGCGACGGGCCGCTGCGACAGCGGCGCCAACGCAAACGCGAGGTCAAGGAGGCGGAGGGGACGAAGGAATCCTGGCCGGAGCGGATGCTCGGCCGGGGATCGCCCCGGGTCACTTTCGCGGTCGGCGTCGTCCTAACCCTCCCGGGGGTCTCCTACCTGACCGCGCTCGACCGGATGGCGAAGCTCGACGCGAGCTCGGCAGAGTTGGTGGCGCTGGTCGTCGGCTTCTGCCTGATCCAGCAGCTGTTGCTCGAGGTGCCCCTGCTCGGTTACGCCTTCGCGCCGGAGAGCACCCAGGACAGGGTTACCCGCTTCCGTGCCTGGCTCGGCCGCAACGGTCGCAAGGCGGGCGTGATCCTTGCCGCGGCGATCGGCACGCTGCTCGTCCTCCGCGGCGTGATCACGTTGTTGACCTAGCGGTTACTCCATCGAGCGCTCCTCGACCACCTCGAAGACGCCGTCGGTGCCCACCGATTCGACGAACTCGTCGGCCGTCGCGCGGCGCTGGTCGTAGTCGTTGTCGGCTTTGTTGGCGCGCATTTCCTCCAGGGTTCCGTCGAAGAATCCGAAGGTGATGACCTCGTTCTCGTCGGCGACGCCGCGGAGTGCGTAAAACCGCTTCCAGCCACGGGGCGGCTCCGCATCCTCGGCGGGGACGAAGGCCTGTTTGAAGTCCTCCATCGCGCCCGGTTTCAGCTTGCGTACGGTCAGTGCGCAGAGCATCTGGCTCTCCTCTCGTCTGGCTTTACCCGGCCGGGAGCCCGGCGCGGGGGCCGATGGTCCGATGTTAGACCCGCGCCCGCCCCCGATCCAGTCGAGTTCAGAGCTTGCCGATGCCGGCCAGGTACTCGTCCAGGGCCTTGCTCTTCTGCGTGTCCTCGTAGACCTCGTAGTCGCGCAGCAGGCCCCAGGAGATGTGGCCCCAGATGACGTAGCGGTTCTCGTAGACCCGCTCACCCGTGGGGGTGTCGAGGTGGTCGGTACCGCGAACGCAGATCGTCTGCTTCCAGGGGAACCCCTTGAGCACGACCTCGTCGGGGCTGATCTGAAGGCCGGCGTCGGCGAAGCGCCGCAGCCAGACCTCGAGCTTCTCCTTGCCTTGCAGCTCCGTCGCCCAGGAGCTGTCGCCGGGAAAGCGGAACCTGACGTCCTCGGCATCCATTTTCAGCGTCGGCGCGACGTTTCCGGCGCTCGCCTCCCTCATGTTGCGGGCGATCATCTTCTTGCCCAGCCACGACAGCATCGGTGCCTCCTCTGCTCGTTGGTCGGTCAGAACTTAGCGGGCGATCGCGGCCAGATCGGCGGGGCGCAGCAGCGCCCGCAGGGTCGAGCCGTCGACGATCGCCAGGCCGCCCTTGGGCATCTTCGCCCTGGCGCCGGTGAGGCGGGCGATCTCGGTGGAGAAGTCGGGCTCGTGGCCGACCAGGAGAACGCCGCCGCGCCCGACGGTCAGCGCGGGCGCGTCGAAGCTGCCTCCGCGTAGGTCGACCGCGACCTCCGGCTCGATCCCCAGCGGCTCGCAGGCGAGCCGCGCCGTCTCCGCCGCCCGCACCCTGGGGCTGGCCAGGCAGGCGTCGACCTCGGCCCCGAGGGCGGCCAGCGCTCGGCCCGCCGCACGCGCCTGTCGCTCGCCCTTCGGCGTCAACCGTCTCGCCGCGTCGTCCCCGTCGCCGTCCTCGGCGTCGCCGTGTCGGAGCAGATAGATCATCGTTCTGATCCTATGGGCGCAATTTCCATCTTTTTGGATAAGGATCTTTTAAAGATCGAGGTGCAGGCGCCTGGCGCTCTCTAGGATGCGCCGCTGTGTTTTCGGGTGCTCATAAAACTCACAGACTGCTCATCCTCGTCCTGACCGGCCTGGCGCTGCTGTCGCTCCCGAGCGTCGCCTCGTCGGGGAGCCGCATCGTCGTCTTCGGCGCCCCTTCCGGCTCCCACCTGAAGGTGACCAAGAGCGGCGGCGACATCGTCGTCGAAGGGGCGATGGCGTCGGCCGAGCCGCAGGGCTGCAGCTTCACCGAAGGCCGGCGGGTCGCCGTCTGCCCGATCGCCGGTGCCGGTGGGATCGAAGTCGAGATGGGAGACAGCAACGATTTCGTCGCGGTGCTCGACCCGATGCCTTTCACACTGACCACCCACCTCGGCGGCGGCGAAGACAAGTTCATCGGCAACGCCGAGAGGGACGTCTGTTTCCCGGAGGGGTCGCGGCGCAACCGCTGCGTCGGCAACGGCGGGGACGACGTCTGCATCACCGGCTCTCAGAACAGCGACTGCGTCGGCGGTCCCGGCAATGACTACTGCCGCCATAGCGGCGGCAGCGACGGCTGCTGGGGTGGCCCCGGCGACGACGTCTGTTACATGGGCCCCGGCCAGGACGGCTGCCACGGCGACGCCGGCAACGACCGCCTCTTCGGGGAACACGATCCTGATCAGCTCTACGGCGGTGAGGGGATTGACTACTGCGACGGCGGACCGGGGATGGGCTACTCGCGGACCTGCGAGGCCGGCCCGGGGCGCTGACCGTTCTCCTCTTCCAAATCCGCTTTCTCAGGCGGGGGAGAGATTCGCTTTGAGCGCGGCGATGGCCGGCTCGTCGAGCCCGTAGGTGGAGACGATCGTCCTCTCGGGGGTGACGATGACCAAGCTGTGTTCGTTCGGCTGCACCCCGATCTGGTGGTCTGACTTGAACCACGGCTCCCCGGCGGGAGGCTGGATCTCGGCGTCGATCAAGAAGGTGCGGCGATCCTCGCCAGGGTGGCGCTCAAGGTAGTAGCGAAGCTGTTGGGTGAAGCTCAGCCAACCCTCGTTGATCTCGTCGTAGATGCCGTTCCAGTCGGCCTCTCCGGAGGGGGTGGGGCGGGTGACGCGAACGAGCGTTGCCCCGTCTCGCGGTTCGAGCTGGAAGCGTCCCGCGCCCGTGTCGAGGCTGAGATCCTCGTCTGAGGCGGTCACCTCGTCGATGTATATGGCGGTGATCTCGGCCTCGAGATCGTCGTAGTCCCATCCGTGCCAGCGACGGATCTCACTGGGCTCGCGCAGGGCACGCCAAGTCGCCTCGATTGGCGCGGCGATGGCTACTTCGACGATGACGGGATCGCTCACGGGCTATTTCTCCTCTTCGCGGGACTGATGCCGGTACAGCGTTGCACCTAACCGGTGGTCGATCAGGTCGCCTGTATCGCCGTGGATCTGAAGGGCCGGCCCGCTCTCGCGGTGCCGGCCCCTTCGTTCATCGGGACTTCTCAGGATCTCGATCTAGAGATTGTTCGGGCCGATCCATTTGGTGGCCCACGTCCAGTTGCTCATCCCACCGCTTGGGTTGAGGTAGTAGATGTACTGGTAGTTGTTTGGGGGTTCGAGGAACGAGGTCGGGCTCGTGCCTGACTGGACGACGCCGCCGAACGTGGTCGGCCCGGTCCATTTCCCTTCCGAGTAGGTCCAGTTCGAAATTTCCCCGGAGCCATTGGCGAAGTAGACGAACCGATAGGAACCGGCGAGCGTCGCGGTCGGACTCGTGTTCGCTGTCACGCTGCCGCCGATGTTGTGGGGTCCGCTCCAACTCCCCGTATAGGTCCAGTCAGCGATTTCGCCGGATGAGTTCACGTAGTAGACGGACTGGTTGGCGGTCGCGGGATCGAGAACCGCCCAAGGGCTGGTGTTCGAGGCGACTTTGCCCCCGAACGTCGTCGGCCCCGCCCATTTCCCGCCGGAGAAGGTCCAGTTGGTGATTTCCCCGGAGGAGTTGGCGTAGTAGACGTACTGGGTGCCGCCGGTGCGGGTCACCGTCGGGCTCGAGTTCGCTGTCACTTTGCCGCCGACCGTGTTCGGCCCGCTCCAGGCTCCGGTCCAGCTCCAGCTGGCCAGTTCCCCGGAGCCGTTTATGTAATAGACGTACTGATAGTTGTTCGACGGGTCGACGACCGCCGCGGGGCTGCTTTTGGCGGCGACCACGCCACCGAACGTCGTCGGCCCGATCCATTTCCCGCCGGAGTAGGTCCAGTTGGCGATCTGCCCGGAGCTGTTCACGTAGTAGATGAACTGACTGGAGCCGATCACCGTCACCGTTGGGCTGGTGTTTTCTGTGACGCTGCCTCCGATCACGCCTTTGACCCAGCCGAGGCCGGGCGAGGAGTAGTAGAACGCGATTTCCTGTTTCGCGTTCACGTAGTAGACGGTCTGGTTGCCCGACGAATCGCGGATGACGGCGGGGGTCTGTCCCGCGGATGCCGCCGGCGCGGCGCTCAGCAGCGCGAGGACGGCGAGCAGTGGCAGGAGCAGCACCCGTTTGGGGTTGCCGATCGTTGAGGTCATTTCTCCTCCTTCGACCGCCACGCCCTCTGCCCTAGGCGGTGGTTGAAAATATTTAATTAAAGGAGAAAACTAACAACGCTTAGAAACTGCGATGGACGGGAGACGTGCCAGGGGGCTCGCTCTACAGCCCCATCGTCTTGCCGAGGATCTCCTTCATCACCTCGTCGGTGCCGCCGCCGATCGGGCCGAGGCGGGCGTCGCGGACGGCGCGCTCGATGCCGTACTCGCGCATGTAGCCGTAGCCGCCGTGGATCTGTAGGGACTGGTCGGCCACCTCCAGGAGGGAGCGCTGGGTGACGAGCTTGGCCATGCTGACCTCGCGGATGCAGTCCTGGCCGGTGTGGAAGAGGCGCAGGGCGTTGTAGGTGAGGGCGCGGGAGGTCTCGGCCTTCAGCGCCATCTCGGCGACCTGGTGGCGGATCGCCTGGAACTTGCCGATCGGGCGGCCGAAGGCTTCGCGCTCGAGCGCATAGGTAACGGTGGTTTCGATCAGGCGCTGCATGCCGCCGATCGCGCCGATCGCCATCAGCAGCCGCTCCCAGGCGAAGTTGGCCATGATCAGCTTGAAGCCGCCGTTCTCCTCGCCGAGCAGGTTCTCCGCGGGCACCTCGATATCGGTGAAGGCGAGCTCGCCGGTGTCGGAGGAGTGCCAGCCCATCTTCTCCAGCTTCGCCGCCACCTCGTAGCCGGGCATCTCGCGCTCGAGCACGAGGAAGGAGATGCCGCCGTGGCCGCCCTCCTCGCTCGTCTTGCAGGCGCAGACGAGGAAGTCGGCGCGGACGCCGTTGGTGATGAAGGTCTTGGCGCCGTTGACGACATAGGTGTCGCCGACCCGCACCGCGGTGGTCGTTATTCCTGCGACGTCAGACCCGGCGCCGAGCTCGGTGATCCCGAGGGCGCCGATCTTCTCGCCGGCGACCCCCGGCACCAGCCAGCGCTGCTTCTGCTCCTGGGTGCCGAAGTTGAAGATCGCCGGAAGCGCGATCGAGGCGTGGGCGTTGAGCCCGGCG
>Ga0190264_10000034_pt1 | contig 19565 bp, 19 predicted proteins | sample Popmic112T_FD_136651 | JGI IMG/M metagenome (GOLD analysis project Ga0190264, IMG submission 136651) | Populus adjacent soil microbial communities from riparian zone of Indian Creek, Utah, USA - 112 T | ecosystem: Environmental > Terrestrial > Soil > Riparian zone | place: USA: Utah | collected... | reverse complement strand
GTCTTCTCCGGCGCCAGCCAGAAGGCGTCCAACGGGCTCGTCGCGCAGTCGGTGGCGGCCGACCCCAACGCGATCGGGTACGTCTCGCTGTCCTTCGCCGACGGCCTCCACACGATCCCCTACAAGGGCGTCGCCTGCACCGAGCGCAACGCCAAGTCCGGCCAGTACGGCGGCCAGCGCAACCTCTACATGGTGACCCGCGGCCCGGCCACGGGCGCGGCTAAGGCCTGGCTCAAGTGGATCACCAAGAGCTCGGCTGCCGCCGCGGTGATCAACACCGAGTGGGTGTCCCTGCAGTAGTGGCGCTACGCGGCCCTCAGACCGCGCAGCAACGGGACCGCACCGACCAGCGCGCCGAGTTTGCCCTCGGCGCGCTGGCCGCCGCGGTCCTCTTGCTGATCGCCTTCATGATCGTCTTCGTCTTCGCGAAGGCGTGGCCGTCCTTTGCCCACAACGGGCTGGCCTGGTTCGGCGCGGGGGGGAACCTCGACGAGCAGCTGACCGCGATCTTCAACTCGCCGTCGGACCCGAGCGAAGCCGTCTACACCCTGCATGCCTGGCCGCTGATCTACGCGACGGCCTTGATCACCGGCATCTCCGTCCTGCTGGGGACGATGCTGTCCCTGCTGGCGGCGATGTTCATCGTCGAATTCGCGCCGGGCTGGATGCGCGCCACCCTGCAGCCGGTGGTGCGGCTGCTGGCGGCCGTGCCCTCGGTGATCTACGGCTTGATCGGGATCCTCGTCATCGTCCCCTTCTTCGGCAACCACGTGATCAGCGGGGCCCAGAAGGAATCGGTCCAGTACGTGATCCAGCTCGACGGCTCCAGCATCCTCGTCGGCGTCCTCGTGCTGACGATCATGATCACCCCGATCATGATCGCGATCACCGTCGACGCCCTGCGCTCGGTGCCCGCGACCTGGACCGAGGGGGCGGCGGCGCTGGGGGTCAACCGCTGGCGGGCGTTGCGCACGGTCGGCTTGCGGGCGGCGCGGCCGGCGATCGTCGCCGCGGCGATCCTGGCCACGGCGCGGGCCCTCGGCGAGGCGATCATGCTCTCGATGGTCACCGGCTCGGTCGCCTTCGCCCCCAACCCGCTCGACGGCATCACCTTCTTCTTCGAGCCCTCCCGGACCCTGGCGGCACAGATCATCGAGGGCGCCGAGGGGCTCTCGGTAAAGCCGTTCGGAGAGACGATGTACGCCTTCGCGGCGCTGCTGCTCCTCTCCAGCGCCTTCCTCTCCTTCGGCGGCTGGATGGCGCGGCGCTCGATGCGCAAATACACCCTCTCGCCACGATGAGCGCGCACGCCCAAAGCCGTGGTCCCGTCGGGCTGATCGGACGCATCCGCGGCGCCGGCGGCGACTCCTGGAGCCTCGGCGACAAAATCGGCCTCGCCTCGGCCTGGGCGGCGGGGATCCTGCTCTGCGTGATCGCCGCCGCGATCGTCATCTACATGCTCTACCGCGGCTTTCAGTACCTGAGCCTGGACCTGATCTTCAGCCACCCCGAAGCTGGCCTCGACCAGAGTAAGAGCGGCGGCTTCTTCGATCCGCTGCAGGGGACCCTGGCGTTGACCGTGATCGCCACCGCGATCGCCGCCCCGGTCGGGGTCGGGATCGCGGTCTGGCTGACTGAGTACGGCCGTCCCTCCTGGCTGGCGCGGGCGGTCGAATCGGGAGTCGAGATCGTCGCCGGCACGCCCAGCATCGTGCTGGCGATCTTCGGCCTGCTCGTCTTCCAGCAGGGCTTCCTCAGCTTCCTCTCCTACGAGGCGACGCCGGGGGTCGCCTTCGGCCGCTCCTTCGTCGTCGCCGGGATCATCATGTCGCTGATCGCCCTGCCCCTCGTGGTCGGCGCCAGCCGCGAGGCCCTGCTCTCGGTTCCCCGCCATGTCCGCGAGGCTTCCTACGCGCTCGGCAAGGACCGGATCTCGACCATCCGCCGGGTGCTGCTGCCCGCCTCGCGGCGCGGCATCGGCACCGGGGTCGCGCTGGGGATGGGCCGGATCGTCGGCGACACGGCGATCGTCGTCGTCCTGCTCGGCGCCACCCTGCGCAACGAGCCCCAGGGTGGGATCCCCGGCCTCAGCTTCCTTCAGGGCACCGGTAGCACGCTCACCACCTACGTCTACAACAACTCCCCGGTCGGCGAGGGCGGCTCGCCGGAGAAGGCCTACGCGGCCGCCTTCGTGCTGCTGCTGATCGTGATCGGGCTCAACTTCGTCGTCGACCTGATCACCCGCGGTAGGGGGCCCTCGTGGACTCGCTGAGCGAAGAACGGGGGATGGACGCCTCGCGCACGCTGCTGGCCGGGGCGGGCCGGCTGCCGCCACCGGTGCGCAGGATCGCCCCGGCCGGGGCGCCGACGATCGTCGAGCCACCGCCCGGTGGCAACGGCCACCTGCCCGCCGGGTCGCTGACACCGGAGCTGAAGCGCCTGCCGCGTCCCGACTCCCCGGCGATCGAGCGCATGCGGACCGAGGCGCTGAGCATCGCCTACGGCGAGAAGCTCGCCGTCAACGGCGTCTCGCTCGAGGTCCGCCAGGGTGAGGTGCTGGCCCTGATCGGTCCCTCCGGCTGCGGCAAGACGACCCTCTTGAGATCGCTGAACCGGCTCGTCGACCTGACCCCGACGGCGGTCCGCGGCGGCCGCATCCTGCTCGACGGCGAGGACGTCGACGGCTTTGACGTCACCCATCTGCGGCGCCGGGTCGGGATGCTCTTCCAGCAGCCGAACCCGTTCCCGATGAGCATCTTCGACAACGTCGCCTACGGGCTGCGCGAGCGCGGCTCGAGGAAGCCCTCGCGACGGCTGTTGGAGCCGGCGGTGACCGAGGCGCTGCACCGCGCGGGCCTCTTCGAGGAGGTCAAGGACAACCTCGAGCACCCGGCCCTCGCTCTCTCCGGCGGCCAGCAGCAGCGGCTCTGCATCGCCCGCTCGCTGGCGGTGCGGCCGGAGGTGCTGCTGCTCGACGAGCCCTGCTCGGCGCTCGACCCGATCTCCACCGCGACGATCGAGGAGACGATCGTGGCCCTGCGCAGCGAGGTGGCGATCGTGATCGTCACCCACAACCTGCAGCAGGCCCAGCGGGTCGCCGATCACGTCGCCTTCATGTACCTGGGCGACCTGATCGAGTACGGCGAGGTCGAGCAGGTCTTCTCGGCGCCGCTCGCCGAGCGCACCCGCGAGTACGTCGGCGGAGGCTTCGGATGAGCGCCCACCCGATCCTCGCCGCCGGCCTGGCGCTGCTGGCGCTGGCGAGCCTTAGCGCCTGCCAGTCGACCCAGAGCCGCAGCGCCGAACTGGAAGAGGAGAACTCCTCGGTGCTGCTCGAGAACGAAGGCGTCACGGTCGACAAGGTGGATCCGGACATCAAGGTCCGCTCGATCACCGTGCTCTCCGAAGCCGAAGGTCACGCGGTGATCGTCGAGCTGCACAACGACTCCGACCAGGATCTGGTCGACGTGCCGATCGCGGTCGACGTGCGCGACGCCAAGGGACGCAGCGTCTACAGGAACGACGCCCCGGGCCTGGAGCAGGCGCTGGTCGCGGTGCCGTTCATCCCCGCCGGCGGGGATGCCACCTGGGTCAACGACCAGGTGCTCGCGGTCGGCAAGCCGGTTTCGGCCGAGGTCAAGGTAGGGGTCGGCGGTACCCCGTTCAGCGGTGAGCAGCCCGAGATCGAGGTCAGCGAGCCGAAGCTCGAAGGCGACCCGAACTCGGGCATCGTCGCCGACGGCGACGTCGTCAACAGGACCGGCGAGGACCAGAACCGCTTTCTCATCTACGCGGTCGCCCGCCAGGGCGGCAGGGTCGTGGCCGCCGGCCGCGCCGCGATCGAGCACCTCAAGCCGGAGGCCAAGCCGGTTCCGTACAACGTCTACTTCATCGGCGACCCCCGCGGCGCCGAGCTCACCCTTTACGAGTACCCGACCCTGAGGGAGGGGGTGAAATGACCGCGCTTGGAGGCGAAGCCCAGATACGGGTCCCGGCCCAGGCCGGCGAGCCCTGTGAGCAGTGCGGCTCGCCGCTGGCGGCAGATCAGCGCTACTGCCTCAACTGCGGCAGGCGTCGCGGCGCCCCGCGGGTGGACTACCGGGAGCGGATGGCCGCCGCCGGTGCCGCAGCGGCTGATCGCGAGGCGCCGGCGACGCCCTCGGTGAACGGCGCGCAGCCGCAACCGGCCGAGCAGGGCCGGCGCGATTACGCGCCGTTGGCCGCCGTCGGCGGGATCGCCGTGCTCGGCCTGATGCTCCTGGTCGGGGTCCTGATCGGCAGGGGCGATGGCGGCACGACCACGACGCCGGCGCCGGTCGTCGTCCAGGGCGCCGGCACGGCGCAGCCGAGCGCAAGCGACACGGGTGGCGACGGCGGGGCAGGCGGTGGTGGCGGCGCCGGTCTGGGCGCGTCCGCCGGCGGCAAGGCGAAGTCCCAGAACGCCAAGGACGGCGGTGAAAAGGCCGCCGACGATGAAGTGGTCACCGCCGGCGAGGACGATCTCGCCGGACTCGAAAGCGAAACCGGCGAAGAGGCGGCCAAAAACGCCTTGAAACTGCCCGACAAAATCGCCACCCCGGGAGCGCCGCCGCCGATCGACAAATCGAAGGCCCCGGGTGGCGGCGAAGGAGGGGCGGTGACGATCAAGTGAAAGTGAGCTCCGACCTCGAACGCCGCCGCGACCGTCTCACCCAGCAGCTCGTCGATCTGCAGTGGGACCTCGGCGGGATCGCGTACGAGATGGCGATCCGCGATCACTTCCGGCTCGACGTCGTCAACGCCAAAGCGGCGGAGCTGCAGCAGGTCGACGCCGAGCTGGCCGAGGTCGAGCGGATGCTGCGGCTCGGGCAGGCGGCGGCCGCCGGCGCCTGCGGGACCTGCGGTGCGCTCTATGCCCAGGGTGCCGTCTTCTGCTGGCAGTGCGGCAAGGACCTGATGCCACGCGGCGCTACGGGAGCGACGACGACGCCGTGACCCGGCGCCTGCTCGACCTGATCGCTCCGGTGCGCCCGGTCCGCGGCGACAGGGGCTACCGGCGGGTCCTGCGCTGGGCGGCGCTGCCGGTCACCAACCGTCGCTGGGCGGCACCGCTCTGCGCGCTGGCACTCGGCTTCGGCCTCTTCGCCGGGGTCGCGATCGGGCCTGGCACGACGGGCTCCCTGGCCACCGGCGCCGCGCCGGTGATCGAAATCCCGAGCCTGCTCGCGGGGGACGAATCCGCGGGCGAAGGTGAATCTGAAGGCGAAGCGCCAGCGCAAGCGGGCGGCCTCGCCGAAGCGGGCGGCGGCGGTGACGAAGCGAGTTTCCCGAGTGAATCAAGCTCCGGCTCGATCTCCAGCTTCCCCGAAGTCGAAACGCCGGAATCCTCGGAGGCCGAATCGGCACCCCCGGCCAAGAACCCCCCGCCCACGAATGAAGAAGAACCGGTCGAAGAAAAGGAAGAAGCGCAGATCCTCGCCGGCGTCGTCGTTCACGCCAACCCCGCCGCGGGCAGCTACACGGTCGTCGAAGCGGGCGGCCTGCTCAGCGCCGTCCATGCCGCCAAGCTCCCAACCCCCGGCGCCAAGGTCAGCGTCACGGTCCGCACCCTCGCCAACGGCACCTTCGCTGAGGTGGGACCGCGCAAGCAGAAGGGCAAGACGACGCGGGCCGATTTCGCGGGAATCGTCACCTTCGTCGACGGCGACCCCGCCCGCCCGGCCTACACCGTCTCCAAACGGGGCGTCTCGGTGCTTGTCCGCATCCCGCCCGACCCGACCGGGGCCGCCGCGGTGCTGCCGCAGCTGGGCGCCTACGCCAGGGTCGCGGTCACGATCGAAAAGGCGACGCCGGCAAGCGCCGTGCCGCCGCCGGTTGCCGCGCCGCCCGCTCCCGTGGTCCCGGCGCCGACCTGTGTGCCCGACCCGACGCTGCCGGTTCCGCCGGCCCCGGTCGCGGTCCTCTGGCAGTCCCAGCTCGACGCCGACGGCGCCCCGTTCGCCTCCAGCGACTTCGAGGGGGTGGTGATGGCGGTCTGCCCCGCCGAGGGCAAGCTGCTGCTCTCCGCGGACGACCTGCGCCAGAGCGGCAAGGACATTCTCTTCACCGTGCCGAGCTCGATCGACGCCGGCAAGCTGAAGCCGGGCGACTCGGTCGCCGCGACCGCCGCGATCGAAGCCGGCGGGGCGCTGACCCTGACCGGGCTGGCCGGCGACGAGCAGACCAAAGGCGCCGACGACGCCGCCTCCGCCCAGGGCGAGCTGGTCTCCCATCAGCCGCGATGAGCCTTTTCGTTTTCTTCACAACTTCGCCACGCCCAGGCGACAGCATGGCTCCCGCAGCATGAGCTCACCCAACCCACCCTCCACGCCCGGTCGCGACCCCTACCCGCGCCTGCTCTCCAGCGCGGCGCTGCTGATCGCCCTGGTCGCGCTCGTCTTCTCGATGGGGGGGCCGGCGGCCGCGAAGAAAGGCGGCTCCGGTGGCAAGGTTGTCTACCTCGGCAAGAACGGCAAGATCCCGGCCAAGTACCTGCCGGTCGTCAAATCGGCCAAGAACGCAAAGCTGCTCGGCGGCGCCAACCGCAACAAGCTCTCGGTCAACTGTCCGATCGCGAACGCGATCGACCTCGGCACCTGGTGCCTGGAAAGCGGCCTCTACCCGATCCCGCCCAAGGACACGGGCAAGAACGACTACCTCTACGCGACCCAGGCCTGCGTCAAAGCCGGCGGCTGGCTGCCCAGCGCCGCGCAGCTGATCGGCGCCGCCCCACGGGCCAAGCTGCAGAGCACGATCGACGACTCCATCCTCACCTCCGGCGCGGAAGAGTTCCCCGACGCCAAAAACGGGATCAAGGACAAGCGCGAGATGACCGCCGATCTGACCACGACCGCCTCGGGCTCGCGCTCGGCCGGCTCGCAGGGCGTCAGCGTCGGCTCCAAAGGCAACGGCAACCTCGGCGAGCCCGACCCGGTGCCGATGCCCGCCGACCCGCTGCCGGAAACGCTCAACTACGTCACCGTCTACGACAACCACAACATCGGTGGCTTCGCCGGCGGCGCCCCGGTCGGCAAGGCGGAGAACTTCCGCTGCGCCTACGCCAAAGGCTCCCAAGGCGCCAAGTTCGGCGACTGACGCCCTGAGGGGCGCCATGGCTGTGTCCTCGGTCGCCCAAATAGCGCTGCTATTCGGGCTTCCTGCGTCCTTGCCCTGACACTCCTCAGGGCGTCAGCAATAGAGCCAGCTGTCGCGACTGCGCCAGCAAGACGCCGTCGGGCGACCACAGCTCGCCGTCTTCCTCGAAGAACCCGTGGCGGGCGACCTTCGACCTGAACGCGATCAGGTAGGCGTCCTCAGGGCCGGCGGCCGGGGGCGGCAGCGGCGAGCGGAAGTGGACGGTGTAGTCGATCGTCGGCGCCGGCCGTGGGCTCTCGACCCTGACGAAGGGGGCCGGGAACCAGGTGTCGAGCAGGGTGGCGGCCAGCGGCGCGTCGAGCAGGTGCGGCTCGCGGGTGCGGATCCAGGCCCCGTTGCGGGCCGGCCCGCCGGAGAAAGCCCGCTCGCCGAGGGCGGGGCGGAGGCGGTAGTTCTGCAGCATGTTCGGCCGGCCTTCGTTGGTCGGGTCGAGCGTGTGCAGCTCGCCCGGTTCGCCCGCGTCGGGCATCTCGGCCTCGCTGAAGCCGTCCTCGCTCCAGTTCTCCGAGAGCACGGCCAGCGCGGTGGCCCGGGTCTCGCCCGCCTGGGTCATCCGGGCCGAGAGGAAGCTGGTGCGACCGCCCTCGCGCTCGACCGTCACCGTGACCTCGACCGGGCCCGCTGCCGGGGCCTTGAGGAAATGCACGGTCAGCGAGCGCGGCGCCCGCTCGGCGCTCGCGCTCGCCTGGATCGCCCGCAGGATCACCGCCGCGACGTAGCCGCCGTTAGGCCCTTTGCCGACCCACCAGCGTTCGCTCATCGCGGCCCCGAAGCAGCCGCCGCCGCGATCCTCGATCGCGGTGTCGGCGTCGAACCCGGGGAGGGAGACCGTGCTCGCCTTCTCGCTCATGCGCGCTCCGGCTCCGCCCTCGAGGGTGCCGGCGGCACGCTCTCGCTGATCCCGAAGCGCTCGTGCAGGCGTCGCAGCGGCGCCGGCGCCCACCAGTTCCATTTCCCGAGCAGCTCCATCAGCGAGGGGACCAAGAGGGCGCGGACGATACTGGCGTCGATCAGCACCGCCAGCGCCGTGCCGACCCCGTTCTCCTTGATGAAGATGATCTGGGAGGTGGCGAAGGCCCCCATCGCGACCGCGAACAGCAGCGCCGCGGCGGTGACGATCCGCCCGGTCCGCTCCAGCCCGATCGCCACGCACTCCGAGTCCGAGGCGCCGGCGTCGCGCGCCTCCTTGATCCGCGAGAGCAGGAAGACCGCGTAGTCGGTGGAGAGGCCGAAGGCGACCGCGAAGAGCAGGATCGGCATCGTCTGCTCGATCGCCCCCGGGCTGGAGTAGTCGAGGACCCCTTCCAGGCGGCCGTCCTGGAAGATCAACACCAGCAGGCCGAAGACGGCGCTGAGGTTGAGGAAGTTCATGATCAGCGACTTGATCGGCAGGATCACCGAGCCGGTCATCAGGAAGAGGATGACCAGGGTCGCGACGATCACGATCGTCAGCGCGATCGGCAGGTGCTCGGTGAGGCTGCTCTGGAAGTCGATGAAGTCGGCGCTGGCGCCGCCCACCAGCACCGCCGTGCCCGGCGGGGGCCGCAGATCGCGGATCTCCTTCACGGTCTCGTGGCTGGCATCGGAGACGAAGGGGTTGGCGGAGATGGCCTGGATCGCGGTGACGCCGTCGCGCAGGCGCTGGGGCGGCATCACTTCGGCGACGCCGGGGATGCGCTTGACCCGGGCGGCCACCACCGTCGCCGCCCGCGGACCACCGCCCTCGACGGCGACCCAGATCGGCGTCTCACGGTAGGGCGGGAACTCGGTGCTGACGGTGTCGTAGGCCTGGCGGGCGCTGGCCGACTCGGGCAGCACGGTCGGGTCGACGGTGTTGAACTTAATCCCGAGGAAGGGGAGGCCCATGACGATCAGCAGCAGGGCGCTGAAGGTGGCGATCGGCAGCGGCCGCCGCATCACGAAGCGCGAGAGCCGGTACCAGAAGCCGCTCTCGTCGGGCCGGGCATCGGCCTCGGCGCGGCGCTGCAGGAACTTCGGCGCCCCGGCGTTGACCCGGTGCCCCAGCAGCGTCAGCACCGCCGGCAGGACGGTCAGCGAGATCAGCGCCGCGAACAGCGCCACCAGGGCGCCGCCGAGGCCCATCGAGTAGAGGAAGCGCTGCGGGAAGACGAGCAGCGAGGCGAGCGCCGCCGCCACCGTCAGCGAGGAGAAGAAGACGGTCCGGCCCGAGGTGGCGAGGACCCGGCGCATCGCCGGCAGGCCCGGCCCGCTCTTGGCGATCTCCTCGCGGTAGCGGGAGACGATGAAGAGGCTGTAGTCGATCGCCAGGCCCAGCCCCAGCGCCGTGGTCAGGTTGAGGGCGAAGATCGAGATCGAGCCGAATTCGCTGGCCAGGCGCAGGATCAGGAAGGTGCCGACGATCGCCAGGCCGCCGATCATCAGCGGCAGCACCGCGGCGACGAGGCTGCGGAAGAACAGCAGCGAGAGCAGGAAGAGCAGCGGGAAGGCGAGCAGCTCGGCCATTTTCAGGTCCTCCTCGACCTGCTTGTTGACCTGCTCCTGGGCGACCGCGGCGCCGCCGACGACGACGCCGGGGCGAGCGGAGAGCTCGTCGGCGATCGCGGCGCCTGCCTCCTGCCACTCCTTGTCCCCGGTCGGCTTCAGGGCGATGGCGAAATACGTGGAGTTGCCGTCGCGGGAGACGAAGACGCGGGAGCCGGTGTCGTAGTAGCCGGTCACCGACTGGACGTCGGCGCGGCGGGCGACGCTGCGCTCGAGCCGCTCGACCCGGGCCCGGGTCGAGGCTTTCGCGACCGGGGCGTTTTCGACCACGGCGATCACCGCCGGCACCCGCAGCCCGGCATCCAACAGCTGCTCTCGGGCTTCGACCGTCTCGGTCTCCGGGTCGTCGGCCCCATAGGGATCGAGCCGGTCCGCGACCGAGCCCCCGAAGGCCCCGGCGAGGAGGAAGAAGAGGATCGCGAAGATCCCGATCCGGCGGGCGTTGCCGTCGGCGAAGCGAGCGAGAGAGTCGAACATCGTGTTACTCCTTTTTCTCGGGAGCGGAGTCGAGGATCTGGGCCTCCATCCGCTCGCACCAGTCGGCAAACCACTCGGTGAACTCGATGCCGCCCCGCAGCACCATCAGCGGGAACGGGTCCGGCTTCGCCGCCGCCATCGGCTCCATGGCGACCAGCTGCTCGTGGACGGAGCGGCGGTAGTCCCGCATCGCCCGCAGGATCTCGAGCGCCTCCTCGCGCGGCAGGGCATCGGCGAAGAACAGCTTCAGCAATCCCTCCTCGCGCATCTCGAAAGTGCCCGGCGGCCGGCGCAGCCACGCCTGCAGCTCCTTCTCGCCGTCGGCGGTGATCTCGTAGACGGTCCGTTTGCGACCACCGGTGGGGGAGTCGACGCCCTGAACCAGGCCTGCCTCGGAGAGGCGTTTCAGCTCGGGGTAGATCTGCCCGTAGCTGATCGCCCAGAAGAAGCGCGTGGTCTCGTCGACCACGGCCTTGATCTCATAGCCGGACTTCGGCGCCCCCCGGATCATCCCGAGGATCACGTAGGCGGTCGAGCTGAGCTGCTCCATCCACACCTATATATCGCTCCGATATATCTATAAGTGTGATCTGCATCACTTATATGGTCGTCACTCAGCGGGTGTTTTCCCAATCCCACAGGAAGGAGCTCGAGAATGGCGCTTGACCAGAGCAAGATCGGCCGGGTCGTGGCGGAGCAGATGGAGGCGATCGAAGGCGACTACGGCGACGACTGCGAAATCGGCGACGTCTGCACGATCGTCGAGGTGGTCGGGCCGCACGGCTCCCACGTCCGCGTCCGCAGCAGCGACATGCGCCCCCACAGCGGCCTCGGCCTGGTGCGGATGGCCGAACAGGCGATGCTCGGCAACCTCGGGGGCGGCTCTTAGGAAGGGGGCGCGCCCGGGAGGCGTCCGACGGCACGACTTAGGTTCCTCGCCCCCGGCGGCGACCCAAAGGAACCCATGTCTCGGAAGTTCGCATTGCTCGTAGCTGCCACGTTGACGCTGGCGGCCTACCTCCCCGCGACCGCGCTTGCCGCCTTCAGCTTCGGGCCCGCGCAGACGCGGCCGGCCGGGTTGAACCAGCAGCAGGTCTACGCGATCGCGACTGCCGACGTCGACGGGGACGGGCGCTTGGACGCGGTCGTCGACGGCTTCAATCCCAGCGTCATCGGCGGCGACTCGATGATCGGGGTCATGCTCGGCCGCGCCAACGGATCGCTGGGGCCGGCGACGAACTACGCGATGCCCGGGTTCGGCCCGTTGAGCGGGATCGCGACCGGCGACTTCAACGGCGACGGCAGCCCCGACGCCGTGGTGGGAAGCCCCTTCGAAGCGGGGATCGCGATCAGCCTCAACGACGGCGAAGGGGCATTCGGGCCGCCGACCGTCCTCGCCTCGGAGTTCAGCTACGAAAGCTTCGTGGTCCGCGACTTCGACGGCGACGACCACCTCGACGTAGCCGCCACCGGCGGCGGCGCCTACGCGGTCTTCCTCGGCAACGGCGACGGCAGCTTCGCGCCCGGCATGACCGAACCGATCGACGAATGGGCGCTCAGCCTCGCCGGCGGCGACTTCGACGCCGACGGGGTCGTCGACCTCGCCCTCGGCAACGTCGACGGCAGCACCGTGCGGATCCTGCTCGGCGACGGCGACGGGACCTTCACCGCAACCACCCCGGTCGATCTCGGTCCGCTCAGTCCCGAATCCTGCGGCTGCGTCGAATCGTGGGGGATCGCCGCCGGCGACCTCGACGGCGACGGCCGCGACGACATCGTCGTCAGCGACCGCTTCGAAAACCGCCTCTTCTCGGTCCTCTCCAATCCCGACGGAACGTTCACCCCGCGGGGCCCGTTCGTGACCGGCAACGAAGGCAACCCGATCGCCGTCGCGCTCGCCGACCTCGACGCCGACGGCAAGCTCGACGCGGTCACCGCCGACTACCTCGAAAACACCGGTACCGTGCTCAGCGGCCACGGCGACGGCACCTTCACCGCGGCGCTGGAAGTCGATGCCGGTCCCTCTCCCTACGCCAACGCCGTCGCCGACATCGACGGTGACGGCAAGCCGGACCTGCTGTTCGCCGACCAGGACGGGAACTTCGACGGCGGCAAGGTGACGATCCTCCGCAACGACGGCCGGCCGGCGGCGCTGACGGGACCGGCCGCGGGCCTCGACTTCGGCGACCAGGCCCGGCAGACGGTCAGCCCACCGCGGGTGGTGACGGTGACCAACGAGGGCGACGCGCTGCTGCATGTGAGCGGGGCGACGCTGGCCGGCGCCGACCCGGATGACTTCCTCGCCGCGACCGGGGATTGCACGGCCGCCCCGATCAGGTCGGGGCGGAGCTGCACGATCGCGGTCCGCTTCGTCCCCACCGCCGCGGGCCGCCGCACCGCCGCCCTGCGGGTCTTCAGCGACGCGCCGGCCGCGCCGGCCTCGATCGCCCTCGGGGGCAACGGCACCGCCCTGCCGCAGGGCCCGGCGGGGTCGGCAGGCGCGCCGGGACCGGCGCGCCCCCGGCGTCCGCGCGCGCCGCTCGTCCTGGCGCTCGCGCAGAAGCAGCTGCTGGCGAGCGCCGGGAAGCGGTTCCAGGTCCGCTTCGTCACCACCCTGCCGGGCGACGCGACGCTGACCGCGAGCCCCGGCGGCCTGACCGCCAGGCGCACCCTCACCGCGGCGGGCACCGCCACCCTCTCCTTGAAGATCCGCAAAGCGGGTCACTACAAGCTCCGCCTTCGGTTCCGCTCCGACGACGGCCGGCGGCGCACGGTCGCCGCCAAGCTGACCGTGGCTCCTTAGGGGTTAGGCCAGCTCCGCGAGCAGGGCGGCGACGACCAACGGGTCGAACTGGGTGCCGGCGTTGGCTTCGAGCTCGCGGACGGCCTCGTCATGGCCGATCGCCCGGCGGTAGGTGCGGTTGGAGGTCATCGCGTGGAAGGCGTCGCAGGTGGCGATGATCATCGCCCCGCGGGGAATCTGCTCGCCGGCGAGGCCGTCGGGGTAGCCGCCGCCGTCGAAGCGCTCGTGGGCCGAGCGGACCAGGGGGGCCACCGGGGCGAGAAAGGGGATGCGTTCGAGCATGCGGGCGCCGATCGCCGTGTGCTCGTCCATGCGCTCGCGCTCGTCGGCGCTGAGCGGGCCGGGCTTGCGCAGGATCTCGCCGGGGATGCCGATCTTGCCGACGTCGTGGAGCAGGGCGCCGTAGCGGAGGCGGTCCAGCTCGGCGCCGCCGATGCCCATGCGGGTGCCGACCGCCGCCGCCAGGTCGGCGACCTCGTTGGCGTGGTCGGCGGTGTAGGCGTCCTGCAGCTCGACCGCGTCGGCGAGGACACCGACGGTGGTGAGAAAGGCCCCCTCCAGTTCTGTAACCAGCTGGCAGCGGTGGATCGCCGCCCCGACCTGACTGGCGACGACGTGGGCGAGCAGCAGGTCCTCCTCGGCGAAGGCGCCGGGTTGCTCCTGCTCGAGGTTCATCACACCCCAGATCGAGCCCGCCACCGAGATCGGCAGCGACAGCTCCGAGCCCGGGTCGGTGCGCGGGTTGCGGGTCAGGTAGTCGGAGTCGAGCCGGGTGTCGTTGACCATCGCCGCGCGGCCGCTGCGGGCGACGCGGCCGTTGACGCCGACCTCGACCGGCTGCTTGAGGGCGAGGAAGCCGCCGAACTCTTCGGCCAGCGGGCCGGCGCCGGAGACGACGCGAAGCGAGCCGTCGCCGTCGAGGCGCTGGACCACGGCGAGGTAGTAGTCGAAAGACTCGTGCAGAAGCCGCACCGCGACCCCGGCCACCTCCTCGACGCTGTGGGCGCCGGCGAGGTCGGTGGCGAGGCGGGAGGCGACGAGCAGGCGCTCGGTCTGGACCGAGGTGTCCTGGACAGCGCCCGTCACCGGCAGGTTGGTCGTGTTCGGCTCCACGCCCGGTTATCGACGAACCTGACCGTTGCTTTAGAGCCTGACTATCCTCAGGCAGGCATGAGCGGGGCGGATTCCGACATCGTCGTAATGAAGTTCGGCGGCACCTCCGTGGCCGGAGCCGAGCAGATCAAGCGTGCCGCGGGACGGATCGTCGCCGCCCGTGAGGGCGGCTGCCGGGTCGTCGCCGTGCTCTCGGCCCGGGGCAAGACGACCGACGAGCTGGTCGCCCAGGCGCAGGAGATCTCCGAGCGCCCGGTCGCGCGGGAGATGGACATGCTGCTCTCGACCGGGGAGCGGATCTCCTGCGCGCTCTGCGCGATGGCGATCCACGACATGGGCCACGAGGCGATCTCCCTGACCGGCTCCCAGGCCGGGATCGTCACCGACTCCTTCCACACCAAGGCGCGCATCGTCGACGTCCGCGCCGAGCGCATCAAGGAGGCGCTGGGGGAGGACAGGATCGTCCTCGTCGCCGGCTTCCAGGGGGTCTCGACCGACAGCCGCGACGTCACCACGCTCGGCCGTGGCGGCTCCGACACCACCGCCGTCGCCCTCGCCGCCGCCCTCAGCGCCAGTGTTTGCGAGATCTACACCGATGTCGCCGGCGTCTACAGCGCCGACCCCCGCGTCGTCCCCGACGCCCGCAAGCTCGACCGGGTCTCCTTCGAGGAGATGCTGGAGATGTCGGCCTCCGGGGCCGGGGTGCTGCAGCTGCGCTCGGTCGAGTACGCCCGCAACCACGGCGTCCGCATCCACTGCCGCAGCAGCTTCGAGGACGGCCCCGGTACCCTCGTGGTGTCCGAGGACGAGGCGTCCGCGGACGAGACCATGGAGCAACCTTTCGTAACCGCCGTGACCCACTCCAACGCGGAGGCCCGCGTGACGCTGACCGGCGTCCGCGACGAGCCCGGCGTCGCCGGCCGCATCTTCCAGGCCCTGGCCGACGCCAACGTCAACGTCGACGTGATCATCCAGAACGAGCCCGTCGGCGGCGACCAGCTGGCCGACCTCTCCTTCACCGTCGACCGCGCCGATCTGCCGACCGCGAAGGACACGATCGCGGCGCTCGGCGACGTCTCGCTCAAGGTCCGCACCGACGAGCAGATCGGCAAGGTCTCGATCGTCGGCGCCGGCATGCGCTCGCACCCCGGCGTGGCCGCCAAGGTCTTCGAGGTGCTCGGCGCCGAACGGATCAACATCGAGATGATCTCCACCTCGCCGATCAAGATCTCGTGCGTCATCGCCGCCGACCGGGTTCCCGACGCGGTCAAGGCGCTGCACGCCACCTTTGAGCTGGGCGACGACGCGATCCGCCCCGAGGACCCGACCGGGCCCGAGCACCGGCCCACGGTCGCCGGCTGAGCTCGGGTCATAATCGGGCGATGGCGGGCGACGGATACAAAGTCGGAGTTGTGGGCGCGACCGGGTTGGTTGGGACGACCATCCTCGAGCTGCTCGCCGCCCGCGATTTCCCCGCCGCCGAGGTCGTCCCCTTCGCCTCCGGGCGCTCGGCCGGACGTGAGCTGCAGTGGAACGGCTCGACCCTGGTCTGCCGCGAGCTCAGCGAGGACTCGATCCAGGGCCTCGACGTCGTCCTCTCTTCGGCCGGGGGCGCGATCAGCGCCGAGTGGACGCCGCGCCTGGTCGAGGCCGGCGCCGTCGTCGTCGACAACACCAGCTACTGGCGCATGCACGATGACGTGCCGCTGGTCGTCGCCGAGGTCAACCCCGAGGCCCTCGACGGCCACAAAGGGATCGTCGCCAACCCCAACTGCTCGACCATGCAGATGGTCGTGGCGCTGAAGCCGCTCTTCGACGAGGCCGGGATCGAGCGCCTGGTGATCTCCACCTACCAGGCCGTCTCCGGCACCGGCAAGGCGGCGATCGACGAGCTGAACGAGCAGTCGCGGGCGCTGCTCGCGGGCGAGCAGCCGGTTGCGAGCATCTACCCCCACCCGATCGCCTTCAACGTCCTCGCCCAGGCCGGCAGCTTCCCCGCCGGCGACGACCACACCGACGAGGAGCGCAAGCTGATCAACGAGACCCGCAAGATCCTCGGCGACGAGTCGATCCGGGTCAGCGCCACCTGCGCCCGGGTGCCGGTCGTCAGCGGCCACTCCGAGGCCGTCAACGTCGAGACCAGGCGGCCGCTCAGTCCCGAGCGCGCGCGCGAGCTGCTGGCCGGCGCCCCCGGCGTCACCGTCGTCGACGATCCCGCTGCCGGGTCCTACCCGATGGCGATCGAGGCGGCGGGTAAGGACGACGTCTTCGTCGGCCGCATCCGCCGCGACCCCGGCAACGAGATGGCCCTCGATCTCTGGGTCGTCAGCGACAACCTGCGCAAGGGCGCCGCGACGAACACCGTGCAGCTAGCCGAGGCTCTGGTCGAGCGCGGTCTGCTCGGACGCTGAAGAACTAGCCAACCTTCGCAAGACGAAGGGCGCGGCCAGCGTGGTCAGGATCGACATCCCGACCACGACCGCGAACAGCTCGGCGTCGACTACACCCTCCGCCGCCCCGATCGAGGCCACGACTATCCCCACCTCGCCGCGCGGGACCATGCCGACGCCGACGATCCTGGCTTCGCTGCGGCCAAGGCCACGCGACCCCAGGTAACCGGGGATCAGCTTGGTCACCACCGCCAGCGCCGTGATCGCCGCCAGCAGCAGCAGGGCGTGGACGCTGAACAGCGAGTCGAGGCTGAGCTCGATGCCGATGAAGGCGAAGAAGAAGGGGGGAAAGAAGGCGTAGAGGGGCCGCACTTCTTCCTCGATCGAGTTCTGGTCTTTGGTCTCGGCGACGATCATCCCGGCGAGGAAGGCGCCGATCAGTGCCGCCAGCCCGATCTGGGCGGAGAAGGCGGCGAGGCCGAGGCAGAGGATCACCGCCGGCAGCAGCGGCGACTCGGCGAAGCGGGGTGCGTCGAGCAGGCGCGGCCGGCTCTGCAGCAGTCGCGTTCCCCCGAGCGCGACGAAGGCGACGAAGGCGACCGCGACGGCCAGCGCGAGGATGATCTTGGCGGCGTCGACACCGCCGTCGGCGGCCATCCCGACCGCGACCGAGAGCAGGATCAGGGCGAGGATGTCGTCGACCACGGCGGCGCCGAGCACGGTCCGGGCGGCGGGACGGCGGGCGATGCCGAGGTCGAGGAAGGTCGCCGAGGTGATCCCGGCGCTGGTCGCGGCCAGCGCGGCGCCGAGGAAGACGCTGGTTTCGGTGCTCTCGCCGAGGGCGATTCCCAGCCCGAGCCCGGCCAGGAAGGGAAGGACGACGCCGGCGCTGCCGACCGTGAGCGCGATCCGCCCGACCGCGCGCATCTCCGAGAGCCGCGTCTCCAGCCCGACCCAGAAGAGCAGGAAGACGACGCCCAGCTCGGAGAACACCCGCAGCACCTCGTTGACCTCAACCCAGCCCAGCAGCGAGGGCCCGACCAGGACCCCGCCGAGGATCTCCCCGACGATCGCCGGCTGCCCGATCCGCTTGAAGACCTCGTCGCCGAGCTTGGCGGCGACGAGGACGAGAAAGAGGTCGGTGAGGACCCCCGCCGTGTCGCTAGCGGAGGCAAGTGGGAGAAAGAAGAGCTCGATTCCCCCAGGCTATGCGGTGTGCCGGAAAGTCACACTTCGACGACCCACATGTAACGTTTTGTCCGCTAGGCTGAGGGAATGGAGCAGGGACGCACCAACTGGAACGACGACCGCCTCGACCACCTGTCGGAGCAGGTCGACTCGCTGAGAAGTCATATGGATGAACGATTCGAGAAGCAGAATGCGCGCTTCGACGCCCGCTTCGATGCCCTCCAGAACTCGATGTTCATCACCCTCGCCGGAATCCTCGCTGCCTTTGGCAGCGCCCTGCTGGCGATTCGGCTCTAAGTCCAGAGACTAGGCAGGGACTGCCGAAAGGCGATCCTCGACCCAGCCGGTCGAGGCGATGTGCTTGCTCATGCCCAGCTCCTTCGGCTCGGCGCCGAGGGCGAGGCCGACCAGCTGGGGGAGGTGCAGGACGGCGAGGCCGAGGTCGCGGTTGACCACCTTGGCCGCCTCCGGCTGCTGCATGTCGAGGTTGAGGTGGCAGAGCGGGCAGGGGGTGACGAGGCAGTCGGCGCCGGCGTCGATCGCGTCGCCGACGTGGGTCCCGGCCTGTTTCAGCGAGGTCTCGCGGTTCATCGTGATCACCGGGAAGCCGCAGCATTTGCGGGCGCCGTCGTACTCGACGACCTCGCCGCCGAGGGCGACGATGACCTGCTCCAGGTAGACGTCGCGGTCGGGGAACTCGGCGTAGCCGAGCCGCTCCTTGGGACGGACGATGTAGCAGCCGTAGAAGGGGCCGACCTTGAGGCCCGAGAGCGGCCGCTTCACCTGCGCCGCGAGCTTGTCGAGACCGTAGTCCTCGACCAGCAGCCAGAGGAAGTTCTTGTTGGTGAAGCCGTTCTTGTCCTTCTCGTAGGCCAGGCCCTGGCCCGAGAGCGCCTCGTTGACGTGGGCGCGGTAGGACGAGTCGGCGTCGAGCCGCTGCTGGCACTCGGACTGGGCGCCCTGGCAGGTCGAGCAGATGTTCATCATCGAGAGCCCGGTCTCCTGGGCCAGCGCGAAGGTGCGGGCGTTGAGCGTGTCGGCCAGCTCCTGGTTGTGCTCGGCGATGACGCCGGCGCCGCAGCAGTTGGCGCGATCGAGGGTGACCAGCTCGATCCCGAGCTTCTCGGCGACCAGCGCCATCGAGCCGTGCAGCTCGGGCGTGAATCCGCGGGAGACGCAACCGGGCCAGTAGGCGACCTTGATCTTCTCGCTCACGATGAAGCCTCCTCGCTGGTCGGGGCGGCGGCTTTCTCCTTGAAGGCGTCCTCTGCCTCCAGCTCGGCGAGCTCGCCCTCGTCGCCCTTGATGTACAGGTTGAATTCCTCGTTGTGCTCCTCGGCGTGCTTGTAGATCGCCTTGACCTCGTCCTGAGCGGTGCCCGGGAGCTTGTGGTGGACGCCGGGGATCAGCTTCGGCAGCGAGCGCATCTTGCCCGTCCTGATGCCGCGAATCGCCGTCGGGATCGAGCCGAGCATTTCCTTGATCGCCCGTTTGCTCGGTTTCAGCTTGCCTTTGACGCCCGGCGCGAATGACTCCTGCAGCAGCAGCGACTCGTCCAGGGTGCCCTTCTTCTCGATGATCTTGACGAAGGCGATCTCGTGGTCGTGACCGCTGTTGGGGTCTTCGATCCCTTCTTCGCCGGCCTTGCGGCGCAGGCGCATGATCTGGTCCATCGGCGCCACGTCCTTGGGGCAGGCGTCGACGCAGCTGAAGCAGTGGGTGCAGTCGTAGATCCCCTGCGGGTCCTCGGCCAGGTCGTGCAGGCGCTCCTTGGTCTCGGCGTCGCGGGGGTCGCCGACGAAACGGTAGGCCTTGGCCAGCGCTGCCGGCCCGATGAAGCCGGGGTCGGCTTCCATCGAGAGGCAGGAGGAGACGCAGGCGCCGCACTGGATGCAGGC